>Ga0307500_10000085_pt1 | contig 29015 bp, 24 predicted proteins | sample 14_S_MG_FD_201362 | JGI IMG/M metagenome (GOLD analysis project Ga0307500, IMG submission 201362) | Soil microbial communities from Populus trichocarpa stands in riparian zone in the Pacific Northwest, United States - 14_S | ecosystem: Environmental > Terrestrial > Soil > Riparian zone > Trees... | reverse complement strand
ATCGCGCACCCCGTCGCCGAGCAGGTTGAAGCACAGCACCGTCAGCATCAGCGCCAGGCCCGGAAACGCGACCAGCCACCATTTTCCGGTGGAAATGAAGCGCGCGCCCTCCGCGACCATGATGCCCCATTCCGGCGTCGGCGGTTTGACGCCGAGGCCGATAAAGGAAAGCCCGGCAGCGTTGAGAATCGCCCAGCCGAGATTGAGCGATATCTGCACCGCCATGGCCGGCAGCACGTTCGGCAGCAGGAATCGTAGCACGACCGAGAGGTGGCTGTCGCCGCAAGCCCTCGCCGCTTCGACCCAGCCGACATTGCGGCGGACATTCACCTCCGCCCGCGCAAAGCGGATATAAAACGGAAGATTGATGATGGCGGTTGCGATGACGATGTTCTCGACCCGGTTGCCGAGTGCGGCGACCATTGCCATGGCCAGCACGAAAAGCGGAAAGGCCATCACGACGTCGACGAAGCGGCCGACGCCGCGATCGAGCTTTCCGCCGGTATAGCCGCAGATCGCGCCTATCACGGCGCCGATCGCAAAGGAAATTCCGACCGCCGAAATGGCGATGGCAAGATCAAGCCGCGCCGCGACGATGAGGCGGCTGAAGACGTCGCGGCCGAGCTGATCGGTGCCGGCGATGTGCGCCGCGCTCGGCGGCATCAGGGCCTGCGACACGTTCGAGACGATCGGGTCATACGGCACGATCCAGGGTCCGAAGATCGCGATCAGCGTGAGCAGGAAGACGCCGGCAGCGGCAACGGCAGTGAGCGGGTTGCCGCGCAGAATCCAGCCGGCATGGCGAAGCGTCGCTGAGGTCATCCGATGGTCACCCGGGGATCGGCAATACCGTAAAGGATATCCACCAGCAGATTGACGATCACGAACACAGTCGCCATCAGCAACACAAAACCCTGTACCGGCGCATAGTCGGAAGAGAGCAGCGCATCGAGCGCGTAGGAGGCAACGCCCGGCCAGGAGAACACCTTTTCAACGAGGACATTGGCGCCGAGCATGGTCGAAAACACGATGCCTGCGATGGTGATAACCGGCAGGATGGCATTCCTCAGCGCATAAGTGACGACGACGCGCCACCAGGGAAGGCCCACGGAACGCGCGGTGCGCACGAAGTCGCTGCCAAGCGAGACCAGCATCGAGGCCCGCGTGATGCGCGCCAGCGGCGCCACCACGAACAGCGCCATGCTCAGCGCCGGCAGGATCAACTGCCTGAAGGCGGCCCACCATCCGTCGAAATCGCCTGCGAGCAGGAAGTCGATCAACAGGAAACCGCTCCGCCTTGGCGGCAGTGACGCAAAGATATCGACCCGGCCGGTCGGGTCCGGCGCAAGCCCGAGCAGGTAATAGAAGACATAGATCAGCAGCAGGCCCGAAACGAATGTCGGCACGCAAACACCGAGCGCGCAGAAAAACCGCACGCCGTGGTCGATGATGGAGCCCGGTCGCAGCGCCGCCAGCACGCCGAGCGGCACCGCCGACACCAGGGCGATCAGCAGCGCCGTTAAGGTGAGTTCCAGCGAGGCCGGCAGTCGCTCACGGAGATCCTTGGTGACCATCTGCCCGGTCATCATCGATCTGCCGAGATTGCCGCTGCCGACATCATAGAGATAGAGCATCAATTGTTCCGGCACCGGCTTGTTGAGCCCCATCTGCTTGCGGATGACCTCGATCTCCTCCTTGCCGGCATTCGGCCCGGAAGCGAAGAACACCGCCGGATCGCCCGGCAGCACCCGCATCAAGAGGAACGTGAAGACGAGCACGCCAAAGAGCGCCGGCAGCGAGGATAGGAAACGCTTGCCCGCACGTATCATCGTTGCGCCAAAGGCCGCCATATGCCCGACCTGCTACTTGCGATTGAGATCGCGATAATCGACTTGGCGGTGGAACTGGTAGGTGTAGCCTTCGACCGAGGACGCCATCACGGCGTCCTGGCTCGGCTGCCAGAGCGGTATCTGCGGCAGCTCCTTGAAATGGATGGCGTTGAGCTTTACGCCATCTTCTTCATACTTGGCCGCATCGGGTTCGAAACGGGCCTTCTGCGCGATCTCGACCAGTTCCGGATTGTTGATCGATGAATAGTTCCAGCGCTGATTGCCGGTGTAGAAGTTGCGGTAGAAATAGTCGGTCGACGGCAGCCAGGCGACGATGCCCTCGGTGAAGAAGGGCAGCTTCTTCTCGTTGATCTGCGTCGACATCTGCGCGTCCGGCAGCTTCTGGATATCGACCTTGATGCCGACCTTGGCCAGCGATTCCTTAACCAGGGCGGCCATCGGTTCGGCGGTCGAGGCCTGGCCGACATTGAAGCTGAACGTGGTCGAGAAACCGTCAGGCATGCCTGCAGCCTTCAGATATTCCTTGGCCTTCTCGAGGTCGAGCTTCACCGGCTGCGGGATCGGATAGGCGCCGCTCGTTGGTTTGCCATCCGCCCATGTCGCGCCGAACAACGGCGAACCGCGCCCGAACAGTGCAGCCTTGAACATGTCGTCATAGGGCAACGCAAACGCGATGGCGCGGCGCACATTGACGTTGTCGAAAGGCGGAATCTGGTTGTTCATCGAGACGAAAGTGACGGAATTGTATTGAGGCGTCGAGATCACCTTCAGCTTGCCCTTTGCCTCGAGCGATTGCACGTCACTTGCCTGCAGATCGACGACGATATCGGCATCGCCGCGCTCGACCAGATTGGCGCGTGTCGCCGGTTCCGGCACCGACTGCACGATGACGCGCTTGAAGAACGCCGACTTGTCGGCCGTGCCGCGATTCCAGGCCTCGTTGCGCGCCATAATCACCTGTTCACCCGGCTTGAAGGTCTCGATCTTGTAGGCGCCGCTGCCGGCGGTGTTCTCCTTCAGCCATGCCGTCGCCCAGGGATCTTCTGACGTCGCGTGTTCCTTGGCGACCTTGGAGTTGATGATGATCGGATAAACGGTGGCGAGATTGGGAAGCGCCAGCTTGTCGGGTTTCGGCAGCGTCACCTCGATCGTCAAGGGATCGATCACCTTGAACTGGTCGGCCGACGTCATCGACCCGGTGAGCAGCTGCGCCTTGCCGAGGACCGGCGCCGTGACGACCCGGTCGAGCGACCATTTGACGTCTTCCGCCGTGACCGGCGAGCCGTCCTGGAATTTGGCGTCCTTGCGCAGGCGGAACGTCATCTTCAACCCGTCGGGGCTGACTTCGTAGGATTCCGCCAGTTCGCCGGTGATCTTGCCAAGATCGAACACCCATTTGCCGTTGAGTTGCTTGCGGCCGAAGGAAACCAGCCGATCGTAGGTGCTCAGGCTCACCGCAAAGGCTTCGCGGGTCGAACCAGGAATGTTCGGATCAAGCGTATTGACGGATGCGCCGGTCACGTAGCGCAACGTTTCGGCGCGGGTTTGCGCCTGCACCGATCCGGCCGCCAGTGACAACGCGACAAAGGCAACCACCGAAAGCAGACGCCTGGACCCTGTAACGCTCATCGATCCTAATCCTTGTTTTTTCAGACATATTTTCGGAGTGAGAACCAAGGATTGAAGCAAGGGACATGCCAACGGGCAAGACAATTCGAGCAGGGTAACCACTGAAGGCCTTGCGATACCATTCATCGCTCAGCGCCCACAGCGATTGCTCGAAAGCCTCAAAACCCTCTAAAAGGGGCTACGCAGCGCGAGGGATCCACGGCTTTGAATACTGAAAATATCCCCGATAATTCTCAGCTTTCGGTCCTGGCCGACGAGATTCGTCATTTTCGCAAAAAGAACCATTTCTCACTCGAAATGCTGGCTGATGCATCGGGTGTGAGCCGGTCGATGATATCCAAGATCGAGCGCTGCGAGACGGTCCCTTCCACCGTAATCCTGTCAAAGCTGGCGGAGGCGTTGGGCGTCACGTTTTCGCAGTTGATGGCCCCGGCGGTTGAACGCGAGATCGTTCACATACCGGCTGGGCGCCAGCCCGTTCTGCGAGACGATGAATCAGGCTTTCTGCGCAGATGCATTTCACCGGTGCTGCCGGGACGCGGCATCGACTGGGTGCTCAATACGCTTCCGCCGGAGGCCGAAACCGGAAACTTCGTCGCTCATCGCCGTGGCGTGGAGGAATACATCTACGTTCTGCGCGGCCGCATGCGCGCGACGATCGGCGATCAGCGCGTCACGCTGAACCAGGGCGACTCGCTGTATTTCCAGGCCGACGCCGATCACTCGTTCCTGAATCTGGGCAAGACCCAGTGTGAATATTTTCTGGTGATCGACACCTCGAAAGTAAGATGAATCCACTTAGGTGGAATTTATTCTACTATAATGTCGCCCACCGGCTGCTACCTGCGCAGCGCGCGGGAGCCGCGACCTTACCCAAGACGACCATATTCCTCACCGAGAGCGGTCGCGGCCGGCCTTGGAGCCGGCGCTAATCTTTGCGCTGTTATGCAGCCTTTTTAAGCATCTCACGCACCGAAACTGATCATCGGCGCCGTCGCGGCGATTAAATCCCCGCTTGTTCTCCCGAAAATCCCGGCACACCGCTTGCATCCACTTGGTTGGAAAAGTGTCCTCTTAAGAGGAATTATTCCTCCGGCTTTCAACCAGGAGTGGGCAATGAGCATAGCGGCGACCATGGCTGACACGCGAACGGCTGGCTCGAAAATGCGATCGATCGTATTTGCGAGCAGCGTCGGCACCATCATCGAGTGGTACGATTTCCTGATTTATGCAACCGCGGCGGCGCTCGTATTCAACAAGGCCTTCTTTCCGACCATCGACCCGCTCGCCGGCACGTTGGCGGCACTCGGCACCTACGCCGTGGGCTTTCTGGCGCGTCCGCTTGGCGGCGCGTTGTTCGGGCATTTCGGCGATCGCCTCGGACGCAAGTCGATGCTGGTGTTGACCATGTTCATCATGGGGCTGAGCACGTTCTGCATCGGCCTGCTCCCCAACTACGCATCCATCGGTGTGCTTGCGCCGATCCTTCTTATTCTGCTGCGCATCGTCCAGGGCATCGGCCTTGGCGGCGAATGGGGCGGCGCTTCCCTGATGGTCATCGAGCACTCCCCGCCCGGCAAACGCGGTTTCTACGGCAGCTTCGTTCAGATCGGATTTCCGATCGGATTGGTGCTCGCAACGCTGGTCTTTGCGCTTGCGACCAAACTTCCCGAAGCCGATTTCCAGTCCTGGGGCTGGCGCATTCCATTCCTTGCCAGCATCGTTCTGCTGGCGCTCGGCACGTTCATTCGATCCAGGGTCCCGGAGACGCCGGTGTTCGAAAGAATGAAGGCCACTGACTCGTTTTCGAACAACCCGGTCGGCGAAGCCGTCGGCAAGAACTTCAAGACGTTCCTGATCGCCGTAGGCCTCAAACTATCGGAAGTTTCCTGGGTCTACATGCTGACGGTATTCGTCGTCGTGTACGCAACCACGAAGCTGGCCCTCCCCAAGCAACTGCTGCTCGATTCCGTGATGTATGCGGCGCTGTTCGAATTGATCACGTTGCCGGTCTTTGGCTGGCTCTCGGACAAGATCGGCCGTCGGCCGTTCTTCATATTGGGCGCGATCTTCACGATAGCCTTCGCATTTCCCCTGTTCTGGATGCTGGAGACCAAAAGCGTCGCCATGGTGACGTTGGCAATCATCATCGCGATGAATTTCGGCCACGGCATGATGTTCGGACTGGAATCGACCTATTTCCCGGAATTGTTCGGTCCACGCGTACGCTATAGCGGCGCCTCGTTCGGGTTCCAGGTCGCGGCGGCGATCGGCGGCGGATTCTCGCCGATCATCGCAACGGCGCTCGTCGGCTACTTCGGCGGAACAGCCGGCGTCTCGGTCATGATGATCGGGATCGCGCTCATCACGCTGTGGGCCGCGCTTGCCGCCCGGGAAACAAAGGACGAAGCCCTTATCGGCTGAGGGGGGCGGTTCAACATGCGGTTCGGAATATTCATCTACGACGGCGTTGAACCGATCGATCTTGCAACTTTCGGCGTGCTTTCCATGGCACGCCGGATAGCGCCGCAGATTGAAATCTGCACCATCGCGCCAAAGGCCGGGATCGTCCGATTGTCAAACGGGCTCGACGTCATCGCGCAGTTCGGAATGGAAGATGCGCCGGCCTGCGACATCGTCATCGTGACGGGTGGTCCGGGCTGGGAGGATCAGTCGCGATCTTTCGCAACGCTTACGTACATTCGACGCGTCCATGCATCGAGCAGGATCGCCTCGGTATGTACGGGAGCCATGATCCTGGCGGCGAGCGGCGTTCTCGACAATGCGCCGGCCACCACCAAACGATCCGTTGTCCCGCCCGAAGTTTCGCCACTCGTACGAATGCGCGGCATGTATCCACGGATCGACGTTCGCGAAGCGCCGATCGTCGATACCGGTGCCGTCGTGACCGGGGGCGGCGTCTCGCTCTGTATCGATACGACACTTCACATCCTGGAAGACATGCTCGGCGAACAGGTCGCCAGCGAGACCGCGCGCATTCTGGAGTATCAGCGTGCCCGGGAAGCCAACAGAAACACCGACGCATTCCTTGCGGGATGAACCGGACCAACCGCTCGACAGGAGACACCATGACCACCAAATCGATCGTCAGCACCGCCATGGCAGCACCGGCGGCAGGACCCTACTCGCAGGCAACGCGCACCGAACAGTTCGTGTTTGCTTCCGGCCAATTGCCGATCGACCCGGTCTCCGGAGGTATTCCAGAGGGTATCGAGCAACAGACGCGGCAGTCGCTCGCGAACCTGTCGGCCGTTCTGGAAGCCGGGGGCGCCTCTTTCGCCAGCGTCCTGAAGACGACCGTATTTCTGAAGAACATGGACGACTTCGCCATCATGAACGGAATTTACGCCGAATTCTTCAGCGATCAGCCGCCCGCGCGCTCGACCATCGAAGTCGCACGTCTGCCCAAGGACGTCCTGGTCGAAGTCGAGGCGATCGCGCTGCGCACGAAGGGATAATCACGTGAACGTCTACTCGACTCATCGGCCGCTCCCTAAGATGACGGAGGCATTTCAGCATCCTGCGGGGTCCATCGCCGTCACCAAAGCCGGCGGGGCAACCCAATGGCGGGGCAAACTGCTTCATATCCACGTCGCGCCCAGCGCCAGCTACGAGATGGAAGAACGACAGGAGGCCGAATGCGTCGCCGGCCGGGGGATCGTCGGTGATCGCTATTACCAGGGAACCGGCACCTATTCGCCGAAGCCGGATGTGCGCGAAGTGACGCTGATCGAACAGGAGGCGCTCGATGCGCTTTCGCGCAACGATCCGCCGTTGCAGGACGGGCCGATTACGCTCGAGCCACGCGACCACCGGAGGAATCTGACGGTAATCGGCGTGCCGCTCAATCATCTGGTAGGGCGTCGATTCAAGGTTGGAGACGTCATTTTACGGGGCGGCCGGTTGAATTTTCCCTGCAAATATCTCGAGGAACTGCTGGGCCTCCCGGTATTCCTTCCACTCTACAATCGCTCCGGCCTGAACTGCGGCATCGAGCGCGGCGGCATCATCCGGCCCGGCGACGCCATCGAGTTGCTCGGCCAATGACCGCACGCCTCATTATGAAGTTGCGCGTCGAGAAGATGCGGCTCACGACGCCGGATGTTCTGCACTTGCAGCTCGTTCATCCGCTTCGGCCGGTCCTTCCGGAATGGTCCGCCGGCGCGCATGTAGACCTGCGCATGCCGGATGGCCGCGTGCGGCAATACTCGCTGTGCGGCGATCCTGACGACCGCACCAGATACGAGATTGCCGTCAAACGCGAGGCGACCGGCCGCGGCGGATCGATCTGGGTCCACGGCAACCTGCATGAAGGGGGTGAGGTGCATATCTCCGCGCCGCGGAACAATCTCCCGCTGAGCGCCAACGGAAAGCGTTACATTCTGGTCGCCGGCGGCATCGGCATCACGCCTTTGCTGTCAATGGCCCGAACGCTGAAGCGCTGGGACAAGGATTTTACCCTGCACTATTGCGCGCGGTCGGCGGCCGAGGCGCCGCTGCTCGCCGAACTCAGAGACATTTGCGGGCCGAACCTGCGGTGCTGGTTCTCCGCAAGCGGCCCCCGCTTTGATCCGGCAGCGATCGGCACGTATGACGAGGATACGCACGTCTATATCTGCGGGCCGCAACGGCTTCTGGATGCCGTTCAGTCGGCCTTGAGCGACTGGCCCGAAGATCAGGTTCACGGCGAAGTCTTTCAAATGACTGTCGACGAGAACTTCAAGCCCGAGCCGTTCGAGGCGACCGTCGCGTCGACGGGCCAGCGATTTCTCGTGCCTGCGGACAAGTCGCTGCTCGATGTATTGCGTGACAACGATTTCGCGATGCCGTCATCCTGCGAAATGGGTGTCTGCGGTTCCTGCGAATGCGGATATCGCGACGGCCTGGTGCTGCATCGCGACAAGGTGCTGCCGACATCAAAACGGCAGGATCGGCTGATGCTGTGCGTATCGCGCGCGCGTGTGAGCGTCACGCTTGATCTGTGATCTTCCGCTCGACGGTCGCCTGCGGTACGTCGTACGCCCTGAACGAAGCCCAGTGCCGTTCGACATCGGCGCGAAACAAGCCGCGCGTCAACCCGTGCACCAGTTTCGGAACGGCGGTGGTCATTGCATTGATCGACGAGCCCGAAGCGCCGAAGCTCATGGTGGAGGCGATCGCGAACACATGAACGTCCGCGATCCATGGTGTCTCGCCAGCGACGCGCTCCATCATCGCATAGTCGTCGGAGAGATATGGAAAGCGGCCGAGGCGCGGGCTGCGCTCGTCCGGCGGCGGCTGGTAACGGTCGGCCCAGGTCGCGATGTTGGCGGCGCAGTTTCGTAACTCGGGCCGGCCCGCGAAATTCATGTCGATGCCGGTGCCGCAAATCACGAAGTCGGCTGCGAATACGCCCCTTGGCGTCTGCAATTCGACACCGCCGGGCGTTTCCTTGGCGGCTTCGATCGGCGCGCCCTCTTGCAGATGAAAATTGGCGTGGCGGGCACAGCGGTCGTAGGTCGCCTGCGGAAAACCTTCCCGCATCTCGAGAACGGCGCGCATGAAGCGCCAGCGCCAGGCATCATCCAGATCGCAAAAATGCCGAAGGAAGCCGCGGAAGGTCAGCCAGCGGTAGGGCTGGATCACCTGGATCTCCGCCCTGCGGCAAAACAGTTGCACTTCAGCCGCGCCTGCCTCCAGTGCGGCCGCAGCATTGTCGAAGGCCGACGCGCCGGCGCCGATCACGGCAACCCGCTTGCCGCGCAAGGCCGCGAAGTCGATCGGCTGCGCCGCATGCGCGCAAAGTGACGATGGCAGATGGCGCAGCGGCTCCGGGATGATCCAGTCGCCCATGCCTTCCTGCCCGGTCGCCAGCACGATCTTTCGCGTAAAGATCGTGTCGACGCCATCAGCGGTCTGTATCTTGGCCGCGAGCAATCCACCGGCTGAGGGCGATATCTCGATGACCTCGCAACCATTGCGCACCGGCAGGTCCACAACCTGCCTGAACCAGAGCAGATATTCCGCCCAGAGTTCGCGGGAGATCAGGTCGAGGTTGCGCCAGTCCTCCTCGCCGAAGCGCGCCTCGTGCCAGGACTGGTAGGTCAGGCTCGGGATATCAAGATCGGGCCCGGTGAAATGCTTCGGACTGCGCAGCGTGTGCATGCGGGCATAGGTGAGCCACGGTCCCTCCTGCCCCTCCCCGGATTTGTCGAGCACGAGGATGTTGCTCACCTGCGAGCGCAACAGCCCAAACGCCGTCGCGAGCCCCGATTGCCCGGCGCCCACGACAAGCACGTCCAGCGCCGGCCTGTCGTCCGGCCCAAGCTTTGGCGTAAGCCACGCCGCATCCGGATGCGCCGTTTTTGCAAGATCGGCGCGAACCTGGGCCTCAAGAGCGATAAGGGCGCCGCTCATGCCACGAGCCAACCGCCATCGACCACCATCACCGTGCCGGTCGTAAAGGAAGACGCATCGCTGGCGAGATGGAGCGCGGCCCCGGCCACCTCCTCTGCCTTGCCAAACCGCTTCATGGCATGGCGGTTGCGCGAGGCTTCGCGCACCGGTTCGGGGTCGGCGTGACGCGCAAAACTGCGCCGCAGCATCGGTGTGTCGATGGCCCCCGGCGCGATGGCGTTGACGCGGATGCCGTCGGTCGCAAAGTCGAGCGCCATGGTCCGGGTCAGGCTGATGATCGCGCCCTTTGCCGCGATGTAGGCGCTGTTGCCCCTGCCGCCGGCGATTGCAAGCTGCGATGCCAGCGTGACGATCGAGCCGCTGCCCTGCCGCTGCATTTCCGGCACCGCCGCGCGCGACCAAAGCCAGGTGCCGCCGACATTGGTGCGGAACACCGCATCCCAATCGGCGGGATCGGTGGTCAGCACCGTGCCCCCGCAGGAAAAGCCCGCAGCAGCCATCAGCACATCCAGCCGCCCGCGCCGCGCCATGACATCGCCCACGGTCGCTTTCGCGAAATCGGCCTCGCTGACATCACCGACATGGAGCGATGCTTCGCCCTTGAAGTCCTCGATCCCCGCCAGCGTCTCCTGCAAGCCGGCGCGGTCGCGATCGACCAGCGCAACAAAGGCGCCTTCCTTCGCGAAAAGCACAGCGCTGGCCCGGCCGATGCCGGAGCCGGCGCCGGTCACGATCGCGGTCCGTCCTTGCAGTCTCATGTCAGGTTTCCCCCTCGATGCCCGGTCCACCAACGGCTCAGATCGGCAGCCGAGTCCATGCAGCCGAACCGCGCGCGCCAGCCGAACTCCTCGGCCATGCGCGCGACCGACAGCGGTGCCCGGTCGGCCGGACTGTGCAGGTCAACCGTTGCCACCTCACCGGCATCCGTCAGCCGACAAGCAAAGCCCGCGTGGAATGCGGCAAGCTCCTGGCCCCATTGCAACGCCGACCATTCCACGCCGCTTGAGATGTTATAGAGCTGATGCTGCGGCCTCGCGGCCTCGATCAGCAATGTCACGGCCTCCGCGACATCCACGGCATAGATCCAGTCCCTGACGCCCGGGCGCGATAGAACGGCCTGGTACCCCTCCTGCATCGCGGCCAGAATCTGCGCCTGCGGGCTCGGCGTGTCGCGCACATCGTTGCTCCGCTCCCACGGCCCGAACACGGCGCTCAGCCGCACACTGATGATTTCCTGTTGCCAGAGACCGGCCAGGCGCGCCGCAACTGTCTCGGAAGCGAATTTGGTGATGGCGTAGAGCGAGGCCGGATCGCAGGGCATTTCCTCATCGAGCAGTTCGTTCCGGAACGCGCTCGCGCCGTAGGCGGCTGCGGACGACAGGTTGATGACCCGTTTAACGCCGCTGCTTCGCGCCGCGATCAGGATCGGCGTCTGGGCCAACAGGTTTACCCGCAGAATGCTCTCGGGATCGCTCGCCTCCCGCTCCGGTCCGGCGGTGATCGCGGCACCCAGGATGACGGCGTCATGACCGGCGGCGATCACCGCTGCTACAGCTTCGCTGTCCGTGACATCGCCCTGAATGGCCGTCAGCCGATCGCCATGAGAGACAAAGTCCTTCCTTGCCACAGACGGCAGATCTGCGCGGTCGAACAATGTCACCGCGTGACCGCGCGCCAGCAGTGCCGCGGCGATATTGAGCCCGACGAACCCGGCGCCGCCGAAGATAAGAATTCTCATCGCTCAACCCGAAAACATCGCGACCGACAGATCACAGCAGCGTCGCGCCAAAATTCAGTTCGGGATCCATGTCCGGCATCAGGCGCCCGGTCGGCTTCGCCGCCTCGCCACCCGTGCGCGGCAGGAAACGGCCTGTGCCTGCCTCGACCGAACGCTTGCCGTCCGCCACGATCACGCGCCCGCGCGACAGCACCGTGACCGGCCAGCCACGCAGTTTGCGGCCGGCGAACGGCGTATAGCCCGTCAGATCGTGCATCATCGCATCGCTCAGCGTCACCTCGCGCTGCGGGTCCCAGATCGCGATGTCTGCATCGGCGCCCACCGCGATCGAGCCCTTGCGCGGATGCAGATTGTAGATCTTTGCGGGTGCGGTCGCGGTCAGTTCGACGAACTTTTCCACCCCCAGTCGCCCCCCGGAAACCATGGCGTCGAACAGCAGCGGCAAACGGACCTCGAGACCGGGCAAACCATTCGCCACCTGCTTGAAATTCGGATTGGGGCCGGCGCGCAGTTTGCCGGTCTCGTCGAACCGGTACGGCGCGTGATCGGACGAAACGGTCTGGAGATCGCCGAGCGCCAGCGCCTGCCACAGCGCTTCCTGGTCGGCGGCGCGGCGTGGCGGCGGGCTGCACATCCATTTGGCGCCTTCCACGCCGGGCTTGTCGAGATCGTCGGCGGTGAGAAACAGATATTGCGGACAGGTCTCCGCGAACACCTTCAGCCCCTGCCCGCGCGCATCGCGGATCACCTTGGCGCCTTCGGCCGTCGAGACGTGAAAGATCATGATCGGCTGGTCGATCAGCGCAGCCATACCGATCAGTCGGTTGAAGGCCTCCGCTTCCGAGACCCGGGCGTGGCTAATGGCGTGATATTTTGGATCGCTATAGCCGCGCGCCAGCAGCCGCTTCACCATCCAGGAGATGATGCCGTGGTTCTCGGCATGGGCGCAGAGCATCGCGCCGCCATCGCGCGCCGCAAGCAGAATGTCGAGCAGCGGTTCGTCGTCGATCTTCAGGCGATCATAGGTCATGAAGATCTTGATCGAGCCGTGGCCCTGCTTGATCAGATCAGGCAGATCTTTCTCCAGCGTCTCCTTGGTCGGATCGGCAATGATCATATGGAAGGCATAGTCGATCACGGCGCCCTTTTTCGCGAGCGCGTGATACTCCTCCAGCACCTGCGGCAGCTTCATGCCGACATGCTGGGCCGCGAACGGGATCACCGTGGTGGTGCCGCCGAAAGCGGCCGAGACGGTCGCGCTCTCGAACGTATCGGCGTTCACGATGCCTGCAGCCGAAAGCTGTTCGATATGGGCGTGGCTGTCGACACCGCCCGGCAGCACCAGCTTGCCCCGCGCGTCGATCTCCCGCCGCGCGCCCGGTAGCCCGCGACCGATGGCCACGATGGTCTCGCCCGAAATGGCGACGTCTGCCTCGAACACGTCGCTCACGGTCGCAACGCGTCCACCGCGAATGAGAAGGTCGTAGGCGGGCTCGGTCATGACAATCTCCCAGATATTTAGCCTTGAATCCTAGGTCTTGCATTCGCCGGATGAAAGCACAGATCGTGCCGTCACACTCCCTTGCGCTTTCGCGTCAGACAGTGAACCATGCATCGCTGGATGGCATGGTCATTGCTTCCATTGTCGTCTTGTTGCGCGCCGATCTCGCAGTATCATCCGACGCGTCATCCCGCAGGAAACTACTATGTCCCGGCCACGCATTCTCGTCATCAACCCCAACTCCAACCAGCTCGTGACACAGGGGCTGGAGCAAGCCTTGAAGCCGCTCGACTTTGAGGGCGGACCAGAGATCGTCTGCGAGACGCTGGCCGAGGGCCCCTATGGGATCGAGAGCCAGGCCGATGTCGATGGCGTGGCGATGCCGCTGCGCCGCCTCGTCGAAGGCGACAACCATTCGGCTGCCTTCGTCATTGCCTGCTACAGCGATCCCGGCCTGCATGTCTGCCGCGAAGCCACCGACCGGCCCGTATTCGGCATTGCCGAATGCGGTGTGCTGACGGCGCTGGCGCGCGCTGAAACCTTCGGCGTCATTGCAATCGCACAACGCTCCATCCGCCGCCACGTTCGCTACCTCAGGCAGATGGGCCTGATGGATCGCCTGACCAGGGAGCGGCCGCTCAACATGAGCGTGGCGGAGACCGCGTCGGGCGAAGGAACGCTCGCGAAGATGATCGAGGTCGGGCGCGCGCTCAAGGACGAAGACGGATCCGGCGCCATCGTGATGGGCTGCGCCGGCATGGCGCGTCATCGCCGGCCACTGGAGCAGGCGCTCGGGATTCCCGTGATCGACCCGACCCAGGCGGCCGTTACCATGGCGCTGGGCACCGTGCAGTTCTCGCATCACTGACTTTGGTCGGACGGTTCCGCCGCTCCGTTACGCGCGAGCCATTCTGCGTGACTTTCGCGCCCCAGCGCGAAGGTGTCGCGCTGGGCGGCGTAGAGATTGCCGAACAAGCGCCCGATCGGCCGGTAGACATCGAAATCGACATACATCTTTTCTTGATCGATGAGGCCTTCGCGCGCGTGCAGGCGCAGTACCTCGCCGACAAGAAGCTCGCGGCCGGGCCCGAAGGCGAGCGCGACGTGCTGCCGGCACTCGAGCGCGAAAGGTGCCGCTGCCAAGCGCGGCACTGCGATATCGATCGACGGCAATGTCTCCAGCCCCGTCGCCTCCACTTCGCTGTCACCGGAAGGGAAATCGATCGCACAGTCGTTCATGGCCGCCGCCAGCGCCTCGTCCACCAGATGCACGACGAACTGCCCGCTGCGGTGGATGTTGCGCGTGGTGTCCTTGGGGCTGAAATCGGCCTTGTGCTGCAGGCCGAGCACCAGAAGGGGCGGATCTTCGGAGAACACGTTGAAGAAGCTGAACGGCGCCGCATTGACACTGCCGTTCTCGTCGAGCGTCGTGACCAGCGCGATCGGCCGCGGCACGACGACCCCACACAGCAGCTTGTAGCGATCGTGCGGATCGAGTTCGCGGAAAGAGATGCCGGACACCCTAGTTTTCCGGAGGCGGCACCGCGCCGGTCCGGCTGGTGATCAGCCCGTAATGCTCAATGCGGCGGTGAAGCGCAAAGTTGAAGATCGTTTCCTTGCCGAAGATGGTGGCGTCGAGATCGCAGGGGTGAACCAGCAGTTCGTCCTCCTCGGTCCTGGCCTCGACAACGATCTCGCCGTCCGGGTTCACAATCAGGCTGCCGCCGATCAAGGGGTGGCCGTCCTCGACGCCAGCCTTGGCAACGGATACCACCCAGGTTGAATTCTGGTAGGCGCCGGCCTGCGCGGAGAGCCGGTTATGGAACAGCCGCTTCTCTGGTCCCTCCTCGCTCTTCTCGGCGTTGACCGAGGGCGTGTTGTATCCGATCAGCACCATCTCAACGCCCTGCAGGCCCATCACGCGATAGGTCTCCGGCCAGCGCCGGTCGTTGCAGACCGCCATGCCGAAAATGCCGCCGAGCGCACGCCAGACATTGAAACCGAGATCACCCGGCTCGAAGTAGCGCTTCTCGAGATGCTGGAACGCGCGCTCCGTATCGAACTCCGAATGACCGGGCAGATGAATCTTGCGGTACTTGCCGACGATTTTCGCGGATTTGTCGGTGAGGATGCAGGTGTTGAAATGATGCCCATCCGGCGTCAGTTCGGCATAGCCAAAATTCATTGCGATCTTGTGGTGGGCCGCCCGCTCGAACAAAGGCCTCGTCGCCGCGTTCGGCATCTCGCGCTCGAACCAGGTGTCGACCTCCGCCTGATCCTCCATGTACCAGCGCGGAAAGAACGTGGTGAGGGCGAGCTCCGGATAGACGATCAGATCGGCGCCCTTCGCCTTGGCTTCATCCATCAGCGCGACCATGCGCTTGACGACAGCTTCGCGGCTGTCGTCTTTCTGGATCGGGCCCAACTGGGCGGCGGCAACATTGATGACGCGCATAAATAACTTCCTGGATGCTTCTATTTAGAGCGGTGTTTGCATGGAAATGAAGCAGTTTACGGAGCTCGAAGTCCGATCTGGTTCAAGCGGAGGCAGCAGCAGTTAAAGTTCTGGTTTGCTCGGAGTCAATTCCGGAGACGGTTCACGCGATGCACTTCAGTTCTGCGTTTCAGCCGTTCGCACCCCACCGACAATAGTTCTGATGCCGCGACGATCGCTTCTGAAAAAACCAACAGGTCGCCGTGCAGACCGCGCGACCCTTGCTGGATCGAGCCTATCAAAATCGCGACGTCAGGTTGCGATCCTCGATCTCGTTTCGATCAACGACCGCAGCGCAGCAAGCAGCTGCGGTGCAGGTCTCCGCTCCCAAAAAGTTAACGACCACCTAACGGCAGCCGAATTCAAGGCGTTGTTTTCCGCCGAAATCTGACTATACTGTCATCTCAGCTGCAACCGCTGCTGATATTATTGTTGGTGACAGGCCCGTCTATCCAGGCGGGCCGTCGCCGTTTCAGGGTTCGTGGCGATGACTCGTTCCAATCGGATTGATCATATTCGCATTACGTCGCACCCGGCACCGGGTGCCAAGCTTAAATTCCCGATTACCTGGGGCGCACCCAGCGCGCGCGAACGCGGACCGGTGATCGGCACGGTGTCGCGCCCGGCGGACCGCAACGTGATCGGCACGCATGGCGGCTCTTATTCGGTGTATCGCGCGCTCGCCGTCTCATCCGGCGCCCTAGACCCGATCCGGCGTCCGGATCTCACCAATACCCACCCTGCCGAAACGATCGGGCCGTTTCCGCAATGGACCGAGCCGCAGCGGATCGTCTCGCTCGATCCATGGGGACATCTCGCCGCGGAAAACTTCGCGAGCGAGATCACGGAGGGCATCGACATCCGTCCGAGCATCGCCATCACGCGCGCCCGTCTCGATCTGCCCGAACTGCAAGCCGCGATCGAAGCCGGACGGCTCAAGCAGGATGGCGAGGTCGTGCACAAGAATGGCAGCGTCTCCGTGGTCAAGATTGCGATCGACCCGGTCTGGTATCTGCCCGGCCTGGCGGCGCGCTTCGCCACCACCGAGAACAATCTGCGCCGGCAGCTGTTCGAGCAGACCGCAGGCATGTTTCCGGAATTGGTGACACGGCCGGATCTGCAGGTGTTTCTGCCGCCGATCGGCGGCACTACAGCCTATCTGTTTGGCGACATCACCAAATTGCCGGACCACTCCACCAAGATCACCTGCCGCGTGCATGACGAGTGCAACGGCTCGGACGTGTTCGGTTCCGATATCTGCACCTGCCGTCCCTATTTGATCCACGGCATCGAAGAATGCGCACGCGCGGGCCAAAGCGGTGGGCTCGGCATCATCATCTACAATCGCAAGGAAGGCCGCGCGCTCGGCGAAGTAACAAAATTTCTGGTCTACAACGCCCGCAAGCGTCAGGAAGGCGGCGATGCGGCCGCCCAGTATTTCGAGCGCACCGAATGCGTCGCCGGCGTGCAGGACGCCCGCTTCCAGCAACTGATGCCGGACGTGGTGCACTGGCTCGGCCTCAAGCGGATCGACCGCTTCGTTTCCATGAGCGACATGAAGCACGATGCGCTGACCAGCCAGGGGATCGAAATCGTCGAGCGCGTACCGATCCCCGACGACATGATCCCGGCCGACGCGCATGTGGAAATCGCGGCAAAGAAGGCCGCGGGTTACTACACGCCCGATCCGCAAGAAGATCCGGACAATCCGGTCGGCCGTCCGCTCGAAAAATATTGAGAGCGCGCAGTGGCCCCCGTAGATCCGGAGACGTCAGCCGCCTTGTCATTGCTGAATGCCGGCGCCGTCCGCGAGCGCGCGCACCGCATGCTCGCCATCGGTCTTGAAGACAGGCTTCCGAACTTCCGCATCGACCTCGGCCGTATGGAGGGCGTGGTCGACCTGGTGCTGGAAACGACGCGCAAAGCCTATCCTTCGTTCGATGTGCCGTTTCATTCGCGCTGGCGGCACTTCGTCACCGGTGGGGACAATCGCTGGGCTGCTGTCGCCGACCGGACCGATTGGCCCGATCGCGCGGCCCGCGCCCGGGCGGAATTCGATCTGGCCATCGTGAGCGTCTTCCTCGATGCCGGCGCCGGCCCATCGTGGCGCTACTGCGATCCAAAAACCGGATCAGCTATCGGCCGTTCGGAAGGCTTGGGACTGGCCAGCCTCGCGATGTTCACGGCCGGCGCATTCTCGGCCTCCCCGCTTGCGCCGCTGCGCGTCGACGCCGACACGCTCACAAGTTTTGGCGTTACCGATCTCGAGCGCGGCATGCAGGTCTCGGATACCAATCCGCTGGTCGGGCTGGACGGCCGCGCCGACCTGTTGCGGCGCCTGGGCCGGCTGGTGACTTCGAAACCGGACATATTCGGCAGCCGCGACACGCCGCGGCCGGGCGGCCTGTTCGACCGGCTGGCGATGCTGGCGGACGGTGGAAAGCTGCCCGCCCCGGCGATCTTGGCGGAGCTGCTGCAGCAACTCGGGCCGATCTGGCCATCGCGACTGACGCTGGGCGGGATCGCGCTCGGCGACTGCTGGCGGCACCCGGCCATGACGACCGCGGATGCGACCAGCTGCCTGGTACCGCTGCACAAGCTCTCGCAATGGCTGGCGTATTCGCTCATCGAACCGCTGCAGACATCCGGCATCATCGTGACCGATATCGACGGCCTGACCGGCCTTGCCGAATATCGCAATGGCGGGCTGTTCGTCGATACCGGCGTGCTGGCGTTTCGCGATGCAGACGATGCGCAGCGAGAGCATGAGGTCGCGTCACCGCTTGTCGTGGAATGGCGGGCGCTGACGGTGGCGCTGCTCGACCGCGTCGCGGATGCCCTGCGACACCGGCTCGGAGCCGATGCCACATCGATGCCGCTGGCGAAAATCCTCGAGGGCGGCACGTGGGCTGCGGGCCGGCGGCTGGCGCGCGAGCGCCGCGCCGACGCCTCTCCTCCGGTGAAAGTGATTAGTGACGGCACAGTGTTCTAGATCGAGGTTAGAGAGATGGACGGCGTTACAATCGTTAATCACCCGCTGGTGCAGCACAAGCTGACGCTGCTGCGGCAGAAGGACATTTCAACCAAGTCGTTTCGCGAGCTCCTCAAGGAGATCGGGATGCTGCTTTGCTACGAGGTCACCCGTGACCTGCCGCTGGCCGATATCGAAATCGAAACGCCGCTTGCGCTGATGAAGTCGCCGCAGATCGCGGGCAAGAAGCTGGTGTTCGCGCCGGTGCTGCGTGCCGGCGTGACCTTTGCGGACGGCATGCTCGACCTGGTGCCGACCGCGCGGATCGCGCATATCGGACTTTACCGCGAACCGGAGACCTTCACTGCGGTGGAATACTTCTTCAAGGCGCCGAGCGATCTGCACGAGCGGTTGGTGATCGTGATCTCGCCGGTGCTGGCAACGGCGAACTCCGCCGTTGCCGCGGTCGACCGGCTGAAGGAGCGCGGCGCCAACGACATTCGACTGGTCAGCCTGATCGCCGCGCCGGAAGGCGTCGAGCGGATGCGCGGCATTCACCCTGATGTTCCAATCTGGCTCGCCGCGATCGACCAGGGGCTGGACGCCAACGCCTACATCGTGCCGGGTCTCGGCGACGCCGGCGACCGCGCCTACGGCACAAAGTAGGTTCGCAAGCATCGCGGCACGTGATTAGTGCGCGGGTCCCGGCACTTCCGGCAGCGCCTTGAGATGACACGCCACCCATTGCCCGCCTTCGGTCGACCGCAGCTCCGGCTCTTCCGTCCGGCAACGATCGAACACGTATGGACAGCGGGTGTGGAAGCGGCAACCGCTGGGCGGATTGATCGGGCTCGGCACATCGCCCTTGAGAATGATCGGGTTGCGAATGGCCCCCGGTTCCGGCACCGGCACCGCTGACAACAGCGCCCTGGTGTAGGGATGCTTCGGTGCGGTGAAGATCTGCTGCCTTGGCGCCATCTCGACGATCTTGCCGAGATACATCACGGCAACGCGGTGCGTCATGTGCTCGACGATTGCCAGATCGTGGCTGATGAAGAGCAGCGCGAGGCCGAACTCCCGCTGCAGGTCCTGCAGCAGGTTGACGATCTGCGCCTTGACCGAGACGTCAAGCGCCGAGACAGCCTCGTCGCAGACGATCAGTTCGGGTTCGGCGGCAAGCGCCCGGGCGATGCCGATGCGCTGGCGCTGGCCACCGGAGAATTCGTGCGGCCGGCGGCCCAGCGCGTCGCGCGGCAGGCGTACCGTGTCCATCAGCGCCGCCACCTTCGTCTCGAGTTCGGCCGAAGATCTGGCGAGGCCGAAATTGCGGATCGGCTCGGCCAGGATATCGCGCACGCGCATGCGCGGGTTGAGGCTGGAGAACGGATCCTGGAACACCACCTGCACGCGGCGGCGCATGCTGCGCAACCCGCCGGGTGAAAGATCGTCGATCCGCTGGCCATCCAGCACCACCTGCCCGCCGGTGATGTCGAACAGCCGCAGGATGGCCCGGCCAACCGTCGACTTGCCGCACCCGGACTCGCCGACGAGAGACAGCGTCTCGCCACGCTCGACTTCAAAGGACACGCCGTCGACGGCGTAGACCCAGTTGGACTTGCGGCTGAACAGGCCGCCGCGGACCGGAAAATGCTTTTTGAGGTCGTTGACCTGGAGCAGCGGAGGACTCATGCTGCGGCCGCCTGCTTGAGCGCGTAATGGCAGGCGGCGATGTGGCGGGGTCCCTTCTCTTCAAGACCCGGGGCAACCTGCCGGCAGAGGTCGGTCGCCAGCGCACAACGTCCGGCAAAGACGCAGCCTTCGATCCGCCCCTTGAGGCTGGGCACCTGGCCGGGGATCTCGGCGAGCCGCCGCGCCGCGCCGGTCAGCGAGGAGCCGAGCTTGGGCACCGCGCCGAGCAAGCCCTGCGTATAGGGATGACGGGGCGAGCGGAACAGTTCGGCGACCGGCGCCTCCTCGACCTTGCGGCCGGCATACATCACCATCACGCGCTCGGCGATTTCAGCAACCACGCCGAGATCATGGGTGATCAGAACGATCGCCGCGCCGACGCGGCGCTTGAGGTCCAGCATCAGCTGCAGGATCTGCGCCTGGATCGTGACGTCAAGCGCCGTGGTCGGCTCGTCGGCGATCAGGAGCTTTGGATTGCAGGCGAGCGCCATGGCGATCATCACGCGCTGGCGCATGCCGCCGGAAAGCTGATGCGGATATTCGCGCACGCGCCGTGCAGGTTCGGGAATGCCGACCAATGTCAGCATCTCGATGGCGCGTGCCTCGGCGGCCTGTTTGTCGAGCCCCTGATGCATCCGCAGCGTCTCACCGATCTGACGGCCGACCGTCAGCACCGGGTTGAGGCTCGTCATCGGCTCCTGAAAAATCATCGAAATATCGTTGCCGCGAATGGCGCGCATTTCGCGTTCGGAGAGCTGCAGCAGATCCTTGCCCTGGAAGCGGATAGAACCTGCGATCTTGCCCGGAGGCTCGGCGATCAGCCGCATCAGCGACATCGAGGTGACCGACTTGCCGCAGCCGGACTCACCGACGATCGCCAGCGTCTCGCCTTCATTGACATGAAAAGAGACGCCGTCGACCGCCCGATTGATACCCTCGGGGGTACGAAAATGGGTCTGCAGATTATCGACTTCGAGCAATGCCATTGGATCAGAGACTCTTGGCCATTCGTGGATCGAGCGCATCACGCAGGCCGTCGCCGAGCAGATTGACGGCGAGCACGGTGACGGACAGGAACGCGGCGGGAAAGAACACGATGTAGGGCTTGACCTGCCATAGCGCCCTGCCCTCGGCCATGATGTTGCCCCAGGACGGAATAGTGGGCGGCGTGCCGGCGCCGATGAAGGAGAGGATCGACTCCACGATCATGGCGCTGGCGCAGATATAGGTGGCCTGGACCAGCATCGGCGCCAGCGTGTTGGGCAGGATGTGGCGCAGGATGACCATCGGCGTTCGCGTGCCGGAGGCCGTGGCGGCGTCCACATAGGGCTGTTCGCGCAGCGACAGCACGACGCTGCGCACCAGCCGCGAGACGCGCGGGATTTCGGCAATCGTGATAGCCAGGATGACGTTGCCGACGCTTGCGCGTGTCAGCGCCATCAGTGCGACGGCGAGCAGGATCGGCGGTATCGACATCAGCCCGTCCATGAACCGCATCAGGATGCTGTCCGCCCATCGCACGAAACCCGAAACCAGCCCGATGGCGAGACCGGCGATTGAGGACAGTACGGCTACCGACAGGCCCACGGTGAGCGAGACCCGCGCGCCGTAGAGCACGCGCGAATAGATGTCGCGGCCCAGCAGGTCGGTGCCGAACCAATAATCCGCGGAAGGCAGGCGTGTACGTTTGGCGGGCGCGAGCGCGGTGGGATCGACGGTTCCGAGCCACGGCGCGAAGATCCCGATCAAGACGAGGCAGAGCAGCAACGCCCCCCCGATCGCAACCGTCGGATGATTGCGCAGGAAGCCAAGGACACCGCGCCGGATCGCCACCGGCACCAGCAGGTCCGGCAGTTGCGGCGCAATGACGAGGCCCGGCGGCACCGGTACCATGCTTGAGGTGGAGATGCTCAATAGCGGATCCTCGGATCGACCAGGGTGTAGGTGACGTCGACCATCAGGTTGACGAGCACATAGAGGAAGCTGAACAGCAGCACGATGCCCTGGATGACCGGGTAATCGCGGCGCAGGATCGCATCGATCGTCAGTCGACCGAGGCCGGGAATGGCAAACACGCTTTCGGTCACCACTGCACCGCCGATCAATAGCGCGATGCCGATACCGATCACCGTCACGATCGGAACGGCTGCGTTTTTCAGCGCGTGAACGAACAGGATGTTGCGTTGCCCGAGGCCTTTGGCGCGGGCGGTGCGGACATAATCCTGCTGCAGCACCTCGAGCATCGAAGCCCTAGTGATTCGCGCGATCAGCGCGATGTAGACGGAGCCTAGCGCCAGCGCAGGAAGAATGAGGTTCCGCAGCCACGGCCAAACGCCTGACTTGAACGGCGTGTAGCCCTGCACGGGAAGCCATTCGAACTGCAATGCGAACACATAGGCAAGCACGTATCCGACGACAAAGACGGGCAGCGAGAAGGCAAACACGGCGAACGCCATGATGGTGCGGTCCACCCAGCTTCCCGCCTTCCACGCCGCCGCCACGCCGAGCGGCACCGCGACAAGGATGGTCAGGACGAGCGTAATCGCCATCAGCGAGAGTGTCGGCTCGACGCGCTGCGCGATCATCGCGGAGACCGGCATGTTGGTGAAGATCGAGGTGCCGAGATCGCCATGCAGGATATTCCAGACCCAGGTCCCGAACTGGACCAGAAACGGCCGGTCAAGGCCGAGACCCTGGCGTATCCGCTCGACGTCGGCGGGGCTCGCCTGGTCGCCTGCAATCACCGCGGCCGGATCGCCCGGCGCGATGTAAAGCAGGCTGAAGACGAACAGCGCAACGATCCCCATCACAGGCAAGGTCGAGAGAATGCGCCGGAGGATATACGAGAGCATATGGGTTTACTGCGTCGTCATGCGGTCTTCGATACGCCCCAGAAGAACGGCAGCGGTCCCTTGGCGATGCCGGAGACGTTCTTGCGCCACGCCGTGTAGCTCAGGAAGAATCCGGTCGGTGCATAGACGACATCCTCGAGCGCCGCCTTGTTGAGGCGCTTCACCGCAGCCTTCTCCTCATCCAGATTCTTCGCTTCGAACCAGGCCGTGACTTCCTTTTCCACCGTCGCACTCGTGGGCCAGCCAAACCACGCCTTGTCGCCAGTGCCACGAACAGCGTTGTAGACAGCCGGATTGACGCAATCCGCGCCCGCATGCCAGGTGTGAAACATTCCCCAGCCGCCCTGGCCCGGCGGTGTTTTCTGGGCGCGGCGGGAACCGACGGTACCCCAATCGGTCGCAACGAAGTCGACATTCATGCCCATTTGCTTCAACAGATCGGCGGTGACATCGCCCTGTGCCTTGGTGATCGGTTGATCCTGCGCCACGACGCAGGTGACCGGCTGGCCTGAATAGCTACTCTCTGCCAGCAGTTTCTTTGCCGCTGCGAGATCGCGTTTGCCCTTCAGGATCTCGCCGCCCTCTTCCGTGTAGAGCGGCGTATCCGGCGTGAAGAAGCCCGGCAGCGGCTTCCAGAGCGCGGTATCGTCGCCGACCAGCGCGCGCATGTAGTCTTCCTGGCTCAGCGCCGTGAGCACGGCCCGGCGTACCTTCACGTCGTTGAAGGGCGGATGCAGGTGGTTCATCCGGAATGAACCGATGTTGCCGAGCGGATCGGCGATATCGACCTCGATGTTTTTGTTTTTCTTGAGCGACGGCACCAGATCGGTGATCGGGCTCTCCCACCAGTCGACCTCACCATTCTGCAGCGCGGCCGCAGCCGTGGCAGGATCCGGGATCACCACCCATTCGATGCGGTCAACCAGCATCTGCTTGCCGCCGGCGAGCCAGGATGCCTTCTCCTGCCGCGGCGTGTAATCGGCAAATTTCTCGAACACCGCTTTGGCGCCGGGCACCCATTCGCTCTTTGCGAACTTCATGGGACCCGAGCCGATATATTCGGGGATCTGCTTGAACGGATCGGTCTGGGCAATGCGCTCCGGCATAATGAACGCGATGGGCGTGCTGTTCTTGCCCAATGCCAGCAGCATCTTCGGATAAGGCGCCTTCAGCGCCCATTTGAAGGTCCGGTCGTCGACGGCGGTCAGTTCGTTCTGGATCGCCTTGAGCATCAGGCCCATCGGATCGCGCGCCGACCACCGCGTCAGACTCGCCACCACGTCCTTGCTCAGCACCGGCTCGCCGTCGTGGAACTTGAGCCCGGACCTGAGCTTGAAGGTCCAGACCAGACCGTCATCGGACACTTCCTCCGACTCGACCATCTGGCGCTGCGGCTGCAGCGTGGCGTCGAGGCCATAAAGCGTATCCCACACCAGCGCGGCGGCGTTGCGCACGACATACTGGGTGCCCCAGATCGGATCGAAATTCGCGAGATTGGCCTGCGGCACGAACTTCAGCGTACGCGCTGCCGCACCTTGGGAAAGCGCCGGCATCGAAAGGCCGCCCGTCGCTGCCAGGCTGCCTACCCCGGCCAATCCCTTCAACACAGTCCTGCGATCCATGGAGTTCTCCCAGTCTTGGTTTGTCACGGCGATTCCGGCCAATTCGACGGCCGAAGGTTCGACGCCGCGTGAGGTGAAGCGGGCCAGTCAAACCGATGCCAATCAGCCCCTTTTTCCTGCAAGCGGTATGCCAGCAGGGCCCACTCGCGCCGCGGCAAATTCCCGGCTCCCCATGCTGGAAGCAGGTTCGGGCGATCACATTTTCGCGGGGTCGCATCCATTCGCGGCCCTGCCTAGCCTGCGAGTTGCTTGAATTTCGGCGATTGTTTCGGGTACCACCAAGCGCCGCCAATAACGACGCCCTCGGACACAATCTTGCGGTCGCCGATCAGGTGCTCGCCGACGGCGTCGACGTAGTCGAATTGGCCCTGCGCGACTGAAATCAGGGTGGCGTCCCCAACGCTTCCCGGCTTGAGACTGCCGAGTTCCGGCCGCCGCAGCGCCATCGCCGCATTCACCGTCGAGGCCGCGACTACATCGGAGAGCGGCATACCCATGCACAGAAACTTGGACATGGTCGTCACCTGATCGAAGGCCGGCCCGTCGATGCACAGGACATGGACGTCGGAGGAAATGGTATCGGGATAAAAGCCGTTGGCGAGCATGGCACGGGCGGTCTTGAAGGCGAATGAGCCTTTGCCGTGACCGATGTCGAACAACACGCCGCGTTCGCGGGCCTCCAGCACCGCCCTCTTCACCGTGCCCTGGGCGGTAGCGGGTGTGTTGGGAAATGGCCGGAATGCATGCGTGAGAACGTCGCCAGGCCGCAGGCGAGCGAGCACCTCCTCGTAGCTCGGCGGCGGGTGGTCGATATGCGCCATCAGAGGCATGCCGACCTGCTCGGCGACCTCGAGCGCGATGTCGAGCGGCACGATCCCCGAAGTGCCGGAGGCATGGAGGCCGACCCGCACCTTGATGCCGACGATGAGGTCGCGGTTGGCCTCTGCGACCGCGACCGCGTCGATCGGGTTCATCAACCGCATCTCCTCGCTCTCGCCGACCATGACCCGATGCGAGAAGCCGTAGATGCCGGCGTGGGAGACGTGCAGATAAGCCAGAATGCGAACCTCGCTCGGCTCGATGACGTGCTTGCGGAAGCCCGCGAAATTACCCGGGCCGGCGCTGCCGGTATCGACCGCCGTGGTGACGCCGGAGGTGCGGCAGAACTCCTCGGCGTCGATGCCGAGTGACGTGCCGCCCCAATAGACGTGGGTGTGCAGATCGATCAGGCCAGGCGTGACAATGTAGCCCGACACGTCGCGCACATCTGTCCCGGAATCGGCCTTGAGCTCGCTTCCGACCAGGACCACCTTGCCGCCCGCAAAGGCGACGTCCGTCACGGCATCGAGCTTCTGGGATGGGTCGATCACCCGGCCGCCGCGCAGGATCAAATCAATGGGCATTGCAATCTCCTGACATGACGGTGATGGAGCCGGCGAGAGTGCGTCCCGCCGTTCCACAACTGCGCATGCTCGCCGAGCCGTCAACCATTGAAGGCCGCCTGGGCTTCCGGCAAATCCCAGATCTTGCCGATTGCCGCTGACGCCGCCGACATTATCGCCGTCTCGTCGCCGTGAATGTACCGGCCGGCATCAATCAGCACACGCCCATCGACGATGACCTGGTCGATGTTGGCACGGTTGCCGAGCGCGACCAGCCCGCGCCGTGGATCGAACAGCGGCTGCAAATGGGGATGGGTCAGATCGACAACGGTCAGATCGGCGGTTGCGCCCGGCGTGATCACCCCAAGATCCGGCCGCTTGATGACCGCCGCAGCGGTCGCCGTAACCGACTCGATCAGCTCAGGTGCGTTGGCGACGTCCGCACGCGCGGACGCGATCTTCGAGATCATCGATGCCGCGTTGAGTTCGCCGAGCAGGTCCATGTTGTAGCCGTCGGTTCCGACCGCTGTCCGGACGCCGTGCTCCGCGAAGCGGCCGAACGCCGCGGTAACGCCCGAGCGCGCAAACACGCGCGGGCAATTCAGCACCGTGGCGCCCCTCGCTGCCATCAGCTTCAAATCGCCATCGGTGCTCGCGATGCAGTGTGCGGCCATCAGATCGGGCGCCAGAAGGCCAAGCCAGTCCAGATATTCGGCCGGCGTGCGCCCGCCGTGACGGCTTCCGATCGTCGCCACTTCGGCCTGGCTTTGCGCGAGATGGGTGGTGATGGGAATGTCGAGTTCGCGCGCGCGAGCGGCGCACGCCCGCAGCAGATCCGGACCACATGTATCGGTCGCGTGCGGGCTCATCGCCAGGCCAATCCGGCCGTCGCCGCGTCCATTCCAGCGCTGATAGAGCGCATTCCAGGTGCTCATATCGGCCTGGCCATCGTCGCCCGCGTAATGCACCACGCCGTCGGGACCAGCCTTGGCGTCCGAGGTCGAAAATAGATACGGCGCGCCATAGAAGCGGATGCCCATTTCTTCGGCGGCGTCGAACATCTCCGGAATAGTGTTGCGAAACGGCTCCATGACCGTGGTGGCGCCGCCCTTCAGCAATTGCAGAATGCCGAGCCGCGCGATCGCCAGCCGCTCCGACGGCGACAGCAGCTCCGCGCCGCGCTTGGTCAGCGGCAGCAGTACCGTATAGACGATGCTCTGGTTGTTCCGCCGACCATTGCCGTCCTCGGTATGCGTCCGGGCGACGGCCTCGCTGAAGCAGTGATTGTGCAGGTTCAGAAGTCCGGGCAGCACGAAACGGCCCGGCCTGTCGAAGACTTCGGTAGCAAAAGGTCGGTCAGGGGTGACGGCGGCGATCCGCCTGCCCTCCAGCAATACCCAGTGATCGCGCAGCACCTCCTGCGCGCCTTCCTTGCGCGATAGCACATAGCTGCCAAAGATTGCGATCGTGCTCATGCCGGCCTCACATTCCAGAACACCGCCGTGCCGTCGAGAATGCCGGTAATGTTCGAGCGGTACGCGGTTGGTTGCTTGTACTGACCGATCGGGAAGTAGGGAATTTCCTCGAACGACAACGCTTGGATATCGCGGCAAATGCGCTGCTGTTCGGCAATGTTGGCGGCGGCAAGCCACTGGCTTCGTAGCGCCCCCATCTTCTCGCTTTTGTACCAGCCGGCTACTTTGCTGTCGCCGCGCAGGTTCGAATTGCCGGCCGGGTTTAGCCAGTCGATGCCTTGCCAGTTACCGACACCGGCGCTCCAGCCGCCCTGGCCAACGGGATCCTTTTTCAACTGCCGCTGCAGCAGCACGCCGAAATCCATCCCGGCATATTCGACGTTCATGCCGGCCTGCTGCAGCATGTCGGCGGCGATGTCGCCGAGCGGCTTTTGCGCAAGCGAGTTGGTGGGGACAAGCAGTACCACCTTCTCGCCATTGTAGCCGGCGGCCTTCAGATCGGCCTTGACCTTCGCCATGTCGCGCGGCCCGCGGAACACTTCGAGGCCGACATCGCTCGCCATCGGCGTACCCGGCGCAAAGAAGCCGATCGGCGAAGATTGATAGGCGGGATCGTCGCCCGCAACCGCCGTCATGAAGGCGGACTGATCGATCGCCCCCAGCAGCGCCCGGCGAATCGCGGGATTATCGAACGGCGGCTGCAGATGGTTGACGCGCATCATGCAGGTGTAACCGCGTGGATCGAGAATCCGCGTGGTGATGCCGCCGGTACGCTTCAGCACAGGAAGCAGGTCGTGCGGCGTCGTTTCCTGCCAATCCTGCTCGCGCGTTTGCAGCGCAGCCACGCCCGTCGCGGCATCCGGCATCGTGGTCCAGACCACGCGGTCGTAATGAACGATTTTGGTACCGGCGGTCCAATCAGACTTGCCGTCCTGACGGGGCTGATAGCGATCAAAACGGGCGTACACGTTGCGCGCGCCCTGCACACGCTCGTCCGCCACGAAGCGGAAAGGACCGCTGCCCACGACCTCGGTCAGCGGCTTGAACGGATCCTGGCTTGCCAGCCGCTCCGGCATCATGAACGGCGCCTGGATCGCGGCCTTGCCGAGCGCCGCCGGCAACAGCGGGAAAGGCCTGCTCAGCCGGAAACGGATGGTGCGGTCATCCGGCGCCGAGAGCTCGTCCGTTGCGGCCATCAACTCGGCGCCGAACCCGTCGCGGGCCGCCCATCGGCGAATGCTCGCGACGCAATCGCGCGCCAAGACCCGCTCGCCGTCATGCCACAGCAGCCCCTCGCGCAACGTCAGGTCCCACTGCCGCTCGTCGTTGGAGACAACATGCCCGGATACCATCTGAGGCGAGACCTCGAGCGCCGAATTCATGCCGTAGAGCGTA
>Ga0307500_10000084_pt1 | contig 29239 bp, 19 predicted proteins | sample 14_S_MG_FD_201362 | JGI IMG/M metagenome (GOLD analysis project Ga0307500, IMG submission 201362) | Soil microbial communities from Populus trichocarpa stands in riparian zone in the Pacific Northwest, United States - 14_S | ecosystem: Environmental > Terrestrial > Soil > Riparian zone > Trees... | reverse complement strand
CCGCGGCGGCCGTCCGCGACCTCGGCCGGCGGCTGGGCGCCAGCCCCGCGACCGTCGTGCTGGCCGCGTTCGCCGAGCTGCTGCGCCGGCTGACCGGGCAGCCGGAGCTGGTGCTCGGGACGCCGGCGGCCGACCGCCGGCACGCCGGGTTCGCCGACCTGGTCGGCTTCTTCGTCGACATCGTCCCGCTCCGGCTGCGCCCGGCGGCCGGCAGCACGCCGGCCGACCTGGTCGCCGGCTGCCGGGACGAACTGCTCGCCGTGCTCGCCCACCCCGGCGCGCCGCTGGAACTGGTGGTGGACGCCCTGGAACTGCGCCGGGACCCGTCCCGGGCCCCGCTCATCCAGGTGCTGTTCAACGTCTACAACTTCCCGGAAGCGCGGCTGGAGCTGGCCGGGACGGTCGCGACCGCGCAGCCGGCCGGGCTGCCCGGCTCGCCGTTCGACCTGACCGCCTACCTGGTCGACCGGGACGACCAGTTCGCGCTCGACTTCGTCTACAACCCGGACCTGTACGGCGCCGACCGCATCGACGCGATGCTGACCGCGCTGACCGCCCTGCTCGGCCGGTTCGGCGCCGCGCCGGACGAGCCGATCGGCCCGGCGGCCGTACCGCTGCCCCCGCCCGGCCGCCCGGAGCCCCCCGGCCCGCCGGCAGCCCGCTCCGGCACCGCCGGCCAACCGGCCGGCGCCCCCGCCGGCCGCCCAGCCAACGGCGCCGCCACCGGCCCGGCCAGCGACCCGAGCGGCAGCCCCGGCGGCCCGGCCAGCGGCGCTGGCACGCCGGGTACGGCTGGCACGCCGGGTACGGCTGGCACGCCGGGTACGGCTGGCACGCCGGGTACGGCGGGCGCACCGGGTACGGCGGGCGCACCGGGTACGGCGACCGAGGCGACCGTGGCCCGCGTCTGGGCCGCCGTCCTGGGCCGGCCGGCCGGTGTCACCGACAACTTCTTCGAGGTCGGCGGCAGCTCGCTGGCGATCGTCGTGGTCCGTGACCGGCTCGCCGCCCTGCTCGGCCGGGACGTGCGGGTGGTGGACCTGTTCAGCTACCCCACCGTCCGCGGGCTGGCCGCCTTCCTGGACGGCGCGGTCGACGGCCCCCGGCTGGACCGGGCCGCCCAGCGCGCCGCGGCCCGACGCGACCGGACCCGCCGCCGCACCGGCACCCACGGCAACCCGACCAGCGGCGACCCGACCAGAAGCGATCCCGCCGGAAACGACCCGACCAGAGCGGACACCACCGAGGAAGGAGCCCGTCGATGACCGAGACCGCGGCGACGAGCGGCACCGCTGCCGGCGGCTGGGAAACCGGCGGGGACACCGGCGGCCGGGAGACCGGCTGGGAGACCGACGGGCAGACCGGCGGGGGTGTCGAGCCGATCGCGATCGTCGGGCTCGCCTGCCGGGTGCCCGGCGCGGGCGACGCGCGGGAGTTCTGGCGCAACCTGGTCGACGGGGTCGAGTCGGTCACGTTCACCAGCCTGGACGAGCAGCGCGCGCTGGGCCGGCCCGACCACCTGGTCGACGACCCGGCGTACGTCCCGGCCGCGCCGGTGCTCGCCGGCTTCGACGAGTTCGACGCGGCGCTGTTCGACATGACCCGCCGGGAGGCCCAGCTGGCCGACCCGCAGCACCGGCTGTTCCTCGAACTGGCGTACACCGCGCTGCAGGACGCCGGCTACGACCCGGCCCGGTACCCCGGTGACGTCGGCGTCTACGGCGGTACCGGCACCGACGACTACCAGTGGCAGTACGTCCGGGCGAACCCGAAGGTGCTGGCGGCGTCCGGCGGGCTGTCGACGTCGGTCGGCAACAACCCCGACTACGTGGCCACCCTGGTCTCGTACAAGCTGAACCTGCGCGGCCCGAGCTTCACCCTGCACACCGCCTGCTCCACCTCGCTGGTGGCGTTCCACCTGGCCTGCGAGGCGCTGCGCAACGGCGAGTGCGACATGGCGCTGGCCGGCGGGGTCTGCATCGAACTGCCGCACGGCGGCGGCTACGTCTACCACGACGGCGGGATCACCTCGCCGGACGGCCACTGCCGGCCGTTCGACGCCCGCGCCGCCGGCACCGTGTGGGGCAGCGGCGGCGGCATGACCGTGCTCAAGCGGCTGGCCGACGCGATCGCCGACCGCGACGACATCCGGGCGGTGGTGCTGGGCAACGCGGTCAACAACGACGGTGCGGCGAAGGTCGGCTTCACCGCGCCGAGCAAGGACGGGCAGGCCCAGGTGGTCGGCCAGGCGCTCGGGTTGGCCGGGATCGACCCGCGCACGGTGACCTACGTGGAGGCGCACGGGACCGGCACCGCGCTCGGCGACCCGATCGAGGTCGCCGCCCTGTCCAGCGTCTACGCCCGGGACACGACCGACCGCGGCTGGTGCGGCATCGGCTCGGTCAAGTCCAACCTCGGCCACCTGAGCCAGGCCGCCGGGGTGGTCGGCCTGATCAAGACGGTGCTGGCCATGCAGCACGGGGTGCTCCCGCCGACGCTGCACTACGAGCAGCCGAACCCGGCGATCGACTTCGACGCCGGCCCGTTCTACGTGAACGCGGTCCGGTCCCGGTGGCGGACCGGCGGCGGCCCGCGCCGGGCGGCGGTCAGCTCGTTCGGCATCGGCGGCACCAACGCGCACGTCGTCCTGCAGCAGGCGCCGGAACTGGACCGGCCCCGCGGCGAGCCGCGCCCGGCGCACCTGCTGCCGGTCTCGGCCCGCACCCCCACCGCGCTGGCCGCCGCCGTCGACCGGCTCGCCGCGCACCTGCGCGAGCACCCCGACGCCGAGCTGGCCGACGTCTCGTACACGCTGCGCACCGGCCGGGTCGGCTACCCGCACCGCGCGGTCGTGGTGGCCCACGACGCCGCGGACGCGGCGGCCGCGCTGGCCGACCGGAAGCGGCTGCACACCGCGGCCGGCGCCGGCGCGCCCCGGGTGGCGTTCCTGTTCTCCGGCCAGGGCGCCCAGTACGCCGGGATGGGCGCCGAGCTGTACCGGCACGAGCCGGCGTTCCGGGCGGCCGTCGACGAGTGCGCCGACGTGCTGGCCGGCGAGCTCGGCGCCGACCTGCGCGACCTGCTGTTCGCCGACGAGGACGGCCGCGCCGACGCCGACGCCCAGCTGGGCCGGACCGAGTTCACCCAGCCGGCGCTGTTCACCATCGAGTACGCGCTGGCCCGGCTCTGGCAGAGCTGGGGCGTCCAGCCGGACGGCATGATCGGCCACTCCATCGGCGAGTACGTGGCCGCGACGCTGGCCGGCGTGTTCCGGCTGCCAGACGCGCTGCGGCTGGTGGCCACCCGGGGCCGGCTGATGCAGTCGATGCCGCCGGGCGCGATGCTGGCGGTGCCGCGGGACGAGACCGAGATCGCCGGCACGCTGCCGGCCGGCCTGGCGCTGGCCACCGTGAACGGGCCCGGCACCTGTGTGGTGGCCGGCCCGGCCGAGCTGGTGCAGGAGTTCGCCGACCGGCTGCGCGCCGGCGGCATCCGCGGCAAGACCCTGCGCACCTCGCACGCCTTCCACTCGCCGATGATGGAGCCGGTGCTGGCCGAGTTCGCCGCGGCGGTCGCCGGCACCGAGCGGCGGGCGCCCGCGCTGCCGTTCCTGTCCAACGTCACCGGCGACTGGATCACCGATCAGGACGCGACCGATCCGGACTACTGGGCCCGGCACCTGCGCTCGACCGTCCGGTTCGGCGACTGCCTCGGCCGGCTGCTCGCGGACGGCTCGTGGGCGCTGCTGGAGTGCGGGCCCGGGCGGCAGCTCACCGGCCTGGCCCGGCTGCAGGCGCCGAAGGACGGGCTGCCGCCGCTGCCGAGCCTGCCCGGGCCGGGCGAGCGCACCGGCGACCTGGCCGCGCTGCTGACCGCCGCCGGCCGGCTCTGGACGGTCGGCGTGCCGGTAGCCGCCGAGGCGGTCGGCGGCACCGGCTGGCGGGTACCGCTGCCGGCCTACCCGTACGAGCGGGCCCGGCACTGGGTGGATCCGGACCCGGCCGCCGGCGCCGGGCCGGTGGCCGAGCCGGCCCCGACCGGCCCGCGGCCGGTCGAGGGCTGGTTCACCGTGCCGGTCTGGCACCAGGCCGGCCCGCTGGTCGCGGCGCAGCCGCCGGGGCGCTGCCTCGCGTTCACCACCGACGGGGTGTCGGCGCTGGTCGCCGGCTCGCTGCGGGCGGCCGGGGCCGAGGTGGTGGAGGTGCGGCCGGGCGACGCCTACGGGCGCGACGCCGACGGCCGGTACCTGGTGCGGCCGGCGGCCCGCGCGGACTACGAGGCGCTGCTGGCCGACCTCGCCGCGGCCGGCGGCGTACCGGCCCGGATCGTGCACGCCTGGACCACCGCCCCGGCCGGGGCCGCCACCGCCGTCGGGAACGGGGACGCCGCCGGAGACGGGGACGCCGCCGGGCCCGCCGCCGTCGGGGACGGGGACGCTGCCGGGAACGGGGGCGCCGTCGGGGCCGGGGACGCGGCCGGCGCCACCTGGGCCGCGCAGGACGCGGGCTTCTTCAGCCTGCTCTGGCTCACCCAGGCGCTGACCGCCGCCGGCCTGGCCGACCCGACCCGGCTGGACGTGCTGACCCGGGGCACCCAGGACGTCCGCGGCGACGACCTGACCCGACCGGAGCACGCCACCGTCGCCGGCATCGCCAGGGTGCTGCCGCTGGAGGTGCCGGCGCTGGCGGTCCGGATGATCGACCTGGACCCGGCCGCGCCGGACCCCACCGCGGCGGCCGCCGCGGTCACCGAGCTGACCCGGGCCGGCGGCGCGGAGCTGGTGGCGCTGCGGTCCGGCCGCCGCTGGACCCCGGACCACGAGCAGGTCGCCGTGCCGGCGCCCCCGGCCGACCCGGCCGACGGCACTCTGGCCGACGGCCCGCCGACCGACGGGCCGCAGGACGGCGGACCGGCCGCCAGCGGACCGGGAGCCAGCGGGACGCGGGCCGACGGGCTGCGGGCCGACGGGCTGCGGGCCGACGGGCTGCGGGACGGCGGCGTCTACCTGATCACCGGCGGCCTGGGCGGCATTGGCGCCACCATCGCCGAAGACCTGGCCGGGCGGGTGCGGGCCAGGCTCGTCCTGATCGGCCGGTCCGCGCTGCCGCCCGAGGCCGACTGGGACGACCCGGCCGGCCAGGACGAACGGGTGCGCCGGGCCATCGCCACGGTCCGGCGGATCGAGCGGGCCGGCGGCGAGGTGCTGGTGCTGCGCGCCGACGTGACCGACGAGGCGGCGCTGCGCCGGGTGCGGGAGCAGGCGCTGGCCCGGTTCGGCCGGCTCGACTGCATCGTGCACGCCGCCGGGACGCCCGGCGGCGGCATGGCCGAGGTGAAGGAGCGCGCGGCGGCCGAGGCCGTGCTCGCGCCCAAGCTCACCGGCACGCTCGCGCTGCGCGCGGTGTTCGGCGACCTGCCGCTGGACCAGGTGGTGCTCTGCTCGTCGGTCACCGGCTCGGTCGGCGGCTTCGGCCAGGTCGACTACTGCGCGGCGAACGCCTTCCTGGACGCGCACGCCCGCAGCGCCCACGGCTGGCCGGCCCGGGTGGTGTCGCTCGGCTGGGGCGGCTGGGCCGAGGTGGGGATGGCCGCGGCCGGCACGGCGCCGGCGGCGTTCCGGGCGCTCGAACGGGCCGAGCCGGCCGGCGCCGACCATCCGGTCGATCACCCGGTGCTGTCCAGCCGGCAGGAGACCGGCAGCGGCCTGCCCGCCTACCGGGGCACGGTCTCGGCCGCGACGCACTGGCTGCTGGACGAGCACCGCATCGCCGGCACCCCGGTGGTGCCCGGCACCGGCCACCTGGAGGTGCTGCGGGCCGCGGTGGCGGCGACCCTGCCGCCCGTGCCGGGCCGGGTGCTGGAGCTGCGCGACGTGCTGTTCCTGCAGCCGATGTCGGTGCCGGACGGCGGCTCCGCCGAGATCCGGGTGCAGCCCCGGCCGGCCGCCGGCGACGGGCTGGTGGTGGAGCTGACCAGCACGGCCGGCGGGGTCACCAGCACGCACGCCCGGGCCGGCGCGGACCTGGTCGACGCCGGGCCGCCGGCACCGTTCGACCTGGCCGCGGTCCGGGCCCGCACCCGGCCGGTCGACAGCGCCGCCGGGTTCGGCCGCGGCGGCCGGGTCAGCATGCTCACCTTCGGCCCGCGCTGGGCCGGCCTGCGCGAGGCGTACGCCGGCGACGGCGAGGAGCTGGCGCTGATCCAGGCGCCGGACGAGGTCGCCGCCGAGCTGGACCGGTGGTGGCTGCACCCGGCCCTGCTGGACGTCGCCACCTCCTTCGGCCGCGGTCGCGGCACCGGCAGCTACCTCCCGTTCGGCTACGGGCGGCTGCTGGTGCGGGCGCCGCTGCCGGCGCACTTCTGGAGCCACCTGCGCTACCGCGACGGCGGCGAGGAAGCGATCTCGGCCGACCTCACGCTGGTGGACGAGGCCGGCCGGGTGCTGGTCGAGGTGGAGGACTTCGTGCTGCGCCGGGTCGACGCGGCCGCGGTCGGCGGTTCGGTCGGAGCCGCGGCGGAGCCGGCCGCGCAGCCGGCGGCCGCGCAGTTGGCGGCGCAGCCGGCGGGCGGGTCGGGGCGGCAGGGTGAGCCGGCCGGTCCCGGTGACATCAGCCCGGCCGACGGCGCGGACGCGTTCCGCCGGATGCTGGCCACCGACCTCGGCCCGCACGTGCTCGTCACCGCCCGGTCGCTGGCGGAGATCGTCAGCGGGGTTCGCCGGCTCACCGCGCACACGGTCGAGGAGGGGCTGCCCGCGCCCCGGGTCGGGGCCGGCGCGGCGGCCGGATCAGCCGGCGTCCCGCAGACCGAGCTGGAGGCCACGATCGCCCGGATCTGGGCCGAGGTGCTCGGCTTCGACCGGGTCGACGTCGACGACAGCTTCTTCGACCTCGGCGGCAACTCGCTGGTGGCCGTGCAGCTCATCGCGCAGATCCGCAAGGCGGTCGGGGTGCGGCTGTCGATGCGGGCGCTGTTCGACACGCCGACCGTGGGCAGCATGGCCAAGCAGATCGAGCAGCTCCGGGCGGACGGCGCGGTCGAGGCCGCCGCGCCGCAGATCCCGCGGCTCACCCGGCAGAAGGGCTAGGGCATGGACGAGGAATCCACCGACGAGCGCTACGCGGTAGTGATCAACGACGAGGAGCAGTACTCGATCTGGGCCGCCGACCGGGAGATCCCGGCCGGCTGGCGGGCCACCGGTTTCGCCGGTTCGAAGCCGGACTGCCTCGCCCACATCGACACCGTCTGGACCGACATGCGCCCGCGCACCCTGCGCGAATCCATGGACACCTGACCGCGCCACCCGATCGGGGCCGGCGGCGCAACTGCCGACCGGGCCGCTGGTTCCGGCCGGGCCTGGGCGCATTGCCATTGGCCGCATTGTGGGCAGTGCCGGAAATTCGGCAGCATGACCTCGACGGCCTTTGCATAGTGCCGGTTCTTCGCTCCGCCGGACGGCCCGGAACAGCTTCCGCCGCCGTACGAGTCCGCCGCGCTGCCCGAATGGACGGGCGGGCCCCGGCGCGGCCCGGAATACGGCCAGCGACAATGCCATTGCCGGCGTATCAACCGGGCCGGGCGAGCCGATCCAATTCCCCGGACCGGCGCCGGCGCCGCGCCGGCCAGGGCCGCGGCGACCGGGCCGGACCGCCCGGCGGCAACCTGCCGGCAACCCGCCGGCAACCTGCGCCGGCACGCCGTCCGGCCGGCACGCAGCCGGTCGGCCGGGAAGCTGGCATCATCGACCGAGATGAAGCCTTCCGCCCCGGCCCGCCATGCGGTCACCGTCACCCAGCTGCCCGTTGTGCGCTGCCAGATCTGCCGGCGCACCGTGGCCCACCAGCCCGGCAAGGCCAGCGCCGTGCTCACCGAGCACTACCGCCGGGCCCATGCCGACGCCCTCACCACCTCCGCCGACCGCGAGGCCTGACCTGGCGGCCCGCGCTACCGGGAAGCGACCAGCGCGGGGCGTTCGACCAGGAACAGGCAGGCCCAGTAGCAGCTGAGGCCGACGAAGATCCCGGCGTACACGTCGATCAGGTAGTGCTGGCGCAGCGCGACGGTGGCCGGGTAGACCAGCAGCAGCCACGGGATCAGCACCGCGGCGGTGCGGCGCAGCGTCGCCCGGGACCGCCACAACGCGATGATCGCGATCGTGGTCCAGGCGGTGTGGCCGGACGGGAACCCGTTGAACGGCTGGTCGCCGGACCGGACCAGGTCGACCAGCCAGTCGAAACGGCTGGCCGCCTCGGGCTCCCGCAGCACCGTCGTCGGGAACAGGAAGTAGGCCAGGTCCAACACGAGTTGGCTGGTGATGAGCGCGGTTCCATAGGTGAAGAACTGCCGGAGCCGGCCGATCCGCAGCAGCGCCAGCGGAATGGCGACCGGCACGAGTACCAGGAAACTCAGGTACGGAATGACGAGCGCCGGAATATACGGGATCTTGGCGTCCAGCCAGCTCTTCAGCACGAACGCATGGAAATCTGTCGACGCCCCGCCCGGCCCGACCAGCGCACCGGTCCGCGGATCCCAGGCGTAGAACGCCGGCCAGCGCGCCGCCGGCGGCGGGCCGTTCAGCAGGTAGTAGCTGGCCGAGACCGCCAGCACCCCCAACCCGGTGAGCGCGACCAGCAGCCATTGCCGCCGGTCCAGCCGCGCCGGCCGGACGTCGACCGGGCTGTCGGTGCCCGCCTGCAATCCGCACCTCCGCTGGGAATCCGTCCGGCGACCTTCCGGCCCGCGCGCCGGGTCACCGGGCGCCTCACGGTACGGCAGCCGGCCCGCCGGCCCGGCCGCTTCCCGGGCCGACGCGCGGCCCGTTCCGCGCAGCCGTCCCAGGCCCGCCGGGTCGGGCGGAAAAGCCGGCGGGGCAATGCCCGACTCAGCTACTCTGTGGCACTACGCCGCCGCGGCGGCGTAGTGCCCAGTGGCATGATTCACCGCTTCGTGCGAGCGCCGGTTAATTGGGAGCAGGGAATTAAGCAGCGGCCCGGTCCGGGAGTTCGCCAGTACCTGCTCGGCGGCCTGGCCGCGTTCCTTTGTGTCGCCCTGGTCTATCTCATCAGGCGATATCCGAACAGCTCGATCGCGGCATACCTGGGCGCCGTGGCGGTGGTGCTCGGGGTGATCAGTGCCGTCCCCCCGGTGATCGCGCTGGTGCGGCGGCCGGGCTCCGATCCGGGTGCGCCGGCCCGGTCCGCCCGGCCGGCCCAGGACGAGCTGGCCGACCGGGTCGCCACCGCGGTGCGGCATCAGCACCGCCGGGACACCGACGTGAGCGGCACCTACCAGCAGGAGCGCTACCTGCGGCTGCGCTGGGTCAACGACCCCGGCCCGGACGGCACCGACGACCCCGGCACGGCACTGCGGGCGGTCGGCCCGCACGACAGCCCGCTGGCCGTCCTGGACGCCTACCGGAAGGTCCGCGGCCGGTGGGTGATCCTGGGCCGGCAGGGTGCCGGCAAGACCACGCTGATGCTGCGGCTGCAGAGCGCGTTGCTGTCCCCCGAGCGGATCCGCTCCGGGGTCGACATCCCGGTCGTCTTCCCGCTCGCCACCTGGAACCCGCAGGTCCCGTTCCACGACTGGCTGGCGCGGCAGATCGCGGACCGCTACCCGGCGCTGGCCCGCTCGGTGCGGGACGCCGACCTGGTGAACCTCGTGCTCGACCGGATCCTGCCGATCCTCGACGGCTTCGACGAGATCCCGCCGGGCAATCGCGACCTGGCCGTCAAGGCGCTCAACCGGCTGCCGCCCGAGCAGGGGTTCGTTCTCACCAGCCGGGTCGAGGAGTACCGGGCCCACGCCCGCGGCACCCACCGGGTGACGCTGAACCGGGCGATCGTCAGCACGATCGCCGACCTGAGCGTCGACGACGTCGCCGAGTACCTGGCCGGGTCCACCACGACTCCGGTCGAGGAGTGGCGCGTCGCGGCCACCGGCACCGGCGCGGACGACCCGGTCCGGGACCTGCTGACCACCCCGGTCGCCATCTGGCCGATCGGTGAGCTGGGCGACATCTCCCCGGCGGACCTGCGGGGCATGGGCGACACCAGCGCGGAGATCGCCGCCGGGCTGTTCCGGGAGCTGATCGCCGAGCGCTTCGCGGCCCGGTCCCGGTACCGGGGCAGCGCGCCGGGCGGCCGGGCCTGGCCCCCGGAGTCGGCCCGGGCCTGGCTCGCCACCCTGGCCCGGTACGTCTCGGACCGGGTGGAGCGGTCCCGCCTGGCCCACCCGCCGTCGGACCGGGATCCGCAGGACATCGCCTGGTGGGAACTCGCCGACGAGCTGCGCCCCGCGCTGCCCTGGCTGGGCCGGCTGGCCAGCGGCCTGGTGCCGGGCACGGCGTTCGCGCTCGGCCTGACCCTGGTGCTCGACTCGGTCATCGGATCGCCGTGGAGCGTCGTGGTGGCGGCCGGCACCGCCGCCACGTTCGGCGTGTCGATCGCGCTGCTCGGCGGCCGCACCGGCACGGTGCCGCCGACGACCGTCGAGCTGGGCTCGCTGCGGGCCGGCGTCGGGGCGGTCGCCGCCGTCTTCGTCGCGGTGATCGCGGTGGCCGTCTCGCTCATCATCGACGGTCGGATCACCAACTTCACGGTGGTCGGCATCCTGCTCGGCGCCGTCGTCGGCATGCCCTACGCGCTGGTGAACGAGATGGACATCGCGCACGCGCAGAGCCCGACCATCGTGTACGAACGGGACCGCCGCTTCGTCTGGGTCTACGCCCTCGTCTACGGGTTGCCCTGTACGGCGTTCGGGCTGCGCGCCGCGCAGGCGGCCGGGCGCAGCTGGGTCTGGGGGCTGGTCTTCGGGCTCGCCGCGGCCGCCGCGGGCGGGCTGTTCAACGGCATCCCGTGGTTGGTGGTGAACGCGCTGGCCGGCCGCGGGAAGACGGCGCGGACGGTCGGAACGGTGGCCTGGGCGCGCTTCCAGATCGCCCGGCTGGTCTGGAGCGGCTCCGAGCCGCGGCTGCCCTGGCGGCTGCTGCCGTTCCTGGACGAGTGCGTGGCGGCCGGCCTGATGCGCCAACTCGGGCCGGTCTACCAGTTCCGGCACCAGATCGTCTGGCGCGCCCTGGTCGGGCGCCGGCCGGCCGACCCGGTCACCCCGGCCGCCCCGCCGCGGCCCCGTCCCGGCACCGCGCCGGCCCGACCGCCGGTCGAGACCACTCGACCGCAGGACGGCTAGCCGGTCACCCGCGGTACGGCCGGCATCGGCACCCGGACCAGGCCGGCCGGGTCGAGCGGCAGGTCCCACCGCAGCGACCGGCCACCGTTCGACCGGCCACCGTTCGACCGCGCAGCGGCGGGGGCAGCGGCCGGGGCGGGGCTCGGCCGGTGCACGACCCCGGCGGTGAGTGGCCAGCAGGTGCGGAAGGCGAAGACCTCGACCCGCAGGCCCGGCGACCCGCCGGGGACATCGAGAGACAGCCGCGCCGGCAGGTCGTCGTAGGGGCCGAGCAGTAGCGGCGGCCGCGCCGCGGGCGGGTCCGGGCCGCCCGCCGCGACATGCAGGAACCAGCTCCCGCCGCCGGCCGGCGCCGGCGCCGGCGGGTAGGCCCCGGCCGCGACCAGCCGGCCGGACTGGCACCGGGCGCTGTCGAACGCCCGGGCCCGCTCCCCCGCCGGCTGGACGGCCTGCCGCACCTCGGCCCAGAACCGGTCGACCGGCGCGCCGAGGCCGGCCAGCGTCGCGTCGAGCATGGACAGCCACTGGCCGCTGGTCCGGCCGGCCAGCTCCAGCGCGGTCTCGAACAGTTCATCGGCGTCGGTGCCGCCGGCCAGGCCGCGGACGCCCGTCCCGACCCGGGCCTGCCAGCGGCTGTCCAGGCTCATCCCCGGCGGCCGCAGGCCGACAACCCGGCCCAGCAGCCGTGACCCCAGCGCCGTCGCCGGCCCGCCGCCGACGGCCTCCGGCCGGGTGCCAGCGCCCGACGCCGGACCGGACCCCGACACCGGGCCGGACCCCGACACCGGACCGGACCCCGACACCGGACCGGACCCGGACACCGGACCGGACCCCGACAGCGGACCGGCCCGGGGCAGCGGGCGCGACCGGGGCAGCGAGCCGGGCCGGGGCAGCGGGCGGAACCCGGGCAGCGGGCGGAACCGGGGCAGCGTGAGGGCGAGGGCGCCGTGCGGGTGGCTGCCCGGCGCCGGCGGCAGCTCGTAGGACCCGGTGACCAGCCCCGCGCCGCGCCGCTCGGCGGCCGGCACGTCCCACCAGGTGCGGGCGCGGCGGCCGGGGTCGTCCACCCAGTTCGAGTGCGAGTAGAAGTCCTGCAGCGCGTGCAGGGTGAGGCCGACGGCATGCCGGGCGCCGGCCACGTCCCCGCGCTCGCCGCACCACAGCACGGCGGCGACGCAGCCGGCGGTGTAGCGATCCCACATCCGCGCGATCGCCGCGTCCGTGCCCAGGTCGTCGAAGTGCAGGGCGTGCAGGGCGCGGCGGTACCCGCGCAGGGCCAGCCGGCGGCCGCGGTCGAGCGGGAAGCGCCACACCGGGTTGTACAGGTACGCGTCGACGGCCAGCGCCTGCCAGGCCAGATCGTCGGCCGCGGCCGGGCTCCAGCCGGACGCCAGCGCCGCCGCGCGGGTGATCTCCTGGTGGTACCAGGGCCGCCCGAGGAGCGGATCCTCGCCGCCGAACGCCAGCGAGGAGGCCGCGAGCAGGCGCGCCACCGGGATCACGGGGACATTCTGCCGCCGCCCCGCCGGCCGGCCGCGCGGAGCCTAGAGTCGGCCGGTGACCGGGCGGGCGGATGACCAGGCGATCCGGGTCGACACGGTCACGATCACCGCGGCCACCGACTTCGACGCGCTCGTGCTCGACGTGCTGCGCGGCGCCGGCGGCTCGTACCGCGACGACAGCGCACCGCTGGACTGGATCACCCGCGGGTACCGGCAACTGCGGGGCACCGGGTACGCCGGCCGGCTGGCCCGCGCGGTCGCCGGCTGCCTCACCGCGGCCGAGCCGGCGGTGCGGGCGCAGGCGCTGATCTTCGTCCAGGCCGAGCCGCGGGCCGCCGGGGCCGACCGGGTGCTCGACCTGCTCAGCGGGGACCGGTCGCTGTTCGCCGGCGTGCCCGACCCGCTGCACCCGGGCGTCGACCTGGAATGGCAACTGCTCGCCGCGCTGGCCGCCCAACTCGACCCGGCCGACGAGCGCGGGCTGCGGCTGGCCCGGGCCGAGGCGCTGCGCCCGGGCCACGCCGAGCCGCTGATCGGCGCGCTGACCGCGGCCGCGCCCGACCTGGTCATCGCCGACGCGGAGGCCATCGTCCGGGGCACCCCCGCGGCCGGACTGACCATCCTGATCGCGCTGCAGCGGGCCGGCCGGGAGCTGATCCCGCTCGGCCGCCGGCTCGCCCCGCTCTGCCGGGCCGACCCGCGGTTCGCGACCGACGCCGCCCGCTTCATCGACGATCCGGCCGCCCGCGCGGCCATCCTCGCCGCGTTCCACCCGGAAGCCTGACCGCGCCGCCCGGAAGCCTGACCGCGCCGCCCGGAAGCCTGACCGCGCCGGCCGGAAGCCTGACCCAGGCCCGGGGGCATGACCGCCAGGTCTAGGCGGTGGTGCTGGCGGGCTGGTCGAGGGAGTGCAGTTTGGCGTGCAGGTCGGCGGCGTCCGGGTGGTCCAGGTCGGTGAGGATGGTCAGGGCGTGTTGCCAGGCGGTGCGGGCGGCGGTGGGGTTGCCGGCGGCGTGGTGGATGTCGCCGAGGTCGGTGAGGGTGGCGGCCTCGTTGGAGCGGTCGCCGAGGTCGCGGAACAGGGTCAGCGCGTGCTGGTAGCAGTTGATGGCCTGGGCGTGGTGGTTGAGGTGGTGGTGGGCGTAGCCGAGGGTGTCCCAGGTCTCGGCTTCCCCGACCCGGTCGCCGATCTGCTGGTGCAGCGCGAGGGCCTGGCGGGAGTGGGCCAGCGCCTCGGTGTGGTCGCCGAGCTGGGCCTGGTGCCAGGCGACCGCGTTGAGCGCGTAGGCGTGCCCGCGGCGGTTGCCGCCGGCCTGGTAGAGGGCCAGTGCCTGCTGGGCGTGTTCGAGGGCCTGGCCGGGGCGGCCCTGGCGCTCCCAGACGACGGCGAGGTGGTGGTGCGCGCTGGCCTGCCCGACCAGGTCGCCGGTCTCGTCGTACAGCCGCAGCGCCGGGCCGAGCTCGCGGTGCGCGTCCGGGTAGCGGCCCAGCAGGGTGTAGGCGCGGGCCAGGAAGCAGTGCGCGTACGCGCGGGCGGTCGGGTCGCCGAGCGCTTCGGCGGCGGTCAGCGCGGCCTGCCAGGCGGCGGCCAGGTCGTGCCCGTGCCCGCCCCGGATCAGCGGCGTGTTCAGGGCCCAGGCCAGCTGCCAGGTGTGGGTGTGGAAGCCGCCGTCGGCGGCCAGCCCGAGGGCGGCGAGCAGGACCGGGTGTTCGGCCGTCAGCCAGGCCAGCGCCGGCCCCGGGCCGGTGAGCTGCGCCGGGCCGGCCCCGGGTGCCAGTGGCTGCAGCGGGACCGGGATCGGGTCGCGGGCCGGGCTCAGGTGCTGGTTGGCCGCGTGCGCGGTGTGCGTGTAGTGGTCCAGCAGCCGGCCGACCGCGGCCCGCCGGTCCGGCTCGGTGTCGGTGCTGTGGGCCAGCTCGCCGGCGTACGCGCGGAGCAGGTCGTGGAACGTGTACCGGCCCGGTACGGGCTCGCTGATCAGGTTGGCGCCGAGCAGCTCGGCCAGCTGCCCGCGCAGCTCGGCCGGCGGGTGGCCGGCGAGGCTGGCCGCGGCCGGCACCGAGGTGTCCGGGCCGGGGTGCAGGCCCAGCAGCCGGAACAGCCGGGCCGCCGGCGGGGTGAGGGCCTGGTAGGACCAGGAGAAGACGGCGTGTACGTCGGTCGCCGGGTCACCGATGGCCAGCGCGTCGAGCCGGCCGCCGGCCTGGCCGAGTTCGGCGGCCAGGGCGGTGAGCGGGAAGGTCGGGTTGGTGGCGGCGCGGGCGGCGGCGATCGTCAGCGCGAGCGGGAGCCGGGCGCAGGCGGCGATGATCTGATCGGTCGCCTCCGGTTCGGCGCCCAGCCGGGCCGCGCCCAGCCGGCGGGCGAGCAGCTCGCGGGCCGCCGCCGGGGGCATCAGGTCCAGCGGGATCGGACGGGCGCCGTTCGCGGCGACCAGGCCGGTGAGCTGGCTGCGGCTGGTGATCACCACCATCGCCCCGGCGGTGCCCGGTAGCAGCGGGCGGACCTGCTCGGCGTCGCGGGCGTTGTCCAGCACCACCAGGATCCGCTTGCCGGCCAGCGTGCTGCGGTAGAGCGCGGCCTGGGCGTCCAGCCCGGCCGGGATCCGCCCGGCCGGCACCCCCATGGCGTCCAGGAAGCCGCGGACCGCCTCGGCCGGCACCATCGCCTGCCCGCCGGGGTCGAACCCGCGCAGGTTCACGTAGAGCTGCCCGTCCGGGAACCGGTCGGCGGCCTGGTGCGCCCAGTGCACGGCCAGCGAGGTCTTGCCCACCCCGGCGGTCCCGGAGACCGCGGCGATCGCCACCGCCGCCGGCCGCCCGTCCGCCCCGGCCGTGGCCAGCGCCCCGTCCAGGGCCCGGTCCAGCGCGGCGAGCTGCTCCTCGCGGCCGGTGAACGCCGCCACCGCCGAGGGCAGCTGTGCCGGCCGGACGGCCGGGCCGACGCGCGGCTCGGTGGCGGCCGGGTGCGCCGGCCGGGAGCCGAGCAGCTGGGAGTCCTGCGCCAGCACCCGCCGGTGGATCTCGGCCAGCTCCGGCGACGGTTCCACGCCGGACTCCTCGACGAGCACCCGGCGGGCCCGCCGGAAGGCCTCCAGCGCGTCGGCCTGCCGGCCGGCCCGGTACAGCGTCGTCATCAGCTGCCCCCACAGCCGCTCGTGCCGCGGATGCGCCCCGATCAGCCCCTCCAGCTCCGCGACCAGCTCGCCCCCCAGCCCGAGGGCCAGGTCCGCGTCGATCCGGTCGGCCACCGCGGCCAGCCGGAGCCGGTCGAGCCGGGCGCCTTCGTCGCGCAGGGCGGCGGTGTCGCCGAACTCGCCGTACGCCTCGCCCCGCCACAGCCCGAGCGCGGCGGCCAGCTGCTCCGCCGCGTCGGCCGGCCGGCCGGCGTCCAGCGCCCGCCGGCCGGCCGCGGCCAGCCGCTCGAACCGGGCCGCGTCCAGCGCGTCCGGATCCAGCCGCAGCAGGTACCCCGGCGGCCGGGTCAGCAGCAGCTCGCCGGCGGCCGGGCCGGCGGCCGGCAGCAGCGCCTTGCGCAGCCGGGACGTGTAGCTGCGCACCGTCTGCTCGGCGTCGGCCGGAGCCTGCCCGTCCCACAGCCCGTCCACCAGCGCGGCCACGCTGACCACCCGGCCGGCGCCGGCCAGCAGCAGCGCCAGCACGGCGCGGATCCGCCGGCCACCCAGGTCCAGCACCCGGCTGCCGACGCCGACCTCCAGCGGCCCGAGCACCCGGAACTGGACCGGGGACGGTGTGGCGTCCATCCGACCTCCAGCTCGCAGCGACGGGCCCATCCGGCTCGGCCGGGCCCCCGGCCCGGGGACAGGACGTGCGGCGCCGGGGTCCGGATGCCCCGCTGAGCAACCATCCGGACCCGGGCGGCGGCCGTCCGGGCGGCTGGCCCGGACCGCCGACCTGCACAGTCAACCAGTTGTCGACCGGGCGTCGAGAGCCTGTCGACGACGCCTGACATCCTCGGGCGGCCCATGCCCGGCAACGCGCACCCACCGGAGCCGGACGGCAACTGCCGGTCGGCTGCCGCCGACGCTGCCGCCGGACCGCACCGCCGGCTCCTAGGTTCGATTCCAGGACGTATCGGCCGAGCTGGCAGGGGTTCTCCATGAAGCTGATGACAGCCACTTCGCGCCCGGCGGCACCCGGTGGCGGGCTGGACGTGATCGTGACCAGCGTGTCGTCGGACGCGCACACCTGGAACCTCGTCTACCTGCAACTGCTGCTGGAGGAGTACGGGCACCGGGTGGTCAACCTCGGCGCCTGCGTGCCGGACCGGCTGCTGGTCGCCGAATGCCTCCGGCTGCGGCCGGACCTGGTGGTGATGAGCAGCGTCAACGGGCACGGCTGGCGGGACGGCCGGCGGGCCATCACCGCGCTGCGGACCCGCGCCGAACTGGCCGCCACCCCGGTCGTCATCGGCGGCAAGCTCGGCATCGCCGGCCCCGGCGGGGACGCCCAGGCCCGCTCGCTGGCGCTGGCCGGCTTCGACGGCGTGTTCGAGGACGGCAGCTCGGCAGCGGCGTTCCGGGAGTTCCTGAGCCGGCTGCGGCCGAGGGTGTCGGCGTGAGCGAGCACGCGGCCGGGGCCGGCCGGCGGCCGGCCCGGGCCGGCGGGCCCGTGGCCGGGGCCGGCGAGCCCGTGGCCGGGGCGGGTGAGCTGCCGGCCGGGACAGGCGGGCGCTCGGACTTCGGTGCGGTCGTCCGCCGCGCGGCGGCGGCCGGCCGGCTGGTGGTCCAGCCCCGGATGGGCGTGAGCGACCCGGCCCGGATGCGCGCCGGCCTGCTCGCCACCCGGGACGCGGGGGTGCGCACGGTCGGCACGATCACGCTGGACAGCTACACCCGCGTCGGCGACCACGAGGCGGTGCGGGCGGCCCTGCGCAACGGCGAGGAGCTCAACGGCTACCCGATCGTCGACCACCCGGTGCGGACCACCACGGCCCTAGTCGCGGACGTGTCCGATGTGGACTTTCCGGTGCAGGTGCGGCACGGGTCGGCGCGGCCGCAACGCATCGCCGCCGCGCTGATCGCGGCCGGGCTGCACGCCACCGAGGGCGGCCCGGTCTCCTACTGCCTGCCCTACAGCCGGGTGCCGGTGGCCGAATCGGTACGCGCCTGGGCGGAGACGACCCGGCTGCTGGCCGAACTGCGCGGGCGCGGGCTGCGCCCGCACCTGGAGACGTTCGGCGGCTGCATGATGGGCCAGCTCTGCCCACCGTCGCTGCTGGTGGCGATCAGCCTGCTGGAGGCGATGTTCTTCGGCCGGCACGGGGTGGACAGCGTCTCGCTCAGCTACGCCCAGCAGACCGACCCGGGGCAGGACACCGAGGCGCTGTCCGCGCTGCGTTCGCTCGCCGCCGAGTTCCTGTCCGAAGTGGACTGGCATGTCGTGCTCTACGCGTACATGGGGGTGTTCCCCAGCTCCCCGGACGGCGCGACGGACCTGCTGGCCGACGCCGCCCGGCTCAGCGTGCGCGGCGGCGCGGACCGGCTGATCGTCAAGACCGTCGCCGAGGCGCGGCGGATCCCCACGATCGCGGAGAACGTGACCGCGCTGCGGGTGGCCGGCCACGCGGCCGACCACGAGCGCCGGGTCATGGCCGGGCCGGCCCGGCTGGCCGGGCCGGCGCCGGACACCGGCATCCGGGCCCAGGCCCGGGCCGTCGTCGAGGCGGTGCTGAACCTGGCGCCCGACCTCGACACCGCGCTGATCCGCGCGGTGCACCGGGGCCTGCTCGACATCCCGTACTGCCTGCACCCGGACAACGCCGGGCGGACCCGCGCCACCGTCGGCCGGGACGGGACGCTGCAGTGGACCCGGATCGGGGCGCTGCCGATCCGCGGCCTGGCCGATACCGCCGGCGACGCGGACGGCAGCGCCGCCGGGCTGCTGCGGTCACTGTCCTATGTGGCCAGCCGGTTCGACGACGCGGCGCTGGAACGCGCCGCCGCGCGGGAGTTCCTCCCGGCCTGATCATCCGACTACCCAGGGAGCCAACCGATGCCGACCACAGTGGACACCGCGTTGCCGCCGAGCCCGCGCGCGCACCTGTCCTCCCCGATCACCCGCGCCGCGCTGCGCGTCCAGCACGAGGTGCTGGCGGCGGCCCGGGAGTACCTGACCGGGCAGGGCTGCGTCGAACTCCTGCTGCCCGTCATCGGGCCGGTCACCGACCCCGGGGCGCGCGGCGCGAAGCAGGTTGACGTGGACTACTACGGCCACCGCTACAAGCTGATGACCAGCGCGATCCTGTACAAGCAGGCGTCGCTGATCGCGTTCGAGCGGTTCTTCACGATCGCGCCGAACGTCCGGCTGGAACCGCTGGAGACCAGCTCGACCAGCCGGCACCTGGCCGAGTTCCACCAGATCGATGTCGAGCTGGCCGGCGCCTCCCGGGACGACGCGATGACGATCGCGGAAGGGACCGTCCGGCACATCGTCCGGCGGACCACCGAGCGGGCCGGGGCCGAACTGGCGACGCTCGGCCGGGACACCGGCGCGTTCGTCGACCTGCTCAGCGGCAACGCCTTCGAACGGCGCACGCACGCCGCGGCAGTGGCCGACCTGCACGAGCTGGGCCACCCGCAGAGCCCGGACGCGGAGATCGACTGGGCCGGCGAGGCGGTGCTGTCGGCCAAGGCGAGCCGGCCCTTCTTCCTCACCGACTACCCCAAGGGTTCGCGTGGCTTCTACGACAAGGAGAGCCGCGAGCGGCCCGGGCAGCTGCGGAACTTCGACCTGCTCGCCGCGGAGGGCTTCGGGGAGCTGTGCAGCGGCGGCGAGCGCGAACACGACTACGGCACCATCATCGCCCGGATGCGGGAGACCGGGGAGAACCCGGCGAAGTACGGCTGGTATCTCACGCTGGTCCGCGAGGGCATTCCGGCCAGCGCCGGCTTCGGGCTCGGCCTGCAGCGGCTGACCCGCTACGTGACCGGCCTCGACCACGTCTGGCAGACCACCGGCTACCCCAAGGTCCCGGGGATGGTGGCGCCGTGACCGCGCCGGCCCGGCGGCCCCCTCCGCTGCGCGCTGACGGCTTCCCGGAGCGGGCGGTCCGGGAGCGGGCCCGCCTCGGTGCCGGGGCGGTCTTCCCGCGCCGGGCCGACTACGGCCGCGCGCTGTTCGGCGCCACCGGCCAGCCGCCGGCCGCCGACCAGCCGCCGGCCGACCGGCTGGACCTGGCCCGGCTGGTCCCGCCGGTGTTCATGCCGGAACGGCTGGAGAAGCTCATCGAACTGGCCCGCGAACCGCTGCACACCGATGTGGACCTGGGCACCGACGTCGGCGGGTTCCGCTCGGCGCTGCCGCTGTACCTGTCCGCGTTCGGGTCCACCCAGGTGGCCAGCGCCGACCTCGGGACGGCCGCGAGCCGGCAGGCCGGAGCCCTCGGCATCCCGATGGTCATCGGCGAGAACGTGGTCCCGGTCAACGGGTACGGCCGGCTGGCGGCCACGGCCGGGCGCGGGCTCATCGACCGCATCCGGGCGTACGCCGGTGCCGTCCCGGACGGCCTGGGCGGGGTCGCGGTCCAGCAGAGCACCGAGGACGCCGACGCCGAAGTATGGAACCTGGTCTACAGCGACCCGACCGCGCTGCCGCTGCTGGACAGCGGCCGGCTGGCCTTCGAGCTGAAGGTCGGGCAGGGGGCCAAGCCGGGGCTCGGCGGCATGACGCTGGTCGGCGAACCCACCGCGGCCCGGCTCGCCGAGCACTTCGCCCTGGAGGGCGTGTACGGCCCGGCCGCGACGACGGTCCTGCGCTGCGCCAGCCCCGGCACGTTCACCGACGAAATCCTGCGCCAGCAGATCCGGCTGATGCGGAACAACTTCCCGCGCGCCCGGGTGTGGGTGAAGCTGCCGCCGGGCCGGGACGTGCGGTCGGCCGCACAGGTGGCCTGGGCCGCCGGAGCGGACGCGGTGACCGTCGACGGGGCCGAGGGCGGTACCGGGTGGGCGCCGTCGGCGTTCCTGGCCGGGGTGGGCCTGCCGTTGGCGGAGTGCCTGCGCCGGATCGGCACACCGGCCGGCTGCCTGCTGGTCTCCGGCCGGGTGTGGGAAGGGCTGCGCGCGGTCAAGTGCCTGGCCCTGGGCGCCCGGGCGACCGGCCTGGGCCGGGCGGCCCTGATCGCGGTGGACGAGGATGCCCGCTCGGGGCTGGCCCGGCTGGTGGCCTGCCTGGCCCTGGAGACCAGGCTGTTGATCAGCGCGCTGGGCAAGTACCGGCCGGGCGCGCTGTCCGCCGAGGATCTCTGGTGGGCCGACACCGGCCAGGCCGAGCCGGCGGCGCTGCCCGCGGCGGTGGGTGGCGGCTGACGACGGTCGCGGCGCCGGGCCGGCAGGCAACCCGCCTGCCGGCCCGGACCGCTGCCCGCTGCGTCCGCGCCCACCCGCCTCCCGTCCCGCGGCCCGACCCCCCGCGACCCGGGTGACCGGCCCGGTAGCCCACCGGCCGGCGGGCTACCCGGGCCGGCGGGCTACCGGCCGACCGCCGCGGCGGTGGCCCGGCACAGGTCCCGGACCAGGTTGAGCACCTGGAACCTGGACTGGTCCGGGCGGCTGCGCAGTACACCGGCCATCAGCAGGCGGCGCACCAGCCGGCCGCAGTCCAGCTGGCTCCGCCCGGTCAGCGCGACCACGTCGTCCAGGCTGATCTCCCGGTCCAGCTCGCACAGCCGGCCCAGCACGCCGCGCTCGGCCTCGGGCAGTGCCCGCAGGCAGCTGTCCAGCCGCTCCCGGACCGCGCCGTCGCCGTCGGTGGCGGCGAGGTGGTCGAACATCCCGGCCGGATCACCACGCAACACGGTCAGCAGCAGGTCCAGGTCGTACACGGCCAGCCAGGACGCCGCGGCCTCCAGCGCCACCGGCAACCCGTCCAGCAGCCAGCAGATCTCGGCGACGACCGGCAGCTCAGCGGCCGACAGCAGCCAGCCCGGCCGGGACCGGCGCGCGGCGTCCAGGAACAGCCGGACCGCCGGCCCGTCCACCGGTGCCGGCGGGTAGCCGGGGTCCGGCGCCGGCAGCGGGCCGAGTACCACGGTGCGCCCGCCGGGCAACCGGCTCGGGCACCGCGCGGTGAGCAGCATCCGCAGGCCGGGGCAGCCGCGCAGCAGCGGCGCCACCCGGTCCGGCCGTAGCCCGCCGGCGTCCACCCCGTCAAGCACGAGCAGCGTGTCGCGGTCGCCGACCAGTTCGACCAGGTCGGCCAGCACCGGGGGCGGACCGGGGTCGGCCGGCGGTCCGGCCGGCTCGACCAGTTCCGCGACGGCCGCCCACAGCAGCTGGTCCAGCCGCTCACCGCCGGGCGGCGGCACCGCCGACACACCGGTCCACAACACCGGCATCCCCTGGCCGTGCAGCCGCCACGCCACCTCGCCGGCCAGGCAGGTCTTGCCGACGCCGCCGATCCCGACCACCTCCACCAGCCGGCCGCCCGCGGTGGCCAGCATCGTGGCCAGCAGCTCGACCTCGGCCTCCCGGCCGACCGTCGCCCGCAGCGCCGGCGGCGGCGCGGCCACCCGGACGTCGTGCGCCACCAGCGCCAGCGCCGACCGGCGCTCGTCGGCGGCCAGCTCCAGGTCGCGGCGGGCCTGCCGGCTCAGCCGCAGCCCGTCCGCGATCAACCGCACGGTGTCCTGCCGGGGCCGGCGGGCCTTGCCCTGTTCGAGATCCCGGATCGCCCGGATGCTGACGGTGGACAGGTCGGCCAGTACCCGCTGGGTCAGGCCGGTGCGCAGCCGGTGCCGGCGCAGTAGCCGCCCGAACGCGCCCGGATCGGCAGTAGCCATCTCGATTGCCAAGGCCGTTACCTCTTCCGCCCCTGCGGCAGGCCGTCCCCGCCGTGTAGCGCAGACCGTAAAAGCCGCCGCGGCGGTCGGCCGCAATTCTGTCCAGCAGCGGCGAGAATTGCCGAATGAGTGGCATCAGCCAGCGATAGTGTGGGTGATCCGGCGTACTACTTTAGGAGTACGCCGGGGTACTCCTCCGACGAATCCGCCACGACCGACCATCACATCTCCGCAGGTCAGCGGCCAGAGCATGACTGCGCCGCGGCCGGCTGGTGGTACTCCGGCGCATTGCCGCGGCACCGGGGCGGTGGCAGCATTTCCATTCGAAAGGCCGCCGGGAAAGCATCCGGGTCAGCATGGCCTGAGCGCTCGCGGCATAGTGGGAGGTGCGGAAAGGTGCCCACCAGAATTGCGGAAGCCGACGACGTGAGGCTGGTGCGATGGCCGGCGGAAGCCGACCGGCTGAATGACTACCGGCGGCAGGGGGTGCCCCGGCTGCTGGTCGTGGAGGCCGGGGCGTGCCCGCCGCTGTGCGCGGACGTGGTGGAGGACTGGGTGCGGACGCCGGTCAGCCAGGTCGACCTGCAGGCGCGGCTGGCCACCCTGCGGGCGCGCCGGACCTGGCTGCGGATGCCGCGGCTCGACCCGACCGGCGTGCTGCGGATGGGGGACCGCTCGGTGGCACTGTCGCCGACCGAGACCGAACTGCTGACCGAGCTCATCACCCGCTTCGGCTCGATGACCCCGACCTGCGTGCTCGGCGGCCGGCTGCCGGAGCAGTCGCCTGAGTCGCGGCGGAACGCCCTGCACCTGCACATCATGCGGATCCGGCGCCGGATCGAGCCGCTGGGCCTGCATATCCGCACCGTGTGGCGGCGCGGCTACCTGCTGGAGCTGGCGGAGGCGACATGAGGCCGGCAGCCGGGGACGCCGACTACGCGGTCGTCCGCCCCACCGAGGAGGAATGCGAACACGCCGTCCGGATCCGGCGGATGCTGACCGGGCGGCTGCTCGCCGACGGGCTGGCCGCGGTCGTCCGCCTCGGCGTCCCCGACCTGCTGGCCGACGGCCCCCGGTCCGCGGCCTGGCTGGCGCAGCGGTGCGGGGCGCACGAGCCGTCGTTGCGCCGGGTGCTGCGCGGCCTCGCCACCTTCGACGTGTTCCTCGAGCAGCGGCCGGACGTGTTCGAGCTGACCGCGCTGGGCTGGACGCTGTGCACGCACGCGCCGGGTTCGGCCCAGGCCACGGCGCTGCTGTCCGGCGACATCGGGGCCGCCTGCGCCGACCTGGACGCCACCATCCGCACCGGCCGGGCGCCGCTGCGCAGCGCCGGCGGCGCCGGGTTCGCCGATCTGCTGCGGGCCGACCCGGCCCTGCGGCGCAGGTTCGACACCTCGGCGGCGGCGGCCCTGTCGCTGCACATCGACGGGGTGCTGGCCACCCTGGACCTGCCGCCGGGCGGCACCGTGGTCGACCTCGGCGGCCGGGACGCCACCTTCCTCAGCTACCTGCTGACCACCGACCCGACGCTGCGCGGCATCCTGCTGGACCGCCCCGAGGTCGCCGAACGGGCCGCCGACCGGCTCGCCCGGGCCGGCCTGGCGGCCCGCTGCGAGGTGCGGGCCGGCGACTTCTTCGATCGCGTTCCGGGCCGCGGCGACGTCTACGTACTGCGCAGCATCCTGCACAACTGGGACGACGAACGGGTCCGCGCCCTGCTGCGGGCCTGCCGGCGCGCGATCCCGGCCGGCGCGCGGCTCATCGTGCTCGACCTGTTCGCCGCCGAGGCCGGCCACTCCGATCCCGGCTACCGGGCCACCGCGCTGGCGGACCTCTACATGCTGGGAATGTTCGGTGACTGCGGCCGGGAAAGGACCGCCAGCCAACTGGCGGTGCTGCTGAGCCAGGCCGGGTTCCGGGTCGTCCGGATGAGCAGATTGACCAGTGGTCTCGGGACTCTGGAGGCGACGCCGGCCGGTTGAGCCGGTAACAACGAAATGGTCGTTAGGCGCGGCGATGTTAAAGTCGGGCGAAACGTCTCGTCGGGTGACGTCGGCGCGGAGGGGGCGAAGGTGTGTCGACCATCGACGTCGCCGACGGCCTGGAGGCCCGCCGCAGCGGGATCATCGACAGCTACGAGTCCCGGCTGCGGGCCCGCCGCAGCGCCCTGGTAGCCGACGAGGACGTACGCGCCGAGGTGGTCGACAACGCCCACCGGATCCTCACCGACTGCGTCCGCAGCCTGCGTGCCGGCGCGCTCGACCTGGACGAGTCGAACATGTCGGCCGCCGTGTCGATCGGCATCAGCCGGGCCTCCGCGCACATCCCCAAGGCCGAGTCGCTGCGGGCCGCGGAGGTCCTGTTCGACGTGGTGATCGACGCGGTCGGCGAGATCACGCCGGACCGCGGCGAGCCGTTCGCGGTGGCCGCCCGGGCGCTGCACCACAGCATCATGAGCCGGGTGGCGCTGGCCACCACCGCGCACGACTCCTACCTGCTGAAGATGATCCAGGACCTGCAGATCGAGGCGCGCCGGCAGCTGGCCCGCGAGTTACACGACCGGTTCGGCAGCGAGCTGGCGCTGACCCTGCGGATGATCGAACTCTACGAGGGTCGCCGCGGCGACCAGGCACCCGACCTCGGGCTGAACGCCATCAAGCAGGTCGTGATGGGCATGCTCAAGTCCACCGGCAGCTTCATCACCGTGCTGGTGCCGCCGGCGGTGCCGGCCGAGCTGGTCAGCTCGCTGCGGCGGTACATCGACCTGCTGGGCGCGGCCGACCGGGTCGGCGAGATCCACGTCGACGGGCAGGAGGCGTGGCTGCCGGACGCGGTCCGCGAGCAGCTCTTCCTCGTCATCCGCGAGGCGGTCAGCAACGCGATCCGGCACTCCGGCTCGGACACGATCACCGTGTCGATCGACATCGCCCCGCTCAGCGCGCACGCGGCCATCGAGGATCAGGGAGTCGGCTTCGACCATGACGTGGTGGCCGAACACAGCGCCGGGCACGGGCTGATCTCGATGCAGGAGCGGGTGGCCGCCGTCGGCGGCGTCTTCCTGATCACCACGAAGCCCGACCGCGGCACCCGTACCGAGGTCTGGGTGCCCTACCAGCGGGACGCCCGGCCGCGGGTCCGCTCGTGATCCGGATCATGGTGGTCGACGACCACACCCTGCTGCGGGAGACGCTGGCCGCGGTGCTGGACGACGAACCGGACCTGACCGTCGTGGCGCAGGCCGGCGACGGCGACGAGGCGATCGCGCTGGCGGCGCGGGCCCGACCGGACGTGGTGCTGCTGGACGTGCAGATGCCCGGCACCCCGGCCACCACGGTGGTGGAACAGATCACCAAGCGGCTGCCCACCGTCAAGATCATCATTCTGACCATGCACGAGTCGGCCCCGGTGCTGCAGGAGTTCCTGCGCATCGGCGTCGCCGGCTACCTGCACAAGGGGGTCAGCCGCCCGTACCTGACCTCGGTCATCCGCAGCACCAGCAGCCCGGACAGCCGGGTCGCGATCTCCGTCTCGCTGCGCGGCGCGGCCGGCCGGCTGGCCGAACGGCCGGCGCTGTCCGACCGGGAGATCGAGGTGGTGACGCTGGTCGCGCGGGCGATGAGCAACCGCCAGGTCGCCCACCAGTTGCAGATCGAAGAGGCGACCGTCAAACGGCACCTGCGCAACATCTTCCGCAAGCTGGACGCGGTGTCGCGAGTGGACGCGGTGAACCGGGCGGTGGCGGCGGAGCTGATCCCGGCGCAGGTCGGCCAGGATCTCTGGGAACGGCCCGGCGCCCCCGGCCCCCGGCACTGATCCCGGCCGCACCGCCAGCGTCCACTCTGGACTCGACCGCCGCCGTCCGGCCGGCAACCACTGCCGGATTCTGTCGGGCCGCGCAAGGTCGGCCGGCGCCGCGGGTAGACAACAAATCGTGTTCGCCGACACCGCATCTCTCGCCCCCATCCGCGTCGTTCCGGGCCGGTCGCCGCTGCGGATCCTCGCCGACAGCTGGACCGAGGCACGGCCGATCGTCCAGGTCGTCTTCGCCGTCCGGTTCGTGGTCGGCTGGGCCCTCGCCGGCGCCGTCGCCGGGATGCGGCCCGCGGTCGGCCTCGCCGGCTGGCTGCTCGGCGTGGTCGCGGTGTATGTGCTCAACGGCGTGACCGATGTCGCCGGCGACCGGGCCAACGGGTCCTGCCGGCCGATCGCCGCCGGCCGGCTGTCGGTGGCCGAGGCCAGGGCGGTCACCGCCGCCGCCGGGGCCGGCGCCGTGCTCACGGCCGCCGCGCTGGGCCTGCCGTTCCTGCTGCTGCAGCTGGGTTTCCTCGCCGTCGGCGCGGCCTACTCGGTGGCGCCGTTCCGGCTGAAGGACACCACCGCGGGCGCGGCCGTGGCCGTGGTGCTGCTCGGCTTCCTGACCTACCTGGCCGGCGCGGTCGCGACCGGCCAGCAGCCGACCGGCATCCTGCTGGTCTTCGCCACCGCCATGTCGGCCTGGATGGGTGGGGTCGGCGCGGTCGCCAAGGACTTCTCGGACGTGCGCGGTGACGCCGCCGCCGGCCGCCGCACCCTCGTCATCCGGTGGGGCGACCGCCGGGCCCGGGCCGCGGTCAGCGCCAGCGCGGCCGCCATCGGCATCGGGATGCTGGCGCTCGTCGCCTGGTACCCCGGCCTGCTCGGCCCTGCCGTCGCCGTCGCGCTCGGCGCGGTCGCGGTGCTCGCCGTGACGCTGCGACCGGCGCCGGCCGCGACCGGGCCCGGGCGGCGGCCGTACCGGATGTTCATGCTGACCCAGTACGCCGCGAACCTGACCGTGCTGGCTCTGCTGGTGGTCTGACCCGGTGCCCCGGCGGGGGTCCGCGGCCCGGATGCCGGCCGGCCGCACCGTCCGTACGCTGTCACAGATCTGGGGCACCGACCGAACCGGGACGCCGAGAATGGAGCCGATGTGGACCCGTCCGTGACGACCGCACCGCCCGCCGGCGCCGACCCGGCCGCGCGCCGGCCGCGCGGTGGGCTGCTGCGGCACCGCGACTTCCGGCTGCTCTGGATCGGCGAGACGACCAGCAAGCTGGGCAGCGCGGTCACCGGGATCGCGGTGCCGCTGGTCGCCGTGCAGACGCTGCACGCCAGCACCTTCGCGATCGCCGTGCTGGACGCGGTCGCCTGGCTGCCCTGGCTGCTGATCGGCCTGCCGGCGGGCGCCTGGCTCGACCGGCTGCCGCGCCGCCCGGTGATGCTCCTCTGCGATCTGGCGGCGGTGCTGCTGTTCGTCAGCGTGCCGGTGGCGGCCTGGAGCGGCTGGCTGACCCTCAGCCAGCTGCTGATCGTGGCCCTGCTCGGCGGGGTGGTGACCGTCTTCTTCAGCACCGCGTACCAGGCCTACCTGCCGTCCGTGGTGGCCAAGGAGGACCTCACCGAGGGCAACGCCAAGCTGCAGGGCAGCGAGCAGGTGGCCACCATCGCCGGCCCCGGCCTCGGCGGCGTGATCGCGCAGCTGTTCGGCGCGGTCACCGGCCTGCTCGCGGACGCGGCCAGTTTCGTGGTGTCCGGGGTGTGCCTGCTGGCCATCCGCACCAAGGAGGCCCGGATCGCCCGCCGCGACCGGGATACTTCGCTGCTGCACGAGATCGGGCAGGGCCTGCGGTTCGTCGCCGGCGACCCGTTCCTGCGGGTGCTGGCGGTCGCCGCCGCGATCGACAACCTGACGCTCAGCGGGGCGCACGCGCTGCTGATCGTCTTCCTCGTCCGCGATGTCGGCGTATCCGCCGGCCTGGTCGGCGTGCTGCTCGGCGCGGACGCCGTCGGCGGGGTGATCGGCGCCGTGATCTCGACCCGGATCGCCCGCCGGATCGGCACCGGCCGGGCGCTGCTGCTCGGCTCGCTGTGCACCGCCCCCTTCGGCCTGCTCATCCCGCTGACCGAGAACGGGCCCCGGCTCGCGTTCTTCGCCGCCGGCATGCTGATCCCGTCGGCCGGGATGGTCGCCAGCAACATCGTCAGCAACGGCTTCCGGCAGATGTACTGCCCGGAGCGGCTGCGCGGTCGGGTGTTCACCAGCTCCCGCTTCCTCGCCTTCGGCGTGATCCCGATCGGCGCGGTGCTCGGCGGCGTCGTGGGCACCGTGCTCGGTGTCCGCCCGGCGCTGTGGGTGCTGCTCGCCGCCGTGGCGCTGGGCAAGCTCATCCGGCTCGTCGGCCCGATCCGGCACTACCGCGACCTGCCGACCGAACCCGCCGTCACCTCGATCCGCTAGTCCGTGTCGGCCCGGTACTGACGGGCGTGGCGCCGGTCCAGGGGCGCGAGCCGTGGCGGCGGCGCCAACCAACCGGAGTGTCGAAGTCCGACCTCGCGGTGGACAGCCGGTAGGTGCCGGCCGACGGCGCCGCCCACACGTACACCCGATCCGCCCGCCCAGCCGGCGAGGTCGCCGCGGGGCCCGCGCAACTGCCGCTGGTCTGCCGCCGGCAACTGCCGCTGGCCGCGCGACCGCCGACCTAGCGTCGTTCGCAGCCCGATACAGCCCGATGCCGCGGAGGACGTTCCGATGACCAACCCGTTCGAGCACGACGACAGCGTCTACCTGGTCCTGATCAACGCGGACAACCAGCACTCGCTGTGGCCGGCGTCGATCGACGTCCCGGCCGGCTGGACGGTCGGCCACGGGCCGGCCGCCCGGCAGGAGTGCCTCGACTACGTCGACACGCACTGGACCGACCTGCGCCCGGCGAGCCTCGCCGCCGGC
>Ga0307500_10000083_pt1 | contig 29657 bp, 24 predicted proteins | sample 14_S_MG_FD_201362 | JGI IMG/M metagenome (GOLD analysis project Ga0307500, IMG submission 201362) | Soil microbial communities from Populus trichocarpa stands in riparian zone in the Pacific Northwest, United States - 14_S | ecosystem: Environmental > Terrestrial > Soil > Riparian zone > Trees... | reverse complement strand
CATGGCGATCCGCTCCTCCAGCGTCTCCGCGTACGGGGCGATCGTCAGCGTGGTCACCCCGGCCGCGGCGTACGCCTGCAGCCGGTCGGCGATCCGGTCGGCCGGGCCGAGCAGCGCGGTCTGGTCGACGAACTCGACCGGGACGGCGGCCGCGGCGCCGGCGTAGTCGCGGGCCAGGTAGCGGTCCTGGATCTGGTCGGCGGCGGCCTCGTACCCCATCCGGCGGGCCAGCGCGTTGTAGAAGTTCTGCTGCCGGCTGCCCATCCCGCCGATGTACAGCGCCGCGTAGTTGCGCACCGGCTCGGCGGCGGCGACCGGATCCGGCCCGACCACCAGCGGCACGGTCGGCACCACGTCGAAGCCGTCCATGGTGGCGCCGGCCTTGGCCCGGCCGGCGGCGACCTCGGCCAGCTGCTCGGCGGCGTGTTCCGGGGCGTAGAAGATGGCCAGCCAGCCGTCCGCGATCTCGCCGGCCAGCCGCAGGTTCCGCGGCCCGACGGCGGCCAGGTACACCGGGATCCGGTCCCGGACCGGGTGCACGGTCAGCTTCAGCGCCTTGCCCGGGCCGTCCGGCAGCGGCAACTCGTAGTGCTCGCCGCTGAACGTCAGCCGCTCCCGGCGCAGCGCGGTCTGCACGATCTGGACGTATTCCCGGGTGCGGGCCAGCGGCTTGTCGAACCGCACCCCGTGCCAGCCCTCGGACACCTGCGGCCCGGACACCCCGACGCCGAGCCGGAACCGCCCGCCGGACAGCGTGTCCAGGGTGGCCGCGGTCATCGCGGTCATCGCCGGCGACCGGGCCGGGATCTGCATGATCGCGCTGCCCACGTCCACCCGCTGGGTCTGCGCGGCCACCCAGGCCAGCACGGTCACCACGTCCGAGCCGTACGCCTCGGCGGCCCAGACGACCGCGAAGCCGAGCGTGTCGGCCTCCTGCGCGAGCGCCAGGTTGGCCGCGTCGTTGCCAGCACCCCAGTAGCCGAGATTCAGTCCGAGCCGCATGGCTCGCACCCTAGGTCGGCGGCCGCCGCCGCGCGACTGTGCTAGCCGTTCGCGGCGCTGCGCGCCAGACGCGACGTCTTCCCTCGGCACCGCGCAGCGACTTCGTCGGCGCGTTGCCTCAGTCCAGACGCCGCTGCGCTCCGCACCGCTCACAGTGCCAGCCGTTCGCTTCGCGGAGCGCCAGACGCGACGTCTGCGGTCACTCGCTCACTCGGGGGTGGCGGGCGTGTCCGTGCGGGGCGCCGAGAGCGCGGTCGGTAACTTGTCGCGGCATGGAGCACCGCGCACTCGGCCGCAGCGGGCTGGTCGTCTCCCGACTCGGCCTCGGCACCGCGACCTGGGGCCGGGACACCGACGAGGACGACGCGGCCGCCCAACTGGTCGCTTTCCGCGAGGCCGGCGGCACGCTGCTGGACCTCACCCCCGAGTACGTCTGCGAGGCCGAGGAGGTCGTCGGCCGGCTGCTGCGGGACGTGGTGCCGCGCTCGGAGCTGGTGCTGGCCGCGAAGGTCGGCGGGCGGACCGGGCCCGGGCCGATGGGTGACGGCCTGTCCCGGGCGCACCTGCTGCGCGCGCTGGACGCCACGCTGGCCCGGCTGGGCACCGACCACGTCGACCTCTGGCAGCCGCACCGGTGGCAGCCGACGATCCCGCTGGAGGAGACGCTCGGCGCGCTGGACGCGGCGGTGACCTCGGGCCGGGTCCGGTACCTCGGTGTGTCGAACTTCACCGGCTGGCAGACCGCGGCCGTGGCGACCTGGCAGCGGGCCTGGCCGGGGCGGGCGCCGATCGTGTCGACCCAGGTGGAGTACTCGCTGCTGGAGCGCGGCGTGGAGCGGGAGGTGCTGGCCGCCTGCGAGCACCTCGGGATCGGGGTGCTGGCCTGGTCGCCGCTGGGCCGCGGCGTGCTGACCGGCAAGTACCGGCACGGCACGCCATCGGACTCGCGGGCCGCCTCGCCGCACCTGCGCAACTTCGTCGGCCGGCACCTCACTGACACCGCGGCCCGGATCGTGGAGGCGGTCGCGATCGCCGCCGAGGGGCTGGGTACCTCGCCGCTGGCGGTGGCCCTGGCCTGGGTGCGCGATCGGCCCGGGGTGGCCTCGCTGCTGGTCGGCGCCCGCACGGTCGGCCAGCTGGCCGGCTCGCTGGCCGCCGACACGGTGGTCCTGCCGGCCGAGATCCAGCTCGCCCTGGACGACGTCTCAAGCCCGGACAGCGGCGACTACCAGGAACTCCGCGAGCGTCCCGTCGCCCCGGCCTGAGGGTCGGTGAGCGTGCCGGGCGGCCGGGCGGTCCGACTGGGTAGGGTGGTCAGCCGTGCCTGAGAGTGATCCGGTGTTCGCGGCGTTCTGCGCGGTGGGGCTGTGGCCGGGGCTCGGCCGGGTGCTCACCGAGGCGCTGCCCGAGGCCGGCATCCTCGGCCCGGACGACGTGAACCCGACCAACCTGGCCGCGCTGCCGAAGGTCGGCACCACCCGGGCCAACCGGCTGCTGTCCAGCTGGATCGGCGTCGCGCACCTCTACCAGGTGGCCCAGCTGCTGGTGCCGGCCGGCCTGCCGGCGCGGCTCGCCTCCCGCGCGGTGGACACGTTCGGTGACGACGCGGCCCGGTTGCTGCGGGACGACCCGTGGCGGCTGCTGGAGCTGGCCGACCTGAAGATCGTCGACGTGGACCGGCTCGCGGTGCAGGTCATCCCCGGTGTGCGCCGGGACGATCCACGACGCGGCCGGGCGCTGGTCGGCTACGTCCTGGCCCGGGCCGCCCGTGACGGTCACACCGTGCAACCGGCCGCGGTCGTGCTCGGCGCGCTCGAGGCGGACGGCGTGCCGAACCCGCCCGGCGCCGTCGCGGCCGCCTGCGAGTCCGGCCTGGTGCTGGCTCACGACCCGGCCACCGACCCGGCTCACGACCCGGCCACCGACCCGGCCGGGACGCCCGGGCCCGAGTTCGGTCCGGACCACGGACCGGCCGGCGCCGACCCGGCCGGCAACGACCGGCCGGACCGTCCCGGCGGGCCCCGGCAGGCCGGCGCCGCCGGTGCCTCCGGCGCCGCCGACGGCGAGATGGGCGCCGAGCCCGGCGGCGTGGGCGGCGAGCCGGGCGGGGCGGGCGGCGGGACCCTGCTGGCGCTGGAGCGGTACGCGATCGCCGAGGACGGCATCGCCGAGGCGATCGCCCGACTGGCCGCGACCGCGAAGCCGATCGAGCCGGTCGGCTCCGCCGGCGGCACCGACCCCACCGAGGAGCTGGACAGCGCCCAGCGGGCGGCGGTCGAGGCCGCGCTGGCGCACGGGGTCAGCGTGCTCACCGGCGGCCCGGGCACCGGCAAGAGCCGCACCGTCGCGGCGATCGTCACGCTGGCCGACGCCGCCGGTCAGCGGGTCGCGCTGGCCGCGCCGACCGGCCGGGCCGCCAAGCGGCTGTCCGAGCTGTGCGACGCGGAGGCGTCCACCCTGCACCGGCTGCTCGGAGCCCAGGGCATGACCGGCGAGTTCGCCCGGAACGAGGCCTGGCCGCTGGACGCCGACCTGGTCGTGGTGGACGAGACCTCGATGCTGGACGTGGAACTGGCCGCCGCGCTGCTGGACGCCTGCGCCGACGGCACCCACCTGCTGCTGGTCGGCGACCCGGCGCAGCTGCCGTCGATCGGGGCCGGCCGGGTGCTGGCCGACCTGCTCGACTCCGGGGTGGCACCGGTCACCGAGCTGACCACGCTGTACCGGCAGGCCGAGGGCGGCGCGATCGCCCGGCTGGCCACCGCGGTGCGCGGCGGCGAGCTGCCGAAGGTCGACTCGCCGGACCGCGAGGTGGTGATCGTCGGCGCCACCGGCTCGGGCGAGGCGGCGCACCGCACGGTCCAGCTGGTGACCGACTCGATCCCCCGGGCGCTCGGCATCCCGGCCGGCGAGGTGCAGGTGGTGACCCCGGTGCACCGCGGTCCGGCCGGCACGATCGAGCTGAACCGGGCGCTGAAGGCGAAGCTGAACCCGGGCACCGGCGGCGGCTCGGTGGCCGGTTTCGACCCGGGCGACCGGGTGGTGGCCACCGCCAACCACCTGGAGCTGGACCCGGTCGGGTTCGCCAACGGCGAGGTCGGCGTCGTCACCGGCACCGGCGACGGCGCGGTCACCGTCGAGTTCGCCGCCGGCCCGGCCAAGGTCAGCGGCCGTGCGCTGGGCGACCTGCGGCACGGCTGGGCCATCACCGTGCACCGGGCGCAGGGCTCGGAATGGCCGGCGGTCGTGGTGGTGATGCCGCCGGAGGCGTCCGGGATGCTGTCCCGCCCGCTGGTCTACACCGCGCTGACCCGGGCGCAGCGGCACCTGTCCGTGGTGCACGCGGCCGGCGGGGCGCTGGCCCGGGCGGTCCGCGAGGTCGGCGCCCGGCCGCGCCGGACCCGGCTGCGCGAACTCCTGCTCGCCGCGGACGCCGACGGACCGGACGGGCCGGACAGGGCCGGCGGAGGGTAGCGGCGCGCGGTTCGGATCGGGTGACGGCCCGGAAAACACCGGGTCTCCAGGAGACGTTCAGCGGCCGACGGGGCAGAATCGCCGGCATGTCTCTGCCAGTGGAGTACGAATACGCGCCGGTGCGCATCCCACCCGGCACCGACCGCGCGACCGCCGCCGTGCGGCTCGCCCTGCACGCCGAGTACGGCGGGTGGGAGCTGGCCAAGGTGCGGCTGCACTCGGACGGTTCCCGCCGGGTCTGGCTGCGTCGCCGCCGCAGCCCGGGCCGGCTGCCGCTGCCCGGCATCTCGCTCTAGCCAGACCGCACTACCCCGCACTACCCCCGCGCTGCGGCCGCACCGGCCCAGCCCGGCAGGGTTGGCGGCGCCATCGTGCCGCCGGCCGCGACGACCGGCCCGGGTACCCCGTGGAACCGGTACGCCGACGCTGCCCGTCCGGGCTGGATGAACCAGACCTCTCCCCCGGCCGCACCGTCCAGGATGTCCAGGAACGCCGCCGCCACGTCGGCAGGCGCCAGCAGCGGGAAGCCGGCCGCGTCGAACTCCGCCTTGGTCGCCCCGAGTATCGCGGTGTCGGTGAACCCGGGGCAGAGCGCGTTGATCCGGATCCGCTCCGCGGCCAGCGGCTGCGCCAGCGCCCGGACGAACGCCACCACCGCGGTCTTGGTCAGCGTGTAGTACGGGTCCGACGGCATCGGCACCAGCCCGGCCAGCGAGGCGGTGACCAGGATCGACCCGCCGCCGGTGGCCCGCAGCGCGGGCAGCGCCGCGTCCACCCCGAACACCACGCCGTCCAGGTTCACCCCGAGGATGCGCCGGTACGCGGCCAGGTTCAGCGGCCCCGGCGGGTGCCCGGTGGACACGCCGGCGTTCAGCGCGATCACGTCGAGCCGGTCGTACTCGGCGGTGACCGCGGCCACCGCGGCCTGGTTCGCCGCCGGGTCGGTCACGTCCAGGCCGAGCGCCAGCCCGCCGACCCGCTCGGCCACCGCCATCGCGGCGGCCTCGTCCAGATCCGTCACCGCGACCCGGTAGCCGCGGCCGGCCAGCGCGGTGGCCAGCGCCGCCCCGATACCGCCGGCACCGCCGGTGATCAGCGCGACCGGCGCGTCCGGCGCATCCGGGGTGGACGGCGCGTCCGGGGTGGGCATCAGCAGCTGCCGAGGAAGCGGTCGAGCACCCGGACACCGAACTTCAGCGCGTCGGTCGGCACCCGCTCGTCCACGCCATGGAAGGCGGCGGCGAAGTCGAACTCCGGCGGCAGCCGAAGCGGGGTGAAGCCGAAACAGCGCATGCCGAGCCGCTCGAACGACTTCGCGTCGGTGCCGCCGGACAGCATGTACGGCACCGGCACGCCGGCCGGGTCCTCCGCCCGCAGCGCCGCGGTCATCGCCTCCACCAGCGCGCCGTCGAACGTGGTCTCCACCGCCTGGTCGTGGTGCACCCAGTCGCGCTCGATGCCGTCGCCGAGCAGCTCGTCCAGCTGCGCGTTGAACGCCTGCTCCTGGCCGGGCAGGAACCGGCCGTCGATCACCGCGCTGGCGCTGCCCGGGATCACGTTCGACTTGTAGCCGGCGTCCAGCATGGTCGGGTTGGCGGTGTTCCGCAGCGTGGCGCCGACCAGCCGGGCCAGCCCGCCGAGCCGGGGCAGCAGCGTCTCCACGTCGTCCGGGTCGAGCTCGATGCCGACCGTGTCGGACAGCGCCTCCAGGAACGCCCGCACCGGCTTGGTCACCACGATCGGGAACTCGTGCCGGCCGATCCGGGCCACCGCCTCGGCGAGCCGGACCACCGCGTTGTCCTCGTGCACCATCGAGCCGTGCCCGGGCCGGCCGCGGGCGGTCAGCTTGAGCCAGGCCATCCCCTTCTCGGCGATCTGCACCAGGTACAGCCGCAGGTCCGGGCGGACGGTCAGGCTGAACCCGCCGACCTCGCTGATCGCCTCGGTGCAGCCCTCGAACAGCCCCGGGTGGTTGTCCACCAGCCAGCGGGCGCCCTTGCTGCCGCCGGCCTCCTCGTCCGCGACGAACGCGAGCACCACGTCCCGCGGAGGCTGGCGGCCGGTGCGGGCCCAGTCCCGGACCACGGCCAGCGTCATCGCGTCCATGTCCTTCATGTCCACCGCGCCGCGGCCCCAGAGGTAGCCGTCGGAGATCTCGGCGGAGAACGGGTGCACCGACCACTCGGCCGGGTCGGCCGGCACCACGTCCAGGTGACCGTGGATGAGTAGCGCCGGCCGGCTCGGGTCGGTGCCGGCGACCCGGGCCACCACGCTGGCCCGGCCCGGCTCGGACTCCAGCAGCGTGGACTCGATACCGACCTCGGACAGCTTGCCGGCGACCCACTCGGCGGCCGCCCGTTCGGTACTCGTCGGGTTCGACGTGTCGAACCGGATCAGGTCGGCGCAGAGCCCGACCACCTCGTCCTCGGCGGCGCTCGTCATCGCTCCTTCCTACCAGTACGGACGCACCCGCTCCATCGCCCGGACGGCGACGGGGCGGCCGGCGCACGGCGGTCCGGAGCCGGCTGGCAGACTCGGGGCCATGGCTGCGTCGGCCCCAGGCGGGCAACCTCCGGTGGCGGTGGTCGATATCGACGGGGTGGTGGCCGACGTCCGGCACCGGCTGCATCTGGTGGAGAGCCAGCCGAAGCGCTGGCCGGAGTTCTTCGCCGCGGCCGACGACGACCCGCCGCTGGAGGTCGGGGTCAGCCTGGTGCACCAGCTCGCCGCCGACCACGACGTGGTCTGGCTGACCGGGCGGCCGGAGCGCACCCGCAAGGCCACCGTGCGCTGGCTGGCCGACAACGGCCTGCCGGCCGGCACGCTGCTGATGCGCGGCAACCGCGACTTCCGGCCGGCCCGGGTGACCAAGCGGGACGAGCTGCGCCGGCTGCGCCGCACCCGCGAGGTCGGCGTCGTGGTCGACGACGACCCGGAGGTGGTGGCCCTGCTGCAGGCGGACGGCTTCCCGGTCCGGCTGGCCGACTGGCTGCCGCACTCGTCCACCCTGCGCACCGCCCAGGAGCGCGAGGGCCGCACCTGACCCCGACGGCCCGCTGACCGCGGGCCCACCGCCGGCAGCGGCGGAATTGAGTACTGCGGCGCCCGGGCGGGTGGCACGTACATTGAGGTGGTGACGGCGAACCGCCCCGCTGAGGGAGTGTCCGGAGCCGGTAGGTGATGGCCCTGTCCCGGGCCGCCGCACCCCGACCGCGGAACGACCCGGGCCAGTACGACGATCTCGCCGACCAGTGGTGGCGACCGGACGGCGCGTTCGCGATGCTGCACTGGCTGGCCGCGGCCCGGGCCGGGCTGATCCCGCCGGCCGGCCACCCGGACGCATTGCTGGTCGACCTCGGCTGCGGCGCCGGCCTGCTCGCCCCGCACGCCGCCCGGCTCGGCTACCGGCACGTCGGCGTCGACATCGGCTGCACCGCGCTGGCGCTGGCCCGCGAGCACGGCGTGCTGCCGGTCCGGGCGGACGCGGCCCGGGTGCCGCTCCCGGACGCGGTCGCCGACGTGGTCTGCGCCGGCGAGATCCTGGAGCACGTGCCGGACCTGCCCGGCACCGTCGCGGAGGCCTGCCGGGTGCTCCGGCCGGGCGGCACGCTGGTGATCGACACGATCGCGGCCACCCGGCGGGCCCGGCTGGTCGCCGTCCAGATCGCCGAACGCGTTCCAGGCGCGGCGCCGCGGGGAATCCATGACCCGGCACTGTTCGTCGACCGGGCCCAGCTGGCCGCCGAGTGTGCCCGGCACGGCGTCCGGCTCACGCTGCGCGGGCTGCGGCCGTCGCTGCTGGGCATGGCCGGGTTCCTGGCCCGGCGCCGGCCGGCGGTACGGATGCTGCCGTCCCGCTCGACCGCGGTGCTCTTCCAGGCGTACGGCACGAAGGCAGACCGAACCGAGGAGCGGGAGGGATCATGAGCGCGACCGACACCGTGCCGGCCCAGGTGCCGGCCCAGCTGACCGACCCGGGCGCGGCGCTGGCCGCGGCCACCGCGCTGGCGCCCGCGCTGGCCGACCGCGCCGCGGCGCACGACCGGGCCGGCACCTTCCCGGTGGCCGACTTCGCCGACCTGCGCGCGGCCGGGCTGCTCGGCCTGATGGTGCCGACCCGGCTCGGCGGCCCGGGCGCCGGCTTCGCCGACTACGTCGAGGTGGCGATGGCGCTGGCGGCCGGCAACGGGGCCACCGCGCTGATCTACAACATGCACGCCTCGGTCACCGGCGCGCTGGCGCAGACCCCGGACGAGGTGGCGCGCGCGCTGGGCGTCCCCGAGTCGTACTTCGCGATGCGGGACGCGGCGCTGCGCCGGGCCGCCGAGGGCGCGCTGTTCGCGGTCGCGATGAGCGAGCGCGGCGCCGGCAGCCGGCTGTCCAAGCTGACCACCGCGTACCGGCCGGACGGCGACGGGTTCCACCTCAAGGGCGCGAAGACGTTCGTGTCCGGCGCCGGGTACGCCGACATCTACCTGGTCGCCGCCCGCGCCGCCGGGGTGGAGCCGGCGAAGGTCTCCTACTTCCTGGTGCCGAACGGCCCCGGGATCACGGTCGAGCCCAGCTGGGACTCGCTCGGCATGCGCGCCACCGGCTCCGACGACCTGCACCTGGACATCACCGTCGGCGCGGCCACCCTGCTCGGCGGCCTGGAGGGGCTGACCCTGCTGCTGGCCCAGGTGATGCCGCAGTGGCTGGTCGCCTCGTACGCCGCGGTGTACGTCGGGGTGGCGCAGGCCGCGATCGACGCCGCGGTCGCGCACCTGACCGGGCGCGGCCTGCACCGGCTGCCGGCGGTCCGGGCCCGGATCGGCCGCGCCGACGCCCGGGTCGCCGCGGCCCGGCTCGCGGTCCGGGAGGCGGCCCGGCGGGTGGACACCGCGGCCGGCGAGCCGGAGACCAACCGCTGGGTCTGGCGGGCGAAGCTGCTGGCCGGCGAGACCGCGATGGACGTCGCCGCTTCGATGCTGGAGGCGGCCGGCACCTCGGCCAGCCGGCGCGGCCACCCGCTCGAACGGATCTACCGGGACGCCCGGTGCGGCTCGCTGCAGCCGGCCACCAGCGACGTCTGCGCCGACTGGCTGGGCCTGGCCACCCTCGGGCTGGACCCGGAGAACGACGCCGAGGTAGCCCGGTGGTGACCCCCGGGCCGGGCCCGGCGGAGGCCGAGCCGGCCGGGGCCCGCCCAGCCGAGCCGGAGCCGGCCCGGCCGCGCCCGGCCCGGTCGAGCCCGGCGCGGTCCAGCCCGGCCCGGTCGCGCCCGGCGCGGTCCAGCCCGGGTCGGTCCGGCTCGGGTCGGGGGCGGGCGCCGTCGCGGGCGGCGGTGGCCGGGATGGGGCACGCGCTGCCGGCCCGGTACGACCAGCGCACGGTCTGGGACGGGTTCTTCGCCCGGCATCACGCCGGGGTCCGGGCCGCCGAGCAGATCTTCGTCTCGTCCGGGGTGACCAGCCGGCACGCGGTGGCCAACCCGATCTTCGAGGACGTCTCGAACTGGGGCACGGCGGCCCGGATGGAGCGCTACCTGGCCGAGGCGGTGCCGCTGGGCAAGGACGCGGTGGCCGCCGCGCTCACCGACGCGCGGCTGGACCCGGGCCAGGTCGGGCTGTTCGCGGTCGCCTCCTGCACCGGCTACGGCACCCCCGGCATCGACATCCGGCTGGCCCGCGACCTGGGCATGTCCGACGAGGTGCAGCGGCTGTTCGTGGGACACATGGGCTGCTACGCGGCGCTGCCCGGGCTGGGCGCGGTGGCCGACTTCGTCGCCGCCCGGGGCCGGCCGGCGGTGCTGCTGTGCCTGGAGTTGCCCACGCTGCACCTGCAGCCGGCCGGCACCGAGGTCGACCAGGTGGTCGCGCACGCCCTGTTCGCCGACGCGGCCGCCGCGATCGTGCTGCTGCCCACCGACGACGCCGACCCGCCCGGCTTCGAGGTGGTCGACGTGGTGGCCCGCACCGACATCAGCACCGCCGACTACATGACCTGGGACGTGACCGACATCGGCTTCCGGATGGGACTCTCGCCGCGGGTGCCGGCGGTGCTGGCCCGGCACGTCGGGGCCGTGGTCGACCGGCTGCTCGCCGGCCACGGGCTGACCCGGGACGAGGTCGCCGGCTGGGCGGTGCACCCGGGCGGCCGGCGAATCCTGGAGGTGGTCGCGCGCCGGCTGGAACTCCCGGACGGTTCGCTGGACGCCTCGTACGGGGTGCTGCGGGATTGTGGCAACTGTTCCTCGGCGACCGTGCTGCTGGTGCTGTCCCGGCTGCGCGCGGCCGGCGTGGTGGCGCCCGGACAGCACGTTGTTGCAATGGCCTTCGGCCCGGGCCTGACCCTCTACGCGGCGCTGCTACGAGCCCGCTGAGTCACCACCGGCGGTCGCGAGCGCCCGAACAGGTGATACCCGACCGGGTGGTGCCCCCATGATCGTTACCCTCGGCAACCACAGAGGGAGATCAGTCGGTCGCGGGATCCTCGCCGACTCCGGCGTACGGCGCTCTGTGTAACCGGCCGTTTGGCGTAGTTTTCGATACGCCGATGCAAACTTTGCCAAGCCGTTATGCGCGTAGTCGGGAATTCGAACCAATCCGGACCGACTTGCGTACACAATTGTGACTGCAGCCACACAGTCCACTGCCGCGATCCGCCACCCGATGGAAACCCCATGTGCCAGCACTACCCAGCGTGCCCACCCGCCGAAGCTCCTGACCGTGACGCAGCGCACGTTATTTCAGGTCACCCGGAGCAGGGTTGGAGCCTTCTCTGCAACGGGATCGTCCTGTTCGAGGACACCGGAGAGATCCTGCCGGACGGCCGGGCCATCGCCCCCCGCCGCGGTTTCCCCCGTCTCCTCGCCGGCGCCGCCTGACCCGCGTAGCGCCGTACCAGGGGCGTCGACTCTGACGCCCCCGCCGGCCCGCCAGGGCCGGAATCTCACCTTCGCATTTCCTCCAGCAGCCGGCTGCCGGCCGTCCGGCCCGCTCCGGCTGCCTGATCGGGCTGCCCTCGCCACCCGGTCGGCGGGCCACCCCCGGCGGGCTCAGTTCGGGGTGGTGAGCCAGGTCAGGGCGTCGGCCAGGGCCGGGCGCCAGACGTGGAACGTGTGGCCGCCGGCGCGGACGTGCAACTGTACCCGCAGGCCCCGGCCGGCCAGCACCTGCTCGATCCGGTGCATGCCGGGCAGCAAGGTCAGGTCGTCCGCGCCGCAGTCGAACCAGATCCGGTCCGGCGGGTCGGCCGGCACGGACGCGGCGTAGATCGCCGGAGTGTTCGCCCGGGCCAGCGCCACCGCGGCCGGACCGGTGCCGAACAGCACGGCCAGACCGCCGGTGTGGGTCGGCTGGGTGTCCCCGCTCAGGTCGATGATCGCGCCGACCAGGGCCCGGTGTCGCAGCCCCAGGTTCAACGCGCAGTAACCGCCCGCGGACATCCCGCCGATGATCCGGCCGGTCCGGTCCGGCACCGTCCGCAGCAGCTCATCGACGGTCGGCACCACGTCCCGGACGAAGTGGCTCTCCACCTTCTCGCCCCGGCCGTCGACGCACTCCGGGTCGTCCTGCCAGCCGTGGCTCATCCGCGGCGCCACCACGATCAGCGGCCGGCCCTCGGCGGCCAGGGTGGCCGCGGTCACGCCGGCCGCACCGCCGCGGAACCAGTCGCCGGGGACGCCAGGCGAACCGTGGAACAGGTAGACAACCGGGAACCGCCGGGCCGGCGCGGTGAAGTACTGCGGCGGCAGGTAGACCAGCGCCCGGCTGGCACCGAAGCCGCTGCCCCGGTCCGGCACGACCAGCCGGACCACCACGCCGCGCGGGTGCGCCCGCAGCACCGCCGCCGGGGCGAGCGCCGCCACCGCCGGCCAGGTCGGCAGGTCGTGCTCGCCGTCGGCCACGCTGAACAGGTCGCCGACGGTCGGCAGGTACGCGTAGTGGTCGTTGACCGCGGTCGCCACGCTCGCCACCGAGAGCACGTTCGCGATCACCAGCACGGCCACCGCCGCGGCGCGGGCCCGGCGCAGGTGCAGCCGCCGCCAGCCGGCCCAGGTCAGCCCGGCGGCGGCGAACACGCCCAGCGCGAACCAGGGCGAGACGACCGACAGCTGGGTCAGCATCGCGGCGCTCCGGGTCAGTCCTGGTAGGCGGTCACCGGGGGGCAGCTGCAGACCAGGTTGCGGTCGCCGTAGGCGCCGTCGATCCGGCGGACCGGGGGCCAGTACTTGTCCCGGCGCAGCGAGTCGAGGGGGTAGGCCGCCTCCTCGCGGGTGTACGGGTGGGCCCAGTCGGTGGCGGTGACCGCGGCGGCGGTGTGCGGGGCGTTGCGCAGCGGGTTGTCCGCGCGGTCCCACTCGCCGGCGCCGACCTTCCGGATCTCGGCCCGGATCGCGATCATCGCGTCGCAGAACCGGTCCAGCTCGCGCAGGTCCTCCGACTCGGTCGGTTCGATCATCAGCGTGCCCGGCACCGGGAACGACATGGTGGGGGCGTGGAAGCCGTAGTCGATCAGGCGCTTGGCCACGTCGTCCACGGTCACGCCGGTCTCCTTGGTGATCGGCCGCAGGTCGACGATGCACTCGTGCGCGACCAGCCCGCCGCGCCCGGTGTAGAGCACCGGGTAGTGCGGACGCAGCCGGGTGGCCACGTAGTTGGCCGCCAGGATCGCCACCCCGGTCGCGTGCAGCAGCCCGTCCGGGCCCATCAGCCGCAGGTACGCCCAGGAGATCGGGAGGATCGAGGCGCTGCCCCACGGCGCGGCCGAGATCGGGCCCGGGCCGGTGGCCGGGCCGGCCAGCGGCTGCAGCGGGTGGTTCGGCAGGTGCGGCGCGAGGTGCGCGCGGACCCCGATCGGGCCGACCCCGGGGCCACCGCCGCCATGCGGGATGCAGAACGTCTTGTGCAGGTTCAGGTGCGAGACGTCGGCCCCGAACCGGCCCGGCTGGGCCAGGCCCACCAGCGCGTTCAGGTTCGCGCCGTCCACGTAGACCTGGCCGCCGGCGGCATGCACGGCGGCGCAGATGTCGGTGATCTCGGCCTCGAACACGCCGTGCGTGGACGGATAGGTGACCATCAGCGCGGCCAGATCGTGCTGGTGCGCGTCGATCTTGGCGTGCAGGTCGGCCACGTCCACGTCGCCGTTCTCCCGGCAGCCGACCACCACCACCCGCATGCCGGCCATCGCCGCGCTCGCCGCGTTGGTGCCGTGCGCCGAGGACGGGATCAGGCAGACGTCCCGGTGCCCCTCGCCGCGGGCCTGGTGGTAGGCGTGGATGGCCAGCAGCCCGGCGAACTCGCCCTGCGAGCCGGCGTTCGGCTGCACCGACACGGCGTCGTAGCCGGTCAGCTCGGCCAGCCAGGTCTCCAGGCCGCGGATCAGTTCCAGGTAGCCGGCCACCTGGTCGGCCGGCGCGAACGGGTGGATGCCGCCGAAACCGGGCAGCGTCACCGGCTCCATCTCGGTGGTGCCGTTCAGCTTCATCGTGCACGAGCCGAGCGGGATCATGCCGCGATCCAGCGCGTAGTCCTGGCCGGACAGCCGGCGCAGGTAGCGCAGCATCGCGCTCTCCGACCGGTGCTCGCTGAACACCGGGTGGGTCAGGTAGGCCGACCCCCGGCGCAGCCCGGCCGGCAATACGTCCACAGTGGACAGGTTCAGGCCCTCCACAATGGACCTGTCCACATCGGACTGCCCGGTGCCGGCAGCGAAAGCGGCCCAGACCGCGGCCAGGTGCGCCGGGCCGGTCACCTCGTCGCAGGCGATGCCGACCTGGTCCGGGCCGGCCAGCCGCAGGTTGACGCCGGCCGCCGCGGCCGCCGCGACCACCGCCGCGGCCCGGCCCGGGACCTCCGCGAGCACGGTGTCGAAGAAGCTGTCGTGCAGCACCGTCACGCCGGCGGCGCGCAGCCCGGCGGCCAGCACCACGGCCCGCCGGTGCACCCGGTTGGCGATCGCGCGCAGCCCGTCCGGGCCGTGGTAGACCGCGTACATCGCGGCGATCACGGCCAGCAGCACCTGCGCGGTGCAGATGTTGCTGGTCGCCTTCTCCCGGCGGATGTGCTGTTCCCGGGTCTGCAGCGCGAGCCGGTACGCCGGCGCGCCGTCCGCGTCGACCGACGCCCCGACCAGCCGGCCGGGCAGCGAACGCTCCAGCCCGGACCGGACCGCCATGAACCCGGCGTGCGGCCCGCCGAACCCGAGCGGGACGCCGAACCGCTGCGAGTTGCCGACCACCACGTCCGCGCCGATCTCGCCGGGCGGCCGCAGCAGGGTGAGCGCGAGCAGGTCGGTCGCGACCGCGACCAGCGCCCCGGCCTCGTGCGCGGCCGCGACCAGCGCGGCGTGGTCGCGTACCACCCCGCTGGCACCGGGGTACTGCAGCAGCACGCCGAAGATCTCGGGCCCGGCCGGCAGGCCGTCGGCCAGGTCGGCGACGACCACGTCGATGCCGAGCGGCAGCGCCCGGGTCCGGACCACGGCGATCGTCTGCGGCAGGCAGTCGGCGTCCACCAGGAAGGCCGCGCCGGCCGGCGCGCCGGCCGACCGCCGGTTCGGCGCCATCCGGTGACACAGAGCCATCGCCTCGGCCGCGGCGGTGGCCTCGTCCAGCAGCGAGGCGTTCGCGGTGGGCAGCGCGGTCAGGTCCTCGACCATGGTCTGGAACACCATCAGCGCTTCCAGCCGGCCCTGCGAGATCTCCGGCTGGTACGGCGTGTACGCGGTGTACCAGGCCGGATCCTCCAGCACGTTGCGGCGGATCACCGCCGGGGTCACCGTGTCCGCGTAGCCGAGGCCGATCATGCTGGTCAGCACCTGGTTCCGGCCGGCCAGCGCGCGCAGTTCGGCGGCGACCGCCGGCTCGGTGCCGCCGGCCGGCAGCCGCAGCGCGGCCCGGGTCCGGATCGACTCGGGGACGGCGGCCGCGCACAGCTCGGCCAGTGAGCCGTAGCCGATGGTGGCCAGCATCTTGGCCTGCTCGTCCGGGCGGGGGCCGACGTGCCGGGCGACGAACGGCGGGAGTGCGGACGGCACCGAGTGGCCATGATCAGTCATCGAATGCGATCTCCGGAGCTCAGGGTCGGATGACGGCGCTGCGCTCCCCCTCTGTCCGCACCCGTCCAGAGTCGCCTCGCCCGCATGGTCCGTGCGCCTGAGAGGTTCCGGGGAGGTTGCCCCTTCGGCGCCCCCGCTGGCTGCGTGGGGACTCTCCCACGCGGGGTCGTCAGCACCGTTGACGTTACCAGTGCCGCCAGGCCGGGCCGAGCCGAACACCTCATGGCTACTGCGCCGCAACGTACCGTCGCTGTCCGGTTACCCGGCGCGCCGGGGCCCGGGCGGGTGGGTCAGCCGGCGGCGGTGTGCCGGCGGGTGCGGCGGCGGCTGAGCTCGTCCGACCGGGACGGTTCGGCCGGCTCGGCCGGGCCGCCCGCCGCCTCCGGCGGCTCCGGGGCGGTCCGCTCACCCGGCGGGAGCTCGGCCAGCGAGCCGGTCAGCTCGCGCAGCGCGCCGCTGACCGCGATCCCGAAGACGCCCTGGCCGCCGGCCAGCAGGTCGACGACCTCCTCGGCGGAGGTGCACTCGTACACCGTGGTGCCGTCGGACAGCAGCGTGATCTGGGCCAGATCCTGCACGCCGCGGGCGCGCAGGTGGTCGACCGCGACCCGGATGTTCTGCAGCGAGACGCCGGTGTCCAGCAGTCGCTTGACCACCTTGAGAACCAGGATGTCCTTGAACGAGTAGAGCCGCTGGGTGCCGGAGCCGGCGGCCGCCCGCACCGTCGGCTGCACCAGGTTGGTACGGGCCCAGTAGTCCAGCTGGCGGTAGGTGATGCCGGCGGCGTGGCAGGCGGTGGGGCCGCGGTAGCCGACCAGTTCATCCGGCTCCGGGGCCATCCCATCGGTGAACAGGACACCCTGCCGGGGCTCTTGGGGCTCGCGCGGCTCACTCACGGGTGCCTCCTCCGGCCCCACCGGCGCGGGGAAGTCACACGGTGGTAATTCGGACAGTAAGTGGTGAGACGCCGTCGGTCAACGAACCGCCCCGGCGTGTCATCACTGTCAACGTTAAGTCGAGACAGAATTGAGGCTATAGACCCGTCCCGCTCTCCCGCCCACCCACCCAGGATCCCGGAACTGTACTACCTACCCGCCGTGCCAACCGCCACCGACCGCACCGTGGGGTCCGCGGGGGCTCGGCCCCCGCGGCAGACATTGAGCCGGCGATCCGGCGAGCGCGTTCCGCGAGCACACGTCACCCGCCGGCGAAGTCATCTGGGGAGATGGTGTCGAGGAACTCGCGGAACTTCTCCACCTCGTCCTCCTGCTCGTCCGGGATCGCGATGCCGGCCTCGGCCAGGACGGCTTCCTCGCCGTAGATCGTCGTCCCGGAGCGCAGGGCGAGCGCGATCGCGTCCGACGGGCGGGCACTGACCCGGGCGCCGCCGGCGAAGACGAGCTCGGCGTAGAAGACGCCGTCGCGCAGGTCGGTGATGTGCACGGCCTCGAGCCGGGCGCCCAGCGCGGAGATCACATCGCGCAGCAGGTCGTGTGTCAGCGGCCGGGCCGGCCGGACCCCCTGCTGCTCGAAGGCGATAGCGGATGCCTCCACCGCGCCGATCCAGATCGGGAGGTAACGATCACCGTCGGCCTCCTTGAGCAGCACGATCGGCTGGTTGACCGGAAGCTCAACCCGGACACCAACGACTCGCAGCTCGTTCACAGCGGACGCCCTCCCGAGAAAAGGCCTTCGCTGTCGACGCTACACGGTGCCGGGGCACCGTGCCCTATCCGCCGAGCTCTGCCCGTAACCCGGCCTTGACCAGCGCGGCGTGCAGCCGCACCGACAGGGCGGCCAGCTCGCGGACCGCCTCCTCCGCCCGGGCCCGCGCCTCCGGGTTGCGCTGCCGCACCATCGGCGTCACCACCTGCTCGAACAGGCCGATCTCCCGGTCGGCAGCGGTGCGGTAGGCGCGCAGGTGCCGCGGTTCGATGCCGAACCGGGCCATCTCGGCCACGGTCCGGGCGACCGCCAGCGCGTCGGAGTCGTAGTGGCCGCCCTTGCCCCGGGCGGCCAGCAGGCCGAACTGCTCCAGCTGCTCCAGCTGCTCGGCGCCGAGCCCGGCCGCGGTCAGCAGCTCCTCGCGGGACAGCCGGATGTCGGCCGACTCGCGCAGGAACTCCTCCGGCCCGGGCAGGCCTTCGGCGGCGACGAGCGCGCGGGGCACCCGGGGGCCGCCACCGGTACGCGGCGGCGGCTCCAGCCCGCGGTCGATCGCGTCCAGCTGCTCCTTGATCACCCGCAGCGGGAGGTAGTGGTCGCGCTGCTGACCGAGCACGAACCGGAGCCGGGCGACGTCGTCCCGGGAGAACTTGCGGTACCCGGACGGGGTCCGCTCCGGGTGGATCAACCCTTCCGACTCCAGGAATCTGATCTTGGAGATCGTGACGTCGGCGAATTCCGGGCGCAGCTGGGCCAGCACCTCACCAATGCTCAAGAACGCACGCGCTGGCACCGTCACGGCGAGGCCTCCCCGGATTTCACCGGCCCGAGTAGGCGGCCGGCTCGTCGCCGCGGACCCCGGTCAGGTAGAGCAGCCGGAACTTGCCGATCTGCACTTCGTCGCCGCCGGCCAGCGCGGCGCCGTCGATCCGCTGCCGGTTCACGTACGTGCCGTTCAGGCTGCCGACGTCGTGCACCACGAAGCTGCTGCCCTCGCGGCGGAACTCGGCGTGCCGGCGGGAGACGGTCACGTCGTCCAGGAAGATGTCGCTGTTCGGGTGCCGGCCGGCGGTGGTGACCTCCTGGTCGAGCAGGAACCGGCTGCCGGCGTTGGGGCCGCGCTTGACCACCAGCAGGGCCGAGCCGGGCGGCAGCGCGTCCACCGCGCCGACGTGTACGTCCTCGCCGACCTCCGCGCCGGGCAGGTCCTCGACGAAGCCGCCGGAGATGATGGATGTCGCCTCGACCGACCCGACCTGGTCGCCGGATCTGGTCAACGGCGCGCCACATTGCGCGCAGAACCGACTGTCGTCGGGGTTCTCGTGGCCGCACCGGGTGCAGAACACGGTCGGGTCCGCCTCCACTCTCACCGATCGTGATGTTTTTCGCCGGCCGGATCGGCGCCGAGCGGCGCCCCGGTCCATGGATCCGCCGGCGACGCACTCACCCCGCAGGCGTGCGGCGAGCCTAGTCAGCCGCTCCGCAAAGGGTCAACCGACACTGGAGAGTTAGAGGGACGTGTCGCGCGGCGATCTTCCGGTCCGCGCCGGCGGCCCGTCCCACGGTCTACCCCGGACCGTCGGTGCCGGTCGAGGTGAGGGTCAGTTCGGGGTAGAGCGGGTACCGGGCGAGCAGGTCGGCGACCCGGTCCCGGGCCTGGTGCATGACGTCCGCCGGCAGGCTGAACTTGGCCTTGCTGACCGTTTCGGTGCCGGCCTCGTCGGTGCTGCTCACCGGGGTGACCTGGCCGAGCACGGTGCTGATCAGGTCGGCGATCTCGGTGACCTCGTCGTAGCCCATGCCCAGCGTGGTGACCGCCGGGGTGCCCAGCCGGAGCCCGCTGGTGTACCAGGGTCCGTTCGGGTCGAACGGTAGCGAGTTCCGGTTGAGGGTGAGCCCGCAGGACCGCAGCGCCGACTCGGCCTGCCGTCCGGTCAGACCCCAGGTGCTGGCGACGTCGACCAGCACGAGGTGGTTGTCGGTGCCGCCGGTCGGCACGGTCACCCCGCGCTTCTGCAGCTGGTCCGCGAGGGCCTGCGCGTTGGCCACGATCCGGTGCGCGTAGTCGGCGAAGTCGGGCCGCAACGCCTCGCGCAGCGCCACCGCCTTGGCGGCGATCGCGTGCGGCAGCGGGCCGCCGAGCACCGCCGGGCAGCCCTTGTCCACCGCGTCGGCGTACTCCGGGGTGCACATGACCATGCCGCCGCGCGGGCCGCGCAGCGTCTTGTGGGTGGTCGTGGTGATCACGTCGGCGTGCTCGACCGGGTTGTAGTTGCCGGTGAACACCTTGCCGGCGACCAGCCCGGCGAAGTGCGCCATGTCCACCATGAACGTGGCGCCGACCTCGTCCGCGATCTCCCGGAACGCGGCGAAGTCGATCAGCCGCGGGTAGGCGCTGTAGCCGGCCAGCAGGATCCGCGGCCGCAGCTCGCGCGCCTGCGCCCGGAGCGCGGCCAGGTCGAGCAGCCCGGTCTCCCGGTCGACCGCGTACGAGTGCGCCTCGAACAGCCGGCTGGAGACGTTGTGCCGGTAGCCGTGGGTGAGATGGCCGCCGGAGTAGTAGTCCATGCCGAGCAGCCGCTGACCGTTCAGTTCCGCCCGGATCTGCTCCCAGTCCTCGGCGCCGACCGCGGCCGGGTTCCTGGTGCCGAGCTTCTCCAGCGCCGGCGCCTCGACCGTGGTCGCCAGGATGGCCAGGAACGCGACCAGGTTCGCGTCCGCCCCGGAGTGCGGCTGGACGTAGGCGTGCGCGGCGCCGAACAGCTGCTTGGCCAGCTCGGCCGCGGCCGCCTCGATCGTGTCCACGTTGTCGCACCCGGCGTAGAACCGGTGCCCGGGGAAGCCCTCGGCGTACTTGTCGGTGAGCAGGTTGCCGTGCGCGAGCTGGACCGCCAGCGAGCAGAAGTTCTCGCTGGCGATCAGCTTCACGTTCGACCGCTCGTCGGCCAGCTCGCGCAGCACCGCGGCGGCGATGTCCGGGGACACCGTCGCCACCGAGTCGAGCGCCGCGTAGAAGCCGGCGGCGCCGGTGTCCACAGTGGACGGGTCGGTGCCGGTCAGGTACCGGCGCAGCAGGCCGGCGGCCGGCGGCTGGTCGCCGCGGTCGGTCATCGTCGTCATCTCCGGTTCAGGTTGTTCCGCTCCGTGGTCGCCCTGTCCCCCGGGTGGGGCGGCGCGGCTAGTGCGCGTCGAGCATGCCCTGATAGGCGGCGGCGTCCAGCAGCGACTCCAGCACCGAGTCGTCCGCGACCTCGATCTCCAGCAGCCAGCCCTCGCCGTACGGGTCGGTATTGACCAGTTCCGGCTGGCTGTCCAACGACTCGTTGCGGTTGCGCACGGTGCCGGTCACCGGGGCGTAGATATCCGACACGCTCTTCGTCGACTCGACCTCGCCGAGCGGCTGACCGGCCGTCACCGCGGTGCCGGCGGCCGGCAGCGACACGAAGACGATGTCGCCCAGCGCTTCCTGTGCGTAGTCGGTGATGCCGACCCGGATCACGTTCCCGTCGGTGCGGGCCCACTCGTGTTCGGCGGTGTATTTCAGGTCCTCGGGCGTCACTGCGGCCTCTCTCAGGTTCGGCGGACCGGCTGCTTGTCCGGTCGCGGCTGGTCCGATCGGGACTCGGCTGGGCTGGGCGGTGCCGCCCGTCACTCGGCCGGCTGAGCGTAGTGAGGCGTGGAAAGCGACCGCAAGGCGCGGATCACCAGCCGTTGCTGCTGGTCTATCGCCGCCCGCCCGCCGGCCTGCCGGACCGTGTCGACCACGCCGCCGGGGATGTTCAGCGCCGTCGCCAGCGTCGCCGGGTCGCCGATCGCCTGGATCACGTACGGCGGGCTGAGCTGCTGGTTGTCGGCCAGGATGCCGGACGTGCCGGTCGTCCCGTCACTGTCGGTAAAGGCCGAGTCGAGCCCGATCCGGACCGGGCCGACCTGGATGGCCTCGGCCCCGGCCGCCCGCAGCTCCTCGACCGCGTCCAGCAGGTCTTCCGCCTTCAGCCGGTGCTGCGGGTCGGTCATCGTCAGCTGGATGCCCGGGCCGGCCGCCGGGACCGTACCGGCCAGCACGCCCAGCGCGGCCGACCGCGACCGGGCCTCGACCAGCGCGGCGCTGTTCTTGTCGCCGGTGGTGGTGAGCCGGGTGCGGGCCGCCTCCAGCGAGGAGATCTGCCGGCGCAACCGCTCCTCCCGCGACGAGAGGTCATCCAGGATCCGGACCAGGTCCTCCTGCCGCGCCGCCGACAGCCCGTTGCTGGCCGTGTTGCTCTTGACCTGCACCGCCAGCCCGAACCCGAGCAGCCCGCAGAGCACCCCGATCAGCATCGCCGCCCGGGACATGCTCCACCAGCGCGGCCGCGGCACGGTGCCGCCGGCCGGCTCGTCCCCGGCCCCGGCCCCGTCCTCCGCCCGGTCTTCGGGGGCGGCCGGCTGATCGTCGGCCGGCCCGTCGTCGGCAGGCTCGCCGTCGGCCGGCATGCCGTCGGCCGGCCCGTGTCGGGCGTCGGTGTCGCGGGGGAGCCGGGTCGCGTCCAGGGCGACGGTCGTCTCCTCGCTCGGAGCGGACCGCCCGGGGCCGGACACCCCGGCGCCGGACACCCCGGCGCCGGGCAGCCCGGCGAGGTCGAGGGCGACGGTGGTGTCCTCGCTCTGGGACCGCCCGGGGCCGGCAAGGTCGCTGGTGTCCAGGGCGACCGTGGTGTCGTCGGTCGGCTTCTGGTCGCGTGGCCGGTCCGGACGGGAGAAGAGGTCGCGGCGGATGCCGACGCCCGGCGCGGGGAGCAGCACATCCGCCCGGGTCGGCGGCTTGGCGCCCGGACCGCCCGGCCGGCCCGGACCGCCCGGCCGGCCCGGACCGCCCGGCCGGCCCGGACCGCCCGGCCGGCTCGGTCCGGCGGCCGGGCTCGCGGGCTGGTCGGCTGGGCCCGGGTACTCGACTGGACCGTCGGCCTCACCGACACGGCTCGCCGATTCGTCGGCTTGGCTTGCCGGTTGGACGGCTTGGCTCGCCGGCTGGACGGCTTGGCTTGCCGGCTGGACGGCTTGGCTTGCCGGTTGGACGGCTTGGCTTGCCGGTTGGACGGCCGGGGTCGCTGCCTGGACGGCGCCGGAGCCCTCGGCGCCGGGGCCAGCCGAACGAGGCGTCTCGGTCGCCCGGTCGTCCGTCGCTTCGACCTCAGGTTCAGGTGTGGTCGGAACGGTGCCGTTGTCCGGTCTGGTGGTCCGTTTGTCGTCCATCGTCACGCCCGGAAGAGATGCCGGCGGATAGCCGCCGCGTTGCCGAATATGCGGACCCCGAGCACGACGACCACGCCGGTGGACAGCTGGCCGCCTACCCCGAGCTTGTCGCCGAGGAACACGACCAGGGCGGCGACCAGCACGTTCGAGACGAACGAAACGACGAAGACCTTCGAGTCGAAAATCCCGTCCAGCCGGGCCCGGATGCCGCCGAACACCGCGTCCAGCGCCGCGACCACCGCGATCGGCAGATACGGCTGCAGCCAGACCGGGACGGTCGGCTCCAGGATCAGCCCGAGCACGACCCCGATGGCCAGCGCGATGGTGCCGATCACCGGCCGCCTCCGCCGCTCGGGCTGACCGGCGTCCCGCTCGGGCCGGCCGGCGTCCCGCCCGATGTCCCGCTGGGGGCGCGGCCGGCTGGGCCGGCGGGGGCGCGGCGCGGCGTCGCGGAGCCGGGCGGGGGCGAGGTGGTATCGAGCGGTTCGGCGTACCGGAGATCGGTGCCGGTGGCCGCGCGCAACGCCAAGTCTTCCTCCCGTTGGACGGTGAAGCTGATTCCGAACACGCTGGACAGTGACTGGTACCGGCGGGCCGCGACGCTGTCGGCGAACCGCGGCAGCAGCACGTCCGGGTCGCCGATCGCCTTGATCGTGTACGGGCTGGCCACCGGCCGCAGGTCGACCAGGATCGCCTCACCGGCCGCCCGGATCGTGGTGGTCGGGGCCAGCCGCTCGTCGTTGATCGCGATCGCCTCGGCGCCGGCTGCCCAGAGCGCGTTGACCACGCTCTGCAGGTCCCGGTCGCGCAGCCGGCCGTTGTCGTCCGGCGGCACGGTCAGCGGCTTACCGGTGGCCGGGTCGATCTGCTGGGCCGGCGCGGCGTCGCCGAGTTGCACACTGATCCCCGGGCCGTGCACCGGCACCAGCGCGGCCGCCCGCTCCAGGTCGCGCACCTGCTTGGACACCTTGTCGCCGGTCTCGCTCGCGGTCAGCGCCGCGTCCCGCTCGCGGACCAGCAGGCCGCCGAGCGACTCGGCCCGCCGCTGCAGCGAGTCGCTGGTCGCGGTGCCCTCCTCGACGTCCTTGACCAGGCCCTGCCGGGCGCGCTCGGAATCCGGCGCCTGCTGCGCGGTGCCCCGGTAGGCGATGGCCAGCACGAAGCCGATCAGCAGCAGCCCGACCGCGAGCAGCGTCTTCGCGTCCACGTGGTGGGTGGCCTGGTCAGTGGCCTTGCCATTGGCCTTGTCAGTGGCCTGCTTGGCCTTGCGCTCGGCCGCCTCGGCGTAACCGTGGTCAAGGTGATCTGTCAGCAAGCTGTCAAGCAGAGATGTCGACATAGCGCCGAGTCGAGGCCGGTGCCGGGTGGTCCGGCCCTGGGTTGCCGCCAGCAGCCGGCGCGGCAGCGACCGGTCGCCACCGCGGGCGTGCTCACCCCTCATCCGCGGCCCGATCTGTCGACCGCTGGCCGGGTGGGACATCCGCCGCCCCGACGGACCCGACGTCCGCGCCCCCACCCGGCCCGACCTCCACCGCGCGACCGGACCCGACATCGGCCGGGGCGCCGGGCCGGGCGTCGCGCCCGGCGGCGGCCGGGCCGTCCGGCGGAGCGGCCAGCTGGGCGTCCCGGGCGGCGGCCGAGCCGTCCCGGGCAGCGGCGGGGGCGGGGGCGGGGGCGGGGGCGGCCGGCGAAAGACGGGCGGCACGAACGAGCAGGGCGACCTGGTAGACGTACAGGACGCCGGCCCAGAGGTAGAGCGACGTGCCCCAGACGGTGAAGGCCCAGCCGATCGGGCGGGCGATGTCGCCGAGGGTGCCGGTGCGGGTGCCGAGCAGCAGCAGCGGGAACGCGTACAGCAGGTTGAAGGTGGCGGCCTTGCCCAGGTAGTGCACCTGCGGCGGGCCGTACCCGTACCGGCGCAGCACCAGCAGGCAGCCGCCGAGCAGCACGTCCCGGCCGACGATCAGGCCGGCCAGCCACCAGGGGATGATGTCGCGGACGCTGAACGCGGTCAGCGTGGCCAGGATGTAGAGGCGATCGGCGGCCGGGTCGAGCAGCGTGCCGATCCGGCTCGTCTGGTTCAGCAGCCGGGCCAGCTTGCCGTCCAGCCAGTCGGAGAAGCCGGCGAACATGAGCACGCCCAGCGCCACCAGGTCGGCGTGCGGGCCGAGCAGCAGCCAGAGGAACAGCGGAACGCCGAGCAGGCGGAGCAGGCTGAGCAGGTTCGGGACCGTCAGCACGCGATCAGCCGGAGCGGGGCTCACGACCATCGTCGGCTCCCCAGTCCTCGGCGGCACCCGTACTCCTGGTTGTGCGCCTCTCGGCGGCAACTGCGTCTGTCGGGACGGCGGGATTTGAACCCACGACCCCCTGACCCCCAGTCAGGTGCGCTACCAAACTGCGCCACGTCCCGAAAATGCACTGCTGGCGTGCACAACAACCCTACCGCAGCGGTTCCTGCCAGCCCTCGCCACCACGCTGCCGCACGGGCCCGCGCGTCGCCCGCCAATTCCTCTTGGCAGTCTCACTCTCGCCTTCAGGTCTGGAAATGCCGGCGCTGTCCGGCTGGCCCGGCCCGGCTGAGGAGCGCCGCGGTTGCCGCCTGGCGGCGGCGCCTGGTTCGCCTCCCCGGGCGCCGGCCGCCGGCACGCGGAGCACCCGGCGCCGGTCAGGACTTGCGTTGGCGACGTTCGCGGACGCGGACCGAGATCTCGATCGGGCTGCCGGTGAAGCCGAACTCCTCGCGCAGCCGGCGTTCGATGAAGCGGCGGTAGCCGGGCTCCAGGAAGCCGGTGGTGAACAGGACGAACCGGGGTGGGCGGGTGCCGGCCTGGGTGGCGAACAGGATGCGCGGCTGCCGGCCGCCGCGGGCCGGCGGCGGGGTGGCCGCGACCAGGTCGCCGAGCCAGGCGTTCAGCGGGCCGGTCGGGATGCGCTGCTCCCAGGACGCGAGCGCGGTGCGCAGCGCGGGGGCGAGCCGGTCGACACTGCGGCCGGTGCGGGCCGAGACGTTCACCCGCGGTGCCCAGCGGACCCGGCTGAGCTCCCGGTCCACCTCGTACTCCAGTCGCTCCCGGCGGTCCTCGTCCAGCAGGTCCCACTTGTTGAAGGCGATGACGAGCCCGCGGCCGGCCTCCTCGACCATCGCGATCACCCGCTGGTCCTGCTCGCTGAGCGGCTCACTGGCGTCCAGCAGGACGATCGCGACCTCGGCCGACTCGATCGCGGACGACGTCCGCAGGCTCGCGTAGTACTCGGCCCCACTTGCTTCTTTGACTCTTCGTCGCAATCCCGCTGTATCGACAAACCGCCAGATCTCGTTGTCGAGGCGGACCAGGCTGTCCACCGGATCGATCGTGGTGCCGGCCACCGGGTCGACCACCGCCCGGTCCTCCCCGGTCACCTGGTTCAGCAGGCTGGACTTGCCCACGTTCGGGCGGCCGACCAGCGCCACCCGGCGCGGCCCGCCGCCTTCGTTGCCGGTCTCCCGCGGCGCCTCCGGCAGCGCCTCCAGGATCGCGTCGAGCAGGTCGCCGCTGCCCCGCCCGTGCAGCGCGCTGACCGAGTACGGCTCACCGAGGCCGAGCGACCAGAGCGTGGCCGCGTCCGACTCGACCCGCTCGTCGTCCACCTTGTTCGCGGCCAGCACCACCGGCTTGCCGCCGCGGCGCAGCACCCGGGCCACCTGGGCGTCGGTCTCGGTCGCGCCGACGGTCGCGTCCACCACGAGCAGCACCGCGTCGGCCGTGGTCGACGCGTGCTCGGCCTGGGCCGCGACCCGCGCCGCCAGCCCGCGCGCGTCCAGCTCCCAGCCGCCGGTGTCGACCACGGTGAACCGCCGGCCACGCCACAGCGCGTCGTACGCCACCCGGTCCCGGGTGACGCCGGGGACGTCCTGCACGACCGCCTCGCGCCGGCCGAGGATCCGGTTGACCAGCGTCGACTTGCCGACATTCGGCCGGCCGACCACCGCCAGCACCGGTTGCTCGCCGACCACCTGGTCGGCCGGTGCCCCGTCCGCCGCTATCCCGCCCGCTGGGGCCGTTCCCTCGCCCGTCTGCACCGAACTCACCTATCTCCAACCTCTGACTGCTTATCGACATGACGAACAATCGCCACCGACGCTGATTCCGCACCGGAAGACCCGAGCCCCACGATGCCAGCCGGCGGCGCGGGGTGGGCGGTCACACCGGGGGCTCGGCGGTCGGTGGGCGGGTGGCGGCGACGTGGGCGGCCAGCGCGACGCGGATGTCCTCGGCCGCGGTCGCGATCATCCGGCGGGAGGCGCGGCGCTCGTCCGGCAGCTGGATCGGGTCGCCGAACGCCACCCGGACCGGCGGGCGGCGCAGCGTCCGGCGGTGGAACAGGCGCACCGTGCCGTGACAGGCGACCGGCAGTACCGGGCAACCGGACCGCAGCGCCAGGTACGCCACCCCGTGCTGCACCTGCTCGACCGAGCCGTTGCCGCGGCTGCCCTCCGGGAAGACACCGACCACGCCGCCGGCGGCGAGGATGGCGAGCGCGGCCTGCAGCGGCGCCCGCTCGGCGATGCCGCGGCGCACCGGGATCTGGCCGATCCGGCGCAGCGTGCTGCCGACGATCCCGCGGAACACCTCGATCTTGGTCAGGAACACGGCCGGCCGGCGCAGCACCCCGTACAGCAGTGGCCCGTCTACCAGCGCGGAGTGGTTGACCGCCAGCAGCAGCCCGCCGGACGCCGGGACCCGCTCGGCGCCGACCACCTCGACCCGGCCCAGCATCCGGCCCAGCCCACGGGCGGTCACCCGGGTCACCGTCATCAGCGCGCTGCCCCGGGCCCGCCGGGTCGCCCCCGGGTCGATCACCGACAGCCGGGCACCGGCCCACTCCGGCTCGTCGGACCGCGCCGGGCCCTGCTCACCCACTGTTCTCCCCGATCCACTCGCCCTGGCCCGCCGCGGTCACGGTTCGTCGCTGTCCGGGACGAGGGTGAGATGGGAGGCGGGTTGGGCGATTCCACGATCTCTCGCTATGTCGACAAGATGCTTAACCACGTCGTAGACAGTGACGGTCGTGGTGTCGACGTGGATCGCGTCCTCGGCCGGGCGCAGCGGTGCGACGGTCCGGCCGCTGTCGTAGGCGTCCCGGCGGCGCAGCGCCTCGGACGTCGCGCCCAGCTGCTCCGGCGCCGCCCCGTCCTGGCGGGCCCGCCGCTTGGCCCGGGTGTCGTGCTCGGCGGTCAGGTACACCTTCAGCGGCGCGTCCGGGGTGACGACGGTGCCGATGTCGCGGCCCTCGACCACGATCCCGCCGGCGCCGATCAGCTCGCGCTGCTGCGCCACCAGCAGCCGGCGCACCTCGGGCGTGGCCGAGACCGGGCTCACCGCCACGGTCACCTCGGCCGACCGGATCTCGTCCGCCACCGGCGTGCCGTCGACCAGCACCCACTGGTCCTGCGGGTCGGTGCTCACCTCGATGCGGGCCCGACCGGCCAGCTCGCCGACCAGCGCCGGGTCCGACGGGTCGACCGCTGCCCGCAGCACGGCCCAGGCCACCGCCCGGTACATCGCGCCGGTGTTCAGGTAGCGCAGGCCGAGTTCCACCGCCAACGCCCTGGCGACGGTCGATTTACCGGTGCCCGAGGGACCGTCCAGCGCGACCACGTCCCGAACTGGCACCTCGAACCTCGCTCTTCGCTGGCTGGCCGACTCGTCGCCCCGACGACCCTCGTACTCATTGTGCCCGCCAGGTGTCCGGACCACCTCCTCGGCCCGTCCGGACGAAAGTGACCAATCCGTCTATCTCTCACTCAGCCAAGTAGTCGGACACGCCAAGTTGAGTCTGATCCTCGACTTGAGAACCAGACGTACCTGTGGCCTGCTGCGCTCGTCAGCTCACCAGGCGGCCTGTCCTCGTATCACCGACGGCTGCAGCGGCCCGGGCCCTGACCGGACCGCCGGCGGCGGCGGCGGGATGAAGGAACCGGTTTCGTATGGTTTGGCCGATCCAGCGCCGGACGGGCCCCGCATCCCGCGCTCCGACCTGTGGTGGCGGGCACAGATGGGGCCGCCCTCCTGGCCGGCCACTGCTCCGCTCGCTGCGGCGAGCCGTCCCGCTGCCTGTGCTGAGGCGGCAGGGGCCTCCCGGTCCAGCAAGGTCGACGCACTCCCCGCTCGCCGAGGGGACGCTCGGGTGCCGAGCAGGTGGCTGCCCCAACACCGCTGCTGCCCGGCCGGTCCGGGCCCCGATCCGGACGCCGGCGGCCTGAGCGACCTGGACGTGGCGGCCGGCCAGGCCGAGCCGGTCCGGCGTACTGCTAGCTGCACCGATCCCCCGCGGCCGGCCGACGACCGCGACCCGGCGGCGCGAGCCCGACCGCGCCACCTCATCCCGCGGCGTCCGTGGGTTGGTCCGGTGGACTGCCGGCCGGGCCTGCCAACCTGCCCGGAGAGGTGCCCCGGCCTGGCCAGCCGCCCCCGGCCGACGCCCGGCCTCGGTGAGCTGAAGCGTCCGACAGGCCGGCCCCAATGTCTGGACAGCCGGTCTCTGGACAGCCCAGGGCTGGGCAATCCGGAGCTGGACGGCCCGGAGCTGGGCAACCCGAAGCTGGACGGCCCGGGGCTGGACGGCCCGGAGCTGGGCAACCCGGAGCTGGGCAACCCGGGGCTGGATGGTGCAGGGCTGGATGGTGCAGGGCTGGGCGGCCGGCCGGAGAACTGGGCCGGTGCTGCGGCGTCGACCGGCGGCCTTGACCTGCACGGAGGCCGGGCGGACGGGCGGCTGCTGACACGGCCGGGGGCCGGCGGACCGGACGGCCTGGTCGGCCGCGGCACGAGCCGGGTCGCCGTGCCCGGTTGCCCTGGTGGGTGCGCCAGCGCTCACCTCCCGCGGCAGCCGGCCGGCCGGCTGGCTGCGGGCCCGGTCCGATGCCCTGGCGGATGCGGATGCGGATGCGCCGGGGTCCAGGCAGGCGGCCCTAGACCGCCGATGACTCCGGGGCAGGCGCTGCGGCGTCGGGATCGGGCCGTCCAGAGCCGCGGCCATGATCTGGTGCCGCGGGGCGAGCCGGACCGGCGGCGCGCCGGGCGTGGGCCGCCGTTGGTTGGCTGCCGGGGGGATGCCCGGCACGGGGAAGCCGCCAGGAGCAGGCGGCCCCCCTGCTCCTACCGGGCCGGGCCGTGTAGCCGGGCCGGGCCGTGTAGCCGGGCCGGGCCGTGTAGCCGGGCCGGGCCGTGTAGCCGGGCCGGGCCGTGTAGCCGGGCCGG
>Ga0307500_10000082_pt1 | contig 30044 bp, 29 predicted proteins | sample 14_S_MG_FD_201362 | JGI IMG/M metagenome (GOLD analysis project Ga0307500, IMG submission 201362) | Soil microbial communities from Populus trichocarpa stands in riparian zone in the Pacific Northwest, United States - 14_S | ecosystem: Environmental > Terrestrial > Soil > Riparian zone > Trees... | reverse complement strand
AAGCGGTCGCCGGCGTCTTCTGAGGGGAGGCCCTCCTTGGAGTTGCGAAGGTTGGCCTCGGTGATGCCCTTTTCGCCCATGGCTTTGGCGTAGGCTTGCTCGCGGCGGAGGTCGGCGGATTCGTTGGCACCAAGCAGTTTGGTGGCCATCTTTCCCCGCACCGGTATACCGGCCCGGGCATAGCGAGCGTTTGAGCGAGTTCGAAGACCTTTTTGCTGTAGTTTGAGGGCGGCCTTTTGGGCTCCGGTGGCATTTTTTATCGGGTCATCGAGAGCCTTAGCGGCATCGCCCAGCCTCCGCCCTTTATAGAGATTATTCCGCTCCCGATTAGCCGCAGCATCCTTGGCGCGGTCGGAGTCTTTGCCGAAGCGCTTGTCGGCGGCGCCGGTGAGGCGGTTAATGCCGCCAACGCCGGCCGCGAGGCCGGTGCCGGCGAGCTTAAAGGCAAAGGGGACGGCAAACAGCGGCAGGATGAGGCCAAAGATCTCAAACAGGGGTTTGACGAAGTCGGTGCCCGTACCGGTGGTGGCGCCGGCAGCAGAGGCAAACAGACGGCCGATTTCAAACAGCAGCATGATGAGGGGGTACATCAGGACGAGGCGAATGAGGTCGTTGGCCCCCCGCCGGGCCCATTTCTCGGTGTTGGGCAGCACCCAGGCGAGGCAGATGAAGGGACTTAAGATGACGAGGAGGATGATGAAGATCTTGCGGAAGATGAGGGTGAGGAAGACACCGACGAAGGCGATGAGGAGGGAAAGAACCGCCCCAAAGCCCACCGTAGCTGCTGCCCCGGCCAAAACAAACGTGGCGACAGTGGTGGCAGTGCCGAGGAAGAATTTGCTCGAAATGGAAGTCAAATCAATATCCGGCGGCGGTATGGCCTGGGACATGAGCGATACAATCCCCTGCCCCAGAATGTTGCCGATATCGATGATGATGGCACAGATATACCAGGAGAAGGGTACGAGGATGGCTCCGGCGATGAGGTGGGGCAAGACTTTCTTAATGGTGTAGTTGTCGAAGCCGGCAGCGGTACCAATGACAATGAGGAAGAAGATGAGAATAAAGAAGACACTGGCAAGGTTGCGGAAGGTACCCCAAATGCCAAAGGCGGTTTTGTAGTCGGGACTGGAGCTGTCGAGGGGGGGCTCTTTGAGGAAGGGCACGATGACTTTGTCGCGGATGGTGTCGACGACGCTCATCATGATGCGAATGGCGCCACAAATAAACCAGGTGAAGCCAGGGCCGGCATCGCAGCCAACGACTTTCTTGACCACCAGCGGCGGGTGGGTATTCACGAACCGCGAGACATTTTTGGTTCCGATATCGGTGATTGCACCGGGCCGCACGAAGATGTTATTGACGGTGAAGTTGTAGGGATTGCCCAAGTAATTACAGATGGCCGTGAGGGTATAAGTGCCGGTGGTGAGGGTGAGGCCGGTGTTGAACACGCCGCCACCGCCCACCGGGGTGGATTTGGGAGTGGGGCCGGCGAGGTCAACGGCCGAGGCCGCGGGGCAGTCGACGGTGGCTCCGCCGGCGGTGGTGATGGTGAGGTGCCCCGTGATGCCGCCCGGCCCGCGGCTACCGCCGCCTGGGCCGCCGCCGCCAACGGTCACGGGTACGCTAATGGTTTTAATGTCGTTGTCATCGGCCTGGGGGCTCTCTCTGTTGCACATGTTGATGCGTGTGGCCGAGCCGGTAGCACTGCCAGAAACGGTGATGTCAAAGTAGTTTTCCGCGCCAAAGGCATTATTGGAGCAGTTGGGGCTGCTGTCGTAGCTGAAGGCGATGGAGCTGCCCGAAGTGTACTGGCCCGGATTGACGGCATGGAGGTCGAAGTCGTCGTCGGCGTTTAGGGCCTGCTCGCGGTGGGCGTGAACCGTGGCGTTGGCGGTGGGCGCCGGCGTGAGGTTGACGATGAGCGTGACGCAACTGGTGCTACGGGTGTTGGGCGGACACACGCCGGAGGCATCGGCGTGCACGGGCGGAGCATAGCTCACCAGGGCCGCGATATTCGCGAACACCATCAAAAATACTGCGAACCACCTGCGCTTCATACGAGTATATTACACAACGCTTATGGTAAAAGAAACGTATGGGCGGCACCAGCGGGGATGGTGATCAGGATTTTTTGGAGCGTAACAATTTGCGCAGCATGAACACACTGGCGCCGGCAACCGGCATGCGTTTTTGGCGCTTGCGGTCGCGGGCGGCGGCTTTGCCGAGGGCTCTTTGAATCTGGTGGCCGCGGCTCATGCGCGGCTCCGCGCGATGGCGGCCTCGATGTCGTCCGGAGCGCTCGGGATGGACCGGGAGAGCACTTCGTGACCGGTTTTGGTAATGAGAATGTCGTCTTCGAGGCGCACGCCGATCCCCTCTTTGGCCAGATAGAGGCCGGGTTCGCAGGTGACCACCATGCCGGGTTCGAGCTTGAGGCGAGGGGTTCCGGTATCGTGCACGTCGAGGCCGAGGTGGTGCGAGATGTGCGCGTAGTATGGGCGTAAATGCTCGTCGGCTTGGGGGCCGGCGGCGGCTTTGGCCGAGATTTCGCCGAGATCAACGAGTGATTTTGTAAGCGAGCGACGCATCGTTTCGTCGATTTCGAGGATGGTGGCGCCGGGGCGATGGAGTTTGATGCCGGCCTGTTGCGCTCGGTAGACGGCCTCGTACACGGCGCGCTGGCGGGGAGTGAAACGGCCGCCGGCGGGCACGGTGCGGGTGATATCCGCGGCATAGTAGCCGGCTTCGGCGCCGACATCGAACAGCACCAGGTCGCCGGCCGCTACCGGGGTGGCGCTGGTGGCGTGGTGGATGGTGGTGCTGTGGCGGCCGGCGCCGATGATGGCGCCAAACGCGGAGCCGGTGGCGCCGCGGCGGGTGAATTCGGCGGTGAGCTCGGCTTCGAGTGCATATTCCGGCACTCCGGTAGCCAGCGCCGACCAGGCGCGATCGAGGCCGGCGGCGGTGGCATCGACCGCGCGCCGGATTTGCGCGATTTCCGCGGGGGCCTTGATGGTGCGCAGCCGGCCGAGAATGCTCGTGGCCGACCGCAAATCATGCAGCGGGAGCTTGGTGCGCAGGTCGGCGGCACGGCGGCCGGACGGGCTCAGCGGGCCGGCCTCGAGCGTAGGGTGGTCGTTGAGATAAATCGTACGGAATTGGCCGACGAGCCGGCCGAGCACCGGCTCGAGTTCGTCGAGCCACAGTACGGTCGCGACGCCGGAACGTGCGGTCCCCTCTGCTTGGGTGAGCCGCTGGCCGGCCCACAGTGCGATGAAATCGCTCGTCTCGCGCAAAAACAGCACCTCGCGCAGGTGCGGATTGGGGTGACCGGGCGCGAGCACCAGCACGGCATCCGGCTCATCGACGCCGGTGAGGTAGTAGAAGTTGGAATCGGGCCGAAACGGGTGCTCAAAATCGCCCGGCCGGCGCAACACATCGGCGGTGTCGATGATGGCAATACTTTCGTCGCCGATGGCTTCGCTGAGGCGGCGACGGTTGGCGGCATGGAAGTCGGCCGGTAGGGGTTCGTAGCGCATAGATCAATTATACCGCAGAGCTGGTGACGGGGGTTTTCTTGACCAATTGTCTTAATTTGGGTATAGTTTTTTCCCTAAAGGAAGGCGGGGGCCACCACGCCAATTATTCCTTAGCACCAAGACACGGGGGAACCATGTTGCCGAGATCAGTCCGCGTACTGCGGGCCGAAGAAGAGGTGGAGCTGGCCAAATGCATCGAGGCGGGATTATACGCTGAGCGCATTTTGGCGACCGTTCCACAGATCGCCGACGACCGGCGGGCCAAGCTCCATTTGATCGTGGCCGAAGGCGGACGCGCCTACCGGACTATGTTCGAGGAAAACATCAGCCTCATCTGGGTGGCCGCGGAACATTACCCGCAGCTTGACGAGGATACGGTAATCTTCGAGGGGAGCCGAGCGCTCGCCTACGCGATCAAGCGGTTCGACTACACCCGGGGCTTCAAGTTCTCTAGCTACGCCGTGAAGACCATCAGATGGCGCTTGTGGAAAACGTTGGAGCGGCTGCACCAGCTGGTCGGCGAGCCCGCACTGGTGCTCTACGGCAATCTGTCGGAACGGCCGGAGGTGGCGGTCGACGGTTTCGAGGACAATGCTCTCGATCGAGTGATACTAGAAGCCGCCCTGGAGCGGCTCCTTACGCTGAGGGAGCGCTACGTCGTGCGGTTGCATTTGGGACTGGACCCGCGCGGGCCGATGCCGCTGAGCGACATCGCTATCGAGATGAAGCGTAGCCGCACGCGCGTGGGACAGCTCTGGAGAATGGCGATCATCAAGCTCGGACACGATCCTACTCTCAAGGAGGTGGTGTAGCAATAAAGCCGGGGACGGTTTCGTCCCCGGCTGCTTTATTTCTAGCAGACATGACGAGGGGCCGGGAGCGCGTTGAACGCTCCCGGCCCCGGTGAGGGCCTCCTTGGACGGGGGTGGGGCTAGCCGGTGTGGCTATGGTCGGAATCGCTAGCCGCTTCGGCCTCCTGAGCGGCAAGGGCCTTGAGCAGGTCGACCACTTCGGGTGGCCAGTGCAGCCGCACATTGCCCATATCATCGCGGCGACGTTCGCTCAAGGCGAGGATTTCGGGACGGGCCATTGTCTGGTAGCACCAGTACTTGGTCTTCCCCGGAATCAGCCCCACCACGGCTCGGCGAGTCACCCAGTCGCCGGCTGGAGGGATCGTCCTTTCTTGCTGGCTGATGATTCGAAGCCGCTCCTCGGTGTCGAGCTCGTAAATATCTGCGCCGTTGCCGTTTTCCGGACAGCGACTCGGTACCGGGACGGTTCCGATACCAGGGACCCTCGACTTGACCCAGCGTTCGTCGCGGCCAATCAGTAGTCCTAGTCGAGTGGCGGTATGGCCGTCAACGAGGGGTGGGTAGCGGGGCTCGAGCGCAGCCAGGACTCGGCCTGTAAGGTAGATCCTGGTCCAACCGCGATGGAAAATCCGAGTCTTTCGCGGCCTGACATTCACCAAGGCCGCGTAGGCGGTCATGAGAGCTATCTGGAAGTGATCTGCAACTTGACGAGTCGTGCAGAATTCCATTTTGCCGGTGTATCCATGCGCTTCGATGTAGCCATGGAGTGGTGCGAGAGGGTAGCAGAGTTGCTGACTACCGTCGTACTCGTGCCACTCTTTTTCTAGTCCCAACTCCCGTGCCGTATCAGACACCCAACTGCGGGTTGTCCCCAGCAGGGCAGCAGCGGCAGTTGGCGGTACCCAGGCTCGTTGAACGTACGCAACGGATAACTTCATCGTGTTCCCCCGTATTGCAATGTAGAGGTGCGTGACGGTCGGCGATGAGGCATCGGCCGACTGGACCGTAGATTATACAAGTTAATTTTTAACTAATCAAGGTTTACTGTGCCAGATATGGGTAGGCTCCGCCCCTTCATCGGCGGCGGGTGGGGCCGGCATGTCATCGGTGGGAGGTGTGGCGGGGGCGGGAGCCTCGCCGAGGTGCTCGCGGAGGATCTGGGCCTTGGCGGGGCCGATGGCGGCGGCGAGTTCGTCGGCGGTAGCCAGACGCACGCCACGCACCGAGCCGAATCGGCGAATGAGGTGCTTGCGGGTGGCGGGACCGACGCCGGGGATGTCGTCGAGCAGGCTGGCGGTTTGGCGCTTGCCGCGGAGGATGGTTTGGTAGGTGATGGCAAAGCGGTGGGCTTCGTCGCGGATGCGCTGGAGGAGCTGGAGGATGTGGCTGGTGTGGGGGAGAAGGATAGATTCGTAGTGGTCGCTTGTGCTGCTGGCTCCCGGGGGATGCCCGGCTACCGCCGAATGCCCTTCTTGGTCTAGCGAACGCATCCCCTCGGCTAATTTCGAATCCGCGACAGAACCGGCGCTAGCCTGGCGAAGGGCATTTGGCTCTCGCCTGTCCGCATTCACCCTTCGGATAATCTCTTCTTCGCGCTTGGCCAGGCCGATGGCGGGGATGGTGAGGCCCATGGCGTCGAGTACGCTCAGGGCAGCTGCGAGCTGGGGCTGGCCACCGTCGATGAGCAGGAGATCCGGTTTGGGCCACTCGGCGAGGTGCTTGGGGCCGAAACGGCGGGTGATGACTTCGCGCATGTGGGCGACGTCGTCGTTGCCGGTGAGGTTCATCTTGAAGCGGCGGTAATCGTCGCGGTTGGCGGCGCCGTCGGTGAACACCACCATGCTGGCGACGTTGTCGACGCCGCCGAGGTGCGAGATGTCGAAGGCCTCGATGCGGCGCGGGATGCTCGTGAGCTCCAGCCGCTCGGCCAGACCCACGAGGGCTTGGTCGCGCGAGAGGTCAAAGGCCTCTTTGTCGCCGAAAATCATTTGTTTGCTAAACGAGCGCAGGTCGCTGAGCTGATCGCGCAGGCGGGCGGCGGCTTCGTAGTCGCGGCGTTTGGCGGCGCGCTGCATGTCGGTTTCGAGCGTGCCCATGAGTTTGGTTTGCTCCCCGCGCAGGTAGAGCTCGAGCCGGCGCACGCTTTTGCGGTATTCGACTGCTGTGATGGCGCCCTCTTCTGGTCCGGGGCAAAGCCCGAGGTGATATTGCAGGCAGCCGCGTTTGGGCCAGATGGCGTGGGTGACGTACGGGAAGACCTTCCGCAACATGCGCATGGCGCGGCGGAGGGCGTCGCTCGAAGTGAACGGGCCGTAATAGTGCGCCTTATCATCCATGGGGCGGCGCACATACGTGAATACGGGAAATTCGTCGGCGGAAATTTTGACGTAGATGAAATTCTTGTCGTCTTTGAGATCGATGTTGAATTTGGGTTTGTAGCGTTTGATGAATTCGGATTCGAGAAACAGTGCTTCCACCTCGGAGCCCACGGTGATCCACTCGGTGTCGGCGATATCGGCTACCAGGAGACGCGTTTTGGGATCTTTGTGGCCCTTTTGGAAATAACTCATGACCCGGTTTTTGAGCACGGCGGCCTTGCCGATGTAGATAATTTTCTTATCGGCGTCGCGGTGAAAGTACACGCCGGGCTCGGCGGGCAGGGTTTTGAGTTTGTCGCGGAGGGCGTCGATCATGTGAGTATTATACGACATATTGGGATTGACATTTTGTTTTATTTATGCTAAAATATGACAGCCGGGCGGGGGCGGGTCCCCCAAGAAATTACTGTTTTGTGTGGGCCGCTACCGAGCGGTCCTTTTTGATTGAAGAGTGTGGGCAAAAAATGACACGATGTGTCAAAAAATCAGCTACGAAGGTTGGTTTTTAGCGCTTACTTGCTATACTTACTACTATGTTTTATAATAGCACCCGTTCTTGCATGAGAACATACCCGACTCACAGAGAGGTGGTCCGCCATGGCGACCATCGCAAGTGCGCCGTCCGAGTTCACGGCCCGATTGAAGGTTTTCAACGGTCAGGAGCTCAGCTTCGACCCCGAGACCGGACTCGTGACCGGCGTGCGGCCGTTTCGGTCGCGCGACGTGATCATCATCACGGTCGTGACCGGTCCGGCCAATCTGATCGGCATGCAGGTCAGTCGCACGCGCGATGTCGCACGCCGGGCCAACCTGGTGAAGGCCGGTCACCGATACGACCAGCGGGTGCTCCTGCGACGCACCCCGCCTTCGTTGTTCTCCACCGACCACCCGAGCAACAACCTGCGGCTGGCCGAGGTGACCGGGGATGGGGTGCTGATCCTGCATCAGTACGCCGTCATTGGGCAGCGCGAGGAGGTCTTCCTGACCTACAGCCGGCGCGACGCTCAGCTCTACCTCGGTCCCGATGGCGTGGTCGCGGCGCCGGCATTCAACACGGTCGACGGCCGCCCGTGGAGCCAGCTGTTGCTCGTACTTGAGCACAGTGGGCTGCTGAGCGGCGCGCAGTCGTTCCCGCTGCTCAGCGACTACCAGCCCGCTCCGGAGCCCACCGGCTCCGGTCTGCGCGGAAACGAGGCGCGGGTGCTGTGGTACGACCCCGCCTGGGGACGTGGTGCGGCCGTCACAGCCGACGGCACGGCAGCGCAATTCGATCGGGACCAGCTTCCGGCCAAGCGCGGCCGCCTCGTCCAGCCGGAACCGGGACAGACCATCGCGTTCCGGGGGATACAGTTGAACCCCAGCGAGCACAGCGCCTTCGCTCACCTGCTCATCGGGGTCGACCTCGCGGCGTCCCAGCTCGCGACTGCCTGACTCCAGAGTCGGTACGGCGCCGTCACCCCACCGGGTGACGGCGTCATTGCCGTTTTTAACGGCTGAGATTGGCCGGCGGGCGGGTGATGATAGCAGCGGTATGTGTTTGATATTTTTGACTTCTTATACTTTTTATTTTATAAACAATATGTCCATTCGGCAACTCGACAATTTTCGGAACCATCTATCTCTCGATCTGGAGGTTTGATCTCATGTTCCAAATCACCCGCCGACGCGTCGCCCTGGCCGTCGCGGCCCTACTGGCGGTCCTCGTTGGCGGCGGCGTCAGCTCCGGCTGGCCGCACAAACAGCCCCCGACGCCGCCGCCCACCGCGGCAACCAAGCTCCACCTGGACTTCCATGTTGACCAGGGAGTGGTCGTCGCAACGGCCAGTCCGGCCGTGCTCATCACCAAGCGGTCCGGCGAGGAGGTCCAGGTGAACGTTGACGGTACGTCGGAGTCGTTTCTGAAGTTGGTGCTGGTCCGAGCCTACGACGAGCGCGATCTCGTACTGATACTGCCGGCGATGAAGCCACACAAGGGCCACGCCCAGGCGGTCTTCTGGCTGTTGCCGGGGATCTACAAGCTCACCGACGCGGGAAGCGCCTGCTTCGGCGGGTTCGTGGTGATCAAGTCGGGCCAGCAGGTCCAAGTGCCGCCGCTGTGGGGGAAAACCCCCGACGATCACTGCTACGCCATCCGCACTCAGATGGCGGACTCTGGCAGCTGAGTGTGACACCCCCACCTCCGTCCGGCACTGCGCTGGGCGGGGGTGGGCACTCCGGAATTATTTTTGAACCAAGAAAGACCCTGCATTGCGCGGGTCTTTTGCATGACCGCCGAAAGCAGCCAGCGGCTTTTATTGACATTTATTGTTATTTATGCTAATGTAGGTAAGTCCAAGTCGGACACCATGCCGCTCTGGCGGCCTGATTCAGGAGGTTTTAAATGCCTCTCAATGGCACGTCTAAGCCCTTCACCCGAGCGTTCGCGCGCGCGACTGCCGAAGACGTCGCTACGGCAGTCCAGCACGCCGAGCAGATGATCGAGGAGAGGAGTGCCACGGTCACCGAGGTAGTTTTCCTGCCCCCGCCGGGCAACATCGGTGCCAACTACGTCGCCTACGTCCGCTACCGGGCCGAGCAGGAGATCGACTTCGTCGGCCAGCCGGTCGCCGCCACGGCCGCTCCGGACCCGGCTCTCGCCTGGCAGACCCCTGACGATGGCGCCGGGTTCGCCCTGATCGGGCGCGTTGTCGGCCCGCTCCCCGAATTGGGACGGCCGGACTCCCGGGCCACCTGATCCCCGCCGCAACCCTGTGGCAACCCCACCCCCGTCCGCATTACGCCGGACGGGGGTGGGAACCCCGGAATTATTCCCGTAAAAGACCCGCATCGCGCGGGTCTTTTACGTAGCTGCTCGGCTAGTGGCGGCCCGGGTTGGCCGGTGGAGGCGGGGCGTCGTGGTGGTTCATTTTTTGGAAAATGGCATCGGTGATTTTGCTCAGGATGAGATACGACTGCGCTAATGTGCCGCCGACAAGCACACTGAAGATGAGTTCGAGGTGACCGAGCTCTTTCAGGTGGAGAGCGTCCATGATGATGAGCCAAATGCCGTAATTTTGCAGTGCCAGCAACAGCATGATGAAGAAGGCTACGAGCCGTCGCAGCCAGAGCGTAATGCCATTTTCTCGCGCGAGGGCCCGGTCGGCTGCCTCCTGAAGGTTGTCTTCCATCCAGTAGGGATTGAAACCAAATTGGGTATTTTGGGCGTCTTCCGTGCCAATGTCGTCGGGATTGCCCTGGTAGCCGCCCGTTTCGGGGCGCTCGGCAGTTGATTGATCCTCCTCGGGAGCCGGTGCGGTAGTCATGATGGTTCTGGTGGGTTACTTGATGAGGTTGAGCTGCTTTAGGCGATAAAAGACGGCTACTTTGGGTACGCCAAAGACTTGGGCGAGCAAGGTGAGATTGCTGGTGAGGTTCCACCATTTTCGGATGCGGGCTTCGGGCATGGTGAGACTAGCGGCAAAACGGTCGGCTTCGCGCTCGCGAGCGTCTTTGGAGCCGTCGAGGATGTCGGAAAGGGGGGCATGCATAATTTCGAATGACTCGTGGTGGAGCTTGAAATGGCCCAATTCGTGCGCAGCGATGAAGTTTTTGTCTTGAAATGAATTGCTTTTTACGAGCTTGATTTGTCGCTTTTGGCGGTCGAGCTCCCCGATAACGTTTTTCCTGCCAAACTGCCCCTGGAGAACGGTGAGCTGGCAGTGGCGAACGATGCGGTCAATGTCGACCGGCAGCTTCAAATGCTCGATGTCGCCAAACACACTCTCTAGGAGAGCGGTGGCTGCAGCCTCACTTTGATCGGTGGAACGGAATGAATTCATGGATGTCCTCCTACTTAACAGGACATAGAGCCTGGCGGCAAGCATAACCTTTATGTGAATTGTAACACGCTCGCAAACCGGCGCCACTTTTCGTTGGTGCTTGTAATTTTACGCCGACCGGAGCGCCCTGACATTGGCGTGTCTTCTACAATTACGTCGAAATTATGGCTTCGTGTTGGTAGAGTCGCTCATTAGCAGTTCGGGGCTACTGGACGGGAGCGGTGCCGATATTGCCCTGGGCGTGGCCAAAATGGTTGAAGCTGGGCTGCAGGGCATCGGAGACATCGGCGGCTTGAACGGAGGCGGCGGCCAGCGTGATGATCGGCGTGCCGGCTCGCGCCTGCTGGACAGCGGCGGCGGGGCTGACGGCCAAGTCCGGCCGAATCGGCGCGGCGGCCACCGCGAGAGCGCCGGCCGTGAGGGTGCGGGCCACTACGGTGGCTTGCGCCACCGGCACCGGCGGTTCGCCGATGGCGGCCGGCCGCAGGGCGTCGCGGATGAGGCCGCCAATGCCAATGCCGGCCATGGTGGCGGCCAGCACCCACACCACCATTAGCAGCAACCGTAACTGCCGGAGCCCCAGGCGCGGCTGCGCAGGGCGAGCGAGCGGGCTGACGGGCAGGGTTGATGGTGGTCGCATGATACCGCCGAGGCTTTCGTCGAATTTAGGCGGTTGGTTGCGAGCGGTACGAGTGGGCTTGATGGGTGCGGTCATGAGACGGTCTCCTTGATTACACCCTCCAAATTTTTTGATGCGAACGCTAGGTGCGGCTGGCGGGGGCGGCGGACTTGGCAGCCTGCGCCGTGGCTCGGCGTTTGTCGAAAATGCGCTTCAGGTAACGGCCGGTGTGGCTGGTTTCGACACCGGCAACTTTTTCAGGCGTGCCGGTGGCGATCACCAGGCCGCCGCCGGTGCCGCCTTCGGGGCCCATGTCGATGAGCCAATCGGAGCTCTTGATGACGTCGAGGTTGTGCTCGATCACAAGCACCGAGTTGCCGGTATCGACAAGGGCGTTGAGCACCGCGAGCAGACGGTTGACGTCCTCGAAGTGCAAGCCGGTGGTGGGCTCGTCGAGGATGTAGAGGGTTTTGCCCGTGGAGCGGCGCGCGAGCTCGGTGGCGAGCTTGATGCGCTGCGCCTCTCCCCCACTAAATGTGGTGGCGGATTGGCCGAGGTGGATGTAGCCGAGGCCGACTTCGTTGAGCGTGGCAAATTTGCGGCGGATGGCGGGGATGTTTTCGAAAAATGTGACGGCCTCTTCGACGGTCATATCGAGCACGTCGGAGATGTTCTTGCCCTTGTAGTGAATTTCAAGCGCCTCGCGGTTGTAGCGTTTGCCTTTGCATTCTTCGCACGTCACGTAGACGTCGGGCAAAAAGTGCATCTCGATCTTGATGATGCCGTCGCCGCGGCAGAGCTCGCAGCGGCCGCCTTTGACGTTGAAGCTAAAGCGGCCGGCTTTGTAGCCGCGGATTTTGGCTTCGGGGGTTTGGGCGAACAGCTCACGGATGTCGCCAAACACACCAGTGTAGGTGGCGGGGTTGGAGCGCGGGGTGCGGCCGATGGGCGACTGATCGACGCTGATGACTTTGTCGAGGTTGCCGAGGCCGACGATTTCGTCATGCTTGCCGGGTAGGTCGCCGGCACGGTGATATACTTGGGCCAATTTTTTGGCGAGGATGTCGTTGACGAGACTGGATTTGCCCGAGCCAGAGACGCCGGTGACGGATACGAGCATACCGAGCGGAATGTCGACGTCGACTCCCTGGAGGTTGTGCTCGCGGGCGTTTTTGATGCTGAGCCATTTGCGGTTGCCGGGCCGGCGCTTGCTAGGGGTTTTGATCTCGCGCACGCCGGAGAGGTACTGGCCGGTGAGGCTCTCGGGGTTGTCGGCCAGCGTTTCGGGCGGCCCGGCCGCTACGATGCGGCCGCCGTGCTCGCCGGCGAGCGGCCCGACGTCGATGACGTAATCGGCCATACGAATGGTGTCTTCATCGTGCTCGACCACGATGACGGTGTTGCCCAGATCGCGCAGACGAATGAGCGTGGTGATGAGGCGATCGTTGTCGCGCTGATGGAGGCCGATCGAGGGCTCGTCGAGGATGTAGAGCACGCCCATGAGGCTGGAGCCGATCTGGGTGGCCAGCCGAATGCGCTGGGCCTCGCCGCCGGCTAGGGTGTTGGCGCTGCGGTCGAGCGTGAGGTAGTTGAGGCCGACGTCGCGCAGGAAGCTCAGCCGCGCGCAGATTTCTTTGAGGATCTGGGTGGCGATTTGGGCCTCGCGCGGACCCAGCTCGAGGTTTTCAAACAGGGTGGCGGCGTCGCCGATCGAGAGCGTGGTGAGATCGACGATACTTTTGCCGCCCACGGTGACGGCTAGAATTTCGGGCTTGAGGCGCTTGCCATGGCACACTGGGCATTCGCGCTCGGTCATGTATTTTTCGATCTCTTTGCGCACAAACTCGGAGTCGGTCTCGTGGTAGCGGCGCTCCATGTTGGGGATGACGCCTTCGAAGGTGGTGCGGTACGAGCGGCCGCCGGGTCCGCGCAGGCTGATCTCAGTGTCGCCAGAGCCATAGAGCACCACGCGCAGGTCGCCGGGCTTCATTTCGATAACCGGCGTGTCGAGCGAGAAGCCGAAGGCGGCAGCGACGCCTTCGAGCAGCTTGGTGTACCAGTTCATGCGGCTGGTGGTTTTGGCCCAGGGGCGAATGGCGCCCTCGGCGAGCGTGAGGCGGCGATTGGGAATGACGGCTTCGGGGTCAACTTCGAGCCGCGTGCCCAAGCCGGTGCAGTGCGGGCAGGCGCCGTGGGGAGAGTTGAACGAAAAATTGCGCGGAGCGATATCTGGGAGGCTAACCTCGCGGTGAACCGGGCAGGCGTAGTGCTCGGAGTAGGCGTTTTCGGTGGCCGCCTCGGCCTGCAAGACTTTGATGGTGCCGTCGCTGAGCGCCAACCCCTGCTCCACGCTCTCGGTGAGGCGCTGGCGAATATCGGCGCCAACGGCCAGGCGGTCGACCACGGCCTCGACCGTGTGCTTTTTTTGCTTATCCAGAGCCGGGAATTCGTCGATGTCGATAATGGTGCCGTCGACGCGCAGGCGGGTGTAACCGGCTTTGCGCAGCTCGGCGGCCACGCGGCTGTGCTCGCCTTTTTTGTCGTCGATCACTGGCGCGAGCAGCATAATGCGGGTGTCTGCGGGGAGTTCGAGAATTTGGTCGACGATCTGGCCCGAGGTCTGGCGCAGCACTTCGCGGCCGCAGATGGGGCAGTGCGGAATGCCGACGCGCGCATAGAGCAGCCGCAGGTAGTCGTACACTTCGGTGACGGTGCCTACCGTGGAGCGCGGGTTGCGGCTAGAGGATTTTTGGTCGATGGAAATGGCCGGGCTGAGGCCGTCAATTTGGTCGACGTCGGGCTTTTCCATGAGGCCGAGAAATTGGCGAGCGTAAGCTGAAAGCGACTCCACGTAGCGGCGTTGGCCTTCGGCGTAGATGGTGTCAAAAGCCAGCGACGACTTGCCCGAGCCAGATAGCCCGGTAATGACCACTAATTGGTCGCGCGGTATCTCAACATCGATGTTTTTGAGATTGTGTTCACGTGCTCCGCGAACGACGATTTTATCAGTCATAGGCCTCCCACCCCACTTTCTGGCTCTGGCATTACGAGCTGAAATAATACACGAATTTAAGACATTTGGCAACGCTGGCGGGTGCGCCGGCGGCATTTATGCGGCACGGTGGGCGTTTCGATTCACCAAGCTATTTTATCGAACAAAAAGCGAACATGCAAGAGCGTCAGACGCAGAGACGGCCCGGGGAGACGGGTAATTCCGTCTCCCCGGGCCGTAGTTGTAAGGATGGGTCCTGTCGGCGTCTAGTCGGCGAGCCCGAAGAACAGCTGGAGTCGGCTCAGGAATGCAGCCGCGCTGTCGCGGTCTTCCGTGCGGGCGTCGGGGTATGGTTCGATCTGGCTCAGGCTCGCGCGCCAGCTGGTGGGCCAGCAGATTGGTGCGGGACGACGCAGATGCAGGAACTTGGAAGAGAACGGGGAACCGTTCTCGAACACCAGGATGGCCTTTCGGCCGAGCCGCTGCGCCGTCATCAGTCCCCAGTAGCTGCTCGTGAGCACCGTTTCGCCCGAAGCGATGAACCGGATGGCCGCTTCGATTCGCCGTTGCCGCATGGCATCGGTGTGGAAGCGGAAGAAGTTGCTCATCGCAGGGAAGCCGGTGACACCCGTCCGGCAGCCAGGCTGCCAGTTGTTGAAAACCACCACTTCGTGCTCGACTGGGTAGTCCAACCACAGCGCCTCGTGCAGCGCCGATGGATCGGCGGTCCACTGGTACCGCGAGTCGGGCAGGTTGTCGCGGAGGCCGACGAGGCCAAACCGCTCCAAATACGGCGGTAGCGGCTCGTCGCCGCGACCACCGTGGGTGTTGATCCCGCCCCAGCAGGCGAGTCGATCGGGGGGCACGCTGTCGAGCAGCCGCTCTATTCCCCGCTCGAATAGCACCAGCTTGGGGCCGCCGGCGAGAATGCCGCCCACGAGGAGGACACCGCGGTCGGCGAGGCGAGTACGCCGTGGATCAGGTGCCCACGCCGGCACGAGACCCAGGCGGTCGAGGTTGACGTGCGAGGCTCCAAAAAACACAGGGTCGTACAGTGCGGGGTCCATGGCGCGGGCCCCGAGGTTTCCCCAGAGGTCCTTGCGATTGGACACAACGACGGGCGGCCTGGACATTGGGTGCCCTCCAACGGGTAGTCGGGTTTGGCCGGGTTAGGCCTGTATATTATTATATAATACTATCTACATTTGTAAGCTCGCTACCGTCCGAGCGGTAACTTTTGGCCGGGGAGGTTGATGCCGAAGTTTGAGACAGTGTAGCGAAAACATTGCCGGCCCTGGCCGTGGGTGCCGGGGTCGTCGCCGGTGCCGAGGGGGTAATATTGGCCCTCCCGGCCCTGCGCGGCGGCGGCAAAAGTGGCGCAGATCTGGTAGCTGCTGGGGCTTGTGACGGTGTATTGGTAGTCGCCGAGGCGCTTTTGGGTGGCGGCGGACAGGCCGGTAACGTCGGTGAGCCGGGCTGGCAGGACGACCGCAACGGGAGTGCCGGCGCCGATGGCTTGGCTGATGGCGCGGATGTCGGACTCGGTGGTGGCGTCGCGCACCGGCCCCTGTCGCACCACGAGGTTGAAAGCGATGGCGGCCGCGCACACCACGCCCAGGGCGGCAAAAAACACCTGGTAGCGGTGCAGTGGGTTAGGAGTTTTGGTGCTCATCGCGCCAGTAATAGAGAAAAATGCCGCCGGCAATGGCGAGGGTGATCACAAGATGCACAAAATTACCGAGCACGGAATTGGCGGCGCTGCTGCCGAAGGAATTATAATTGTAGGGATCGCTCGAAGGGCCGGACATGAGGCTGTACACGAAGTAAATGACGTTGCCGAGGCCGACGAGAAAGGTGACCACCAGGGTGAGCTGGATGGCCCGCTTGCGCGAAACGTCGCGGCGCAGAGCGGGATCGGTGAGCTCGGCGCGCTGGAGCCGGAGAAACAGGTAGGCGAGAATCGGAAAGGCCACCACCAGCGCCGAGGCCGCAAATGGCACGCTGCCGCCCGAGCCCAGCATGGAGTCGCTGGAGCCGAACAGTGAATTGACGCTCGAATGCAGAATTGAGCCGAGTGCCACGGCCGCCACGCCGAGCGCGATGAACATAATGATGTACTCGAGGCCGCGGGTGGAAAACGTTTGCACCACGGCGCGCGGCGGATCGCTGCGGCTGCCGGCATCGGGACCGGGCGGCGGGGGTGGCACAGGTAGGTCTTCGGCGGGACTGAGGGCGGCGGCTACCTGCCCGGGATTCCAGCCGGCGTCGGTGAGGTCGCGCTTGATTTGATCGTCGGCGTGACCTTTTTTGCGGGCGGCAGCGATATAGGCGGTGAGCGCTGAATTGGGCACGGTGGATCCTCGCTGAGTGGCTTTGCGCTTATTGTGCTCGCGCTTGGCGGAGGTGTCAATTCGGCGGCCGGCTCGAGGCTCTGCGCGAGCCGAGGTTAGCGCGAGGCGTCCTCGAGCTCTTTGTTGGCGTCGTCCACGGCCGCCTGGGCGTCTTCGGCGGCGCGCTGAGCCTCTTCGGCTTGCTGCTGCGCGGCTTCGGCATCAGCCTGAGCCTGCTGCATGGCTGCGGCTTGGTCCTGGGCTTGCTGAGCTACATCGGCGGCTTGTTGGGCGGCTTCATCGGCATCTACCATGGTATTCGTCTCCTTTTGGTTATTATATGCGCAAGTTTAAATCGGACTGGGCGTCCCGTAGCGCGCTGGCAGCGCGGTCTTGCGCGGCAGCCAGATCGCGGGCCTGCGCCTCGGTGTCGTCGGCTTGGCGCTCTAGATCTCCGGCCAAGCTGATGGCGCGGTTGCCCTCATCGACGAGATTGTTGCCCTGCGTAGCCATGTCGCCGCCGCGGTCGATCATGGCCCGGCCGCTGGTGTCGGTTTCTTTGGCGCGATCGCGCAGGTCGCGCGCGGTGGCCTCTAAGGTGCTGGTGTCCATTGATTCATCCCTCCCCTTTTATGGTGAACGAGTATGGTAACCCCGCCGCCGAGCGCCGTCATTGTGCATATTGCCAATAAAACTAATCGCTATTTTATAATGTTGGAGATTTGCAAGGTGGCTTGGTCTTGGTTGGTCTCGTCAACGGGCGTTTCGCGGCCCGCGAGGTCAAGCTGGGGGCCGAGCGGTAATTCATTGGGCTTGACGGTGTGGTTGATGATTTCGCTGACGTCGTGAAAGGTGATGGGCAGGGCCTCGAAAAATGCGATGATTTCAGGCCGCGCGTGCTGCTTTCGCGCGTTCTGCGCCAGCTTGACGCCACTGACGGGATAATCATCTTGGCCATCGAGAAACGCGAATAAATCTTTGGGATTGAGTTTGGGTTCGTGATTTGGGTCGATCATGGCGCTCCTTCCTTACGCCGGCAATAATACTTCGAGGTGGAGTAACGGACGTTGGCGATAATTCTAGTTTTGTCTGCACTTCAGATTGGTCATTGGATAGTGCTTATGGTACATTGTGGTCAATTAGTTTATAAGGATATTTTTTATGGCAGAGCCAGGAAGTAACGGTCCTGAAGTGGGTTCGACTGATATGATGGACGGCGTTTCTGCTCCGCAGCCGGCGGCATCCGAAGCGGCGCCGACTCCCGATGCGGCGCCGCCAACGCCGGCGGTGCCGATTGCTCCCGATGCGGCGCGGGTCAGCGACGCGGAGGCGGCCGTCGCGGCGGCTGCGGCGTCAGCTCCACCGGCCCCGGCCGAGGCTGCGCCCGAAGCGAGCGTGGCACCGGCTGCTCCGGCGGTGGAAGCGGCCTCGCCGGCGGGCGAAGGTGGCGTGATGAATCGAATCAGGAGTTTTTTTGGCGGTGGGAACAAGTAGCCAGCTCCTGATTTGAGCGCTAGCGGCCTTTGGTAGTTTTGCGCGGAGCTTTTTTGGCAGCGCCCTTCAGTTCGTCGATTTGGTCGCGCAGGAGCGCGGCCTTTTCGAATTGGAGGTTTTCGGCGGCCATGGTCATTTGCGCCGTGAGGTCTTTGACGAGTTTGGAGCGCTCTTCTTTGGGGATCTCTTCGGGGCGAATGTCGCGGACGTCGGCGGTTTCGGCTTCCACCTGCGCCTGCATGCGCTCCCCCATCGCCTTTTGGATGCCCTCGGGGGTAATGCCGTGAGCGGTGTTGTAGGCTTCTTGGACTTTGCGCCGGGCGGTAGTGGTGTCGATGGCATACTTCATGGAGTCGGTGACGCGGTCGGCGTACATGATGACGCGGCCTTCCACGTGGCGGGCGGCGCGGCCGATAGTTTGGATGAGCGCCGCCTGGCCGCGGAGGAAGCCTTCTTTGTCGGCGTCGAGAATGGCTACGAGCGACACTTCGGGCAGGTCGAGGCCTTCGCGGAGGAGGTTGATGCCGACCACTACGTCGAAGACGCCGGCGCGCAGGTCTTGGAGGATGTCGATGCGGTCGAGGGTGTTGACCTCGCTGTGCAAATATTGGACTTTAACGCCGCTTTCTTGCAGGTACTCGGTGAGGTCTTCGGCCATGCGCTTGGTGAGGGTGGTGACGAGCACCCGCTGTTTTTTGGCCACGGTGGCGCGAATTTCGGCTACGAGGTCGTCGATTTGGTGATTGATGGGCCGCACGTCGATGAGCGGGTCGAGCAAGCCGGTGGGGCGGATGACTTGTTCCACCACCTGCGAGCTGTGGCTGAGCTCGAAGTCCGACGGGGTGGCCGACACGTACACCACCTGGTTGATGTGGCGTTCGAATTCGGGGTATTTGAGCGGGCGGTTGTCGAGCGCGCTGGGCAGGCGGAAGCCGTAATCCACGAGCGTTTCTTTGCGGGCGCGGTCGCCGTTGTACATGCCGCGGACTTGCGGGAGGGTGATGTGGGATTCGTCCACGAACATGAGCATGTCGTCCGGAAAGTAATCGAGGAGCGTGGCGGGTTGTTCGCCGGGTTCGCGGTTGGACAGGAAGCGGGAATAGTTTTCGATGCCCGGAACCATGCCGGTTTCGGCGAGCATCTCCATGTCGAATTTGGTGCGCTGCTTCAGGCGCTGAGCCTCGAGGTTTTTGCCGGCTGCTTCGAGCTGGAGCAGGCGCATGTCGAGCTCCTCGCCGATCTTTTGCACGGCCAGGCGAATCTGGTCTTGCGGCGCCACGTGGTGCTTGGCGGGGAAGATTTTGAGGTCTTGGCGATCGGAAATTACTTCGCCGGTAAGCGGATCGACCTGGCGAATGCGCTCGAGCTCGTCGCCGAAGAATTCGAGGCGGTAGGCGGTTTCTTCGCCAATGGGGTACACCTCCACGACATCGCCGCGCACGCGGAATTTGCCGCGGGTGAAATCGATGTCGTTGCGAGCATATTGGATGTCGGTGAGCTGACGCAGGAATTTGTCGCGCTTGCGGACCTCGCCGACGCGCAGATCGATGGTGAGGGTGGTGTAATCATTGACGTTGCCAAGGCCGTAAATGCAGCTTACCGAAGCCACAATCAGCACGTCGCGGCGCGTCAGCAGGCTCATGGTAGCGGCGTGGCGCAGGCGGTCGATTTCTTCGTTGATGCTGGAGTCTTTTTCGATGAACGTATCGGAGCGCGGAATGTAGGCCTCGGGCTGGTAATAATCATAATAACTCACAAAGTATTGCACGGCGCTGTCGGGGAAGAAGGTTTTGAACTCGCCGTAGAGCTGGGCGGCCAGGGTTTTGTTGTGGCTGAGCACGAGGGTGGGGCGCTGCAATTGCTGCACAATGTTGGCCATAGTGAAGGTCTTGCCCGAGCCGGTGACGCCGAGCAGGGTTTGCTCGCGGTCGCCACGCCCGAGGCCGGCCACGAGCTGCTCGATGGCCTTGGGTTGATCGCCGGCGGGCTGGTATTTGCTACTGAGGTGGAAGTTTGCCATGTTTTAGTATTGTACCGTAGTATCCGGCCGTCGGGGGCGGGGTTTTTGGGTAGTACCTTTTTGGGAGGTATTTTTCGGAAAGCGCCTCGGTAAAAAGCGCTTGGCGGGCCTAAGCGGTGGATTATTCGGCGTCCATCCCCTGAGCGTGGACGGCGCGCATGCTTTGCTCGTGTTTTTCGAGGGCTTCATCGGCTAGCTGCTGGGGATGGGGGGCGTTTTTAAAGATAAATTTTTCTTGCTCGCCGGCGGATTGGATTTGGACCTCGCCGAAGTCAAAGATGCTCTGCAAAAACCCCTGATGCATGCCGGTGACATCCTCGATCCGCCGCAGATTGAGCTGTGATACTCGGCGTTGAAAGAGCGCCAGCTGTTCGACTTGCACGATGTGCACATTGGTGAAAATGAGCAGATTGTGGCGGTAGACATCGACCGCGATGAGAAAAATTATCACCGCGATAATGGCCATAATGAGCACCAACAACAGCATGAGCTGTGGCGGAAACGGCGTAGCCGCCGGGTACCGACCCAACAGATACGCGAGCGCCGCTGCAGCCAGGGCTAGTACGACCGAGACAAGGATGGTGGGCAAAATATCGAAAATGCTGCGGCGGATGACGCGGATGACTTCTTCGCCGGCATCCAGGGTGAAGCCGTAGTCCATGGGGTTTCCTTGCTGATAGTGGCATTATACCCCGAGAGCGCTAGGTACCCCAATGCGAGAGGAGCAGGCTGAGGTCGAAGACATTCACTACGCCGTCGTGATTGAGGTCGCAGCTGGTGTCCGAGGTGCCCCACTTGGAGAGGAGGAGGGAGAGGTCGAAGATGTTGACCTGGCCATCGTGGTTGATGTCGCCGATCTTGGGTGTCGGGGTGGGTGTCGGGGTAGCGGTGGGGGTTGGCGTGGCGGTGGGTGTAGGTGTGGGCGTTGGGGTTGGAGTGGGGGTCGGCGTCGGAGTTGGGGTAGGTGTGGCGTAAAGCGTAGCCAGATAGCTCTGGATGGTGAAATAGCCCGGCTTAGGGCTGCCGTCGGCGTACAGCAAGCCGTAATTGGCGTTTTGGATGTCGCCGGCGTCGAGGATATCGCGGTCGGTGTACCAGAACATGTTGGTGACGTAGGGGTAATTGGTGATGGCGTATTGAATGGCGCGCTGGAAGTAGTCACCCTGTTCGGCTTCGGTGACTCCCAATTGATAGTTGGGCGTACTGCCGGTGTTGGCATGCGTCGACCAGCCAAACTCGGTAAACCAAACGTCTTTGGCGGCGTCGCCGTTTTGGACCATGATGTTGCGGATGACGGGCAGGTGGGTGTACCACCAGCGGTTGTTGTCGTCGGGATGCTCGGGAGCGGCATTGGCTAGCCCTTGGTACGGGTGGGTGGCGAGGACGTCGAAGTAATTTTTGCCACCGAGGGCGTAGAGTTGGCTGATCCAAACATCGTCGTTGCTGGAAGGCGCGCCCAAGATCACGAGGGCCGCGGGGTCGCCGGCTTTGACCTGGGGATAGGCGGCCTGAAGCAGCTGTACGTATTGGGCTTGCGTGCCTTTCCAAAATTGCTGGTTGGGATCGGGTTCGTTCCAGATCTCCCACGCACTCACCCGACCGCGCCAATGAGTCGCCACCCAACCCAGCGAATGGGCGTAATCGGCCGCGTTGGTGGGCGCGACGGCGGTGTCGGTGGAGCCGTTGGCCCACTGCGGGGCGCAGGTGTAGTCGGCGAGGATTTTGAGACCTTTGGAGCGGGCGTAATCGATAGCGGTGTCGAGCTTGGTGATGTACCAGGCGCTGATGGTACCGGGGCCGTCGGATTCGACCGTGCACCAGCCGATGTCGATGCGGGCCCAGCGCATGTGGGCGGCGACCATGCGGTCAACCGTGGCGCGGTTGTCGGCGTCGGAGTAATCGCTCCAGCCGGCGTGCCAGTTGAAGCCGACATCGGGAATGTTGGTGTTGGCCCGGCTGTGCTGCACGACCAGGATTCCGACTGCCACAAACACTAGGAGCAACGCGGCTAGCAGCATGAGTGAGGGGCGGCGAGAGGGACGAATGGTGTGGGATTTGAGCGCAGCGATTACAGTGGTCCCGGTTACGGTATTGCGGTTATCCTACAGTACCGAAGCCGGATACTGCAAGCGATATTATGGCCACGGCGAGGCTCGATACTTGCGCTGCTGCGAACAGGCGGTAGTGCAGACTGCTCCAGCGGCGGAGGCCCTTGCGCCACACGGTGAGGTGGGTGACCACGTAGACAATGAGGAGCACCAGGAGGAGCAGAAGCGTCACGAGCGTGCCAAAATTGAGCGTACGGACGATGGACAGCGGCTGGAAGAGGCTATATTGGCGCGGAGGTGGGGCGCTCGGCGTAATTTGCCCTGTGGCCACCACCGGCCGCAGCGTGGTCGTGGGTGCGGGGGTTGGGGTGGCCGTGGGGATCGGCGTGGCGGTGGGCGCCGGGGTGGCGGCCGCCGCTAACGGCGCCGGCTTGGGGGTGGCCTGGGGTGCGGGCGTGGCCGCAGCGACTGCCGAGCCGGCGGTGGCGCCATAATGCGCCACAATGAGCGTGGTTTGACCACCCACCAACGTACCATTTTGGACGGCAAATCCGACATCGGTGTAGTTGGGGTTGAGAATGTTGGCGCGGTGGCCGGGTGAATTCATCCAGCCCTGAATGGCGCCGGAGGTGGTGTCAAAATCTTTGGCGAGATTTTCGCCGGCATAGGTGTAGGCGTAGCCGGCCTGTTCAAACCAATGCCACGGCTGGATGCCGCTGGGCGAAACGTGGGCCCAATAATTTTCGGCGAACATGTTGCCGGCTTTGAGCCCAGCGGACTGGTTGAGCCGGGCATCGAGATGCAGCGCCGGCAGGCCGCCGGCGACTCGCTCCTGATTGGTTTGGTTGAACAAATCGACCGGCGTAATGGTGTCGGTGGCATACGCCAGCACGCGGCCGTGAGCGAGCCCGCCAGCGCCGGCCGGGCGCACCAGGTTGGCGGTGATTTGCACGCCGATGATAAGCAGCGCCACGACGGCCAAGCCGTGGAGGCGGATGAGGTGCGGCCGGTGGTCGTTGTGGGCGTGCGGCACAAACCAATGTTTGAGGTGCCGGCGCACGTGCCGATGTAGCGGGGTTTTTTGCTTACGCTTGGCGGTCATGGGGATATTGTAGCATTTGATGGGGTAGTGCGGCCTAAAGCGTCAATCCGCTGCGGCGGATTAAAACCTTGGGCCGGTGCGGCGCCCCGGGATCGGAGCGCCGCGGCCGGTTTCACTGGGCGGGGGCGTTGGCCGGAGCCGACAGCCGCTCGATGATGTGCAGACTGAGCTTCTGCGCCAGCACTAGGTTGTCATCCGGCTTGAGCCCGGCGAACACGACGGCGAAATGCAGCTCCGGGCCGGGCCGCTGCGCAAAGCACTCCACGCCTCGTGCCGACGATGTGTCAGGGATGAGGTTGAACAGGTTGTGCGACGCCATTGCCAGGTCGCGGCCTTGGGGCAGCCGGGTGGCCCCGCCGCTGATGGCGGCCAGGGTGTATGGCTGCACCGCGCGGATGGCATGCTCCAGTCCGGTGTTCAAGCATTCGCCGTCGATGGTGCAGGCATCAGGCCGGCCGCTTGGCGGCCAGATGTAGATGCCGCCCGTCATCAGCCCGATGTCGGCGTCGGGCACGACGGCCTGGGCCAGATTGGCCAGGTATGTCAGACTCGGGTCGAACCAGGTGATCGGCAAGCCGGTGGCCGGATTGAGCGCCCGTTCGTGCCGTGTGGATTCGGCCATAATTCCTCCCGTCGGGACGTGGTAGACAGTGAAACCGGACTGCACTATTTTATAACTTTTACTCCCTTTTGTCTAGTGGGCGATTTGGGGCGAAACTTCGGCGATGGCCTGCGCCATGGTGAGTACGGGCAGGTGAGAGGCCTTGAGCTTAGACATTTCGGCGTCGAAATCGGCGGGGGAGGTGTTGTACTCGCCGGCGGCCGGGTTGGTGCTCACCTGGTGAAACACGATGATAAGCCAGGTTTTGTCGCGGGCGGCCTGGTCGATCCAGCCCTGAAACTCGGCCGGGGTGGTGAGGTTGGTCATGTTTTGGACGCGCAGCCGGTAGAGATCGGTGTCGTCGGCCGAGTTGTAGCCTTCGTCGGTGGAGCGCTGCGAGCGGTAATACTTTTGGACGGCGGCCATGGTGGCGGCGTTATAGGTGCCGTACGGTGCGGCAAAGTCTTGGATGGGGCCGCCAAACTTATTCGTGAGCGTGGTTTGGCTGTTTTTGAGCTCCTTGGTGAGATCGGCGGCGCTGAGCGTAGTGAGATCGGGGTGGCTGACGGTGTGCGAACCGATCTGATTGCCGGCGGTCTTGAGCGCCTTGATTTGCGCCACGGTGAGGTAGTCGGGCTGGCTCGTGAGATAGCCGGAAATAATGTAGTACGTACCGGTGAGGCCATACTTTTTCATGACCGGCAGGCCGTTGGTGTATTGGCTGGTCCAGCCGTCGTCAAATGTGAGGGTAACAAGCCCACGCGAGAAGCCGGCCAGGGCGTGGGGCTGGAAGCTGAAGTCGTCGGTGGTGAGGGTACCGTTTTGGTACATCAGATGCATTACGGTAGCGCTCACGGCGCCGGCAGGCATGACGTAATACAGCCGCTCCTGGGTCCAGCCGCTCGATTGCGGCACGTCACCGAGATAGAAGTAGTGGGTACTGCCGTCCGCCATGGTGACGGCGATGTCGACCTCTGAGGCCACGGTAGCCTGGTACCAGTCGGTGAACAGATAGCGAGTGCCGGCAGTAACGGGCTGCGGTGCGTAGGCCCAGTTGGCTGTGCCGTCGACATAATTTTTGACCGTGAGGCCGAGGCTGTGGGTGCCGGTATGGCCCATGCCCAGGTAGCTAAACGTGCTGGTGCTGGTGCCCCATTTGCTCGCAGACCAACCCTGCGGCTGGCCGGCCACGGCCGTCTCAACGGAGGGGTTGGGGATGCCGGCGGCCGGAGGCGTGGGGGCGGGGGTTGGGCTCGGGGTGGGCACAGGCGTCGGAGTCGGAGTGGGCGTCGGCGAAGGCCCGGCCACGGCGCTGAGCGAGAAATTGTCGGTGGTAAGGGTGCCGTTGGCGGCCAAGACATGGAAGATGGTGACGTTTTTGGCGCCCTGGGGAGCGGTAAAGGTAGAGGTAGTCTGCCTCCAGGTGCTGCTGGTGGCCGGCGCGCTCAAATCCAGATACGAAACGTGACCGGCGCCGTCGTCGATCTGGGCGATGACGTTGGTGGCAACTGTCGATTGATAGTACTCGCTCGCCGTGTAAACGGTGCCGGGAGTGACGGCCACGGGCGCGAAGTACCATTTGGCGTCGCCGTCGGCGTAACCGGTAACGGTGAGGCTCAGGGCGTGCGCGCCGTCTTCGGCGCCGCTGGCGGTGTAGCTAAAGGTGGGCGTATTCGTCCCCCATTGGCCCTGGAGCCAGCCGGTGGGCGCGCCGGCCACGGCGGTTTCGGCCGAGGGGTTGGCGACGAGGTTGGCTTCGGCGGCCGCGGCGGGCACGAGCGGCGCGCCGAGGCCGAGCAGCATGACGATAGTACTAGCGATACGAGAGAAATGGTTCATGAATGGTTATGCCTTTCCGACACATTACAGTTGTTGGTTAAAAAATAGAATAAGTGCCCGGGGCAGGGTTGCCCCGGGGGATCCAGGCCGCGCGCGCGGGCCTGAATTCGCTAAACCGGTTCCGGCTAGCCCCCAAACAGGTGCAGCAAAAAACTGCCTGTAATGAGGACGTGCCAGAGTGCAAACGCTGCTAGTAAGGCAGCACCGGTCCAGCTGGCGACGCGCTTCATGATTAGCGCTTGCCGTACTTCGCGGCAGCCACGTAGATCAGCGCCCAAACGGCGAGACCAGTAGCAGCGGCCAGGGCGATTTCAACCGCGTTGTTCACACCCGTGAGAGGCAGAACGGCGGCCGTAGTCGCAGCACCCAACACTGGGGGAACAAGGTTTCCTTGTCCGTACATATGCGTATCCTTTGATTAGTTAATTTAAATTCCCGCGCCACTCATGATGCGGTATCGGCGCCCGGCGGTAGTCCAGCCCGGGCGAGCCGAGCGGAACTTACGCTGGACGACGATTTCGAACCAGGAGCGGAAATACAAGAAGAGGTTGACGAATCGGAGGATGTAAAACAACGGGAAAGCGCTCACCACGTCGGCGCGGCGGTTGACACCCGCTGACCACACGGTGAAGGCAAAGAAGATGATCATGTCGTTGATGAAGAGGAGCGCGAGGGGGCCGTAATTTTGGCCCCACCAAGCGATAATGGGCAAAACGACGAATTCGGCCATCATGGTGAGATTTTCGAGCAGCATGAAACCGAGGTAGGCGTCGATTTTGCGCGGGCGCAAGCCAACTTTGTGGCGTGTCATCACTTGCCAGGTGCCGCGGTACCAGCGCGCAACCTGCTTCCAATAGTCGCCAAAATCTTTGGGATCTTGAGTAAAGGCTTTGGCTTGGGGAATGTAGGCGATGCGGCCAAGGTTGCCGCGGTGGATTTGGAGCGTAAGGTCCATGTCTTCGGTGAGCGAGGATTGCGTGAAGTCGAGGCGCTCGATGATGTCGGTGCGGAAGATGCAGGTGGCGCCGGGGATGACGGGGATGACACCGAAGAAGCTCTGGATGCGCCGCATGATTTCGAGGCCGTAGGTGTATTCGTAGGTGCGGTATTTGGAGATCCAACCGCCTTTGAGGCTTTGGATGTGGCCCGTGGCGGCCACGTAGGATTCATCGAGGCGGTCGCGGATTTCCTGGAAGTACGTGGGGCCAAACACGCCGTCGGCGTCGGCCACGTGCACCCAGCGGTAGCGACGGACGATGTCGAAGTGGCGGATGCCGCTGGCGATAGCCATGGCCTTGCCGCCCTGCTCCTGGGCAAACACGTTGTACCACGGCAAATGCGACAGGGCGATGAGCACGGTGGTGTCGAGGGAGCCGTCGCTGACCACGAAGATATCTTGGGCTTCCATGCCGCCTGCTAGGGCTGAGCGCACGGTGGCGGCGATCACCACCTCTTCGTTGTGGGCAGGCAAAATCAGCGCCATTTTGCGTTGGGCGCGAGGGGTAGCGGGGTTGTGGTTGCTGGCTTCCATGTCATCAATCTAAAACAAGAGGGCCGCGGCCGAAGCCGTAGTACCCTCTTGTCATTGCATTTAATCGATCATTGTAGTCTAATATACTATTCTTGTCAAGCTTATGGTGTGGAGGCTTGCTGATGGACGGTCGTGTAGGCGTCGTGGACGGTTTTGACCGTGATGCCCGAGGCCTTGATGGCCTGCAAATCGGCCTCGAAATCGACTGGCCGGCGCGAGAAGGCGCCGCCGCTGGTGTCGACCTGATGGTACACCAGGATGAGCCAGGTGTGGTTGGCGACGGCGGTGGCGAGCCAGGCCTGGATTTGTGCGGGCGTGGTGCCTACCTGGATGTTTTGGACCTTCAGGCGGTAGGGGTCGAAGGTGTCGAGCGAGTTGTAGCCGGCCTCGGTGGAGCGAGAGGTTTGGTAGGCGGCTTTTTCGGCGATAAGGGTGTGGCCATTATTGGCGCCGTAGGGAGCGGCAAAGTCGGTGGTGGGCGCGTAGCATTTGCTCAGGCCCTGGCGCGAGGTTTGGAGCTGGCGCTTGAGCTCTTTGTCGCCCAGGGTGGTGAGATCGGGGTGGTCGATGGTGTGCGAAGCGATCTCGTGGCCTTGATCGAGGAATTTGTAAATCTGGCCTGGGCTCATATACGACTTGGGGGCGCCCAAATAGCCGGAAACGAGATATTGGGTGGAAACCATGCCGTAGCGAGTCATGAGCGGCAGCGCGTTGGCGTAGATGCTGCTCCAGCCGTCGTCGAAGGTGAGCGAGAGCAGCGGCTCGGCGAGGGGTGGGGCGGTGGCGGTTTGGAGGATGTGGGCGTCGGTTTCGAGCCAGCCGGCGCTGTCGAGCGGGTGCGAAAGGCGAATCTCGGCGGTGCCCACGGGCACGAAAAAGCGCTGGGTGTAGCTGGTCCATTGGTCGCTCGGCGGGGCGGAATCGAGCTTGAGGAACTGCTGCTTGCCGGCGGCGTCTTTGAGCATGAGTACCGCGGCGGTGGGCACATTGGAGCGGTAATAGTCTTGGTATTGGTAATAGCCGCCGGGGACGGCTGCGAGGTTGGGGCTAAGCCAGTTGGCGGTGCCGTCGGTAAACTGAGTGATGTCGACGCGCAGGCCGGTGGGCGAATTATAGCCGGCGACGGTGCTGAAGCGGCCGTCGTTCTTGCCGAAGACGCTCGTGCTCCAACCTTTGGGTGCGGTGGCGGTGCGGATTTCGGCGTCGCCGTTGGCAATGAGGTTGGCCGAGGTGAGGGCGATGGGGCGATAGGTGGCCTCGGCGGTTTGGCCCGACACGTTGGACGGCGCAGCCGAGGTGGTGGTGTGGGCGTCGGCCGCGAGCTCGCTGGCGGATTTGGCATGGGCGATGAAAGCGCCGGCCGAACAGCGGCTTTCGACGATGGCGCGAGCAAAATTAAAGCCGCTGCGGCCGGCAGTGTAGGAGCCGGCGCCAGCCAGGAGGGTAAGAATAAGAATGGTAACGGTGAGTTTGTTGAGCTTCATAATGATAGCGTTCCTGCGCGGGACCGGGTTGTAGCCCGGTCCCGCGCTGGCTCGAACGAGGGGTTGGCCCCGCCGGGTGGGCGGGGTGACGGTTAGGCGGCAGCGGTGAAGATGTCGCCCAGGTAGGTGCTGGTGCCGAGTCCGGCGGCCGTGGGGCCGAGGAGCTCGACGATGACGTGGTTGACACCGGCGTCACGGAAGGCCTTGATGTCGGTTCCGACGACCGTGGCCGCGGGGGCCGTGAGGTCGGTGAAGCCGAAGTTTCGGGCCGTGACCGGGTCGGCGCTCCAGGGGAAGCCCTGGACGATCGCGCCGGCCAGCTTGGTGGTGCCCACGACCGACGCCATGTCGGCGGCGGAGGGCTTGATCAGTTCGGTGCCGCCGTAGAGCGCCGAGCCGCCGTGCGGGAAGAACCCGCCCAGCAGGCCGTCGGTGCCGCGGAGGTATCCGGCCTCGGTCTCGCGGTTGCTGGACCGGCTGGCCTCGTGGTGCGCGTCGATTTCGACGTAGATCTTGGTGCCGGTGCCGACCACGCTGCGAATGAACGCGACCCGGGCGTTGATGCCCGCGATGCTGCCGTCCTTGGCGTGGTTGACGCTCGTGACGACGCTCGCCCACGGCTGGTTCACGAAGGTGCGCAGGTAGTCCCGCGCGGCCGACGTGGACAGCGCGTTGAGGTCGGAGTCGACCCGCACGAGCACCGGCAGGACGCACTTGGACTCGGTGAGGAGGTCCTGGAGCCCGGGGGCCCCGAGGGCGTCACCGGTGTAGTACGCGACCTGCCCGGCGAGGTTGTTCACCGCGACGAGCTGGTCGGCCGACGCCACCGTGGCGCCGAGCTTCCAGTTCGGGTCCAGCGCGACCGGAGTCGTGCAGGAGCCCGGCGTGGGCGACGATGCGGTGGTGGTGGGCGACGCCGACGGGGAGGCCGACGCGGTGGTGGCCGGCGGGCTCGTGTCCGCGGGTGCGGTCGTGGCCGAGGCGGTCGGGGACGCCACCGTGAGGGTCTGGCCGCCGTGGTCGGCGACGTTGTTGGTGGTGACGGCCTTGCCGGTGCCCGGGAAGTTACCGGTGATGGCCATGCCGACGGCCACCCCGAGGGCCAAGGCGAGCACGACGCCCAGGATGATGGCCAAACTGCCGCCGACAGAGCGGCGGGGACGCGGGGTCGGAATTCCGGGGGTTCCCATAGCAAACCTACCTAACTGTCAGTCCGGTTCGGCGCGGTTGCCGATGCGTACCGGATACTTTCTCGTACGAACTTTGTGACATTACCACATTACGCCACCAATGTCAATATACTAGACCTGACCCACCCTCACTTTTGACATAACCATCGTTTAGGCACAAAAATGACGGCAAAACGTTTCGGGAAGGAAACAAAAATGCCGTCACCAAAAATCATACCGTCCTGTGCCCGTATTATTCAACACC
>Ga0307500_10000081_pt1 | contig 30374 bp, 25 predicted proteins | sample 14_S_MG_FD_201362 | JGI IMG/M metagenome (GOLD analysis project Ga0307500, IMG submission 201362) | Soil microbial communities from Populus trichocarpa stands in riparian zone in the Pacific Northwest, United States - 14_S | ecosystem: Environmental > Terrestrial > Soil > Riparian zone > Trees... | reverse complement strand
GAATTCTATGCATGATGTCAACGCCAGCCGGGCGGCCAACGCCTTCGCGCCGCTGACGGCCTCGGCGGTTCTCGTCAACGCCGTCGGTCTTCATGCGCGGCCGTCGGTCAAGCTCACGCAGTGCGCGAAATGCTTCGCAGCGAAGATCGAATTTGCGCTTGCGCCGGACGGGCCCTGGACCGATGCGAAGAGTCCGGTGAAGGTGATGCGCGTGAAGGCACCGCAGGGAGCGACGCTGCATTTCCGCGTCACCGGCCCCGATGGCAAGGCAGCGCTTGCTGCCGTGCTTGCGCTGGTGCATGACGGTTTCGGCGAGGCCTGATCGCGGTGGCAGAGATTCATCTCATCGGCCGTGCTGCCTCGCCGGGTCTCGCGATCGGACCGGTCACCATGCTGACTGTGGCTGTGGTCAGGCGAACGGCGAGCGACGATCCCGCGCAGGAGGCGGCGGCACTGCGGGCGGCGATTGAAGGCGCGAGGGCGGAGATCGCCGAGCAGATCAAGACGATTCAGGGCGAGGTGGCCGACATTCTGGAATTCCAGGTCGCCATGCTTGAAGATGATGCGCTGGCGGTTGCGGCATATGAGGTCATCTCGGTGGGGATCACTGCCGACCATGCCTGGCGCTTGGCACTCGACGTGGAGATCGCCGGCTATCGCGCTGCTGAAGACGAATATTTCCGAGCCCGTGCCGCCGATATCGTCGACATCCGCGACCGCGTGCTCGCGCATCTGAGCGGCGTGGACATGGTCGCCAGGATTGCCGGTGGTTCGATCGTTGCGGCCGACGACATCACGCCTTCCGCTTTTCTTGCCGCTGACTGGTCGCACGGGGGCGCCATCGCGCTGGCTGCGGGCTCACCTTCCTCGCATGTCGCGATGTTGGCGCGGGCGCGCGGGGCGCCCATGGTGGTTGGGCTCGGCCCACTGTCGTGGAACGGGCAGCCACCGGCGTTGGCGCTGGTCGATGGCGACGCAGGAAGCGTGATCTTCGATCCTGAGCCGGAGACGCTTCGCCTGTTCGAGCAGCGCATGGTGGCTGCGAACGCAGCGCTGGCCGCCGCCGAGGCCGCGAGCCTTGCGCCTGCCTATACGGCCGATGGCCGGCGGATCGCCGTTCTGCTCAACATCGCCGCCCCTGAAGACCTTGCGGGCCTCGATCCCGCGATTTGCGACGGCATCGGTCTCGTGCGCACGGAATTCCTGTTCGAGGCGTCTCACGGCCTGCCGGACGAGGACACGCAATATGCAGTCTACCGGCGCATTCTTGAGTGGGCCCAGGGAAGGCCGGTGACGATCCGCACCCTCGATGCCGGCGGCGACAAGCCGATCCCCGGCTTGACGGTTGACGGCGAGAGCAATCCGTTTCTCGGCCTTCGCGGCATCCGCCTCTCGCTGGCGCGGCCGGAGGTGTTCCGCGTGCAACTGCGGGCGCTGGCACGTGCGGCCGTGCACGGCTTGTTGAAAGTAATGCTGCCGATGATCGCGGTTCCCTCGGAACTCGATCGCACCGGTGTCATGCTTGACGCCGAGGTCGCAGCATTGAAGGCGGAAGGGATCGCCTGTGCCCGCCCGCCACTCGGTATCATGATCGAGGTTCCGGCGGCGGCGCTCTGCGCCGAGGATTTCGGAGCCGCGTTCTATTCGATCGGCTCGAACGACCTGACACAGTACACGATGGCCGCGGCGCGAGATATCGGCGCGGTGGCCGACCTCAACGATGCAGGCAATCCGGCGGTGCTGGCGCTGATCGTCCGCACCGTGGAGGCTGCCCGCAAGCGCAGTGTCGAGGTCTCGCTGTGTGGCGACGCGGCAGCCGACACCCGCCTCACGACGGCGCTGCTTGCGACCGGCTTGCGGACCCTCTCGGTGGCGCCGTTGACCGTAGCGCGGCTCAAGACCGCGATCGCAAAGGCAGGTTCATGACGGACGAAGCAGACGAAGACACGCGCGCGCCGGGCGACAGCAATGTTGCTGACTACAAGGTCATCCTGCGGCAGGTGCTCGACAACCGGCCGTCCGGGACCCGGCTCAAGCTTGCGGCGGCGCTGGGCAAGAACCGCTCCTTCGTGACCCAGATCACCAATCCGGCCTATCTCGTGCCGATCCCGGCGAAGCATGTCGCGATCATCTTCGAAGTCTGCCATCTGTCCGGCGCCGAGCGCGCGGCGTTCCTCGATGCCTATGGGCGCGCGCATCCCGGCCGGCTGCGCGCATCCCATCGCGAAGCGCGCACGCGCACCGTCGCGGTGACGGTGCCTGACCTCGGCGACGATAAGAAGAACCGCGCGCTCGAACAACTCGTCATCGATTTTGCGGCGCAGCTTGCGCGCTACGCCGAGACCGTCGGCTGACGGATTGATCCGAACCGCAAGTGAACAATCGGGAGGGGGTTTATGAAAAAGCTGATCAACGGCGCCGAGACGGTACTCGAAGAAAGTCTTGACGGCTTTGCCGCCGCGCATGCGGATATCCTGCTGCTTGGGCCTGAGCGCAAATTCGTGCGCCGCCGCAACTTGAAATCGGGCAAGGTCGCGCTGATTTCAGGCGGCGGTTCGGGGCATGAGCCGTTGCATGCGGGCTATGTCGGCCGCGGCATGCTCGATGCCGCTTGCCCCGGCCAGGTATTCACCTCGCCGACGCCGGACCAGATGATTGAGGCGACGGAGGCCGTCGACACCGGCGCCGGCGTCCTTTTCATCGTCAAGAACTATGAAGGCGATGTGATGAATTTCACCATGGCGGCGGAGATGGCTGGGCGAGAAGTTGCGAGCGTGGTGACAAACGACGACGTGGCGGTCGAGAAATCGACCTACACGACCGGTCGTCGCGGTGTCGCGGGTACGCTGATCGTGGAAAAGATGGTCGGTGCCGCGGCCGAGGCCGGCATGCCGCTTGCCGCCCTCAAGGCGCTAGGCGATGAAATCAACCGGCGCACGCGCTCGATGGGTGTGGCGCTGTTGCCGTGTACCGTGCCGGCGGCGGGGCGCCCGAACTTTACGCTGGCCGACGACGAAATGGAAATGGGCGTCGGCATTCATGGGGAGCCTGGTCGGCGCAGGGTACCGCTGGCTCCCGCCGATGCGATTGCCGAGGAACTCGTTGGCGCGATCCTCAAGGACCTTGCGCCGAAGCAGGGCAGCGAAGTGCTGCTTCTCGTCAACGGGTTCGGCGCAACGCCGCTGATCGAACTCTATTTGATGGTCAACAGCGCCAAGCGAATTCTGGATCGTGCAGGGATCAAGGCGACGCGTTTCCTGACCGGATCCTATGTGACAGCTCTCGACATGGCCGGCGTCTCGATCACCGTATCCGCGCTCGATGGCCAGGCGAAGGAATTGTGGGATGCTCCGGTGCACACAGCGACGCTGCGCTGGGGCACTTGATCACATCGCGCGGCTTAGTTTTTCGTTGCAGCCGAAGAGCTGTCGGTTCCGTCCTACTTTGGCCAGTCTCCGCAAGGGGGGCCGCTCCCCAATGGCCTTATTTGAGCGCGATCGATCCAATAGTGGCATTTGCGACGCCGCGGTGGCACGTCTGCCGAGAAAACCTTCATCGACAGCGATGGGGAGCAAATTCCGATAAGAATGGACCCGGTCGGAAGGTCCGCTCATGTGAAGGTTTTCGGATGCCGGCCTCATGAAGGTGGCGCCGCGCGCACGGGGCCGGCGTCCGCAAACCTCCAAGGGAGGAAACCCGCATCTCGGTATTCGATAGCTACGTGGCCGGCCTATACGTCGATGCCGAGCGCAATATCGAGTTCCTCCCCTTTGAGCTTGCCCTGCTGTCCAATCTGGCCGACGCCCTACGCACCCTCGATGGTCGCTTCAGGGCCGAAGAAGCGCAGTTGAACAAGGCGCATAAAACGCCTCTGCCGCGCCTATGGCCGGGGGACGCGCGACGACTCACATGCGCCTCGTGAGTCGAACCCGATTGCTTCGTCGGCATGGACCTCGGCAACTGGATGCGTGCGCCCGCCGGCTTCCATGCCCGCTATGCCAAGGAGCCGCAGCGCGGCCTCGTACTCGAAGATCGCGCCGCATCGGGCACACGTAGCACTACGGAAGGGAAGCCAAGACCGATTTAGTGCCCGTCCGGCGTCTACCCTAAAAGGCACTTACAGGCTGGAAATGCACCCAATATTTCTACCTGTTTCGACAAGTCATTGAAATCCCAGCGAATGGGACCTCCCTCCGAGCGCACCACCCCCACACTTGGCGTTGAAATCTCACGACTTTTTCCGCCGGTTACTCTCGAAGGTTACTATTCTGTTCTGGTCCGGCGGCATTGCCAGATCGGCGATGTTCTGGGTTTGATCGAACGCGATCAGCTTGTCCATGCCGTCGAACCCGAGCCGCTCGCGGTTGGCCTTGGCGATGTAGACCGCCGGCATTTTCTCGTCCTGCCAGCCGAACATCGACATCATCTGCGACTCGGTCGCGCCGGCATAGGCAGTGTCCTCCGCACGCGCCTTGCGCACGCCGTGGCAGTTCTTCTTGGCTTCATTGACACCGGCTATTTGCGCAGCCTTCACATGTGGGCGAGCCGGGGCCGATCCGCCGCGCGGATCGGATATCGGCGGGGCCTTATCTCGTCTTATGTCGGACAGGCTCGGATGAGACGGAAAATATCGCTCGCCACGGGCGTGTCGTGGCCGCATAGGCGACCCAGCGCATCAAGGATCTTTAACCGGGCCGTCGTTTAAGCTACCTCCCGGCTGGCCTCGATCCGGTCGAGCGCGCCGGCAACCCGGACACGGACGCGCAGTGAATTGCCGGGCAGGTAGGCGATCGGCATATCCTCGATCTCGATCGTCTTCAGGCTGCGGGGATCCGCGCCGGCATTGATAGCCTTGCGTTCGGCAATTTCCAGCGCCGCGGCAATGGCTTCGTCGCGGGTGAGATCGCGGAAGACCTGATCGGCCTCGCCGCTGACGCGGGCAATCGCCGCGCCGACCGCATTGGCGCAATCGCCGAAGGGGACACGGATGATCTGCGAAACGCCGGCGAGCTTTTCGGGCGCCAGGAAGGCGCCGCCGCCGACTGCAATCAGGGGCGCGTCGCCGGCCTCGGTTTTCATGCGATCGATATTTTCTTCGAGCTGCCGCGTAGCGTCGGCGAGCGCCGCGGCGATCAAATCCTTCGAGATCGACGTGACGCGCGAGCGATCGCCAACATCGAGCAGTCCGGCGGCGACCGCGATATCTGTCGCGGTCAACTGTGCGCCACCGAAGACAAGCGCATCCTGCGTCAGACGGTAGCCGACGCTGAGCGGGCCCACCTTCGCCGACACAGGATCGACATGGCTGCCGCCACCGAGGCCGATCGACAGCAGGTCCGGCATGCGGAACAGCGTGCGCACGCCGCCGACCTCGACGACCGTATTGGCCTCACGCGGAAATCCATGACGTAATTGGCCGATATCGCTTGTGGTGCCGCCGACATCCACGACCAGGGCGTCTTCGAGTCCGGACAGATGCGCCGCGCCGCGCATCGAGTTGGTCGCGCCGGAGGCAAAGCTCATCACCGGGAAGGCGATGGCCGTTTCAGCCTGCATCACCGTGCCATCGTTTTGAGTGAGGAACAGCGGGGCGTCGATGCCGCTTTCGGCGGTCGCCTTGCGGAAGGCGGCAACCGTTTCGACGGCGAGGTCGTGCAGCACCGCATTGAGAAGCGCCGCGTTCTCGCGCTCAAGCAGACCGATCCGCCCAAGATCATGCGACAGGGTAACGGCGACGTCCGGGCAGATCTCCTGCAGTATATCGCGTGCCGCAACCTCGCAGCTTGGATCAAGCGGTGAGAAGATCGATGAGACCGCCACCGAGCGCAGCCCGAGATCGCCGATGCGCCGCGCGGCTGCGCGCATGCCGGCTGTGTCGAAAGGCACAATCGGCCGGCCGTCATAGTCGTGGCCGCCTTCGAGCATGAAAATCTCGCCGCGTACGCCTTCGGCGAGGTCGTGTGGCCAATCGCAGAAGGGCGGCAGCGAAGCGCTGGCCGGCATGCCGATCCGGATCGCCGCGACCTTCATCAAATTCTGGCGTTGGACCACGGCGTTGATGAAGTGCGTGGTTCCGATCACCACTGCGTCGACCGGCCCGCGCGCGGCGGGATCGGCGCGCAACGCCTTCAGGGCATCGAGGATGCCGGATGTCACATCCTGCGTGGTAGGACGCTTGACAGCGAAAACCACCTTGTCGCCATCAAGCAGCACGGCGTCGGTATTGGTGCCGCCGACGTCAATTCCAATGCGTCGCATCAATTACACTCCAGCGCCATCGCGCTCTTCGAAGACGGAACGGAAATCCAGGTCGTAGCCAAAGGCGCGGGGGCCGACGAATTCGAGGCCGCGCGGGCTGGTCAGGACGGCGGGAGCGGGCAGGGCTACCACGGTGACACGCTGGCCGTAGCGCACCGTCTCGGTGCCGACCGCATGGCCCGAGACGCTCTCGAGCACGCAGATCAGGTCTGGCGACATCGCGACAGCCTTGCCTTCGCGCCAGGCGACGATCCACTCGTTCTGAAACGAGAGCTCCAGCCGCGAGCCGCGGTCGTCATCGATGCCCTCGATCGCGACAGAGCCGCGCAGAAAGCCTTCCGTCGTCCGGCGGGCGACATCAACCACCTTGCCGGTGAAGAGCCGCTTGCCGCCTTCGCTTTCGAGCAGGGCTGCGATGGGATCGGTATGCAGGCGGTTGGCTTCGCGCACCAGCCGGCCGATCCGGATCGCGGCTGTTGTCGTGAAATGAATGCCCCAATTCTTCACTTCGCGGCCGGTGCGGGGTGCCTTGCTGGTCGAGGCGATCGAGCCCATTTCGACGCAGATCTTGCGGCTCGCCCGCTCCATCCATTTCCAGCTTGGCACTTTCGTGACGATCGCTTCGATGCCGCGCGGATCGTACAGCGTGCAGGGGTAGGGTCGCAGCCCGCCGATCGCCACCGAGGTCATCTGCGCCTCGGGAAAGGCGCGTCCCATGCAATCGGCATCGACGACGGGTATATTGAGATGAGCGGCCGCCATCAGCGCCTGCGTGCCGTTGCCGCCACCGATCTCAACCGACATCACGGCGCGGAATTTGAAGCCGCCGAATTCCTCCTGCATCTCAACCGCGCGGGCAATGTTGCGGCTGTCAGCCAGGCGCTCCTGACCGATCAACGGCGCCCCCATGTTGGAGACGACAGCGACATGATCGTCATCGTCGAGATCCAGCGGCGACATCAACTGCACGCGGTGGCCTTGCGCGTAGAGCTGGCGCAGGTTGAGCAGACCCAGATAGGGGCTGCCGCCGCCACCGGTACCGAGAATCCAGGCGCCGACGGCAAGGGATTCGATATCCTCAAGCGTAATCTCGGTGAGGGCTGGTTTATTCATGCGACAAGCTCCTCAACGGCACGTGCAGCGGCGGCGATGGCGAGGATCACCGGCCCGTCATAGCTGAGGCGCACACGCGCCTTGTTGGCGCGCGTGTAGCTCATGCAATCCATTACGACGAGGTCAGGCGACAGCGCCGACATTTTTCGTGCTGCCTCATCGACGGCCTCGGCATCGGAACCCGGCCGCAACGTCACGCCGACAACTTCGACGTTTGGTCGTTGCCATTTTCCGGCGATCAGCGCGGTCTGTTCCGGCAGCGGCGAGAAGACGCCGAGACGTCCCTTCGGAAAAACCGCCTCGACCATATGGTGCAGCACCGCCGAGGGCAGGATCACCAGACCATCCGGCGCGAGATTGGGAAATTTGCCGGTGCAGGCGAGCATGGCGACCTTGACGCCCTCGCGCGCGAAATTCTCGATCTGGATCGCCGCGCGCGCCTCAACCGCCTTCTTGCTGATGGTGACGCTGTCGCCACTCGGCAGCAGGGTGAACAGGGCGTCGTGGCCGTCGCTCGGCGGAATCGCGTCTATCTCAGCGCGGGTCATGCCGTCGAGCGCGCCGCGCAGATCGATTTCCAGTCCGGGTGATAGCACCGCCGCGATTTCGTCCACGACGGAAGGTCGCGGGCTCTGGCCGATCACGACCACGCCCATGCGTTGTTGTTGCATGGTATCAATCCCTCAAGATCACGATGTCGGATGGTTTCCAGCGTAGCGCCACGGCGGTGCCGGCTTGAAACAGCTCATGCGAGCCATTGTTTGGTTGTTGCGCGAGCACGCGCCTGCCGCCGGCCGTCTCGATGCGGTAAAGCACCGAGCCGCCCTGGAAATTGGCGCTCTCGACGACACCGTCGAGGCCATGCCCGTTCAGCGCGGATGGGGTAGCCAGACGGATCTTTTCCGGCCGAAGCGCGATCGAAACCGCGCCGGTCGCCTCAGGCGGCGCGGCAAGCTCGATCGACAGGCCGTTGTCGACCTGCAAGACGGAATTGCCGCCGCCGTCGCGGATCACCTCGCCACGGAACAGGTTGGTGTCACCGATGAAATCGGCGACGAAGCGCGTGCCTGGCCGGTCGTATATATCGGACGGCGCGCCGATCTGCTCGACCTTGCCGGCATTCATCACGGCGATCCGGTCGGACATGGCGAGCGCTTCTTCCTGGTCGTGGGTGACGAAGACCATGGTCAGGCCGAGTTTACGCTGCAGCTGCTTCAGCTCGAACTGCATCGCCTGCCGCAGCTTCTTGTCGAGCGCGCCGAGCGGCTCGTCGCAAAGCAACACCCGCGGCTCGATCACGATGGCGCGGGCCAAAGCGACGCGCTGCTGCTGGCCCCCGGAGAGCTGGCCGGGGCGGCGATCCTCGAATCCGACGAGTTCCACCTGCGCCAGCGCATCCGCGACCTTGCGGGCGATCGTGGTGCGCTCCATGCCGCGCATGCGCAAGCCGAAGGCAACGTTTTCACCGACCGAGCGATGCGGAAACAGGGCATAGTTCTGGAATACCATTCCCATGTCGCGCTTGTGCGCCGGCACATGCGTGACATCGACCCCGCCGACCTCGATGACGCCTTCGGTCGGCGTCTCGAAGCCGGCTATCATGCGCAGCGTCGTCGTCTTACCGCAGCCGGAAGGCCCTAGCAGCGAGAAGAATTCTCCCTCTCGAATGTTCATATCGACGGCATCGACGGCGCGCGTGCTGCCGTCATAGGTCTTGGTGACGCCGACAATGTCGATACGAGCGCTCATGCGCGGAAGATACGGTTGACGCGGGAATCGATCTCGTCCTTGCGCGCGTTGTACCATTTCCAGTCGGGCTGGATCAGCTTGGCGACCTTCTCCGGCGTGGTCAGAAGTTTTTCGTTGTACTTGTCGTCGAGCTTAACCTTGCTGTTGGCGGGCGAATACCAGACCGACTCGGCCAGCGTCTTCTGCACGTTCGGGCGCAGCATGTAGTTCACATAGGCGTTGGCGAGTTCGCGAACCTTGGTGCCAGGCGTGAGCGTGAGGACTTGTTCAAGCGAGAGAACGCCCTCGGACGGCGCGACGAAGGTGGTCGGCTGGTTCTGGCCGTCATAGCGCAGGATGCCGGAATCATGGATCACCGCAAGCCCCACTTCGCCTGAAAGGATCATCTTTTCCATCGTGCCGGTGAAGTCGACGAGCTTGATCGGCTTCAGCTTTTCCATCGCCGCATAGGCGGCGTCGAGATCGGTCAGACCGTTGCCAAACAGGGCGCCGCTCATCATCAGGAAAGCTTGGCCGAGGCTGTTCACCGGAATGACATAGCCGCCGCGCACGCCGTCATAGGCGCGGTCCCAAAGGTCCTTCCAGGACGAAACCTTGCCGTAGCCTTTATCGGTACGCATGCCGAGGCCGATGGCGCTGGTGAAGATGCAGACGCCGACCATCTTGTCGCTGACGGCGTAAGGATAGACATCGGCGATATTCGGGACCTGCTTGGCGTCGATCTTGGCTTCGACGATCCCCATCTCCAGCGCAGCCCATTGCTCGTTGGAATTGGTGTGCAGCACGTCATAGACCGGTGCTGAACGCGGGCTTGCCTGGAGCTTGGGCAGGTATGGAAAGGCGGAGTCCGTCTCGACCTTGCACTTGAATTCCTTCTCGAAGGCGGGGATCAGCTCGCTCGACATGGTTTGTCCCCACTTACCGCCCCATCCGGTGATGCGCAGCGTCGCTGCGTCCGCGCGGGCGATGTGGGGAGCGGCGAGCACGCCGATGCCAGCAGCGGCGCTGGTGGCGAGGAACTGACGTCGGTTGAGCGGCAGGTGGGTCGTCATGGGATGATCCTCTCTCTGGGAATGACAGTCACAGCTTTGCGTAGGACCTGAGCCCGACCGTGCGATCGAGCCCGAAGACGACCAGCACGGCGAGCAGGATCGAGACCACCGAGGCGGCGCCGATCGTTCCGTCCAGATCGAACTTCAGATAGTTGAACAACGTGATCGGCAGCGTTTCGCGGCCCGGGGAGACCAGGAATAGCGATACCGGAAACTGGTCGAAGGAGACGATGAAGGCGAACACGGCTCCCGCCATGACGCCGGGCTTGGTCAAGGGCAGCGTCACCTCGAAATAGGTGCGTAAAGGGCCGGCGCCGAGGTTACGCGCAACTTCTTCCAGGCGGGTATCGAAGTTTTGCAGAACCGCCAGCGTGGTGCGCACCACATAGGGAATTGACACCAGTGTGTGGCCGAGTACCAGACCCCAGAGCGGGCGGCCGACATCCAGCAGGACGTAGGTCTGGAAAAGAGCAAGGCCGGTCAGGATCGCCGGCAGCATGAGCGGAGACAACATGATCGCGGTGATGACGCGCGAGCCGGGCAGCCCGCCGCGTGCCAAGGCGAGGGCGGCGCTGGCGCCGAACAGGGTCGCGGCGATGGTCGTCATCGCGGCAACCTCAAGGCTCAGCCACAAGGCGTTCATGAAGTCGCGCGAGGCGAAGAATTTTTCGAACCAGCGCAACGAAACGCCAACCGGCGGAAACTGGATATAGGGCGTCGGATTGAGGGCGAACACGAAGACGATGGCGATCGGCGCCAGCAGGAAAACCACCACCGCAACGTTAAGGGCCAGGTAGCAGAAGCGGCCAAGGCGAAGAGTAAGGCGAGGGGTGGATGGTGCGGTGGTCATCGGCGGCCTCACTGCAGATCGCGCTGGCCGGAGACCAGCCCGAGGACGCGGTTATAGGCGATGACCAGAACCAGCGAGATCGTCAGCAGCACCATGCCGAGCGCCGCGGCAAAGCCGACATTGAAGCTCGAGGAGATCTGCTGGTAGATCAGCATCGGCAGCGTCATGATCTGGAAGCCGCCCATCAGGATCGGGGTGACATAGGCGCTGATGGCAAGCGCGAAGACCAGCAGCGAGCCGGCCAGGATGCCCGGCAGGCTCAGGGGCAGTGTCACTTCAAGGAAAGCGCGGAGCGGCGAGGCGCCAAGATTCTGCGCCGCATGTTCCAGCCGCTCGTCGATCCGGCCGATGACGCCGACCAGGGTCAGGACCATGTAGGGCACGTAGATATGCGTCAGGCCCAGCACGATGCTGAATTCGTTGTACATCAGCGGCAGCGGCTTCGAGATCAGGCCGAGACCGATCAGCGCCTGATTGATCGCGCCCTTGTCCGACAACAGCGCCATCCAGGCAAAGGTGCGGACGACAATGCCCGTCAGCATCGGCGTCAGTACGGCCATCATCAGCATGGCGTAGGCTGTGCGGCCACGGATGCGCGCCATCCAATGGGCCAGCGGGTAGCCGATCAGCAAGGCCGCCAGCGTGGTGAGCAGGCCAATCCGGAGCGTGGTCCAGATCACCTCGAAATAATAGATGTCGTCGAGAATCCTGCGATAGTACCTGGTCGTGAATTCGACATTTGGCTGCACGACCGGATTGCCGGTGAGCAGGCTGATCATGGCCATCAACCCCATCGGCAGGAAGAAGAACAGGGCGAACAGCAGCGCGCTCGGCGCGATCAGCCAGGCAATAGGTGTGATGCCCGCGCGAGCTGCATTCATCGTGCTGCGGCCTTGCGTATGGGTGTGGCGCTACCCAGCGCTAGCCATATTGGATCATCGAAGAGCCGGCCGAGGTCGACGGCCATCGCGCGCAGCGCTTGCCAAAGCTTCGCGCGCTCTTCGGCCGAGGTCAGCTGGCTCGGATAGGATACGGCGACCCCGATCGTTTCATTGGTGTCGCCACGGGTGAGCGCAAAACCCAGCGAGCCTACGCCCGGCAACGATTCATTACTGGCTTCGGAATAGCCGGTGCGGCGGATTTCGGCGATACGCGCCATGAGCGCCGTCAGATTCCGCGGCGCAGACGGTGAGATGGCAGGCAAAGGTTTTGGCACGCGGGCGCGAATATCGGCATCGCTCAGTCGCGCAAGCATGGCGCGGCCGTTGGATGTCGCGAAGGCCGGCGCCCGTACGCCCGGCGGCGTCACCACCTGAAGCGGATTGGATCCAGGGACGACGCGCAGCACGACCTGTTCGGCGCCGTCGAGCACCGAGATGTAGCCGGTATGGCCGGTCTTGGCACAGACCGCACGCAGCCGCTGCTCGGCAAGGGCCACAAAGTCATTTTGATTCCGATGCAAGCGGCCGAGTTCGAACACTAGCAGTCCCGGCCGATAGCGGCGGGTCACGACGTCCTGCTCCAGCAGCCCGCATTCCTTGAGTTGACGCAGCAGCCGCGACGTTGAGCTTTTCGGCTTGCCGGTGAGCCGGATCACGTCGGCATTGCTGATCTCCGGCTGATGCGGCGCGAAGCAGCGCAAGATTTCAATGGCGTTGTCGAGGGCGCTCATGGTCTTGAACGGGTTTTCCAGTAGTTCCGGAAAATGGAACTTAGTTTTTAATTTTGAAACCTGGAAATGAAGTCGTCAACGGGCGAGTGCGCAGCATTTTTGAACAATCTCCGCTCAAGATTCGCGCAAATGACTAAAGATTGCTTGTTTGAGAGACGTCGCTGAGCCAGCGACCTGGCTGTCAAACCAATCTGCAATTGATCTTTCAGATCAGCATGTGGGCCAAGACGTCTCGGCAGTCCGGCGATGCGCTAGCGGCGGACGCATGAAATCGCCGCGGCATTCCTACGCTGCGTTTCAATCGCAGCGCATTTGATCAAACGCACAGCAAGTAATCACTGCGACATGAGCGGGGTACCTCTTAAGGCATAGACGTTGCTCGAGAGAGCAACTGTTCGCGAGGTGCATGAAAATTCTCCCAGGCATTCCTGACGAACCTGAAAAGGCACTGCTGCCCAAATTGAATGCTTTCATCCCTGAGATGTTTTCGCTCGCGCTCGTAGCAGCGTGTCGCTACGGGCGGCGCCAATGTCGACGCATCTCAAATCGGTACTATAAACTGGCTTGCAACAGCTTTGCCGCCGTCTACCTCGCCGCTGCTCTTGTATGAGATGTCAGTCCGACCCCGGCTTATTCCGAACCGTCATCAACTCATGCGGCTTCTTCATTTGTTTGCCGCTGGTATTGCACGTAGCGTCTGCAGTGGAATTTGTGCTCGTATAGGGCCAGTTCTCGTCCAGTGCCGGGCTGGTGATGCAACGCAAGGAGTGTCACATGCCCATTTTGCCAAACTATTCGGCCGCCGTTAAAAAGCGGGGATCGTGGCTCAATCGCCGCGCTTTGCTGCTCGGTGCGGCGAGTGCGGCCGGTGCCGCAGGCTTCCCCGACAGGGCTTTGCAGGCAGCCGCGTGGAGGCCTTCAAGTCCCGTCCATGTGTTCATCGGATATCCAGCCGGCGGCGCCGTCGACACCGTTGTACGCCTTGTCGGAGAAGGTGTGCGACGAACTACCGGCGCGGTCGTCATCGGTGAAGTGCGAAGCGGTGCCTATGGTGTGATCGCCGCCCAGGCCGCGGCGCTCGCTCCGCCCGACGGCTATACGTTGACCAGTGCCATTATGGGGATGATGTCCGTGTTGCCCGCCATTCCCGGTTCGCGCATGGCACTCGACGTCGATCGTGATCTAACTCCGGTGATCAATCTTGCTGGCAGTGCGATGGCCGTGGTGGCACGGCCAGACGCGCCGTTCAATGACATTGATGGTCTGGTCGCGCACGCACGGTCGCGGCCCGGGGAGTTGACCTATGCGTCGTCCGGCTCGGGTTCGATCAACCACGTTGCAGCCGCATACATCGCGCGCGAGGTCGGCATTGAGATGCTGCACGTGCCCTATCGCGGTGGGGCTCCCGCGACGCTAGACATCCTCGCCGGACGGGTCGACCTCATGGTCGCCAATGTCGCCGAGGTGGCGGCGATGGTTGAGGAAGGAAAGATGAAGGCGCTCGGTGTCACGGCGGCTCATGCGTCGCCGATGATTCCCAAAGCTCCGCCTCTCGCGCTGCGCTTCGCCCAGCTTGACTTCAATAACTGGTTCGGCCTTGCGGGCCCGGCGAATATGCCTGCAGACGTCATTGAAGGCGTTGCAGCCATGTTCGCCACCGCGTTGCGCGAACAGGAGACCGTGCGGGCGTTGGCCACGCGCGGTCTGGAACCGCTAATCGTGAGCGGTTCCGCCTTTGCGGAACAGATTCGAAGCGATCGGGCCCGGTGGGGAGCGGTCGCTAAGAATTCGAATATTCGCCTGGAGTAAGCTTCGGATGGCCTCCCAAAAGTCCGGCATCACACCTTCCGGTTTTGAGCGTTCGCGCGCGCCGCTTTCGCTCGGCATCGACATCGGCGGGACGTTTACGGATCTCGTCATCCTCGACCCCGGCAGCGGTGCAACCGCGGTATGGAAAGAAAGCACGACTCCCGACGATCCGTCGCGGGGAGCGATCCAGGGGCTGGAGAAGTTGCTGCAACGTTCCGGGGCCGCGCCCCAGCAGATCGGCCGGGTGGTTCATGCGACGACGCTGTTCACCAATGCGTTGATCGAGCGCAAGGGTGCACCGACCGGGCTCATAACTACAGCGGGCTTTGGTGACGTGCTGGAGATCGGCCGCGAGCGGAAATACGAACTCTACGATCTGTTCCTCGAAATGCCCGCGCCACTGGTCGCGCGCCCCTGGCGACGCGAGGTCTCGGAACGGCTCGCGGCCGACGGCAGTGTCGAAATCCCTCTCGACGTCGACGCGGTGTTGCGGGAAGTCGAGGCGCTTGTCGCGGACGGTGCGCGCAGTCTCGCGATTTGCTTCCTCCATGCCTACGCCAACCCTGCGCACGAGCGTGCCGCGGCCGAGGCCGTCGCGCGACGTTTTCCGGATCTGTCACTTTCGCTCTCCTGCGATATCGCGCCGGAGATCCGCGAGTACCCGCGCGTAGTAACCACCGTGGTCAACGCCTATGTCAGGCCGCTCGCCGAGATCTATCTCGATCGGCTGGAATCGGCGCTGCGCGGCGCAGGCATTCCAGGCAGCCTGTTTCTCATGCTCTCCAACGGTGGCTTGACCCATGTTGCCGAGGCAAAGCGGGCGCCGGCGCAACTGCTGGAAAGCGGGCCCGCGGCAGGGGCCTTGGCGGGCGCCTGGTTCAGCCGCCAAGCCGGGCTGGAACGCGTTTTGGCGTTTGACATGGGCGGAACCACAGCAAAGCTCGCGCTGGTCGACCATGGCGAGCCGCTGGTCGGATGGGGGTTTGAAGCGGCGCGCCAGAAGCGTTTCCTGCGTGGCAGCGGGCTCCCTGTTCAGATCGCGACGGTCGAACTTATCGAAATCGGCGCTGGTGGGGGCTCGATCGCCCGGGCGAGTGCGCTCGGCACGTTGCATGTCGGACCAGAAAGCGCCGGAGCGCAACCCGGTCCTGCCTGCTATGGGCGCGGCGGCAAGGAGCCGACCGTGACCGATGCGGATCTCACGCTCGGATATCTGAATGCCGAGTTTTTTCTCGGCGGGTCCATGCACATTGACAGTGACGCTGCGAGCCGGTCGCTGGACGGCGTCGCCGCGGCGCTGGGGTTGAATGCTCAACGCGTCGCCTCCGGCGTGCACGAGGTCGTGAACGAGAATATGGCGGGCGCAGCGCGAGTAGCGATCGCCGAGCGCGGCCGAGTACCGCGCGAATATGCACTGCTGGCGACCGGCGGTGCGGGCCCGGTTCACGCCTGGAATGTGGGTCACAAGCTTGGCGTGCGTCACGTGGTCTGTCCTCCGTGCGCCGGCGCGGGAAGCACGATCGGCATGTTGATGGCACCGGCCCGCGTGGATCGCGTTGCGTCGTTCACCAGAGCCTTCCAGGACGTGAACTGGAAAGCGGTAACGGAGATGTTTGCCGATCTGGAACGCGACGCTCTGACGGTGGCGACCGCAACGGGCGCCGAGGTCGCCAAACGATCCATCCGCCGGCTGGCCGATATGCGCTATGCCGGCCAAGGCTCAGAGATCACCGTGGTACTTCCGGCGGCGCTGGACGAGAAGACCGTGCATGCCGCGTTCGAAGAGAGCTATCTTGCCTTGTTCGGTCGCACGCCACCAGGCACGGCGATCGAATTCGTTGCTCTCCGACTGACCCTCACGGCGGCAATGCCGGGTGCCTCCCGTCCGCTCAGCCTCGGTCATGGAAATCCAGCCGTCGATTTGGACGCCGCATTGAAAAGCTTCCGCGAGGTCTATTTCTCTACCGGCGGGTCGACCCGCACGCCGGTCTACGATCGCTATGCCTTGCCGACTGGGATGCGGATCGAAGGCCCGGCGGTGTTCGAGGAAAACGAGAGCACGTTCGTTATCGGTCCCGGCAGCCATGCCGTCGTGCTGCCGGATGGTTCGCTCCTGACCGAGATGCCGAATGCAACAGAGGCATGATCATGGATGACTCGACCAGGCGTCGATTCGATGCGGTGGAACTTGAATTGCTCTGGCGGCGACTGATCTCGCTGGTCGACGAAGCTGCCGCGGCGCTCGTGCGCACCAGCTTCTCGACTTTGGTGCGCGAAAGCTATGATTTCTCATGCATCGTGACTGACGCGGAGGGGCAATCTCTGGTCCAGGCGACTGAAAGTATACCGAGCTTCATCGGTACGCTGCCGGCTACCGTGAAGCACTTCCTGCGATTTTTTCCGCCTGAGGAACTGTCGCCCGGGGATGTCCTTATCACCAACGACCTTTGGCTCGGAACAGGCCATCTGCCTGATATTACCGTGGCCAAGCCGATATTCCGCGACCGCAAGCTCGTGGCGTTCAGTGCCTCGACCGCACACGCGCCGGACATCGGCGGTAAAATTCGCAGTCCCGAGCCCCGCGAAGTCTTTGAGGAGGGGCTACAAATCCCGCCGATGAAGCTGTTGCGGGCGGGCGAGGTCGATGAGACGCTGGTCAGCATCATCCGTAAGAACGTGCGCACACCGGACGAAACCATGGGCGATCTCTGGGCTCAGGTCGTCGCGCTCGATCTCATGGAAGACCGGCTTCTTCAGTTGATGGCCCAGGCAGAGTTGTCGGATTTGCGCGGCCTCTCCCACGAGATTCAGCTGCGCTGCGAAAAAGCCATGCGTGCGGCGATCGCCACCTTGCCGGACGGCACCTATCACAGTTCACTGCAGACGGACGGGCTGATGGACAGGCCGATCACGTTGCGCATGGCCCTGACGATAGCCAACGATACGATCAGTATCGACTATGCGGGTACCGACCCCCAGGTGGACCGGGCTATTAACTGCGCCCTTTGCTACACCTACGCGATGAGCGTGTATGGGGTTAAGGTCTGCATCAGTTCCGACCTTCCTAACAATGAAGGCGCCTGGCGGCCGATTTCTGTTACCGCGCCGGAAGGATCCATCGTGCATCCGCTCTTTCCGTGCTCGGGCGGCTCGCGCATGCTGATTGGGCATTACCTGCCGATGCTGGTGTTCGGCTGTCTTGGCCAGATCCTTCCCGAGCGCGTGATGGCAGCGTGCGGCTCGCCGATGTGGGGTATGAACCAGTCGGGCCTGCGGCCCAACGGCAAACCATACGCCAACATGTTCTTTTTCAACGGCGGCATGGGCGGCAATGTCCGCGGTGACGGATTGTCCTGCCTGTCATGGCCATCCAACGTCTCTTCGACGCCGATCGAAATCAGCGAACATATCGCGCCGCTGCGCTTTCATCATAAGCGGCTGCGTCCGGACAGCGGGGGCGCAGGCAGGCATCGGGGTGGCCTCGGACAGGATCTTTTGATCGAAAGCCGCTCCGATACACCGATCGCTGTATCGTTCCTTGCGGAGCGGACGCGGTTTCCCGCGTTCGGCATCGAAGGCGGCAAGTCCGGTGCCGCCGGACAATTGCGGATCAATGGGAAGGCTGTCGATCCTAAGATGCAATATGTCCTTCAGCGCGGGGATACGGTGCAGATGTGCACCCCAGGAGGCGGCGGACATGGTGATCCGGAGAGGCGCGACGTTGAAATGATCAGTGCGGATCTGAAGGCGGGATACGTGACAACCGAAAGCGCGCGCACCGAATAGATGCTCGTAATGCGCTCAATGCGGGGGCGGCGCATTCAGTGCATCGTAATTTACCTGGATGGTATTGGAATAGATCCATGCGACGCCCTCGGCGCATCCATGGGAATCTCCTCGAGAAGCCAGTTGCGGAATGCCCGCAGGGGAGGAATATCCCGGTTCTCTTCGGGGTAGATCAGAAAATACGCCTGGGTGGATTGGACGGGACAGTCGCACAGCACCACAAGCCGTCCCGCGGCGAGCTCATCCGCAACCATGAAACGCGGCACCAACGCAACGCCGAGGCCGACCGTGGCAGCCTGAATGATCATGGCCATATGCTGGAATTTTGGTCCACGTAGCCCGTTGACGTTCTTCGCCCCGGCAGCAGTGAGCCATTCGACCCACGCACGCGGACGCGTGGTATTCTGAAGCATGACATAACGGCCAAGCGCATCGGGCGCACACATCCCGTCCTGTGCAAGTTGCGGCGCGCAAACTGGCACGACTTCTTCGCCGAGGAGACGAAGTCCCTGTGTGCCGGGCCACGGCGCCTCGCCGTACCAGATCGCGGCGTGCACGTGCTCGGCCGCGAAATCCAGTTGTCGGGGACGGGTTTCGAAGTTCTGCACGTTGAGCATGAATGTCGGATGTGCCGCAAGGAAACGAGGCAGGCGTGGCACGAGCCAACGCGTTCCGAACGTTGGCACGACAGATAGATTGAGCGTTCCACCAGCGCCGCCATGCGCCATCAGTTCCAAAGTCGCGGTCTCCAGCCGGGATAGAACGCCTCGGACCTCCGGAGCATAGGCCGCCCCCGCTAAGGTCGGTGTCAGTCGCCTGTGCACGCGCCGAAATAATTTGAGATTCAGCAGGGTTTCGAGCGCCGCGACTTGGCGGCTGACCGCGCTTTGGGTCAGATGCAGTTCTTCAGCGGCGCGCGAAACGCTCAGATGACGCGCACATGCCTCGAAAGCGCGCAGCAGTTCGATTGGAGGAAGCGTACGACGCATCTTAACCGTCGATTGAAAGCTAAATCTGTCTGCGCTGACAATACTACGCCAATTTGCTATTGAAAGAGCTTAGGCGAAGGGGTGGTCTCTGGCCTTGGTGTCGCGCGGTAGATCATAGGCGCGCGCGCTTGCGATTTGCCATGGCGAGTGAACGCTTCGCGGTGATTGCGGGAATTCACCGTTAAGGTCGCATTGCTCTGCCGATCTGATTGGAGGAGCCACCAATGGCCGACAGTATGATGGAGCTCAAGCTGTGTCGTCGCGCCTAAATTTTCGCCAGATCGAGGCTTTTCGGGCGGTGATGCTTACGGGCACGACGATTGCGGCCGCTAACATGCTCAATACGACGCAGCCGTCGATCAGCCGCTTAATTGCGCAGATACAAGCGGCGGCGAAGCTCAGGCTATTCGAACTTGATCGTGGTCGTCTGCGCCCGACCCCGGAAGCCGTCATGCTGTTCGAGGCCGTGCAGCGGAATTTTCTTGGATTGGAGGCGATCGAGGAGACTGTCGCGCTCCTTCGGCGCTCGGGTATCGGCCGATTGCGAATAGCATGCACGCCAGCGCTTGGCATGAGCGTCATGCCTGCCGTCATTGCGAACTTCAAGAAGCACCAGCCGGACGTTCACATTACTTTCAGAACGATCAGCTCATACGATATTCGTGAGGGATTGTTGAACGGTCTGTATGATCTCGGTCTCACGACTAACTCCCTTCATCTTGAAGGCTCGCAACTGCAGAGCAAAGTTGTCGACCAGGTCGCGGCGGTGTGCGTGATGAACCGGTCGCACCGGTTAGCCGACAGCGCGCATATCGGACCGCGTCATTTTCAGTCCGAGACGTTATTGACCTTGGATCGCGAGGACGATCTCAGCGACGAGTGGCGACGCGCGCTCAGACAAGCAAAGGTGACGCCAGGCTCGGTAATCGAAACGACCTATTCTGGAACGATATGCCGTCTGGCAGAGGCGGGAGCAGGGATGGGCGTCGTGAATCCATATATCGCGTCGGTGTTCTCGGACCGACTCCGCGTGGTTCCCGTGAGGCCAACGATCGGCGTCAAGGTTTTCGTGGCCTATCCCCGACATGTTTCAATGTCGGCGCTCGCCTCGGAGCTCATCGCGCAAATCAGCGATCACTTCAAAGCTGTCGCGCGGACAACGCGCGCGAGACGCTGAGGCGCTGCCGTCCGAGACCCAGGTTGCCGATCGATTCCGAGCTGACGATCGCCGCATCCGAAGCGGGCTCTTCGCGACTGGAAGAAAACTGCGCCTGCTAGGTATATCGTTCTTGCATAGTGCGCCGACATAAAACTATTGGTCGAGATAGCGGTCTGACGCCTACTATCGGACTGGCACCACGAGGTGCGCTGTTCGAGCCGGGACGGTATTACCCTTTCAGGAGGAGCCTCAACGATGAGGTTGATCGCGGCTGTTTTGTTTCTCTCCATAAGTGCTCTTTTCAATGCGTCATCGGCTCAATCCAATCATATGCGGCTCGTTGTGCCGTTTTCTGCTGGTGGTACCGCCGACGTTCTCGGACGAATCGTCGCCCAGGAACTCGGTGCACTGGCCGGCAATCAGGTGGTTGTCGAAAACCGTCCCGGCAGCGGTGGCAACATCGGAGCGGACTCGGTGGCGCGGGGCCCGGGGGACGGCTCTGTCTTGTTGCTCGGCACGATCGGTATTCATGCTGCAAGCAAGATCTACCGGACCTTGCCGTACGATCCTGCCAAGGACCTTCAGCCGGTTACCATCCTGGCGGAGGTGCCAAACGTCCTCATCGTGCATCCCTCTCTCCCGGCAAAGGACGTCAAGGAATTCCTGGCGCTAGTCAAGGAGAAGCCCGGGACTCTGAACTTCGGTTCGGCCGGCAACGGGTCGTCGACGCATATGATAGCCGAACTGTTCAAGCTGAAAGCCAAGGCAGATCTGACACATGTGCCTTACCGCGGCAGCGCCCCGGCGCTGAACGACCTCGTCGCCGGTCAGATCCAGTTGATGTTCGAGAATCTGCCGACCGCGCTGCCGTTCATCGAGAACGGCAATGTCAGGGCGCTGGGTGTGACCAGCGCGACCCGGTCGGCCAGCCTGCCTTCCTTGCCGACGATCGCGGAAGCCGGCGTGCCGGACTACGAGGGGACAGCGTGGTTCACGATTGCCGTCGCCGGCAGCGTTCCGTCCGCCACGGTCGCGAAGCTCAACGCAGACATCCAAAAGATTCTGCAGCGGCCGGAGGTCATCGATCGTTTCAGGAAGCTTGGGGCGGTCATCGTCGGCAATAGCGCGGCAGAGGCCAAGGCCTTCATCGCCAGCGAAACGGCGAAATGGAACGACGTTATCGAGACGGCGCAGATCAAGATCGATTGATTGCAAAGCGTTCAGCGGGAAATATCGGCATGCCGCTGTCGCGGTTCAACGTTCTGGATCTCACGCGCGTCCGGTCGGGACCTCTCGCGGTTCGTCAGCTCGCCGACTGGGGCGCCAACGTCGTCAAGATCGAGGCGCCCGAGTCCGTGGACGGTTCGAAGGGAATGGGCGGCGAGCGCGACGGCTCGGATTTCCAGAATACGCACCGGAACAAGCGCGGCATCACCCTCAATCTCAAGCTGCCGGAAGGACGCGACCTGTTCTACGCGCTCGTCGCAAAAGCAGATGTGGTCGTCGAGAACTATCGCCCGGACGTGAAGAGCCGTCTCGGGATCGATTACGAACGTCTCCGGGCCATCAACAAGGGGATCGTGCTCGCCAGCATATCGGGCTTCGGGCAGAGTGGTCCCTATGCCGGCCGTCCCGGTTTCGATCAGATCGCCCAGGGCATGGGCGGGCTGATGTCCGTGACGGGATTGCCGGGGCAGGGGCCCGTGCGGGCAGGCATTCCGGTCGCGGACCTGTCGACGGGGCTCTACGCCGCCATCGGCATCCTGGTCGCGCTATTGGAGCGCGAGGCCTCGGGAGAAGGCCAATGGGTACACACCTCGCTGCTGGAGGCGCAGATCGCCATGATGGACTTCCAGGCGACGCGCTGGCTGATTGACAGGGAACGCCCGGGGCAGGCTGGCAACAACCATCCGACGAGCATTCCGACCGGCCTCTTTCGTGCCCGCGATGGAATACTCAATCTCGCCGGCGGCGGCGAAACCATGTGGCGGCGGATCTGTACCACGATGGCGCTGGGCGACGTGGCGGACAGGCCGGAGTTTGCATCGGAGGAGTTGCGATCGACGAACCGCGATGCGTTGAATGCGATCCTCCAGGAGCGCTTCATCGAGGAGACGGTCCGCCACTGGGTCGGTCGGCTCAACACGGCCGGGGTGCCATGCGGGCCGGTCTACGGCGTCGACGAGATGTTTTCCGATCCGCATGTCGAGGCGCTCGATATGCGCCTGCGGGTACACCACAAGCGTCTCGGTCCTCTCGATCTTCTCCGTAGCCCCGTTTCCCTCAGTCGGGGCGCACGGCGCGCGGAGCCGACGCCGGAGCGCGGCGAGCACACATCCGACATATTGAAGGAGCTGGGCGTGGCCGACGACAAGATCGCGGCGTTGCGCGCTCAAAATGTCATCTAGGCCGGACGAATCGCAGAAATGACCATGCAGCATTTGCAACTCAGCACGAACGACGGCGTATCGACGCTGACGCTGAACAATCCGGAACGGCACAATGCCATGAATTTCGCGATGTGGCAGGCGTTGCCCGACCTGCTGGACAGGATTTCCACGGACCGCGCTACGAGAGTGCTGATCCTCACCGGCGCCGGAGAGAAGGCGTTCTGCTCGGGCAACGACATTTCCGAGTTCGACGAGGTCCGCAGCACGCCGGCGCAGATCGAGCATTACAACGGGCTTCAAAGGGCTGTCTGCCACCGTCTGACGATGCTGTCGAAGCCGACCATCGCCATGATTGACGGCTACTGTCTCGGTGCCGGGCTGGAGTTCGCATTGCTCTGCGACTTCCGGTATTGCACGCCGGCGGCGCGTTTCGCGGTGCCGGCCGTGAAGCTGGGGCTGCCGTACCGGTATGAGGATATCGTGAAGCTGCTCGACGTGATCGGCCCCGCGCGGACCAAGGAGATGGTGCTCAGCGGACGCCGTATCGACGGCGAACGGGCCGCGGGTATCGGTCTCGTGCACGAATTGGCGCCGTCGCGCGAAGCGCTTGTTCGTATCGTCCACGAATTGGCGGGCGAGCTTGCCGATGCCGCTCCGCTCAGTCTCAATGCAGCCAGGATCACGATCAACGAGGCTCTGCGCCGCGATGAGCCCCCGCAACGCGAGCTGTGCGAGACGCTGGCTAACGACGTGTATGCCAGCCACGACTATATCGAAGGCCGCGCCGCTTTCGCAGCCAAGCGCAAGCCGCAATTCGAAGGGCGTTGACGATGCCATCAATGAAATCACGGCAAACTGAGGGTTCCCGACGGTCATCATGAGTTACCGGATTGCTATCGATATCGGCGGCACGTTCACTGACGGCGTCATCGAAAACGTGGCCAGCGGCGAGGTGCGGCTGGCGAAGCGCTTGACGACCCAGGCCGACCCGGGCCAGGCGCTGGCCGACGTGGTCGGCGATCTGCTCGGCGCCGTGGGCGAGCTCAATGGAAGCGGCGGCGCGGCGGGTGTGGTATCCGAGGTCGTGCATGGCAGCACGCTGGTGACCAATGCCCTCATCGAACGCAAGGGCGCGAGCACGGCGCTGATCGCAACCGAGGGCACGGCCGATATCATCGATATCGGCCGTGAGGTGCGCTACGACCTCTACGACCTGGACATCGAGATGCCGAAGCCGCTGGTGAACCGCGAGCACCGGTTCGAGCTTCCCGAGCGGATCGCGGCCAACGGCGCCGTGCTTGCTTCGCCCCAGCAGGCCGAAATCGATGCTGTCGTCGAGCGGGTGAGGCAATCCGGCGTTCAATCGGTTGCCGTGTCGTTTCTGCACGCCTGCGTCAATCCCGAGAACGAGATACGTATGGGGGACGCCTTGCGGCGCGCCCTGCCGGAACTCGCGATCTCGCTTTCGTCCCGTGTCGCGCGCGAGATACGCGAGTACGAACGGACGACGACGGCCACCGCGAATGCGTTCGTTCAGCCCATCGTCGCCAAATACCTGCACGAGCTCTCAGCGCGGCTTCGCCAGGCGGGCATCGATGCGCCCTTGCGCGTCATGGTGTCGAGTGGCGGCTCGACCTCGGCCGAGATCGCGGCGGACGTGCCAATCACGACGCTGGAGTCGGGGCCGGCCGGTGGGGTGTTGAGCGCGGCCAATGCGGGACGCGCCGCCGGGTTCGACAACGTCCTGGCTTTCGACATGGGGGGCACCACTGCGAAGCTTTGCACGGTGATGGATGGCGCGCCGTCGATCGTGCATACGTTCGAGGCTGCGCGGGTCCGCCGGTTCAAGAAGGGGAGTGGCCTGCCGCTCCTGATCGCCAGCATCGACCTCATCGAGATCGGGGCCGGCGGCGGCAGCATCGCGCGTATCAGCGATCTCGGCCTGCTGACCGTGGGGCCCGATAGCGCTGGAGCCGATCCCGGGCCGGCCTGCTACGGGAGGGGAGGCGAAGGCGCGACTGTTACCGACGCCGACCTAGCCTTGGGGTACCTCAATGCGGGTTTCTTCCTCGGCGGCCGGATGGCGCTCGACGTTGCCGGCGCGGAGGCGGCTTTGCGGCGTCTCGGCGAGCGTCTGTCGATGGCGCCGCACGACGTCGCCAAAGGCATCTTCAATGTCGTCAACGAGGCGATGGCGGGCGCCGCACGCGTGCATATCGCCGAAAAGGCGCAGGACCCGCGGCGTTTCACCATGGTCGCGACGGGCGGCGCGGGCCCGGTCCACGCCGTCGAGATCGCGCGCAAGCTGCGCGTGCCGCGCGTCCTGTTCCCGATCGCGGCCGGCGCCGGCTCCTGCCTCGGCTTTCTCGCGGCGCCGCTTCGCGTCGACCGCGCATGGTCCAGGCCGGTGCGCCTTGAGGCGATAGACTGGCGCGAGGTCGAGGCAACGCTTTCCGGCCTCAAGCGCGATGCCGAGCAAGAACTCAAGTCCGCGCTGACGCGGCCGGCGGACGTCACCTGGCAAATCCTCGTCGAGATGCGCTACGTCGGGCAAGGCGCGAACCTCACTGTCTCCTTTCCTCTGCGGCGCATCGAGCCCGCCTTTGCGTCCGAGCTCGACGCTGCGTTCCGCCAGGCCTACGAGATCAACTATGGCGGCGTGCTGCCGACGGGATCGCTGGAGGTCGTGACCTGGCGCATCGTCGGCGCGACGAAGCAGGACATCAAGCGTTTCGTCTGGCCGGCGTCCGGCCGCCTGTCCGCGCCAACGCCAAAGGCGCGTCGCGAGATCTTTTGTACGCAGGTCGATCGAATGGCCGAGGTGCCGGTCTATGACCGCTACACACTGGGTGGCGCGACGCACTTGCGGGGGCCGCTGATCCTCGAAGAATCAGAATCGACGATCGTCGTGCCGGTCGAAGCCGATGTCGAAATATTGAGCGACCTCAGCGTGCTGGTCCGTCTGGGAGGCGAAAGATGACGATGATCGACCCGATTTCGCTGGAAATTCTCTGGACGCGGCTGGTCAGCCTCGTCGACGAGGCCGCCGCAACGCTGGTGCGCACCTCGTTCTCGACGATCGTACGCGAATCCAACGACTACGCCGTCGTGCTTCTCGACCGCGATGCGCAACTGCTGGCTCAATCAAGCCAGAGCATTCCCTCGTTCATCTGTACGCTGCCGGAGACCGTGCGGCATTTTCTCAAGACGTTTCCGCGCGACACACTGAAGCCCGGCGACATCATGATCACGAACGATCCGTGGCTCGGCACCGGTCATCTGCCCGACATCAACATTGCGATGCCGGTCTTCCGGGCCGGAGTGCTGGTTGGATTTGCCGGCAGCGTGGCCCACTCGCCGGACATCGGCGGTCGACTGCGCTCGCCCGGAAATCGCGACCTCTACGAGGAGGGCTTGCGCATCCCGCCAATGAAGCTGATCGCCGCCGGCACGATCAATCAGACGCTGATCGACATCATCCAGAACAACGTGCGCATTCCCGAGCAGGTGCTGGGAGATTTGTGGGCCCAGGTTGCGGCGAACCGCATGCTGGCGCAGCGCCTGCTCGAAATGCTCGACGAGACCGAATGCGATCTCGTCGCGGTCGGCAAAGAAATGCACGGGCGATCGGAAGCCGCGATGCGCAGTGCCATCCGGGCTCTGCCGGATGGCGATTACGATTATGAGGCGCGCGTGGATGGCTTTATCGAGCCTGTCACGATCCGGTGCCGGATTGTCGTGAAGGGCGATGCACTGACCGTCGACTACGCCGGCTCCTCGCCGCAATTGCCGCGCGCCATCAACGTCGTGCCGATCTACACGTTCGCCTACACCGCTTATGCCCTCAAATGCGTGCTGGCGCCGACCGTGCCGAATAATGACGGCTCGTTCCGGCCGATCACCACAAAGGCGCCCCTCGGCTCGATCCTCAATCCGAAATTCCCGGCGGCTGTGAGCGCGCGCGCCATGACCGGCCATCTGCTGCCGACCGCCGTGATGGGTGCGCTCGCGAAGGTGATTCCGGATCGGGTGCGCGCTGCGGCGGGATCGCCGTTGTGGTGTGTGCAACTTGCAGGAGCGCACGGAGGCCAGCGATTTGCCTCGACGTTGTTCCTCAACGGCGGCCAAGGAGCTGGCGCAAAGGGCGACGGCCTGCCGGCGCTCAGCTTCCCCAGCAACCTCGCCAACACGCCGATCGAGGTGATCGAATCCCAGGCGCCGATCCGTGTCGTACGACGCGCGCTGCGCCGCGGCACCGGCGGCGCAGGCAAGACGCGCGGCGGCGATGGCCAGGTCTTCGAGATCGATCTGCTCGCTGACGAACCGGTGACGATGTCGTTCATGGCCGATCGCCTGCGCACCGCCGCGCCCGGCATGCTGGGCGGCGATTCCGGCGCGACTGGGCGTGTATTGCTCGACGGTGCGCCGATCGATCCGCGCGAAACGCTGGTGGCGGCACCGGGATCGCGGTTGACGCTAGAAACGCCTGGTGGCGGCGGGTTCGGGTCCGCTGATGAGCATCGAAGCGCGCTAAGTGACTGAAAACGGTTTGTTCGTATGACAGGCGCTCTGGGGCCTCCCATCGGGGTTGTGGCTTGCGGTCATCTCGGAGGCAGTAGTCCACATGATTTGACTTTATTGGACGACAGTTCCCCGCGTTCGCTCAAGCTTGTCCATGATGGATTGGAGCGAGAGGACGAAATAGTGTGAAGTGCACGAATGAACCATGTTGATCGCTTCCCATGGCGTTGCGCGGGTGCGCTATCGCAGGATGATCCGGGTGAGCAGCCGGCCCGGCTCAAGTGTCGGTCTGATCCTGAGGAAACGCTCCAGGCCGATCCTCATCTGATCGCCCCGGCTGGAGATTTCGACCTCGGCATCGAGGCAGAGCAGCGCGGGTACGCAGTCTACCGCGGCGAATCCCGATGTCGAGAGATTGCCGCCGACGGTCGCCATCGCGCGGATCGCCGGATTGGCGGAGTGGCCGGCTGCCATCGCAAGGACGTTGAATTCGGGGAGGTCCGCCAGCGCTGCCGCGAGCGCGGCGTGAGTGACCGCCGCGCCGATCTCGACAACGTCAGCATCGATCCTGATCGCCGTCAGCTCGGCGATCTTTCCGATCGCGACGTAATGGGGCTTATGTGGTTCATGCCGGATCGGCGATCGCATGATCCAGGTGCCACCGGCGAATGGGGCGCCAGCGGCGCCGCAATCGTTGAGTGCATCGATTGTCGCCGGGAGCGAGCGGGCAAGGTAGATCGATCGCGCAGAGGGCGTGTTCATGGTACCGGTACCTTCGGTTCGATCGGCACGGAGATTGGGATGGGATGGCATCAGCTCTGCTCCTGCCGCAGGCGATCGAGCAGCACGCCGACGATGACGATGGCGCCAAGCACGACCATCTGCACGTAACCGTCGATGCGGGTAAGATTCATGCCGTTTGAGAGGATCGTGACGAACAGGGCGCCAAGCACGGCGGTACCGACCCCGCCGCGGCCACCCGCGAGGCTCGTTCCGCCCACCACGGCGCCGGCGATCGCCTGCAGCGAAAGCGAGCCGCCGAGGTTCGGCTCGCCCGAACCCGTGCGTGCCGTCATCATGATGGCGCCGAGCGCGGCAAGCGCCGAGCAAAGCACATAGGTCGCGACCAGGATTCGTTTCACCGGCAGGCCAGCCACCGCCGCGGCGCGCGGATTGGTGCCGATGATGTAGAGCGAACGGCCGAAGACGGTACGAGCCAGCATCAGTTGCAGGCCGACGCCGACCATGATCGTGATCACGATGGCCGCCGGCACGCCGAAGACGTTGCCGCCGTAGAAGGTCTGCGAGAATAAGTTAGGTACGCCTTGAACGGGGCGCCCGGAGGAAAGGGTGGTCGCGACGCCAATCGCGATGTTGTAGCTTCCGAGAGTCGCGACGAAGGGACTGACCCCCAGGATTGCGATGACCACGCCGTTGAAGAGCCCGCAGGCGATGCCTAGGGCGAAGCCGGCGCCGAGCCCTGCGAGCAGCACCACGGTCGTATCATGACCGGCTGCCGTGGCGCCGGCCATGGCGAGCGCCGTGCCGACGCTGACCATCGATACTGCCGGGCCAAGGGCGAGGTCGAAGCCGCGCGTCAGGATGACCACCGTCTGCGCCATGGCGAAGAGAGCGAGGTAGCTCGTCTGTTGTGCGATGTTGAGCAGATTGGCCGGCGAGAGCACGCCACGGTCGACGGCTGCGAAGCCGAACAGGATGACGAGCAGCGCGATCGGTAACCCCGCGCGCCAGAGCCACTGGGTCGGCAGCAGCCTCATGTATCCCCTGTCCTTGGCGGTGGCGGACAACTCGACCTCAGACACGGGATCTTCTCCGCTGACTGAGTTCGTCCAGCGCCACGGCCGCTACCATGATCACACCTAGAAAGACTGGCTGGAGACGGGAGTTGATATGCAGGAGATTGAGCGCGTTGCCGAGGATGGTCAGGAACAGTGCGCTGATGGTGACGATCTCGACCCGGCCAACGCCGCCACGCAGGCTGACACCGCCGATCACCGCAGCGGCGATCGACTGCAGCATCATGCGGTCGCCGCCGAAACTCGCCTGACCGGAACCAACCTGTGCCGTCAGCAGGATACCCGTCAGAGCTGCCAACACGCTTGAGACGACATAGGTGCCGACTATATGGCGCTGGATCGACACGCCGGACACGACGGCCGCGTCCACGTTGCCGCCGATCGCGTAGATATAGCGGCCAAAGAGCGTCCGTCGCTGGGTGAACATCATCACGAGAATCACGGCGAGCGCGACATAGACCGCCGTCGGCAGACCGAAGACCTGGGCGCGCCCAAAACCTTTCACGAACACCTCAGGCATGCCGTAGACTGGGATCCCGCTCGTGATCATGAGTCCGACGCCGGCAGTCGCAGACATCGTGCCCAACGTCACCACGAAGCCTGAGACTTTCAATTTGGCCACGCAGAATCCGTTGACGAGCCCGACCGCGAGCCCGCTACCAAGCCCGGCAGCAACGCCGCTCGCGATGATGACGGCATTGTTGCCGGGAAAGGCGGTCGACGTGGCCGCCATGGTCTTGGCGGTCACCACGCTCGCCAGCGCCACGACTGCGCCGACGGAGAGATCGAAGCCGCCGGCAATGATTACCAGCGCCTGACCGCAGGCGACGATGGCCAGGAACGAGGCGTTCCGCAGGATGTTGAGGATGTTGACGACACCGTAGAACTGCGAGTCGATTGCCGACATGCTGACGATGAGCGCCACCAGCAAGGCTGGCAGGAAGCCGATCCGTGCGGCGATCAATCTGGCGAGGCCGGTGGCTGTGTGGGGCTGAGAGGCGGCGAGGGCGGTGCTCATGCGACCTCCGCCGTGAGATGGTCCTTGAAGAAGCTTGCGAGCACGTTCTGCTCGGTCTTCTCCACGCACTCAAGCTCGGTGGCGATGCGCCCGTGGTGCATGACGTAGAGCCGATTCGAAAGGGCAAGCACTTCCGGCAGTTCGGACGACACGACGATCACCGCAGCACCGGCCTCCACTAGCCGCTTCAT
>Ga0307500_10000080_pt1 | contig 30496 bp, 25 predicted proteins | sample 14_S_MG_FD_201362 | JGI IMG/M metagenome (GOLD analysis project Ga0307500, IMG submission 201362) | Soil microbial communities from Populus trichocarpa stands in riparian zone in the Pacific Northwest, United States - 14_S | ecosystem: Environmental > Terrestrial > Soil > Riparian zone > Trees... | reverse complement strand
ACCCACATACCCGATCCACCGAACGCCCCTCCGACGCGCCGCACCCGCCCCACGGTTGCCGGGTCGAGGACCGCTGGTGTCAGGACTGGACGAGGCGGGTAGGCGCTGTCAGGTGGGCACAACCGCGCGTCGACCGGACCGGATCTCGGCCTGGTTCAGACTGCCCGGCGTTCTTGCCACGGTGACCAGGTAGGCCGCCGTGCCAACCCTGATCGGGACGTCGGGCTGGCAGTACCGCGACTGGCGTGGCCGGTTCTATCCCGAGCATCTCGCCCAGCGGCGGTGGCTCGAGCACTACGCCGAGTACTTCGCCACCGTCGAACTCAACAACGCGTTCTACCGGCTGCCGGAGAGCTCAACGTTCGCGGGATGGCGAGCTCGTACCCCGTCCGACTTCGTCGTGGCGGTCAAGGCGAGCCGCTACCTCACCCATGTCAAACGGCTGCGCGATCCGGAGGAGCCGGTGGCCAGGCTGCTCGACCGGGCGCGCGGGCTCGGGCCGCGGCTGGGGCCGGTGCTGCTGCAACTTCCGCCGTCGCTACGTATCGACCTCCCGTTGCTCGATCGCTGCCTGAGCTGCTTCCCGGCCGACGTCCGGGTCGCGGTGGAACCTCGGCATACCTCCTGGTGGACGGACTCGTTCGCGCAGACGCTGGCCGCGCGCTCGGCCGCGCTCTGCTGGGCGGATCGCCGCGGCCGACCGGTCACGCCACTCTGGCGCACCGCCGACTGGGGCTACCTACGCATGCACGAAGGCACGGCGACACCGCGGCCGCGGTACGGAGCGCGCGCGTTGCAGTCGTGGGGCAACGCCTGGCCGACAGCTGGTCCGACCCGTCCGACGTCTTCGTGTACTTCAACAACGACCCGGGCGGGGCGGCGGTCGCGGACGCGATCGCGTTCGCCGGCGCGGTGCGGCGTTCCGGTCGGGCCGCGACCCGGGTGCCGTCCGCGGCGGTGACGGCGGCGTCCTGAGGCAGCGCATGTTCGTCGGCATGCGGATCAGCGTTGCCGCTCGGACTGCGTTCGGCAAACGGCTATCCACAGGCAGATTCGTTATCCACAGATTGCTGAGAGGGGCTTCCGGCGCCGGCCTGGCGCTGTCACGGTCGTGCGCATGCCTCGCATCCGCACCACTCCCGGCGCCGGCCGCTCCGGCCACCGGGCGGCAGTCGGCCGGCCGGTCCTGGGGCGGGATCGTCCGCGGTCCCGGCCACCGCCGGCAGTTCTCGCGACGCCGCTCCGGCTCGCCCGCGCCAGGTCCTGTTTCTGTCACCCCTCATCCCTACGGTGATGCTGTGTATGTCGCTGTTGACGGTGGGCTGGTAGTCAGCCCCACCGATCTGACCAACTTCCTCGCCTGCCGGCATCTCACCGGGCTCGACCTGGCGGTCGCGTTCGGTGAGCTGAGCCCGCCGGCGCAGACCGACGACGAGGCGCTCGCGCTGTTGCGCGAACGGGGCTTCGCACATGAGCACGCCTATCTGGCCGGGCTGCGCGCGGCCGGCCACAGGGTCGTTGAGATCGACGTCCGGGACGTACACGAGGCTGAGCAGTCGACGCTCGAGGCAATGCGCGCCGGCGCCGACGTGATCTACCAGGCGACGTTCTTCGACGGCAGTTGGCGTGGCCACGCCGACTTCCTGGAGAAGCGGATCGATCGCGGCAGCGCCCTCGGGAACTGGTCCTACGACGTGGCTGACACGAAGCTGGCGCGCCGGCTGAAGGTGGCCGCCCTGCTGCAGATGGCCACCTACGCCGAGCGGCTGGCGACGTTGCAAGGTCGCCCGCCTGAGCTGCTCACCGTGATCACCGGTGACGGGCAGCGCCGCTCGTACCGGCTGGCCGACTGCGCCGCGTACGCCCGGCGCGTCCGGAACCGGCTGCTGGCCGCGCTGGAGGCCGGTGCCGAGACGTATCCGGAGAAGGTCCGGCACTGCCCGCAGTGCCGCTGGCTGCCCCGGTGCGCCACCCAGCGCCGGTCGGACGATCACCTCACCCTGGTTGCCGGGATGCGCCGGGATCACGCCCGCCGGTTGGCCGCCGCCGGTGTGTCCACCCTGGCCGATCTCGCGGTGGCCGATCCGGCCGGGCTGCCCGCCGCGATCGGGTTGGGCGTCCGCGAGCGCCTGGTCCAGCAAGCTCGGCTACAGGCGGTTCAGCGGCTGACCGGGGTGCCGGCCTACGAGCTGGTGCGGCCGGAACCGGGGCGTGGCCTCGCCCTGCTGCCGGAGCCGAGCCCGGGCGACCTGTTCCTCGATCTGGAAGGCGATCCATACGTCGGCGATACCGGGCTGGAATATCTGTTCGGGCTCTGCGACGTGCACGGTCGCTTCACGGCCTACTGGGCCCGCCAGCCGGAGCAGGAGAAGCAGGCGTTCGAGCAGCTCATCGATCACCTGATGCGGGCCTGGGTGGCCGATCCGGGCATGCACGTCTACCACTACGCCGTGTACGAGCCGGCGGCGCTCCGCCGGCTCTCCGCCCGGCATGACACCCGGGTGGACGAGGTGGACCGGCTGCTGCGCGGCGGCCGGCTGATCGACCTGTACGCGGTGGTTCGGCAGGGCGTGCGGGTGGGCACCGAGTCCTACTCGATCAAGAAACTGGAGGCGTTCTACGCGCCGGACGCCCGGGTCGGCTCGGAGGTCGCCGACGCCGCGTCCAGCATCGTCGCGTTCGAGCGCTGGCTGGCCACCGGCGATGCCGCGGAGCTGGCTGCGATCGAGCGTTACAACGAGATCGACTGCCGGTCCACCCTGGACCTGAGGGCCTGGCTGGAGCAGCGTCGGGCGGAGCTGGTGGCCGGCGGCGCCGAGCTGTCCCGGCCGCGTCAGCTGGACGGAACCCCGTCCGAACGGGCCGCGGCGGCGACCGAGGCGTCCCGCCTGCTGCGGGACGCACTCACCGCCGGGCTGCCGGCCGACCGTAGTCACGACGACCAGCGGCAGCGGGCCACCCGGCTGCTGGCCGAGCTGATCGATTGGCACCGGCGGGAAGCCAGGCCCGAATGGTGGGAGTACTTCCAGCGCCGGCAGCTGTCCGACGATGACCTCATTGACGATTCGGCGGCGGTCGGCCGGCTGGGCCCGGCCACCGCGGTACGGGTCGATCAGCATTGGACGGTCTGGCGGATGGAGTTCCCACCGCAGGACACCAAGCTGCGCCCGGGTGACCAGCGCTACGTCGACCCGCAGACCGAACGACCGCAGGGCACGGTGATCGCGGTCGACGCCGAACGCGGCTGGTTGGAGCTGCGCCGGGCGGCGGGTGCCGGCGAGCCCACCTGCCAGGCACTGGTGCCCGCCGGGCCGCTCGCCGACGGCGGGCAGCGTGACGCCTTGCGGCGGCTGGCGGAATGGGTCCGCGACCATGGCATCGACGCCGACGCGCCCCGCTACCGGGCCGCCCGCGACCTGCTCCTGCGCCGCCCGCCGCGAGGAGCCGGGCCCGGGCCGCTGGTCCGGCCGGGGGAGTCGGCCGCCGAGGCCGTGATCCGGCTGGGCGGCGAGCTCGTCGGCGGCACGCTGGCCGTCCAGGGCCCGCCGGGCTCGGGCAAGACCTGGTCGGCCGCCCGGGCCGTGGTCCGGCTGGTCGCGGCGGGGCGGCGGGTCGGGCTCTGCGCGTTCAGCCACAAGGCGATCGCCAACCTGCTGGACGCCGTCATGGCGGCCGCCGCGGAGGCCGGCGTGCCGGTGCGGGCGCTGCAGAAGGCGGATGGGGAGGACCGGTCCGCCGCGGTGGCGGTCCGGTACGCCGCTGGCAACCAGGACGTGGTGGCCGCGTTGGCCGCCGGCGAGGTCGACGTGGTCGCCGGTACCAGTTGGCTGTTCGCCCGTCGCGAGCTGGTGGGCGCGCTGGATGTGCTGGTCGTGGACGAGGCGGGGCAATTGTCGCTGGCGAACGTGCTCGCGGTCGCCGGGGCGGCCCGCGACATCATGCTCTTCGGCGATCCGCAGCAGCTCGCCCAGCCGGCCAAGGGCGACCACCCGGCCGAGGCCGCGGTGTCCGCGCTGCAGCATGTGCTGGGCACCGCGGTCACCATGCCGGCCGGGCTGGGGGTATTTCTCGACCAGACCTGGCGGATGCATCCGGCCATTTGTTCCGCCGTCTCCCAGATCTGCTATGACGATCGTCTCGGCGCGCACGAATCCTGCGCCGGGCAGGAAATTGTGGCACCCGGCCGGCTTTCTGGTGCCGGCCTGCGCTGGATTTCCGTGGAACATCTGGGGAATCGCGCCGTGTCCACCGAGGAGGCGGATACCGTCGCCGCGCTTTATGCTGATCTGCTCAGCGGTGAGTGGGTGGACGCGGCCGGCCGGCGAAGACGAATCACCATCTCGGACGTGCTCGTGATCGCACCGTACAACGCGCAGGTCGGACGCATTAGGACCAGGCTACCGGCCCGCGCGCGGGTCGGTACCGTGGACAAGTTCCAGGGGCAGGAGGCAGCCGTCGTACTCTATTCCATGGCGACATCGAGTGCCGATGACGCCCCGCGCGGCCTCGATTTCTTGTTCAACCTCAACCGGCTCAACGTAGCCGTCTCGCGCGCCCGGGCGCTGGTTGCCGTGATCGCCAGCCCGGCCCTGCTCGACTCGGCGGTACGCAGCCCTGAGCAGCTCCGGATGGTCAACGCCTTGTGCCGGCTCGCCGAGGCGGCAGGCCCGGCAGTCGCCGAGTCACAAGTACCTGCGGTTATCAGCTGAATCGGCTTGTCAGCGCGGGCTCGGCGGTCATCGCCGGCCCGCGTTGACGGCCGTCCGCTAACTGGAACGGCGCCAACGCGCTAGCCCGGCGCCGACGCCATGTCAAATCGCTGTCCACAGCTCAAATTGCTATCCACAGGTTCGCGGCCGCTCTTTCGGGAAATGGCTTGATCAGGGATCGTCGGGTCATGACGGAATCCACTGTCGACGCCCCTGTTGCTCATATCCGTAGCCCGGCCGACCTGATCGAGTCGATCCCATATCTGCTTGGCTTCCATCCGGTCGACAGTGTGGTCCTGGCCCAGCTCAGAGAAGGGCGGGGCAAGCTCGGTTCGATTGTCCGAGCCGATCTGCCGTCGGTGGCTGAAGCCGGGCCGCTGGCCGTTCAGTTGGCTATACAGTGCGCCGGCCGCGGCGGGGATGGGGCGGTCATTCTCATCTACGGCTCGGCCGACGACACGCCGGATATCAAGCGTGACGTCGGGCTGGTCGAACTGATCGGCGCGCTACTGCACATGGTCGGAGTGCAGCTCTGTGATGCGATGTCGGTCGCCGCCGGGCGGTGGCGTTCCTACTTCTGCACCGACCCGGAGTGCTGCCCGGCCGAGGGCTCGCCGGTCGCCGCCAAGCCCGGCTCGGATGTCGCCGCCACCGGCGCCATCGCCGGCATCGCGCCGTTCCCCGACCGGCAGGCGCTGGTCCGCAGCCTCGAACTACCGGGTTCCTGGGTCGCCGGGCCGATGACGGTCGCACTGAGGCACGCCGAGACGGCGTCGGTGCTTGCGGCGCGCCGGCCCAGCACCGCCGCGGCCTGGCAAGCGGGCACCCACGAGCGGTTCCGGCAGGCGGTCCGCCGGGCCCGCGGCGGCGGTCGGCCCAGGGTGCGCCCGGCGCTGACGGATCAGCAGGCCGCCCGGCTGCTGGTCGGGCTCGTCGACATCCGGGCCCGTGACGCCTGCTGGCAGGATCTCGATCTGCACTGCTCAGCCGAAGCGTTGGCCGTCTGCTGGCAGCTCGCCCAGCGGTCGCTTCCGCCTTACCGGTCGGCGCCGCTGCTGCTGCTGGGTTGGGTCGCCTGGCGTCGGGGCGATGGCGCGCTGGCCCGGGTCGCCGCCGAGCGGGCGCTCAAAGACGACCCCGGCTACGAGGCAGCTCGCCTGCTGCTGGTAGCCATCGATCGCGGGCTGCATCCAGATCAGCTGCCCAGGCTGGTCAGTCGACGCGCCCACCCGGGCCACCGGCGGCGCAGATGACCGCCGGCTGGCCGCGCCGCGTCCGCGGTCTCGGCCGCCTGCTACATCGGGCGGGCGCCCGGCGCCACCGGAGCCGGCAGGTCGCTGTGGCCGCTCAGCGCCGCATCGACGGCAGCCGCGCACGAGCGGCCCTCGGCGATCGCCCAGACCACCAGGCTGGCGCCCCGGCCGGCGTCGCCGCAGGCGTAGACACCGTCGGCCGACGTCTGCCAGCGCGCGTCGATCCGGACCGTGCCGCGGTTCGGGTCGACCTGCACGCCGAGGCCGTCAAGCAGTTCGCCGGGTTCGGTGCCGACGAAGCCGGCCGCCAGCAGGAGGAGATCGCAGGGCAGTTCCTGCTCGCTGCCGGGCACCGGCTGGAACGCCCGGCCCCGGTCGGTGCGCACGATCTCCACCTCGTGCACCCGAATGGAGCGGATCCGGCCGTCCTCGCCGCCCACGACGGCGGTAGCCTCCCGGGCCCAGGCCTCTACGACGCCCTCCTCATGCGCGAGGGACGACTTGTGCACCTTCGGCCACTCCGGCCACGGGTTGGTGAGGATGTCCCGCTCCTCCGGCGGACGCGGGTTGTGGTCGAGCTGAGTCACGCTCGCCGCGCCCTGGCGGTTCGCCGTACCGAGACAGTCGGCGGCCGTGTCCCCGCCGCCGATGATCACGACGTGCTTGCCGGCGGCATCGATGCTCGGCGATGCCGAGCCGAGCCGAGCCCGGTTGGCCTGCGGAAGGTAGTCCATCGCCTGGTGGACGCCATCCAGTTCGCGCCCCGGCAGGTCGAGGTCACGGGGGTGCAGCGCACCGCAGGCCAGGATGACCGCGTCGACGCCGGCCCGCAGCTCTGCCGGATCAAGGCCGCCGGGTCCGCCGATGCCCACGCCGGCGCGCAGTTCGGTGCCTTCGGCGGTGAGCTGGGCCAGCCGCCGGTCGATCAACCCCTTGGGCATCTTGAAGTCCGGGATCCCGTACCGCAGCAGCCCACCGAGCCGGTCGTCCCGTTCGTAGACGACGACGTCGTGCCCAGCCCGGGTCAGCTGCTGCGCCGCGGCCAGCCCGGCCGGCCCGGAGCCGACAACGGCGACCCGCCGTCCGGTCCTGGTCGGCGCCGTGCGCGGGGTCACCCAGCCTTCGTCGAAGGCCCGGTCGATGATGGCAAGCTCGACCTGCTTGATCGCGACCGGTTCCGCGTTGATCGCCAGCACGCAGGATGCCTCACACGGTGCCGGGCAGAGCCAGCCGGTGAATTCCGGGAAGTTGTTGGTGGCGTGCAGGCGTTCGATCGCGGCGTGCCAGTCGTCACCGGCGGTGAGCTCGTTCCACTCCGGGATCAGGTTGCCCAGCGGGCAGCCGGCATGGCAGAAGGCGACGCCGCAGTCCATGCACCTGCTGGCCTGGGTCCGTACGTCGGCGCTGGACGGCCGTCCGTAGACCGGCTCCCAGTCGAGCAGCCGCTCCGCGACCGGCCGCTTCGGGGCTTCCTGGCGGGCATGCCGCAGGAAACCCCACGGGTTGGCAACCACGCCTTGCTACCTCCCGGGCTCGACGAGTCTCACGCGCATGGCGAGACGACATCGGCTCGCGGGGTTTCCCCCATGTTACCGGCCACCGTACGGCAGCCCAGGGCTGAGCCGCGCAGGTCACAGCGGCGCTACGGCCCAGCGAACGGCCCGGGCGAGGGGTCAGAGCAGCGCCGGCTGCTCCCAGTCCTTGCCGAGCACGTGCTGGGCCATGAACGCCATCACCGTCTCATACCAGACCCGGGTATGGCCGGGAGTCAGCACCCAGTGGTTCTCGTCCGGGAAGTAGAGGAACTTCGCCGGCACGGAGAAACGGCACAGGTCGTACCAGAGGCGCATGGCCTCGCCGATCGGCACCCGGTAGTCCTTGTCGCCGTGGATGACCAGCATCGGCGTTCGGATGTCGGTCACCCTCAGGTGCGGCGAGTTCGCAAGGTAGCGCTCGTGCTGCCGCAATGGGTCGCCGAACTCGCGCTGCCAGTACGACGGCTCGTCGGTCGTGCCGGCGAACTGGTCGAGATGCCAGAGGCTCGCGTGCGTGACGATCGCCCGGAACCGGTCCGTCTGGGTCGCGATCCAGTTGGCCATGTAGCCGCCGAACGAGCCACCCATCGCGCCGGTCCGGGTCTCGTCGACATCGTCCCGGGCACAGGCGGCGTCGGTCAGCGCCATCAGGTCGGTGTACGGCCGCTCGCCCCACGCGCCCCAGCCCCGGCTGATGAAGCCATTCCCGTAGCCGGTGGACAACGCCGGGTCGGGCATCAGCACCGAGTAGCCCTTGGCCACCATCAGCCACGGGTTCCAGCGCCAGGACCAAGCGTTCCAGCTGCTCATCGGGCCACCGTGGACGAACAACAGCAACGGTGCCGGCGAGCTCGCCGAGGCACCGTGGGGCACGGCCAGCCAGGCTCGCAGCGGGACGCCGTCGTCGGCCTCGGTGACGACCTCGGTCAGGCTGCCGGGCAGCACGGCCGTGGCGGCGGGGGACGGCAACCGGACCGGATCCTGGCCGGCCTCGCTCGGGTCCAGCCGGACCGGCGTCGGCGGCTCGTCGATCGCCGACCGGAGCGCGAAGACCGCGCTGCCGTCCCGCGGAACTGCCACGTCGGTGTACGCACCGGTGACGGTCAGCCGGGTCAGCGTGTCGGTGCCGAGCTCGAGCCGGAACACCGGTGCGTGGCCGGTGTCGTCGGCAACGAAGTAGAGGCTGCCGCCATCACTGGCGAAGACCGGCCGGCCGGGCCAGATACTGGCTCCCGGCAGCAGATCACGCCCGACCCCAGACTCCAGGTCGACGTACCACAGCGTGCGCTTCGGCGCCTCGTTCCAGGCCCCCATGCCCTCGCGGATGCAGACCAGCGCGCGGCCGTCGGGCGAGAGGGCCGGCGCGAAGTGAGCCGTGTCCGGCGCTTCGATCAGCATCCGGCGGTCTCCGGTGGCAGCGTCAAGCACGGTGATCGTGTGCCGGTCGGTCGCCGGCGCGTCCTCCACCCGCCAGACAGCGGCGACCCAGCGGCCGTCGCCGGACACCGCGATGCCCTCGTCGATCCGCCCTTCCGGCGCCGGCGTCAGGTCACGCGGTGGAGGCGTCGGCGTCTCGCCGGCCGGTACCGGCCCGGCCGCGAACACGCGGAACTGCCCGGGCCCAAGGTCGTGATCCCAGAACCGGACCGGATGCCGTTCGTGCAGGATCGCGGTGACCCCGGCGTCCTTGCGCTCCCCGCGGCGTCGCGCGTCTTCGTCCAGGCTGGTCGCGCCGGGCAGCACGGGCGCGAGGAACGCCACGTCTCCCGTCTCGACCGCGATCGCGACCTCGCTCACGCCGCCGGGCGGCGCCAGCACCTGGCGGGCCTCGCCACCGCCGGCGGGCAGCAACCAGAGTGCCGCAACCTCGTCCTTCTGCGCCTCCGGGAGGACGGTCGGGTCCGGGCGCCGGGAGGCGAACAGCAGGCCGCCGTCCGGCAGGAACGTCGCCTGCGCCTCGCCCGGGGCCGAGCGGGTCAGCCTCCGCGCCGGCGCTACGCCCGCCGGGTCGATCTCCCACAACGCCGAGACGTACCGCTTCCCGTCGGCGCCCGGCGCGGCGACGGCGGTGACGAGCCGGCTGCCGTCGGGCGAGACCGTCAGGCCGGACAACCGCGGCAAGCTGACGTAGGCGGCCAGTTCATGGAATGGCGTCACCGGATGGTCGTCGTTCGGCGCGGTGCGCTCGTCAGCAGCCATCGGCTGGACTCCTCGGAGCCGGGATCGGTGAACCGACCCTATCGACAGAAATGTGTTGGTGCTGCGATCGACTGTGACATGCCCCGTTCCGGTCCGGGCGGTGTCGCGCGCTCGATCGCTGCGGCTGGCTCATGCCGGAGCCGGGCCGATCCGGTGCCGCCGGGCGGCTGCGCGGCGGAGCCGGAACGGCGGCTGTTCAAGTCAGGCCGGCGTCACGAACACGTGCGCGGCTACGAGATCGTCAACGTCAGTGCTGCGCCCACCGGAGTGTACGAACACACCGTCACCGGATGGCTCCACCGAGATGGACCGCCCCGGCTGCACGCCGGCCTCGCGCAGCTGCCGCATGATGTCGGCGTCCGGCTGGAGCTGCTCGCTGATCCGGCGCACCACGACGTCGGCCGGATGACCGATCGCGGCAGCCTTCATCGTGGTCAGCCCCGGCATCTCGGCCGGCACCGAGACGGCGCCCAGCTCGTCCAGCCCCGGGATCGGGTTACCGTGCGGGCACGTGGTCGGCGCGGCCAGCAGCTCGAAGATCCGCCGCTCGACAGCCTCCGACATCACGTGCTCCCACCGGCACGCCTCAATGTGCACGTCTTCCCACGGCAGCCCGATCACGTCGACCAACAGGCACTCGGCGAGCCGGTGCTTGCGCATGACCGCGACCGCCAGTCGTCGACCGGCGTCGGTGAGTTGCAAGTGCCGGTCACCCTCGACCGTGAGCAGGCTGTCCCGTTCCATCCGGGCGACGGTCTGGCTGACCGTGGGGCCGCTCTGCCGCAGACGCTCGGCTATCCGGGCGCGCAGCGGGACGATGCCCTCCTCCTCCAATTCGTAGACGGTGCGGAGGTACATCTCCGTGGTGTCGATCAGATCACTGTGGTGGCTCAAGTTTCCTCCGGCGCTCACCCACGATGTTACGACCGCACCGGCAAGAGAAAGCGGATACCGGCCGCCGAACTGATCAGGGACGGAATCCGGCATTGCCGCCGCGCAGGATCCAAACCGCTACAGGGCGGCAGTTCGTGGCCGGGCCCTGGCGTCGACCGGACACCTCAACTCAGCGCCAGCGGCCTGCGGCGGATCGCCAACCAACGGTCTGGCCAGGGTACCTACGCCGGTGCGGCAGCGGCCAATGGCCGCTGCCGCACCGGGTGGAGCTTGATTCCTCGCGCGGTCCGGTTACTTCGCGTACTTCTTCAGCAACTGCGCGAGCAGCGAGGAGGCGATGCTGTCGCCACCGGTGCCGAGACCGCTGAAGTACGCGGCGAGCAGCCCCTCGGCCGCCGGGTCGCTGGACCGGGCCACGTAGATGATGTTCGAGTCGGTCTTGATCGCCGGGTGCCCGCCGACCTGGAGGTTCTTGAACTGACCCTTCTTGTACTCGGACAGGGTCAGGAAGTCGAAGACCGCCACGATGAGCGACTTGCCGTTCGAGGCGGTGATCTGGCAACCGGTGGACTGCGACTGCTTGAGCGTGACCGACGAGCCGAGCTGCTTCTCGACCTCGCTCTTGTCGAGCGCGGAGCACACCTCGTTGGTGTCGTCACCGCCGCTGGACGAGGACTCACTGGGCGACTCGGACTCACTGGACGACTCGCTCGGCGACTCGCTCGGGCTGTCGTCCGACGACGTCGGCGAGGTGGTCGTACCACCCTGCCCCTCGGCGAACGACCCCTGACCGGACACGGTCTTGGCGCACCCGGCGACGAGCGCCGCGGCGAACAGCGCGGCGAGGAACGCCAACACGCGACGGGCGACCATGGACGTACCCTCCTCAGTTGGGGGCCTGCTGGTAGGCCACACAGGAAGCTCGACCAGCCTACGGCCTGCCGTCCGACGATGAGTCGACTGTCCTGCTCAGGAACTTCCCCGGGCGAGTCGGGCGGCGGGCAGAGGTTACGGACTCACCGTCCCGGAACACCAGCCCATCTGGTGGATTTGGCATTCGGATTGCCTAACATCCTGCCCTCGCGGACGTTCCGGGCCGCCTGTACGGGCGCCATCATCACGCTGCCGGAACAGGTAGCGTCGGTCCGTGAGCGATTCGGTGGCGGTTGTCTGGGACGACGGGTATCTCGGCTACAAGCTCAGCGAGGACCACCCGCTGCATCCGGTACGGCTGGCCCTGACCGTTTCGTTGGCCCGCGGTCTGGGTGTTCTCGGTCACTCCAGCGTCCAGATGCTGCGGCCGGAGCCGGCGAGTGACGAGCTGCTCACGCTGGTGCACTCCGCGGAGTACCTGGACGCGGTGCGGCGGGCGCCCACGGATCCGGATGTCGGTCACGGTCTGAACACGCCTGATAACCCGGTGTTCGCGGACATGCATGAGGCGGCTGCGCTGATCACCGGCGGCAGTGTGCTGGCCGCGCGCCGGATCTGGGCCGGCGAGAGTCAGCATGCGCTGAACATCGCGGGCGGGCTGCACCACGCGATGCGCGCGCAGGCGTCCGGGTTCTGCGTCTACAACGATGCCGCAATCGCCATCGCGGAACTGCTGCGCCGCGGTGCGGATCGGGTGGCCTATGTCGACGTGGACGTACACCACGGCGACGGCGTGCAGGCCGCGTTCTACGACGACCCACGGGTGCTCACGATCAGCCTGCATCAGAGCCCGCTCACGTTGTTCCCGGGCACCGGGTTCCCGGATGAGATCGGCGATGGTGACGCAGCGGGTATGTCTGTGAACGTGGCGCTGCCGCCGGGCACGGCGGACCGTGGCTGGCTGCGCGCTTTCCATGCGGTGGTGCCAGGGCTCCTGCGCGCGTTCCAACCGCAGGTGCTGGTTACCCAGTGTGGCTGCGACACGCACCACGAGGACCCACTGGCGAACCTGGCGCTGACCGTGGACGGGCAGCGGGCGTCGTACGCGGCGTTGCACGAGCTGGCGCACGAGTTCTGCGGCGGCCGCTGGCTCGGGTTCGGCGGCGGCGGGTACGGGTTGGTCAGGTGTGTTCCGCGGGCGTGGACACACCTGATCGCCGAGGCGACCGGCGAGCCTGTGCCGGCTTGGACGCGGATCCCGGCGGAGTGGCAGGAGGAGGTGCGGGCGCGCGGGTTCCGGATCACGCCACCGGTGTGGATGACCGAGGCGGGCGAACGGGCCACGCTGATCGACCCTGACGCAGGCCCGGGCGCTGCCCAGGACGGTGACGCGGACGACGGGCGACCCGCCTACCAGCCCTGGCAGCCCGGCGCCGGCACGCCGCTCGACCGCGCTATCGTCGCGACCCGTCGCGCCGTCTACCCGCTGCACGGACTCGACCCCGACGACCCGCGCGACTAGCCGGCCCCGACATGCCGCCCGATCGATCTGACGGCGCGGGACCGCTGGCCGGTCCGGCTGGACCGGCCAGGCCAGCGCCGGCCGGAGCCGACCCGCGCCCCGGTCCTGGTTCGGCCGCCGACGCCCCGGGCTCGGCGGAACCTCCGAGGGCCGCGGGTGTCGCTGGCGTGCCGGATCCGTCGGCTCCGGAGCGGGCGGGGTATCCGGCACATTGGGAGGCCGACGTGCTGGCCTCCGACGGCGGGACGCTGCATCTGCGGCCGATCCGGCCGGACGACGCCGATCGGCTGGTGTCACTCCACTCGCGGCTATCGGAGCGGACGCGGTACCTGCGGTACTTCACGGCCTACCCACAGATCCCGCGACGGGACCTGCACCGCTTCACCCATGTGGATCATGTCGACCGGGTCGCGCTGGTGGCCGAGCTCGGTGGCCAGATCGTCGGGGTCGGGCGGTTCGACCGGCTGCTTCCGACCGACGAAGCCGAGGTCGCGTTCGTGGTGGAGGACGCGCACCAGGGGCGGGGCATCGGGCCGGTGCTGCTGGAGCACCTCGCCGCGGCCGCCCGGGAGCGCGGGGTACTGCGGTTCGTCGCGGAAGTGCTGGCCGAGAACAGCCGGATGGTGCGGGTGTTCCTGGACGCGGGCTACTCGGCGGCGCCGGTGTTCGAGCAGGGCATCGTGCACCTCAGCTTCGCGATCGAACCGACCGCGGCGTCCATCGCCGTGGCGTACGAGCGGGAGCGGCGGGCCGAGGCGCGGTCGGTCGAGCGGTTGCTGACGCCACGCTCGGTTGCCGTTATCGGCGCCAGCAACGACATTGGCAAGGTCGGGCACGCCGTGTTCCGCAGCCTGCTCGGCTACGGCTTCCAGGGCCCGATCTACCCGGTGAACCCGACGGCGCGGCACGTCGGCGGGGTACGCGCCTACCCGACGGTGCTTGACGTGCCGGATGACGTCGACCTGGCCGTCGTCGCGGTGCCGGCCGCCGCGCTGTCGCAGGTGGTCGAGGACTGCGCCGGGAAGAAGGTGCGTGGGCTGGTCGTGGTATCCGGCGGGTTTGGTGAGCGCGGTGACGCGGGCGCCGATCTCGAACGGGCACTGGTCGCGGCGGCGCGGGCGAACGGCATGCGGGTGGTCGGCCCGAACTGCCTCGGCGTGCTGAACAGCGACCCGGCGGTCCGGCTCAACGCCACGCTGGCGCCGGTGGTACCCGGTCGCGGGCGGGTCGGCTTCTTCTGCCAGTCCGGCGCGCTCGGAGTCGCGATCCTGGAGGCGGCGGCCCGGCGCGGGCTCGGCCTGTCGACGTTCGTCTCTGCCGGCAACCGCGCTGACGTGTCCGGGAATGACCTGCTTCAGTTCTGGGAGAGTGACCCGGCTACCGAGGTCGTGCTGTTGTACCTGGAGAGCTTCGGAAACCCGCGGAAGTTCGCCCGGCTGGCCCGGCGACTGGCGCGGCGCAAGCCGATCGTCGCGGTGAAGTCCGGCCGGCACGGATCGGTCACGCCGGAGCTGGCGGCCGGGTCGGTCCCTGTGCCGGACGCGGCGGTGCAGGCGATCTTCGAAGCCAGTGGCGTGATCCAGGTGGAAACGCTCACCGGGCTGTTCGACGTCGCGCAGTTGCTGGCGTACCAGCCACTGCCGGCCGGTGATCGGGTTGCGGCGGTGACAAACTCGTCCGCGCTCGGGGTGCTGATCGCCGACGCCTGCCGGCAGGCCGGGCTGACCCTGACCGGACCGGGCACGATCGACATCGGCCCGGCTGGCTCGGTCGCCGCCTTCGCCGCCGCGCTGCGGTCGGCCGTCGAGTTGGCGGACGCGGTCGTGGCTGTGTTCGTGCCACCGGTGGCCACCTCCGGAGACGACTACGCGCAGGCGCTGGCCGATGTCTCGGCCGGTGTCGGGGCCGATCGGGGCGTGCCGGTGGTGTCGACGTTCCTCGGCACCGAGGGGGTGCCGGCGCCGCTGCGCCGGTTCGGCCCAGATGGCGCGGTCGTCCGTGGCTCGGTGCCGTCATACCCGACGCCGGAGCGTGCGGTCCGGGCCCTGGCCCGGGTCAGCCGGTACGCGCAGTGGCGCCGGCGGTCGGTCGGCACCGTTCCCGATCTGCCAGACCTGGCCGTGGACACTGCCATCGCGACCATCGCCGCGGCGTTGGCCGATGCGCCGGCCGGCCGGGACCTGACCCGCGAGGAGTGCGCCGAGCTGCTCGGCGCGTATGGCATCCGGCTCTGGCCCGGCATCCCGGTCGGCTCGGCGGACGAGGCGGTCGCCGCCGCGGACCAGCTCGGCTATCCGGTGGCGATCAAGTCCCTTGCCGACCAGTTCCGGCACCGCCGGGACCTCGGCGCGGTACGGCTTGAGGTGCCGGACCCGGCCGCGCTTCGGGCTGCCTGGCGTGCGCTGCCGGTCGATGCGGAGTTGGTGTTGGTACAGCCAATGGCGCCGGCCGGGGTGCCGACCGTGCTCGGCATCGTCGATGATCCGTCGTTCGGGGCCCTGGTGTCGTTCGGCGTGGGTGGGGTAGCCACCGAGTTGCTCGGCGACCGGGCGTACGCGGCCATTCCCCTGTCCGATGTGGACGCTGCGGCGCTGGTTCGGGTGCCCAAGGCGGCGCCGCTGCTGTCCGGCTACCGCGGCGCCGAACCGGTCGACATGGTGGCGCTGGAAGACCTGGTAATGCGGCTGTCCCGGCTGGCCGAGGACCATCCGGGGGTACTCGCGCTGGAACTCAACCCGGTACTGGTCAGCCGGCGCGGCCTGGCCGTACTGGCGGCCCATGTCCGTGTCGGGCCGCCCACCGCCCGTGTGGAGCCGGGCCCGCGCCGACTGCGCTGACCTCGTCCGGATAGGTCCCCCGGAGACAGAACGGGCGGGTCGCGTCCGAGGACACGACCCGCCCGGCTGGACGGATGTGCTTAGTCGACGTAGTCGCGCAGCGACTGGGATCGCGACGGGTGGCGCAGCTTGGACATCGTGTCGCGCTCGATCTGGCGAATCCGCTCCCGGCTCAGACCGAAGGCCTTGCCGATCTCGTCCAGCGTGCGCGGCCGGCCGTCGTCCAGGCCGTACCGCATCCGCAGCACCTGGCGTTCGCGCGCCTCCAGCGTGTCCAGCACTGCGTCGAGCTGGTCGCGCATGAAGCGGAAGTTCACCGCTTCCTCGGCCATCGGGGCGTCGGAGTCCTCGATGAAGTCGCCGAGCTGCGCGTCCTCGTCGTCGCCGACAGTTTGGTCGAGGCTGACCAGGTCGCGGGCATAGCCGAGTAGCTCGACCACTCGGGTGGGCTCGAGGTCGAGCTCGGCGCCCAATTCCACCTCTGTCGCATCCCGACCGAGCTGCTGGTGCAGCAGCCGTCGGGTGCGCTCCAGCTTGTTCACCTGCTCGACCAGGTGGACAGGCAGGCGGATGGTGCGGCCCTGATCGGCCATCGCCCGGGTGATCGCCTGCCGGATCCACCACGTCGCGTACGTGGAGAACTTGAAGCCCTTGGTGTAGTCGAACTTCTCGACAGCGCGGATCAGGCCCAGGTTGCCCTCCTGGATGAGGTCCAGGAAAGGCAGCCCGTGGCCGGTGTAGCGCTTGGCGAGTGAGACGACCAGCCGCAGGTTCGCCTGGAGCAGGTGTTCCTTCGCCCGCTGGCCGTCGATGACCAGCGCGCGCAGGTCGCGCCGCCGAGCGGCGGACACCGGCACCTCGGCGTCGGTCAGCAACCGGTCGGCGTACAGCCCGGCCTCGATCCGTTTGGCCAGATCGACCTCCTGCGCGGCGTTGAGCAGCGCGACCTTGCCGATCTCGTTCAGGTAGACGCGGACCAGGTCGGCCGAGATGACGGCCTGCTCGTCCAGGTCGGGTAGGTCTACCCGCTCCTCGACGTCGTCGGCGACGGCGTCAGGCTCGACCGCGTCCGCGGGTCCGGTCGACCGCTGCGTACGGTGTGGCCGCGACATGATGCGCGGTTCGACGGACGCGCGGCGGCGCGGTGTGGCAGAGTTGGTTCGAGAAGAAGTCACTGAATATCGCCCCAAGCTTCGGGTCCGGCGTACGAAGGTTTCAACGTTCTTCACGACGCGATGTTCCCGGGTTGAGTTCAGCTATGCCTCGACCGTTGATCTCACATCGCTCGAACCGGTCGGTGTGCTAACTGAACCGTCAGTAGGCGCAGCCCGACGGACGACCCGGAGCAGCAGCACCAGCGCTGGTGTGACCAGAATCATTCCGGTGGTCAGCACGATGAGGACAGCTGCGCTGGTTGCCGGTGGCGCGGCGCTGTTGGCCACGTCCGCCACACCCACCACCAGCCACGGATACTGTGCGAGCCCCCAGCCCCAGAGCAGTCCTGCCGGTGCGGCGGCCGCTGCGATCCGCGCCGCGCCGAACCGGTGATGCCAGAGCAACACCAGTGCGACTGCACCGGCGAGCACCGACGCGACCGCCGGCCCGAGCGCCCGGCCGAAGCGGCCGGCCAGCGTTGGCGCATCCGCCCACATCACCGGCAGCGCGGCGAGCGCCAGCACCCCGGCCACCGTCGCCGCGGCGAGCGCCCGGCGGCGGAAGTCGGCGACCAGTGCCGGGCCTGCGCCGGCCACTTCCGCATCCCGGCAGAGGAAGACCGCCGCCAGGAACGCACAGGTGGCCAGCGCCAGCGCGCCGGCGATCAGGGCCAGCGGGGAGCGGAAAGGCGCCAGTGCGCCGGTTGATCCATCCGCCGGTAGCCGCCCGGTCGCGACCGCCGCGCCGGCCACGCCGAGGACAAACGGTGTGACCGTGGATGCGACGGCGAACACCCGGCCCCAGACCACCGTGCCGCGGACCGCTTGACCGGAGGGGTCGGGGCGGCCGTACTGGCGATAGGCGAACGCGGCGCCGCGGAGCACGATGCCGAGCAGTGCCAGCGCCAGCGGTAGCACCAGCACCCGGGACAACACCCCGAACGCCCGCGGGAACCCGCTGAACAGGCCGATCACAACGAACACCAGCCAGACGTGGTTGGCCTCCCAAACCGGCCCCATCGAGCGGGCGATCAGCGCCCGCTGCGCGCCCCGTCGCGGTCCGGTGGCCAGCAGGTCCCAGACGCCGCCGCCGAAGTCGGCGCCGCCGAGCACGGCGTAGGCGGTCAGCCCGAGCATGATCGCCGCTAGCACCCAGTCCGCCGCCGTCACGCCCGCACCTCGACCTCGTCGCGCGTCTGCGGCATGGGAGCGCCGGTGGCGAGGCGGCGCAGGATCGCGACCAGCGAGATGGTCAGGACCGCATAGACGGCAGCGGTCACATACAGGAACAGTTCGAGGCCAGGCTGCGTGGCGACCGCATCGGAGGTGCGCAGCAGTCGGTAGACGATCCAGGGTTGCCGGCCCACCTCGGTGGCCACCCAGCCAGCCAGCAGTGCGGCCACCGAGGCCGGTGCAGCGAGCACGACAGCGCGCAAGAACCACCGGGTCGATGTCGCGCGGCGCCGTCGCCAGAGCCAGAGGCCGGCTACCGCCAGCGCGATCATGCCCGTACCCAGGCCGACCATCAGGTCGAACGCAAGATGGGTCACGGTGACCGGAGGGCGGTCGCCCGGCGGGACGACGTCGAGCCCGCTGACCACGGCGGTCGGATCCGCATGCAACAGGAGCGACAGCCCACGTGGGATCTCGATCGCTCCACGCATACGGTCGGTCGCCGGGTCGTATACCCCACCGAGCGAGAGCGGCGCACCGGCGGACGTACGGGGTAGACCCTCCAGGGCGGCGAACTTCACTGGTTGATACCGCGCGACGGCCCGGCTGGCCCAATCGCCGACGATGCCCTGTATCGGAGCGAGGGCCAGCGCGAGCGTGCTGCCCGTGGCGAAGCCGCGCCGGTGATATGCGTCCCGCCGGCCACGCAGTAGGCCGGTTGCGTAGACGGCGGCGACACCGAAGCCGGTCACCATCAGCGCGGCCACCAGCAGGTGCACGACCTGCGGGCCGGCGGTCGGAGCGAGGAACGGGGCCAGCGGCTCGGCCACCACGGTCCGCCCGGCCGATTCGACCAGGCCGACCGGCGCGTTCATCCAGGCGTTCGCGGTGGTGACGAAGATCGCGGACGCCATACCCGAGATGGCCACCGGTACGCCGGTCCACCAGTGCGCACGCGGGGAGAGGCGATCCCACCCGTACAGATAGAGGCCGAGGAAGATCGCTTCGAGGAAGAACGCGAACGCCTCCATCGTGAACGGCAGCCCTAGCACGCCGCCGTACCGCTCCATGAACGTCGGCCAGAGCAACCCGAACTCGAACGAGAGCACGGTGCCGGAGACCGCCCCGATCGCGAACAGCACCGCGACGGCCTTGGCCCACTTGCGGGCCAGCGCGTACCAGACCAGGTCGCCCCGGCGCAGCGCCTGACCCTCCGCGAACAGGAGGAGCCAGGGCAGGCCGACGCCGAGCACGGCGAAGACGATGTGGAACGACAGCGAGAGCGCCATCTGCTCCCGCGCCGCGGTCAGGTTGTCGAGCACCCGTTCAGTGTCTTCTACGTTCGGTAGAACTTCTACGGGTCGTAGAAAAATGTGATGTTCTACGCCTTGTAGAATCTGCTCAGTGGCGGCAGTGTGATGGGGGTGCAGGTGACGCGGCTAGGTGAACTGGAGCGGGCGGTGATGGATGTGCTGTGGGACGCGGCTGGGCCGCTCACCGCGCGCACCATCGTGGACGCACTGCCCGGCCGGGAGTTGGCCGCGACCACGGTGCTCACCGTGCTGTCCCGGCTCGAGCGTAAAGGTGTTGTGCAGCGGGTCCGGGATGGTCGGGCGCACAGCTACGCCGCGGTCGCGACTCGGGAGGAACACGTCGCCGACCTGATGCGGGAGGCGCTCGGCACCGCCCCTGACCCCGGCGCAGTGCTGGCCCGCTTCGTTGGGACGGTCAGTGACGAGGAGGCCGACGCGCTACGTCGTGCCCTCCGCCGCAATCGTGGCGGTTCGGCATGAGCCGCGCCGACCTCTCAAGACGGCGCGGCGGCGAGTGAGTGGCGGTATCGAGTAACGGCATGAGGTGTCTGGCCGCCGGTTGTGCCGGCGGCGGGCGGGTGATCCCGGTACGAGTGGGCGGTGCGTTGCGATGACTCTTGTGGCTGGTGGACTGTTGATCCTTGCGGTGCTGCTGGTCGGGCCGGTGCCGGCGATGTTGGCGCGGGCTGGCTGGCCGGTGCGGGCGCCGCGGGCCGGGTTGGTGCTGTGGCAGGCGGTGGGCCTGGCTGGTGGCCTGTCGGCAGTGGGCGCTGGCGTGGCATACGGTTTGGCGCCGCTGGGGTCGACACTGCCAGCTGCGGTGGCCGGCGCCGGGCGGCTTCTCACCAGCGGGTCGCTGGTGTTGCCGGTACACCGATGGCTCGCGCTGGTCGCGGCCGGTGCACTGGCCGGGCGGCTGCTCGTCACGCTGGTGGGGAGCGCACTACGGACCTGGCGGATGCGCCGTCGGCATCGCCACCTCGTTGACCTGCTCAGCCAGCCGATGCCCGATCTCGCCGGCATCAGGCTGCTGGACTCGCCGGCTGCGGTCGCCTACTGCCTGCCGGGGCGGCGTAGCCGGGTGGTGTTCTCGGCTGGTGCGGTCGCTGCGCTGGATCGGGCTGAGTTGTCGGCGGTGCTGGCGCATGAGCGTGCCCATCTGGCAGAGCGGCATGACCTGGTGCTGTTGCCGTTCGCTGCCTCGGCTGCAGCGCTGCCCTGGTTCCCGGGGGTACGCAGGGCACGGATCGCGGTGGCCGGCCTGGTTGAGATGGTCGCCGACGACCGGGCTCGGCTCGGCCGCGATCCACGGCCGCTTGCCAGCGCGATCGCACGGCTTGCCGGCGGGGGAGTGCCGGGCGGTGCGCTGGCGGTCGCGGCGTCGGTGACCGTGCAGCGGGTGGATCGGCTGCTCGGCGCGACGCCACCAGCCTCGGTCGTCGTCCGGCTGGCTGCGTATGTCGCGGCAGCCCTCCTTGTTGCGGGCCCGACTGCCGTCTTGCTCACCCCGGCCCTCGGGTGAACTCGCCGACACCGGCCGGTGGGTCAGGTTTCCAGGATCAGCGTGACGGGGCCGTCGTTGATCAGGGCGACAGCCATGTGGGCGCCGAAGACGCCGGTCTGTACGGTGGCGCCTCGGTCGCGCAGGGCGGTGACCATGGCGTTCACCAGCGGCTCGGCAACCGGGCCAGGTGCGGCGGCGCTCCAGGAGGGGCGGCGACCCTTGCGGGTATCGGCGTACAGCGTGAACTGGCTGACCACCAGCAGTGGAGCGCCAGTCTCGGCGGCCGACCGTTCACCCGGCAGGATGCGCAGTTCGTGCACCTTGCGGGCCAGCCTGGCGGCATGTTCCGGGGTGTCGTTGTGGGTCACCCCGACCAGCACCAACAGGCCCGCGTCGATAGCTCCAACCGCCGCGCCGTCAACGGTCACACTTGCCGACGACACCCGCTGCACCACCGCCCGCACGGCCCGTCATCCTGCCGCATCGACCTACTCGCCGTCGGGACACCCCGCACCGGACGCTGCCCCGCTTCTGCGATCGCGTCCGGGGCGGCCACCGTGCCGGGGGTGTCATGGCATCTGGCGTCAGGGCACCGCTGGCGTGCCCCCTGGACCAGTGGGGAGGCCGGCAGCGCGCCAGGCGCGGTAGCCGCCCGTGAGGTCGGTGGCTCGATCGACCCCGAGCCGGCGCAGGGCATGGGCGGCCAGGCTGGACGTGTAGCCCTCCGAACAGACCACCACGATCTGGGCATCGAACCCGGCGACCGGGAGCCGGTCGGGGCTACGCGGATCGAACCGCCATTCCAGCACGTTTCGCTCGACGACCAGTGCGCCGGGGATCTCGCCCTCGCCGGCGCGCAGCGCGTGCGGCCGGATATCGACCAGCACGGCGCCGTTCCGCTGGGCTGCCAGTGTCTCGACCGGGCTGAGTCGCTGCAGGTCGGCACGTGCCTCGGCGAGCAGGTCGTCCACGGTGAGCGCGGCTGCCTCAGTCATCCCAGCCCCGCCCGGCGTCGATGCTGGCCAGCTCGCCGGCCGGCAGCAGCGGCGGCGAGTACGCGTGCACGCTGGTCGCCTCCACGACGCCGCGGTTGGTCACCTGGTGCACCCGCTGTGGTCCGAATGCGGACGTGGTCAGCGGGTCGAGCACCGCCCGGCGCAAGACGCCCGGGCCTTCCTGGTGCGTCTCCGCCAGCTGGCCAGCCAGCACGGTGAACGCGCCAGAAGCGCCGCCGTGGCCGTGCGGCGGGGTGCCCTGCCCAGGCGCCCAGCCGATTAGCCAGACCTCGACGTCCTCGGTCAGCGCCAGGCGGCCGTACCAGCGACGTTCCGGGTCGTGCCGAACCAGCCTGCGCAGCGACTCGGGCACCGAATGCGCCAGCAGGCCGGTCAGCCGGGCCAGCTCGGCGGGCGCCCACAACGGACGGTCAGGAGTGAGCGCAGCGACCTGCGGCGCCAGATTCACCAGAGTGGCGTGCAGGTAAGGGGCGGCCGGTGGGCGGCCGTCCGGGCTGAGGTAGTCGAGATCGTCGGCGTACTGCAGGGAGGTGGTCATTGTGAACTCCAGAGATTCCAGGCATGGCGGCACTGGCCACCCGGGGCGGTCGACTGAGGACTGTCCGAATCGGACACGCGGATACACGGCGTCCACCGTGGACAGCGAGGAGCGGAGAATGCGGCGCAGGGAACCCTGGCGTCAGCGCAGGGCTCGGCCGGTCAGCTCAGGACCGGCTCAGACAGCGCGCCGCATCCGCGTACACGCGCAGGCGACGACCCGGAGCAGGTCGACGGCGCGGTCGCGAACCAGGCGAGGGCGCTGCATACAGCAGATGATGCCAGACCCTGCCGGCCAGCCGCACGCGACCTGCTGCTCACCAGCAGCCGGGCGGCTGACCCTCGTGCTCGCTGTGCCCGGCCGGTTCGAGTTGGAAGGTGGAGTGCGCGACATCGAAGTGGCCGGTCAGACAGCCGCCAAGCCGGTCAAGAACGGCGCCGCAGTCGGCATATGCGCTGTCGTCGACCACGACGTGCGCGGAAAGCACCGGCATCCCGGAAGTGATCGTCCACGCGTGCAGGTCGTGCACGCTGAGCACGCCCGGCGTACCGAGGATGTGGCTGCGCACCTCGGCCAGATCGACGTCCTTCGGGGTGGCCTCGAGCAGCACCTCGCCGGCCTCGCGCAGCAACCGCCAGGTGCGCGGCAGGATCAGCACGCCGACCGCGATCGCGGCCACCGCGTCGGCGCCCCGCTGGCCGGTGACGACAATCACCAGCGCGGCCACCAGGACTGCGAGTGCGCCCAGTGCATCCGACGCGACCTCGAGGAACGCCGCGCGTGCGTTCAAGCTGTCGCGCTGACTGGAACGCAGCAGCAGCAAGCCGATGCCGTTGCCGACCAGCGCGACCGCGGCGGTTGCCGCCATCAGGCCGGTGCTGACGTCGGGCGGCTCGGTAAGGCGCTGAACTCCCTCGTACAGGACGTAGCCGGCGATCGCGAACAACAGCAGCGCGTTACCGGCGGCGGCCAGGATCTCCGCGCGTTGCCAACCGAAGGTGCGCCGCGGGGTCGCCGGCCGGGCGGCGAACCAGGCGGCCAGCAGCGACAGCCCGATGCCGGCCGCGTCGGTGCCCAGATGCCCCGCGTCGGCCAGCAGTGCGAGGCTGCCGGACAACAGCCCGCCGGTGACCTCCACCGCCACCAGGGTCAGCGTGATCGCGAACACCCAGGCCAGCCGGCCCTGTTGGCCAAGCGTGGCCGGGCCGTGGGAGTGCTGATGTTCGTGCATGCGGCTCGCCTTCGGGATCGGTCGCCGCCAACCTATAAGTGCATCGCCATACGTGCAAACTTGGAAAGCGTTGCCGATTCGGTTGTTGGTTCTGCCCGGTTGCCGTTTCGGCCAGTGGTCGCCTGTGGGCCGGAGTGGTACCCGTACCCTGCGCGCATGGGACTGGTGCTGAGTCAGCAACCGGCGGCCGACGCGCTGCTGGACCGCGATCCGCTGGCGCTGCTGATCGGGATGGTGCTCGACCAGCAGATCTCGCTGGAACGGGCCTTCTTGTCGCCGTACGACCTTGTGCAGCGTCTTGGTCACGACTTGGACGCGGCCGAGTTGGCGGACTACGACCCCGACGCACTGGGCGCCATCTTCGCCACCCCGCCGGCGCTGCACCGCTTCCCGAAGGCGATGGCCAAGCGGGTGCAGGAGGTGTGTCGGCTGGTCGTCGACCAGTACGACAACGACACCGCGGCCATCTGGCGGACCGCCGACGACGGCACCGAACTTCTCCGCCGGGTCGCAGCCCTGCCCGGCTTCGGCAAGCACAAGGCGCAGATCTTCGTCGCGCTGCTCGGAAAGCAGTACGGCGTGCAGCCGCCAGGTTGGTCCGACGCCGCGGGGCCCTTCGGCCGGCCGGGCACATACCTATCGGTCGCCGACATCGTGGACGGCCCGTCGCTGCTGCGCGTTCGCGAGTACAAGCAGCAGATGAAGGCCGCTGCCAAGGCCAGCGCCGCCACCCCGGTCGCCACCCCTTCCCGCCGCTCCGCCCCGGCACCGGCCGGGACGTCCGCGAGGCCGGCGAAGGCTGTCAAGCCGGCCAAGGCCGTCAAGCCGGCGAAGGCCGTCAAGGTCGCGAAGGCAGATCCGGTGAAGCGGGCCACCGCCGCGAAGTCGGCTCAGCCTGCCAGGTCGGCTCAGGCCGCGAAGGCTGCCAGGTCGGCTCAGCCTGCCAAGTCGGCTCAGCCTGCCAAGGTGGGCAAGTCGGCTCAGGCCGCGACGGCTGCCAAGTCGGCTCAGGCCGCGAAGGTGGGCAAGTCGGCTCAGGCGGCGAAGGTCGCCAAGGCAGGGACGAAGACGCCCGCCAAAGCGGTCGACAAGGCAGCGACGAAGACGGCCGCCCGTGCTGGATCGAAGACGACGAGGGCTCCCGTCAAGACCCGCTGAGCTCGGATCGGTCGGATCCGCACCACCGGCGGCGGGCCACCAGCGGCCGGTCTGGTCTGCGCCGACGACCGGTGCGGTTGGGTTGGCCGGTGCTGGGCCGGAGGGGCCGTGCCGGGGCGCCACGCGGGCTCGGACGGAACTGCACGCCGGCAGGGGTTCCGGGCGTGGGCCGCCACATCGTCCATGGCGGCCGGCTGAGCCGGGTCGCCACCGAGCGCGTGGCAGAGGCTCCGGATAGGACGGAAAGGGCGTACCGAAAGGCCACTCGGCGGGGGAGGTGCGACCTGTCGGGGTGAGTGGGACGATGACCCGGTCCGGTGGATGCCGACCAACAGGGAGGCGTCGTGAGGTCCACCAGTGGCGATCGTGAGCAGCCCGTACTGATCACCGAGGCGCAGCTCAGTCTGGAGGACCAGCACAACGCGCGCCGCCGGAAGTACGCGGTGATGATGGCGGTCCGGGTGGTCTGCCTGGTATCGGCCGCCGTGTTCTACAAGATTCCGTGGCTGATGGCGATCTTTGCGATCGGCGCGGTCGTGCTGCCCTGGATGGCAGTGCTGATCGCCAACGATCGTCCGCCGAAGAAGGCGACGAAGGTCAACCGGTACGCCGGGCACCCGGCGCCCGACCGCGCGCTGCCGTCCACGGACAGCGCCCGGGTGATCGACAACTGACGTCCTCGCGGCCCCGCCGCCATGATCGTGACCTGGACTTCTCACACCTCGGGACCCGATATCGGTTTGCTGAGGTAGGGATGGTGATCTTCAGGTCAGACACCGTCCGATCTGGACAGTGCTCGGACGACATGCATGATTACTGGGCGCGACGAATAGCTGGTAGACCCTTATTTGATAGGCATTTATGTCAGAGTTGCGGCATGGAGACCTGGAGAGTCGCAACGCTGATACAGACCCGGTTGGGTCCCGTCACGAGACTCGGTCGGGTGCCAGCCTCTCCTATCCGGTCCGTCCAAACGCGACGTCTCGCTTTCGGACATGCCGTCCGCGTCCGGCGGAAGGCGCTCGGCTTGTCCCAGGAAAAGCTCGCTGAACGGGCGGGCTGCGACCGTCAGTCGATCAACCGGGTGGAGAACGCCGCGTACTCTCCGTCGCTCGACCGGGTCTTCCTGCTAGCCGATGCGCTGGGCGTCCGCCTCGCCGAACTCCTCGCCGATGTCGACGAGGCCTACGCCCAATCTGAGGAGTCCCGCCGTGGTCAGACCGCGACGAGTCGCTGACGACCCCGGCAGTCGGTGACGGCTACCCGCCGCCACCGACGTCCCGCTGTGCCGAGAGCACCTCGGCCGCCCGCGCTGCCTCGTGCAGCGCGGTGGCCAGCTCGCGCTCCTCGGCGCCTCGGGCCGACTCCAGCAGCCGGCCGATCGTGCTCCAGTCGTCGAGCACGGCGGCCAGGTGCCGGGCGTAGTGCGCCGGCATCCGGATGACGACCGCCGGCTCGGGTTGACCGCGGTCGGCGTTCCAAACGCGGCTGCCGTCCAGCGCGACGAAGACCTCTTCTTCGACCAGCCACTGCGGTTGGTCACCGACCCGCGGCCGGATCGTCAATTCGGGATGACCAGACGCGGCGGCATCGCCGGGCCGGGGCATCTCAGGACGCTCCCTTAGCTGGCCAAACTAGGCTGAAATCTCTGCAAACCCGTAGGCAAAAACCAATCACGCTCAGCGAGCATGCCCGGGCATCCCCAGGCTGTCCAGCCCTGTTTTCCGGGCGTCGCCGGTCGGCCTGCCAACCGGCCGCGACCGGCTCGTCCAGACTCCCCGCCGTCCCTGCCGGGCCACCCGTTCTGACCTGCACCGAGCCGCTGGCCGGCGGGCAGGCAACGGAGCCCGACGGTCCGGCCGACCCGATGCCGAGCGCGGGCTCGACCGGTGGAGAACCCGTCTTGCCCGCAACCAGTCGACCGGCTCGCACCGGCCTCCGGTCCAGGCTGCGGATCAGGTCGTCAGCGGATCGGGCCGAAGCTGCCAGATCGCTGGTTCCGGCCCGCGCCAGGCTGCGGCGGGGCCCGATGGGTGCGGGCGGACGTGTTGGCGGCTGATCTCGCCCAGGTCCATCCCGCAGCGCCCGGGCCGCTCGGCGTGCGCCTGCTCGGCCTGTGCTTGTCTGACCCGGGCTTGGTCGGCTCGCGCTTGTTCGGCCGGGTTCGTTCGGCCCGGGCTTGTGTTTGTTCGCCCCGGGCTCGTTCGGTCGGGCTTGTTCGGCTGGGCCTGTTCGCCCGGCTTGTTCGGTCGGGCTTGTTCGGCTGGGCCTGTTCGCCCGGCTTGTTCGGTCGGGCTCGTTCGGCTGGGCCTGTTCGCCCGGCTTGTTCGGTCGGGCTCGTTCGGCTGGGCTTGTTCGCCCTGCTCGTTCGCCCGGCTTGTTCGGCCGGGCTCGTTCGGCTGGGCCTGTTCTCCCGGCTCGTTCGCCCGGCTTGTTCGGTCGGGCTCGGGCAGTCAAGGGGCGTCGGGCCGGTCCTTTCCTACTGGCCACTGGCGTCCGCCTGGGTGGCGCCGCGCGATCGGCGCTCCGGACGGCGCGGGGTTGCACCCGATGGCAGCCGTCGTGGTCGCTCAGCGGTCCCCTGAGTGGTCGGCGAGGGCCGCCGCGACCTGGCCGGCCAGGGTGGCGTTCGACAGCACCAGGGCGATGTTGGCGGTCAGGCTGGCGCCGGCGGTGCCGCGATGCATGCGGTCCAGCAGGTATGGCGTGAGGGCGGCGCCGTGGATGCCGTCGGCTGCGGCGGCGGCCAGCGCGTCGGCGAGGACCCGGTCGTGCAGTGCCGGGTCGATCTCCGCGGCTGCCGGTACCGGGTTGGCCAGCAGCACCGCGGAGCGCAGGCCGAGCCGATCGCGGGCGGTGAGGACGGCTGCGGCGGCGGCCGGGGTGTCCACCCGCCAGGCCACCGGGTGCCCCGAGTCGGTCAGGTAGAAGCCGGGAAACCGGTCGGTGCCGTAGCCGAGCACGGTCACCGACAGCGTCTCCAGCCGCTCCAGGGTTGCCCCGATATCGAGGATCGACTTGACCCCGGAGCAGACCACCGCGATCGGTGTGCGGGCCAGCAGCGGCAGGTCGGCGGATTCGTCGAAGCTCTCCCGGGCATCCCGGTGCACGCCGCCCAGCCCGCCGGTGGCGAACACGCCGATGCCGGCCCGGGCCGCCACCGCCGCGGTGGCCGCAACCGTGGTCGCGCCGTCCGCGCCGGATCCGATCGCGGCCGGCAGGTCCCGCACCGAGAGCTTCGCCAGGCCGGCACCGGCGGTCACCCGGGCCAACGCCGCCCCGTCCAGGCCGACCCGGATCTCGCCGGCCAGCACCGCGATCGTCGCTGGCACCGCGCCGGCGGCCCGGACCGCCGCTTCCATCTCGGCCGCCACCCGGGGGCTGTCGGCGGCCGGCAGCCCGTGCGCGAGCAGCGTGCTCTCCAGCGCCACGACCGGCCGCCCAGCCGCGAGCGCGGCCGCGACCTCCGCCTCGACCTGGATCCCGTCAGTCATCCCGGTAACTCTAGGTGCCTGTCGCGCCTTTCCGGCGCGTGCGTAGGCCGCCGGGCTCCGGCTGCCGGCGACCGCGTCCGTGAGCCGGCGCCGGCGGTGGTCTGCGGCAGGTTTCAGGGGTGGCGGCGGTCGAGCGGTCAGGTCCGGGCGGCGCGGCCGCCGGGGGCGGGCAGCGGCGCAGTTGTCCTGTCACCAGCGTCCGGACGCGGGCTCCGGGGATGGGCTGGCATCATGGGGCGGGTGTCCGCCGGTGGCGGGCGGAGGATCGCGCCGAGCCGAGGAGATCATCGTGACCGCGACGCCGGAGCCCGACAGCAGCACGATCGTCGAGGAACGCCCGGAGGTCCAGCACAGCAGCGGCGACCATGACAAGTTCGCCCACTACGTGCAGAAGGACAAGCTGAACGAGGCGCTGGTCATGGGCACGCCGGTACGCGCGCTCTGCGGCAAGCTGTGGACCCCGTTCGGTGACCCGAGCAAGCACCCGGTCTGCCCGGAGTGCAAGCAGATCTGGGAGATGTTCCGGGACGAGCCGCGCGACCCCGACCGCTGATCGCATCGCCCCCGCGAGCGGGGTAGCCGGCAGCCGCGGCCCAGCCGGGCCGCGGGCTGATTCCGGCAGCGTCGGCGTGCCGCGGGCCCGCCGGCCGTCTGCCGGCACCCCCTGCCGGCCAGCACCGCCCGCCGGCCGTCTGCCGGCCGGCCGTCTGCCGGCCAGCCGGCATCGCCCGCCCGACAGCACTGCCCGCTGGCCAGGACTGCCCGCCGGCCAGTAGTGGCGCCGGCCGGCATCGCCCGCCGGCCAGGACTGCCCGCCGGCCAGCAGTGTGGTCGGTCAGCGAGGGAGTAGCTCAGGCGGGCGGTGGCGGAACGGGGCGGGCGGCGGCGCGCGGGAGCGCGCGGCGGCGTTGCCGGCGGGTCGGGCGGGCCGGCCACAGCTCCTCGATCATCGCGTTGAGCTCGGCGCCGAGAAGTACCGCCAGGGCCAGCACGTAGAAGAACAGCAGCGCGGCGATGGGCGCGGCCAGCGCACCGTAGGTGAGGCCCTGGCCGACGATGAAGCCGATGTAGTACCGCAGCCCGGCGCCGCCGAGCAGGAAGACCGCGGCGGCCAGCAGCGCGCCGGGGACGCCGCGCCCCCAGGGCAGCCGCTTGGGAACGGCCAGGTGGTAGAAGGTGATCAGGCCGGCCAGCAGGATGCTCGCCAGCACCGGCCAGTAGACGGCCTTCAGCACGGAGGTGGCGTCGCCGCGGGCGCCCTGCGGGACCAGGTTGACCAGCTCGCTCGGGCCGAGCACCAGCAGCGGCAGCAGCACCACGCCGACGATCATGATGAGCACGAACAGGCCGAGCGCGACCAGCCGGCTGCGGACCGCGCCGCGCAGGTCCCGCATCCCGTACGCGATCGTGACCGTGTTCACGAACGTCGAGGTGGCGGACGAACCGGCCCACAGCGAGATCAGGAAGCCGATGCTGATCACATCCGCCCGGCCGCGCCGGAGCAGTTCGCTGACCATCGGCTGGATCACCTGATCCACCACGCTGGGCGAGAAGGCCCGGGAGAACGCGGCGAGCAGGTGCTGCTCGATGTCGTTGACGGTGTCCGGGCCGAGCGTGCCGGAGAAGTACCCGAGGCTGCCGAGCAGCCCAAGGAACAGCGGCGGCAGCGAGAGCAGTGACCAGAAGGCCGCCTCGGCCGACAGCCCGAGCAGCCGATCGTGCCAGGCCCGGCTGAACGTCCGACGCACCAGGTGCGCCTTCGGCCGCCGGTCCTCGTCCTCGGCCGCGGCGTCCCGCCAGTCGAACTGGGCACCGGTCGGGATCGGCAGCGTGTCCCGGGCCGGCCGGGCCGCCGCCGGCACCGCGCTGGCCTGGACCGCCGGCACCGCGCCGGCCTGGACCGCCGCCGGCACCGACACCGCCTGGGCACCGCCGGCCTGGGCACCGCCGGCCTGGGCACCGCCGGCCTGGGCGCCGCCAGGCTGGGCACCGCCAGGCTGGGCGCCGCCAGGCTGGGCGCCGCCAAGCTGGGCACCGCCAGGCTGCGCGCCGGCTGGCTGGGCGCCGCCGGGCTGGGCGCCCGGGAGCTGAGT
>Ga0307500_10000079_pt1 | contig 30516 bp, 23 predicted proteins | sample 14_S_MG_FD_201362 | JGI IMG/M metagenome (GOLD analysis project Ga0307500, IMG submission 201362) | Soil microbial communities from Populus trichocarpa stands in riparian zone in the Pacific Northwest, United States - 14_S | ecosystem: Environmental > Terrestrial > Soil > Riparian zone > Trees... | reverse complement strand
CGAGCGACGCGCCTTTGCCCCTCTGTCGGGGGTATTCAGTCGTTCGCCACCAGCGAGCGGATGCTGCGCGCCAGGCCCAGCATGCGCGGCGCGCATTCGCGCTCGATCTGTTCGGCGTTGAAACGAAACGACGGGATCCCGCAATTGACGGCAAGGCAGTCGCCGGAGGCCGTGCGGTATAGCGGCGCGGCAACGCCAAAAATCTCGCGCCGCCATTCGCCGAGCGAAATCGCAAAGCCGCGCTCCTTGCAAAGCTCGACATCCGGCAGCGTCCGCGCCTGCACATAGTCGGATTCTTCCGGACGCTCGGCCTTCACACCAGCCACGTAGGTGTCGAGCTCTTCCTTGGTGAACAGCGAAAGCAAAGCGCGGCCGACGGCGGTGGGCGCCAGCGAACTCGCAAAGCCGACATCCGGCAAATGCGTCACCGCATCGGTGGTGCGCAGCGTTTCGACGTAGATGAAGTCGAGCCCGAACGGCATCGCGATGGAAACCGTGCCGCCGGTATAGGCGGCGAAATCGCGCATCAGCGGCCGCGCCAGTTGCCGGACTTTTAGCGCCGACAGCACCGGATAGGCGGCGGCCAGTATACCGAGCCCAAGCTGGAAGCGTCCTTTGGTGTCGCGCTTGAGATAGCCGAGTTGCGCCAGCGTGTAGGTCAACCGCGATACGGTCGGCCGCGACAGGCCGGTATGCAGCGCGAGATCAGCATTCGACAACGAGCCGCTGCGATTGCGGAAAGCTGCCAGCACGTCGAGCCCATGCGCCAGCGTGGTCGCAAAGGAGGGATCGGCATGGTCTTCCGTCGCCTTGGCGCTGCTGCTGCTGCTGCTGCTGAAAGAGGGATCCATGGTCAAGTATTGGCCAAAATGCGGAAATCTGTCAATATATCGAAATGTATTTGAAAATCGTGTCGATATGCGCTTAGGTTCCAAAAAAACAAACCCACCACCAGCGCGGGAGGCGACATGGATTTCGATCTTTCCGTTCGATCGGAAGCATGGCTGGAGAAGCTGCAGGGGTTCTTTGACCACGAAGTGCTGCCGCGCCACCGCGCCTGGCTTGCTCACGTCGCCAAGGGCGAGGCCGCGCCCTTCATGGGCGACCTGCAGCGCAAGGCGAGGGCAGCGGGGCTGTGGAATCTCGGCCTTCCCGAATTGGCCGACGACGAGCCCGGCACCCGGCTTTCCAATCTCGAATATGCGCCGCTGGCCGAAATCATGGGCCGGCTATTCTGGGCGCCCGAGGTCTTCAACTGTCAGGCGCCCGACGTGCCGAACATGATCGCGCTGCAGAATTGCGCGACTTCTGAACAGAAAGCGCGCTGGCTGCAGCCGCTGCTGGAGGCCAAAACCCGCTCGGCCTTCGGCATGACCGAACCTGACGTGGCTTCATCCGATGCCACCAACATCGCCACGCGCATGGTCCGCGACGGCGACGACTACGTCATCAACGGACGAAAATGGTTCATCACCGGCGCGGCGCATCCGCGATGCAGCTTCCTGATCGTGATGGGTGTGACCGATTCCGGAGCCGACCGCACTGGCCGCCATTCCTGCATCATCGTCCCGATGGAGACGCCAGGCGTCCGCCTGGTGCGGCGGCTGCGCTGGATGGGATGTGAGGACCATGTCGCTCCCATCGGCGAACTCGCGTTTGACAATGTGCGGGTGCCGCGCGCCAATTTGCTCGGCGCCGAGGGCGAGGGCTTCAAGGTCGCGCAAATCCGGCTGGGGCCGGCCCGCATCCATCATTGCATGCGCTCGATCGGGCTGTGCGAACTCCTGATCGAACTGATGATGGTGCGCTCGTCGGAGCGCTCCGCCTTCGGCCGCACCGTGATCCAGTACGACACCGTGCAACGCTGGATCGCCGAATCCCGTGTCGAGCTCGAACAGGCGCGCCTGTTGGCCTATCGCTGCGCATGGCGGCTGGATCAGGCCGGCCACCAGGACGCCTGGCGCGACGTCTCGCTGATCAAGGTCGCGGTGCCGGCGATGCTGCAGCGGATCGCCGACCGCGCCATGCAAGTATTCGGCGCGATGGGCGGCTCCGACGATACGCCGATCCATCAGGCGCTGGCCTGGGGACGCCTGCTGCGCATCGGCGACGGCCCCGATGAAGTCCATCTGCGGCAGATCTTTCGCATGGAGCCGATGCCGTCCTGGGGAATCGCAAACTCGCCCTATCTGTCCGCACATCCGTCCTGAGCGGTGGTAATGACGGGCACGCTCGCAATTTTCTGAAAGGCGCTGGATGACGATGACTGAACAAGCAATGGCTTCGCAAAGCCCCGCGGTCGACAAGGCGCGGCTGCGCCAGAAGTATCTGGAGGAGCGCAACAAGCGGCTGCGCGCTGATGGCAATGACCAGTATCTCCGCGTCGCGGGGCAGCTCGCGCATTATCTCGACGATCCCTATACGCCGGTGACCCCGCGCGATCCGAAAACCGACCACGTCACTTTCGCTTTTATCGGCGGCGGCTTTGCCGGGCTCGCCACCGCCGCCCGCTTGTCGGAGGCCGGTATCAGGGATGTCCGCATCATCGAGAAGGGCGGCGACTTCGGCGGCACCTGGTACTGGAACCGGTATCCAGGCGCGCAATGCGATACCGCGTCGATGGTCTACATGCCGCTGCTCGAAGAAACCGGCCACATGCCGTCGGAGAAATATGCGCATGCGCCGGAAATTCTCGCGCACTGCCAGCGCATCGGCAAGCAATACGGTCTCTACGAAGACGCGCTGTTCCACACCGAGGTCGTGAGCCTCGACTGGGACGAAGCAAAATCGCGCTGGACGATCCGTACCAATCGCGGCGATGCCTTCACTGCGCAGTTTGTCGGCATGGGCACCGGACCGTTGCATGTGCCGAAGCTGCCCGGCATCGAAGGCATCGAGGCCTTCAAGGGACACTCGTTCCATACCAGCCGTTGGGATTACGATTACACCGGCGGCAACCCGTCGGGCGCGTTGATGGAAAAATTGGCCGACAGGCGCGTCGGCATCATCGGCACCGGCGCCACTTCCGTGCAATGCGTGCCGCATCTCGCGCGCGCCTGCAAGGAGCTCTATGTTTTTCAGCGCACGCCATCCTCGGTCGATATCAGGGCCAACGCGCCGATCGATCCCGAATGGTTTTCGCAGATTGCTTCGCCCGGCTGGCAGCAGCGCTGGCTGGAGAATTTTACCGCCAACCAGGCCGGCGGCTCGGCGGAAGAGGATCTGGTGCAGGACGGCTGGACTGATCTGTCGCGGCGCATCCGCGCAAAAATCATGGACCTGCCGCGAGAGCAGCGCACTCCGCCAAACATGCTGGCGGCGTTCGAGGATTCCGATTTCGAGAAGATGGAGGAAATCCGCGGCCGGGTCGATGCGATCGTCAGCGACCGCGAGACGGCCGCGAAGCTGAAAGCCTGGTATCGCCAGCTCTGCAAGCGGCCGTGCTTCCATGACGCGTATCTGCAGGCCTTCAATACGCCGGGCACGCACCTCGTCGATACCGACGGTAAGGGTATCGAGTGCATCACCGGGAACGGTGTTGTTGTCGCGGGGAAAGAGTACCAACTCGACTGCATCATCTACGCCTCCGGGTTCGAGGTCGGCACCGAATACAGGCGGCGTGCCGGCTTCGATCTGACCGGCCGCGGTGGCGTCAAGCTGTCGGAGCATTGGGCTTCGGGCATGCGCACCAAGCACGGCATCCACGTCCACGGCTTTCCCAACGCATTCTTCGTGCAGCCGACGCAGGGCGCCAATCTCATCTCCAACGTGCCGCACAACCTGACCGAGGCCGCGAAGACCATTGCGCTGATGGTTCGGCATGCGCAGGCGAATGGCTTCAAGGAGATCGAAGTCAGCAAGCAAGCCGAGGATAGCTGGGTCGAACTGCTGCTGACCGGCGCCGGCCGCATGATCGGCTCGCCCGACTGCACGCCCGGCTACTACAACAATGAAGGGCGCGAGCCGGGTCCGGCGGCCAAGCTCAATGTCGGCCATCCGGCGGGACCCATGGCCTATTTCAAATATATCGACGGATGGCGCAACAGCGGCCAGTTCGAGGGGCTGCAGTTCCGCTGACATCGTTTTCGTTTTTGTTTGCGCAAGGGAGTACACAACAATGAGCCAACCAGCCACGACGGAAACACCGAAGGAGGCTTCGGCTTCTGTCATCGCGCAGCATGCGGCGACGTTGAACGCGCTGCCGTTCTCCGATGTCAGGGATTTCGACGACGCCGCGCGCGGCTTTCTCGGCACCGTGGAGAACGCAAAGATCATGTCGCCGCAGGGCCGGGTGGTCTGGAGCCTGGAGCCTTACGGCTTCCTCTCCGCCGAACAGGCGCCGCCGACCGTCGACCCCAGCCTGTGGCGGCAGTCGCGGCTCAACATGCATCACGGCCTGTTCGAAGTGGTGCCCGGCGTCTACCAGGTGCGCGGGCTCGACATCGCCAACATGACGCTGATCGAGGGCGACAGCGGCGTCATCGTGGTGGATACGCTGACCTCGATCGAGGGCGCGCGGGCAGCGATGGAGCTTTACTTCCAGCACCGCGGCAAGCGGCCGGTGGCCGCCGTCATCTTCACCCATACCCACACGGACCATTGGGGCGGCGCGCGCGGCGTGCTCGACGACGAAACGCTCGCGAGCGGCAAGGTGCCGATCATCGCGCCCAATCTGTTCATGGAGCATGCGGTCTCCGAAAACATCATCGCGGGACCGGCGATGCTGCGCCGCGCGCAATATCAGTTCGGGCCGTTCCTCGCCAAGGGCGTGCGCGGGCAGGTCGATTGCGGGCTCGGCAAGACCATGGCGGCTGGCGCAGTCGCGCTGCTGCGTCCGACGGACCTCATCATCGCAACCGGCGACATCAGGACCATCGACGGCGTGGAGTTCGAATTCCAGATGGCGCCGAACAGCGAGGCCCCGGCGGAGATGCATTTCTTCATCCCGCGCTACAAGCTTTTGAACCTCGCGGAGAACTGCACGCATAATTTTCACAATCTGCTGCCGTTCCGCGGCGCCGATGTGCGCGACGCGCTGGCGTGGTCGAAATATCTCGGCGAAGCCCTGCAGATGTGGGGCGGCAAGGCGGATGCGATGTGCGGTCAGCATCACTGGCCGGTGTGGGGGCATGAGCGGATCGACACCATGATCCGCCAGCAGCGCGATCTCTATAAGTTTGCGCATGACCAGACCATCCGCCTGATGAACCATGGGCTCACCGCGGCCGAAATCGCGGAAGCCATCCGCTTGCCGGCAAGCCTCGAGGGCGCCTGGCATGGCCGCGGCTATTACGGTCACATCCGGCACAATGTGAAAGCGATCTACCAAAAATATCTCGGCTGGTACGACGCCAATCCGGTCAACCTTGATCCGCTGCCGCCGGTGGAATCAGGCAAGAAGTATGTCGAGTATATGGGGGGCGCGGATGCGATCCTCGCGCGTGCGGCAGAGGATCTTGCCAGGGGCGAATTCCGCTTCGTCGCACAGGCCCTGAGCCATCTGGTGTTCGCCGAGCCCGACAACCAGGCCGCGCGCGCGATGCTCGCCGATACGTTCGAGCAGCTCGGCTATGCCTCCGAAAGTTCGACCTGGCGCAACGCCTATCTGTTCGGCGCGCAGGAATTGCGACAGGGCATGCCCAAGGCGCCGCCGCGCTCGACAATGCCGCGCGAAACGCTGGCGGCGTTGCGCACCGAACAGCTATGGGACGTGCTCGGCGTGCGCCTCAACGGCCCCAAGGCCGAAGGCAAGCGTATCGTGCTGAACTGGAATTTTACCGACACGAATGAGACGTTCATCTTGAATCTGGAGAACTGCGCGCTGACCTATGCCGCCGGCGCGCAAGCCGCCGATGCCGACGCCGGCTTTACGCTGCAGCGCGGCGTGCTGGACGAAGTGATTGCCAAGTTGACGACGTTCCCGGAAGCGGTCGCTTCCGGGAAGATCGAGGTGACAGGCAATCTGGCGCGCCTCGGCGAGTTGATGATGCTGATGGATGAGTTTCCGCGCATGTTCGAGATCGTCGAACCGAAGCGAGCGATGGTGAGCTGAAAATGATCGTCATGCCCGGGCTTGTCCCGGGCATCCACGTCCTTTCTGCGGTGACAAAGACGTGGATGGCCGGGACAAGCCCGGCCATGACGGCAGACGTGTGCTGTTCGCAATCTACTCCGCGCTGCTGACGAGCTTGATCCGCGGCTCGGCCTTCTCCATCAAGCTGCGATAGGCGGTGAGATAATCGAGCGCCATGCGACGCGCGGTGAAGCGGGTTTCGAACTGTTTGCGGATTGCGGTCCGGTCCAGTGCGGCAAGGCGGTCCATCACCGCAACGGCGCTGGTCTCGTCTTCCACGACGAAGCCGGTGAGACCGGGGTCGACGATCTCCGGGACCGACCCGCGATTATAGGCGAGCACGGGCGTGCCGCAGGCCATGGCTTCGATCATCACGAGGCCGAATGGCTCCGGCCAGTCGATCGGCAGCAGAAGGCCGATCGCGCCACTGAGGAAATCGGATTTCTCCTGATCGCCGATCTCGCCGATAAATTCGACCAGCGGATTGGCCTTGATGAGCGGCGAGATCACCTCGTCGTAATATTCCTGATCGGCGCGGTCGACCTTGGCCGCGATCTTGAGCGGAATGCCGCATCGGACGGCGATGCGGATGGCGCGGTCCACGCCCTTTTCCGGCGCAATCCGCCCGAGCACCGCAAGATAGGACGGCTGCACCGACTTCGGCGTCAGCAAGTTCTCCGGCAATCCATGTTGAATGGTGCGCACCCAGTTGGCTTGCGGCACCGGCCGGCGCTGCGAATCGGAGATCGAGATCACCGGAACCTTGGAGAAGGTATTGAATACCGGCTGATGCTCCGGCAGGTCGAGCCTGCCGTGCAGGGTGGTCAGGAACGGCGTCGGCTGCCGGTAGAACAGCGAGAATGGGTAGTAGTCGAGATGAAAGTGCAGAAAATCGAACTCTTCATCGTCGCATTTCCGTCGCACACGCTCCAGCATCACCATATGCAATGCATTGGGATCACGCACCGAGCCGTCGAGACGCAGCGCTTTCGGCCAGGTTGCATCGAGTTTCGCCGAGGTACGTGAATCGCCACTGGCAAACAGCGTGACATCGTGGCCCAATGCTACAAGTTCCTCGGTTAGCCAGTGCACCACCCGCTCGGTGCCGCCGTACAATTTGGGGGGGACAGCCTCCGTCAGCGGGGCGACCTGCGCGATGCGCATATTTGCGTCTCCTTATTTGAACTTTGAATGATGGTTGAACGAAGCCCTCAGCCCATAGTCGACACCGGCATGTCATAGCGGGAACGTTCCCGCATCTGCGAAGTTCCTTTGGTCAGCTCATCTTGCTTCCTCCACACGGCTGTCTTGCTGATGCCATCTGACACGAACAGATTTAAGGCCGTCTCGATGCTGCAGAATTGTTGCGCGGTGATGGCCACGCACACGGAAACCCGAAGCGGCATTCTTCACGTCATCGTGTGCGATACGCGATAGGGATTCTCGTTCACTCTCAACAGGTTTGCGGAACTCATGGACAATCTTTCAGGCTATGTGCGGCGGCCGTTTTCATTCGTCCTGCGCTATATGCGCCGACGTCGTGCGGCCCATTTGGTCATCCTGTCTGCTGTTGTGGCAGCAGTTGCCTGCTCGGTGGGCACGCAATACGGCGTGAAGAACCTGGTCGACAGCCTGACAGCCGGTTCGGCGCACGCCAACGGCGTATGGCTGGCATTCGGTTTTCTCATGCTGCTGATTGCGGCAGATAATCTTTTGTGGCGGGTCGCGAGCTGGACGGCGAGTTTCACCTTCGTCGGCGTCACCGGCGATCTCCGCCGCGACATGTTCCGCCATCTGACCGGTCACGCTCCCAGCTATTTCTCCGACCGCCTGCCGGGCATGCTGACCAGCCGTATCACCGCAACATCCAACGCGGTGTTCACGGTCGAGAACATGTTCGTCTGGAACGTGCTACCGCCGTGCATCGCGACCGTTTCGGCAATCCTGCTGATCGGAACCGTGAGCCTGGCGATGTCCGCGGGGCTGATCGTGATCGCGGGTATCATGCTGATGGCGATGTTCCACCTCGCTGCGGCAGGCAAGCCGCTGCATGACGAATTCGCCGACAAGGCGGCTGCGGTGGACGGCGAGATGGTCGACGTCATCAGCAACCTGCCGCTGGTCCGCGCATTCTGCGGCCTCAGCTACGAACATGACCGCTTCGACGCTACCGTCGAGCGGGAACTCGACGCCCGGGGCCGCAGCCTGCGCTATCTCGAGAAGCTGCGGCTGCTTCACGCCGTCGTGACAATCATACTGACGATCGCGCTGCTGGCGTGGGCCATCACGCTCTGGCAGCAGGGCGCGGCGACCACCGGCGACGTCGTGCTGGTCTGCACGCTCGGGCTTTCGATCCTGAGCGCGACGCGCGACCTTGCGGTAGCGCTGGTCGACGTCACCCAGCACGTCGCCCGCCTGACCGAAGCGGTCGCGACCCTGTTGCTGCCGCACGAATTGAAGGATCACCCCGAGGCCGAGCCGCTGGTCCGCAGCGGCGCCGCCGTCGCCTTCAACAATGTCGCGTTCCACTATCCCGGCGGCGCACAGGTGTTCGACAAGTTCTCGTTGCGCATTCAGCCGGGACAACGGGTCGGGCTGGTTGGGCATTCCGGCGGCGGAAAATCCAGTTTATTTGCGCTGCTGCAGCGGTTCTACGATCTCCAGCGCGGCAGCGTCACGATCGACGGCCAGGATATTTCGCGGGTGACGCAGCAAAGCCTGCGCGAGGCGATCTCCGTGGTGCCGCAGGACATCTCGCTGTTCCACCGCTCGATCATGGAAAACATTCGCTATGGGCGGCCGAACGCGACCGATGACGAGGTGCTGCGCGCGGCGATCGCGGCGCGCTGCGATTTCATCGAAAACCTTCCCGAGGGCATGGACACCATGGTCGGCGATCGCGGGATCAAGGTCTCTGGCGGGCAGCGGCAGCGGATCGCCATCGCGCGGGCCTTCCTCAAGGACGCGCCGATCCTGTTGCTGGATGAAGCGACGGCTGCGCTCGACAGCGATTCCGAAGAGGCGATCCGCGAGGCCTTGTCACGGCTGATGCGTGGGCGCACTGTGATCGCGATCGCCCATCGTCTCGCCACCTTGCGCAATTTCGACCGCGTGGTGGTGCTGCAGGGCGGTCGGATCATCGAGGACGGACCGCCGGATATCCTCGTGCAGGGAAGGGGCCCGTACCGCGAACTCGTCGCGCGCGAAATGGGCCGCCTCGCCAGTCATGCGGCCTGATCCGCGGCAGTAGCGTTTGCGTCCCGATGCGTCCAACGCAACGCGAGAAAATCGCTTGAGGTCCAAATGACGGCGGAAGTCACTCAACTGATCACCATTGAGGCTGCCGAACACGTCGCGGAATCGCCGTTCTATATTCCGATGACGGGCCCGGCGACGCGACAGCGCCGCTCGCTCAAGCACGACGACACCTTTATCGTGCTGGACAGCCACGGTGATATCGGCGCCTCAGCCGGTGGGCCCGATGGCCTGTTCAATGCCGATACGCGCTATCTCGCCCGGCTCGAGATGGTGCTCGACGAGGTCCAGCCGCTGTTGCTCGGCTCCAATCTGCGCGACGACAATTCGGCGCTGACCGTCGACCTCACCAATTCCGACGTGTACCGCAACGGCAGGCTGGCGTTGCAGAAGGATACGCTGCACATCGTACGCTCGATTTTCCTGTGGCGCGGTACGGCCTATCAGCGCATCGCTCTGCAAAATCACGGCGACGGGCAGGCGAGCTTCGACCTGACGCTGCTGTTCGACAATGACTTTGCCGATTTGTTCGAGGTGCGCGGCGAGCGCCGGCCGCGTCGGGGAGTGGGCTCCAGCCGGTTGCTCGGTCCGGCCGACGTCGTGCTGGAATATAACGGGCTCGACGGTCAGGTCCGCATTACCGCCCTGCATTTCGACCCGCGGCCGACCCGGCTCGCCACCCACTCGGCGACCTTTCATTTCGACTTGGAGCCGAAGGAAGCGACCGCAATTTTCGTTGCGGTATCCTGCAACAAGCCGATCATGCAGAAGCCGCCGCCGTTCTTCCGTGGCCTGTTGGCACACCGTCGCGAGATGCGGCGCTTGACGGCGGGCGCGGCCAGCATCGAGACGTCGAACGATATCTTCAACGAGGTGCTATGCCAGGCGATGGCCGACCTCAACATGCTGATGACGGAAACGCCGCAGGGACGATACCCCTATGCGGGCATTCCCTGGTATTCGACCACGTTCGGCCGCGACGGACTGATCACCGCGTTGCAGATGCTGTGGGTCGATCCGCGCATTGCCCAAGGCGTGCTGCGGCGGCTCGCCTTCTTCCAGGCCAAGACCACGGATCCGCTCGCCGACGCCGAGCCCGGCAAGATCCTGCACGAGATGCGCGGCGGCGAGATGGCCGCACTGCGCGAGGTGCCTTTCGCGCAGTACTACGGCAGCGTCGATTCGACCGCGCTGTTCGTCCTGCTGGCCGGCCTCTATGTCGAACGCACCGGCGACGACGAAACGCTGGCCGAGTTGTGGCCGGCGATCGAAGCGGCGTTGCAGTGGATCGACGGTCCCGGCGATCCCGACAAGGACGGTTTCGTCGAATACCAGCGCGCCACCGAGCAGGGGCTTGCCAACCAGGGCTGGAAGGATTCCTTCGATGCGATCTTCCATGCCGATGGACAACTCGCCGAGGGCTACATCGCTCTGGCGGAGGTTCAGGGATACGTCTTTGCCGGCAAGCGGCTGGCGGCGCGCTGCGCCCGGCGCCTGGGATTGATCGAGCAGGCGGCGCAGCTCGAATCCGCAGCGCTACTCCTGGCCGAGCGTTTCGAGGAAGCGTTCTGGTGCGAGGAGCTCGGCACTTACGCGCTCGCGCTCGACGGCGCCAAGCGGCCGTGCAAGGTGCGAACCTCGAATGCCGGTCAGCTTCTCTTCACTGGCATCGTCCGGACCGATCGGGCGCGGCGGGTCGCGGCCGATCTGATGAGCCACAAATTCTTTTCGGGATGGGGCATCCGCACCGTGGCGAGCGGCGAAGCCCGTTACAACCCGATGTCCTATCATGATGGATCGATCTGGCCGCATGACAATGCGCTGATCGCGCTCGGCTTCGCGCGCTACGGCCTCAAGCATTCGGTGGCGCATCTGTTCAAGGGTCTGTTCGACACCGCCAGCTACATGGACCTGCGGCGGCTGCCGGAATTGTTTTGCGGATTCCGTCGCGAAAGGCGGCGTGGACCGGTGCTTTATCCGGTCGCCTGCGCGCCACAGGCCTGGGCCAGTGCGACGCCGTTCAGCCTGCTGGAAGCAGCCCTCGGTCTCGAATTCGATGCCGCGCGCGGCGAGATCCGTCTGCGCGATCCGCACCTGCCTGACTTCCTCAACGAAGTGCTGTTGCGGGACCTGCGGCTCGGGCCTTCCAGCGTCGACTTGAGAGTTCGCCGTCACGGCGATGAAGTATCGCTCGAGGTGGTGCGAACGCGCGGCCAGATTCAGGTGTCGATCGTATTGACGCATTAGAGCGGGATGACTTTTCTTCGAAACGTCATCCCGCTCCATCTGTTGATTTGAGCATGATCTTTTCGGAAAACCGGTACACCCACTTTTCCGGATCATGCTCCAGGAGCCATGCGCGGCTCATCCATGTAAAGTCAGGAGGCCATATGCGCATAGGTATTCTCACCCTGTTTCTGATCGCTGGATTGGCCGGCAGCCCGGCGGCTTCAGCGGCGGACGACACCGGCGCGACACAGGGTAGCCGAACCGCGCCGCCTGACGCCGCAAAGGAACCTGTACCCCCGCCGTCGGTTACCGTGATTGGCGCCCGGGATGCCCATGGCATTCTGGGCCGCGAAGTTCGCAGCGCGGCGAACGAAGATATGGGACGCATCGTCGATGCGATCGTGGACCGTGAGGGCAATGTGCGCGCCGCGGTGATCGATTTCGGCGGGTTCCTTGGCGTCGGCAGCCGGAAGATCGTTGTCGAGTGGAGCGCGCTGCGTTTCGGCGGGGTCTCCAGCAAGCGTGACAGCATTACGCTCGAGCTGACCAAGGCGCAGGTCTCGGCGGCGCCCGAATACAAGGAGGATGCGCCGGTCATCGTGCTTGGTGCGGCCGGTCGTCTGCAGCCGTGGGATTTCGATAGATAAGCACAATCCGGAAAGAAAAACGGGTACCGGGTTTCGTCGGGACGAGCGCGAAGCGTTTGCCCGGAGATCACACTAAAAAATGAGGAGTTGCAGCCTGGTCGCCCGTCCATCCCCATCGTTCAATCGGATTGACGACGGTCGCCACGGGCGATCCGCCGGGCAAGGCAATATCGTGCCGCTGCCGCCCGCGCCTGGCGGAAAGCCAAAACCGTCGCGGGAAAGCCAGCGCGGCCTCGACTGGTTCATCTTCTTTCTCGCCGACGTTCAGACCGGCTTCGGTCCGTTCATTGCGGTCTATCTGACCACGCAGAAATGGACGCAGGTCGAGATCGGCTTCGTGCTGTCGATCGGCGGTATCATCGGCCTGCTCGGGCAGATGCCGGGCGGTGCTATCGTCGATGCCGCGCGTTCGGAGCGGCTGGTGGCGGGCTTGGCGGTCGCCGCGATCGGCTGCGCCGCGCTGGCCTATGCGTTATGGCCGATCTTTCCGGTGGTGACGGCGGCCGCCATTCTGCATGCGCTGGCGAGCTGCGTGCTGGGTCCGGCGATCGCGGCGATCAGTCTCGGCCTGGTCGGGCCGCTCGCGATGGGGGAGCGGCTTGGGCGCAACGCCCGCTTCGCATCGCTCGGCAACGGCTCGGCGGCGGCGCTGATGGGCGCGACCGGTTACTTGGTGTCGAACCAGGCGGTGTTTATCGTGACTTTCATGCTCGCGATCCCGACATTGCTGGCGCTCTCCCGGATTCGCGAGAGGGAAATCGACGTGGCGCAAAGCCACGGTGCCGTCGTGCGCGAGGTTCCCGACAAGGAAGCCACCAGCGTGCTCCATCTGCTGCGCCAGCGCCCGCTGCTGATCTTTGCCGGCGGCGTGATGCTGTTTCAGCTCGCCAACGCCGCGATGCTGCCGCTGATGGCCGGCGTCGTCACCACGCGGTCGAGCCAATGGGCGCCGGTGCTGATTGCGGCCTGTATCATCGTGCCGCAGGCCATCGTTGCGCTTGCCTCCCCCTCGGTCGGCCGCAAGGCGCAGGCCTGGGGCAGGCGGCCGCTGCTGCTCCTGGCGTTCGGCGCACTGGCGATCCGCGGCCTGCTGTTTGCGGTGGTGAGCGATCCCTATCTTCTGGTCGCGGTGCAGGTGTTCGACGGTATCACCGCGGCGGTGCTCAGCGTCATGGTGCCGCTGATCGTTGCCGATGTCGCCTTTGGTAGTGGCCACTTCAATCTGGCGCAAGGCATCGTCGGAACTGCGACCGGCATTGGCGCGTCGCTGAGTACGGTGTTGGCGGGCTATATCAGCGACACGTTTGGCAGCAGCACAGCCTTCACGGGACTGGCAGGGGTTGCAGCTGTAGGCCTGACGGTGATCTGGCTGTTCATGCCGGAGACCCGCCGGGTGGAGTAGGGCGCGTTCAACAGCGCCTCATTGCCAGTCAATCAAGCGATGACAGAAGGCGCGATCGTCTTGCGATACAGCGCGCTGTAGCAGGCGGCCGACAGATCCCAGCTAAACGACCGCGCCATGGCGCTGCGCCGCATCGTGTCGAGGCGGTCCTTGGCGCCGAACGCATCGAACGCGCGCCTGACGCCGCCGAGGAAAGATTCCGCCGACGGTTGCGAAAACAGGAAACCGGTTTCGCCGTCCTTGATGGTTTCCGCCAGCCCGCCGGTCTGATGACCGATCGGCAGCGACCCGAACCGTTGCGCATACATCTGGCTTAGCCCGCACGGTTCGAACCGCGATGGCATCAGCGTGAAATCGCTGCCGGCAAAAATCCGCCGCGCCTGGGCGTCATTGAAGCCGATGGTGACGCCGAACGCGTCCGGCCTGCGGCGGTGCGCATCGACCAGCGCTTGTTCGATCTGGGCCTCGCCGCTGCCGGTCACCACGATCTGTCCGCCGGCCTCGATGATTTCGTCAGCCGCCGATAGCACGATGTCGACGCCCTTCTGGTGCACCAGACGGGCGACCAGTCCGAACAGCGGACCGCGCGACAGCGCCAGGCCGAACTGCTTGCGGACGTAATCAGCGTTCGCCTGCTTGCCTTGCCAGTCGCCGGGGGCAAAAGTCTGCGCCAGTTGCGCGCAGGCGCTCGGATCCCAGCTTTCGTCGATGCCGTTCAAGATGCCGGTCAATTGCGCGGCGTTCGAGCGGCGCTGCAGCAGGCCTTCAAGTCCGCAGCCGAGTTCGCGCGTCGTGATCTCCCTCGCATAGGTGGCGCTGACGGTGGTCAGGTGCGAGGCGTAGACGAGGCCGCCCTTGAGGAACGACACGTGGTCGTAGAATTCCAGCCCGTCGATGTGGAACGAGCTTTCCGGCGCACCGATCCGGCGCAGCGAGTCCGGCGGGAACAGTCCCTGATAGGCGAGGTTGTGGATGGTTAGGATCGAGGGAACCTTTGAGCCTCGCCAAGCCAGATAGGCCGGCGCCAGCGCGGCCTGCCAGTCGTTGGCGTGGACCAAGTCGGCTGCCCAATTCTTGTCCAAAGTGCCTGCGGCGAGTTCGGCGGCGGCCGATGCAAACCGGCCGAACCTGACGTCGTTGTCCGGCCAGTCGCGCCCCGATTCATCGCCATAAGGGTTGCCCGGTCGGTCGTACAGTTGCGGGCAAAGCAGCACGTAAACCGGCAGGCCATCCTTGGTCGATGCCCGCCCGAGCGAGCAGGCCGGCATCTCCGCCAGAGCGGGACATTCCCCAACGATTTCAATATGGGTGAACTGTTCGATGATATCCCGGTAACCGGGCAGCATGATCCGGACGTCACTCCAGCGGCGCAGTGCTCGGGGCAGGGCGGCGGAGACGGCGGCGAGACCGCCCACCCGGACAAAATCATCCATTTCAGTGGTGACGAACAAGACCTTCAAGACAAGCGTCCTTGTACCTGCCGCAATGCTACTGATGCAAGAATGGGTCCAACTTCCTTACCCATTGCAACGCGCTTTGCGGGCTGTCGTTCCTAGGCGAACTACTTTCCTGTCGCCGCCGCACAATTTAGGGTCTCGGCCGCCAACCAAAACCAATGGCCGCAAAGGCTGAAGGAGTTTCACGCAATGACCATAGCCGGCAATGATCAGAGGAATTTGACAGGCAGCTTTACCGGCCTGCGGGTTCTCGATTTCTCAACCACGATTGCCGGCCCCCATTGTACACGAATGCTCGCCGATATGGGAGCGGAGGTCATCAAGATCGAGACCGAGGAAGGCGAGACGATGCGGACCCGCCCGCCGGTGCGGAATAACAGCTCGACCGTCTTCGGCCAGCTCAATGTCGGCAAGAACAGCCTGGTCCTGGATCTGAAGTCGCCCAGGGGATCGGAGGCGGTCCGCCGGCTGGTCGCGACCGCGGACGTGCTGGTGGAGAATTTCCGGCCCGGTGTGATGCGGCGATTGAAGCTCGATCATGCCTCGCTGCATGAGGTCAACCCGAAGCTGATCTATTGCTCGATCTCGGGATACGGCCAGACCGGGCCGTCGGCGGAACTGCCGGCCTATGCGCCGGTGATTCATGCCGCCTCCGGCTACGAGATGGCGCATCTGGCCTACCAGCCGGGACGCAGCCGGCCGGACTATTGCGGCATCTATCATGCCGACGTGCTCACCGGCGTTTATGCGTTCGGCGCCATCTCGGCGGCGCTGTATCAACGCAACGCGACCGGGCAGGGCCAGCATATCGACGTCTCGATGCTGGAATCCATGCTGAGCCTCACGCTCAACGAACTGCAGTGGTCGCAATTCGAGGTGAAGCCGACGCAGCGGCCGATGTTCGGCCCGATCGAGACGACGGACGGCTATGTGATGATGGCGATCGCCAGCGAGAAGACTTTTCAGAGCCTGATGCAGGTGATCGGACACCCGGAGTGGGTGAGCGATCCGCGCTTTGCGAAATATTCCGATCGCCGGGAAAACTGGGGGAGCCTGATCGAAGGCGTCGAGGCGTGGTCGCGCACTGTCACGACCGCGCAATGCCTCGCGGCGCTCAACACGCACGGCGTTCCCTCATCGGCCTATCGCACCGTCGCCGAGGCGCTGCGCGATCCGCAGATCGCCCATCGTGGCGCGCTGGCCGAGGTCGAGGACGGCGGCGGCACCTTCAAGGTGCTCAACCTGCCGTTCCGCATGTCGGGCGCGAAAGTGTCGGCGGCGCGGCGCATGTCGACGCTCGGCGAACACACGCGCGCTTATCTGAAAGAGACCGGCCTGTCGGAGGATGAAATCGCAGCCTTTGCCGGAAAAGCGCAGGCCGCCGCGCGCGGCTGACAGCACGGTCCGCACAGCGAAACATCAACCTGCGGCGTTTCATCCGCGGGTTGCGAACGGCCTTGCCCGCGACGGCGATTCCAGACAATCTTACCGCAGCGATCACGATCCGGAATACCGGACGGACGACACATGGGGAGGGAACATCAATGAAGGCGGCGATCCGTTCGAGCGCGCTTGCGCGAATATTTCTTGTGGCGGGATTTGGTGTGGCGTTGTCGGCCATGCCCGCCAACGCGCAGAAGCCCGGCGGAAGCATCACGGTCGGCCTGGAGCTCGATATCCCCGGTTTCGATCCGTTGAAGGTCGGCGTCTATGATACGGCGGCACTGACCGCGTCATCTGCAATCTTCGATACGCTCACCTATCTCGACGCCAGCGGCAAGCCGCAGCCCAAGCTTGCCCTGTCCTGGTCTCATTCGGAAGACTTCAAGACCTGGACCTTCAAGCTGCGTCCCGGCGTCAAGTTCCACGACGGCACGCCGTTCAATGCCGAAGCGTACAAGGCGAATTTCGATCGGCAGAAGGATCCTGCGAACAAGTGCCGCTGCGCCTTCTATATCGCCGCCGTCAAAGACGTTCAGGCACCCGACGAATTGACGTTGGTCTTTAACCTCAACGACCCTTCGGTGAACTTCCCCGCCATAACGATTTCTTACGCGAACCAGAACGGCGCGGTTCACTCGCCGGCGGCCTGGAAGGCTAAAGGCGACGATTACAACCGCAATCCCGTCGGCACCGGCCCCTATGTTCTGAAATCCTGGACTGCGGGCGATCGCATGATCCTGGAGAAAAATCCGGACTACTGGGACAAGGACAAGGTCTACTTCGATCGCATCACCCTGAAGCCGCTGCCTGATGCCCAGTCGCGCTTTGCGAGCCTGCAATCGGGTGAAGCGGATATCATCTGGGACGACGAGGCGGACGCGGACAGTATTCAGCGGGCGGAAAAGGATCCGAAGCTCAAGGTGCATACTTATGCGGGCTCCGGCGCCGCGGTTGCTGCCTTCAACACCAAGGTTGCGCCGCTCGACGATGTCCGCGTGCGCCAGGCGCTGGTGATGGCGCTCGATCGCAAGAAGATGTCGCAGGCGCTCACCAATGGCCTGGCCCGGCCGGCCTCTAATCCCTATGGCGACGGCTCCTGGGTCAAGTGCAAGGATGACGGCGCGCTGCCTGAGGACGTCGAGAAAGCGAAGGCGCTGATCAAGGACTATGGCAAGCCGGTCGAGTTCAAGATGCTCGTAACCGCGACGCCCCGCGGTCGCGCCGGCGGGCAGGTGCTGCAGCAGCTCTGGAAGCGCGCCGGCGCCAACATGGAGATCGAACAGGTGGATCAGGCAACCATTCCACCACGCGCCTTCATGCGCCAGTTCCAGGTGACGCCTTGGAGGATCGTCGATTCCGCTGATCCCGATACGCAGATGTATGCCAACTTCAAGTCCGGAAGCCCGGTGGCGCTCGCCAACTATTCGAATCCGGAGCTCGACAAGCTGCTCGAGCACGCCCGCACCACGGCAGATACCGCCCAGCGCATTGAGGATTATTGCGCGATCAGCCGGCTGATCAACAAGGAGGCGATCTGGTACTGGAGCTTCCAGAATACCTACTATGCGATCTCCAGCGCCAAGGTGAAGGGACTGCCCAAGATGTATAGCGGGGTGATCGACGTATCGCGCGCCTGGAAGGAATAGCCGCCCATGGCGTTCTTCGTTGCACGCCGGCTCTTGTATCTGGTGCCGGTGCTGATTGCGGTTTCCCTGCTGACGTTCTCCATCGCGTCGCTGTTGCCGGGCGATCTCGCCTATACCATCCTCGGTGACCAGGCGACGCCGGAGAACGTGGCGGCGTTGCGGGCCGACATGGGTTTGGACCAGCCGATCTGGTGGCGCTATCTGAGCTGGCTCGGCAATGTGATGCAGGGTGATTTCGGCCGCTCGTTCCGCACCGGCCAGACGGTGCTGCAGGCGGTTTCCGAGCGGTTGCCGGTGTCGATCGAGCTGATGCTGCTGGCGCAGGTCGGCGCGCTGGCGATCGGCGTACCGCTGGCGATCGTCTGCGCGGCGCGCAGCGGCAGCCCGTTCGACCGCTTCATGACCGGCTCTGCTTTCGGCATGCTGTCGGTGCCGACGTTCCTGTCGGCGATCCTGCTGATCTATCTGTTCGCAGTCGAACTGCGCTGGCTGCCGGCGACAGGCTACGTACCTTTCGGCGAAGACCCGGTCGCGAATTTGCGCTTCATGGTGCTGCCGGCGCTGACGCTGGCATTGGCGGAATGGCCGGGCATCATGCGTGTGCTGCGTTCCGACATGATTGCGACCTTGCAGGAAGACTATATCGCACTCGCCAAGGCAAAAGGCCTGACACCGGCGCGCATCCTGTTCGTACATGCGCTGAAGCCGTCGTCACTTACGCTGGTGACGATCACCGGCATCAATATCGGCCGGTTGATCGGCGGCGCTGTCATCGTCGAGACGGTTTTTGCCCTGCCGGGCATCGGTCGCCTGCTGATCGGCGCGATCCTCACGCGCGACCTCATCATCCTGCAAGGGGTGGTGCTGCTGGTTGGCGCGGGCTTCGTCCTCATGAACTTCGTCGTCGATCTGCTCTATGCCGTTCTCGATCCCAGGATTCGCCATGGCCACGCTTGAACTCGAAGTTGCCGAGGAGGCTGTAACCCAGCCTGCGCGCAAGGGCCGGCGGCTTGGCATGCTGTTCTGGGCCGGGATCGTCTGGCTGGTTTTCGTATGTGCCGTAGCGGTCTTTGCAACCGTGCTGCCGCTGCCAAGCCCGACGGACATGGACATGTTGGAGCGGCGCGCGCCGTTTTCGGCGGAGCATTGGCTTGGCACCGACGGACTTGGCCGCGACGAGCTGGCGCGACTGATCTATGGGGCGCGGATATCGCTGGTTGTCGGCGTGTGCGCGCCGGTGATCGGGGTCGTCATCGGCGGCGCGCTCGGCATGCTCGCCGGCTATTTCCGCGGTCGGTTCGAGTCGCTCGTGGTCGGCAGCATGGATGTGCTGCTGGCGTTTCCGCCCTTGATTCTGGCGCTGGCCGTCACCGCCTATCTCGGCCAGTCGATTTTCAACCTGACCCTCATTCTAGGCGCCCTCAGTGTTCCCGCCTTCATGCGGGTGGCGCGGGCGGCGACGCTGACGCTGGCGCGGCGTGAATTCGTGATTGCGGCGCAGGCGCTGGGGGCGACGCATGCGCGGATCCTGCTGCGCGAGCTGCTGCCGAACGTCATGCTGCCGCTGCTGGCTTTCTTCCTGCTCGGTGTTGCCGTCATCATCGTGGTCGAGGGCTCGCTGTCGTTTCTCGGCCTCGGCGTGCCGCCACCGATATCGAGCTGGGGCAGCATGATCGGGGAGGGGCGCGAGAGCCTCGACATGGCGCCGCGACTCGCCTTCCTGCCGGCGGCGGCGATGTTCCTCACCGTGCTTTCCTTCAATCTGGTCGGCGACACCTTGCGGGCGCTCACCGATCCACGTCAGGGCGCGCTGTGACCGAAAATACCCTGCTTTCGGTCGAGGACGTCGTCGTCGACCTGCCGACCCCGCGCGGCAATCTACGCGCGGTGGACCGGGTGAACCTCACGGTGGGCGCGGGGCAAACGCTCGGCGTGGTCGGCGAATCCGGTTGCGGCAAGACCATGCTGTCGCGGGCGATCCTGCAATTGCTGCCGAAAAAGGCAAAGCTCTCCGGTCGGGTGATGTTCGACGGGCAGGACCTGCTGCAGCTTGCGCCGGAGAAACTGCGCAAGCTGCGCGGCCGCTCGCTGGCGGTCGTGTTCCAGGACCCGATGACCTCGCTCAATCCGGTGCTCACGATCGGCACGCAACTGATCGAGACGCTGCAGGAACATCTGGAACTCGACGACGCCACCGCCAGGAAGCGCAGCGTCGAATTGCTCGCCGCGGTCGGCATCCCCGCGCCCGAGCAGCGGCTGGCGCAATATCCCCACCAGCTTTCCGGCGGCATGCGGCAGCGCGTGGCGATCGCGATCGCGCTTTCGTGCGAACCAAAGCTGCTGATCGCGGACGAACCGACCACCGCGCTCGACGTGACGATCCAGGCCCAAATCCTCGATCTCCTGGCGCGGGAGCAGCGCCGCCGGCACATGGCGATGATCCTGATCACCCACGACCTCGGCGTCGTTGCCGGTCGCACCGACGAAGTCGCCGTGATGTATGCCGGCCGCGTGGTCGAGCGCGCGCCGACGCCGGCCTTGTTCAAGAAAATGCGGATGCCCTACACTGAAGCGCTGCTCGCAGCCCTTCCGCGGCTCGACGCCGCGCCCCATACGCCGCTGCCGGCGATCTCCGGGCGTCCGCCCGATCCAACCCGGCCGCTGCAGGGCTGCTCGTTCTCGCCGCGCTGCCGCTACGCGGTGGCCCGCTGCCAGGTCGAGAAGCCGCCATTGACGGCAGCCGGATCCCGCGAACATCAGTACGCCTGTTTCCACCCGATCGGGATCCATGCGGAGGCCGGCGCTTGATGCTGCAAACTGTCCAAGCCGCTTCAAACGAACCGCTGCTCGCCGTCGACGATCTGGTCGTGGAATATCCCGTCGGCGCCAAGATCGTTCATGCCGTGTCCGGCGTGTCGTTGCAGATCGCCCGTGGCGAAACGCTGGGTCTGGTCGGCGAGTCCGGCTGCGGAAAATCGACGCTGGGCCGCGCGGTGCTCCAGCTGCGCCGGCCGACCTCGGGGCGCGTCCTGTTCGACGGTCACGATCTCACGACGATGCAGGGCGATGCCTTGCGCCAGATGCGCCGGCGCGTGCAGCTGATCTTCCAGGATCCGATCGCCTCGCTGAACCCGCGCCGCAAGATCGGCGACATCGTCGCCGAGCCGCTGGTGATTGCGGGCGTCAAGGATCCCCAGAAACGCGAGCAACTGGTCCACGAGGTGCTGAGCGCGGTCGGGCTCGACCCGACCTTGGTCGTGGGGCGGCTGCCGCACGAATTCTCCGGCGGGCAGTGCCAGCGCATCTGCATCGCCCGCGCGCTCATTCTCAATCCGGAGTTCATCGTCTGCGACGAGCCGGTCTCCGCGCTCGACGTTTCCATCCGCGCCCAGATCCTCAATCTGCTGGAAGAGATGAAGGGCCGGTTCGGCTTGACGCTGCTGTTCATCGCCCACGACCTCGCGGTGGTGAAGGCGGTGAGCGACCGCGTGGCGGTGATGTATCTCGGCCGGTTGTGCGAGGTCGGCCCCTCCGAACAGCTCTTCGCCCGGCCGGCGCATCCCTATACCGCGCTGCTGATCGAGGCCATCCCGGTGCCCGATCCGGATGTCCGGCCCACCGAGACCGTGCCAGTCGGAGAGCCGCCATCGCCGATCGCGCCGCCATCCGGCTGCCGGTTCCGCACCCGGTGCCCGCGCGCGGATCGGCGATGCAGCGACGAGATGCCGGAACTGCGCGCCGTGGCCCCGGGTCAGTTGGTGGCTTGCCATCACCCGCTGATCTGAATACCCCAAGGATTGCCGCGCCCCGCGTTTGTCTCGATCAGGCAGACGTGGCAATGTTCGCGCAAGAAATGCCTTTGAAGAACAGGAATGACGGGAGGGAAGCGATGAAGAGTTTTCAGGTCGCCGAGTTCAACGCGCCGCTGAAAGAGGTGGATCAGGAGACGCCGCAGCCGACGGGCACGCAGGTCCTGATCAGGGTGAAGGCGGCCGGCGTCTGTCACAGCGACCTTCACATCTGGGAAGGTGGCTACGATCTCGGCCATGGCCGCAAGCCGCTGTCGCTGAAGGACCGCGGCGTTTCGCTGCCGCGCACGATGGGTCATGAGACGGTTGGCGAGGTGGTGGCGTTCGGGCCCGACGTCTCCGCCGCCGACAAGGGCGGCCTCAAGGTGGGCGACGTGGCCCTGGTCTATCCTTGGCTCGGTTGCGGCAAATGCGCGACATGTGTCGGCGGCGACGAGAACATGTGCGTCGTCAAGCCGAACTCACTCGGCGTCTATTGCGACGGCGGCTATGCCGACCACATGACGGTGCCGAACCCCAAATATCTCCTGAATCTGAAAGGGCTCGATCCCGTCACCGCGGCGCCCTATGCCTGTTCCGGCGTCACTACCTACAGCGCGCTGAAGAAGGTCGATTTCGCCTTCAATTCGCCGATCGTCATCTTTGGCGCGGGCGGGCTGGGCCTGATGGCGCTGTCGCTGTTGAAGGCGATGGGCGGCAAGGGCGCCATCGTCGTCGATATCGACTCCCGCAAGCGCGAGGCCGCTGAAGCTGCCGGCGCGCTCGCCACCGTCGACGGCAAGGCGGCGGATGCGCTGGAGCAACTGGCGAAGGCGGCCGGCGGACCGATTCGCGCCGTGATCGATCTCGTCGGCAACGCGCAGACCACCCAGCTCGGCTTCGACTGCCTGACCAAGGGCGGCAAGCTCGTCATCGTCGGCCTGTTCGGCGGCGGCGCGCCCTGGGCGCTGCCGCTGATCCCGATCAAGGCGATCACGATCCAGGGCAGCTATGTCGGCAATTTGCGCGAAACCGCGGAATTGCTCGACCTCGTCCGTAACAAGATGATCGCGCCGATCCCGGTGACGACGATGCCGCTGGCGAAAGCCAACGAAGCGCTGGTCGATTTGCAGAAGGGCAAGCTGGTGGGTAGGGCGGTGCTGACGCCGTAGTTTCCGACCGCCGCCTTCGTCATTGCGAGCGCAGCGAAGCAATCCATCTATCCGTTCTGCCGTGCTATGGATTGCTTCGCTGCGCTCGCAATGACGGCAACTACCTTCTGATCTTCCAAGGAACCCCATGTCCGCAAACAACGCCCTCCACATCGCCGTACTCGGCGGCGATGGCATCGGCCCTGAAGTGATGGCGCCGGCGCTGGAAGTCCTGCGCAGGATCGAGGCGACATCGGACCTCAAATTCCGTTTCACCGATACCCCGGCCGGTGCCAACAATTATCTCGCGACCGGCAAATCGATGCCGGACTCGACGATCCGGTTATGCGAGGAGGCGGATGCCATCCTGCTCGGCGCCTGCGGCCTGCCGTCGGTGCGCTACCCTGATAACACCGAAATCGCGCCGCAGATCGAACTGCGCTTCCATTTCGACCTCTATGCCGGCGTGCGTCCGGCGCGGCTGATCCCGGGCGTGCCGAGCCCGATCGTCGGCGCCGACCAGCGCGGCATCGACCTCGTGCTGATCCGGGAATCGACCGAAGGCCTGTTCGCCTCGATGGGCAAGGGCGTGGTGACGGACACCGAGGCGCGGGAAACGCTCGTGATCACCCGCAAGACTTCGGAGCGCCTGTTCGAGTTTTCGTTCAAGCTCGCCGAACGCCGCAAGGCGCGCGGCAAGACCAATGGCGGCCTGACCTGCGTCGACAAGGCCAACGTGTTCCGAGCGTTTGCGTTCTTTCGCGGAATGTTCGATGAAGCTGCGAAACGCCATCCGGGTGTCAAGACGGATCGGGTCTATGTCGATGCCTGCTCGCTGATGATGGTGAAGCGGCCCTGGGACTTCGACGTCATGGTGACGGAGAATATGTTCGGCGACATTCTCTCCGACCTCGCCGCCGGCCTGATCGGCGGCCTGGGCATGGCCCCGTCAGCCGACATCGGCGACCGCTACGCCGTGTTCCAGCCCTGCCACGGCACCGCGCCCGACATCATGGGGCAGGGCAAGGCCAATCCCACCGCGATGATCCTGTCGGCCGCCATGATGCTGGACTGGCTCGCCGAGAAGCACGGGCTTGAAAGCGCGGCGGAAGCCGGCGAGCGCATCGAGCGCGCGGTGGACAAGGCCTATGCGGGAGCGATCAAGCCGATGGAGTTTGGTGGCAGCAATGGCACCGCGGATATTGCGAAGGCAGTGATCGAGGCGCTGTAGCCCTGTAGCCCGGATGAGCGCAGCGATATCCGGGGCCGCTGTTACAAGAGTCCCGGATGTCGCTGCGCTCATCCGGGCTACGGGAATGACCGGCGCTACTTCCCCTTGAACTGCGGCTTGCGCTTTTCCATGAAGGCCGTTCGGCCTTCGCGAAAATCTTCCGAGTCCATGCAGGCCATGCCGATCGTCTTGATCGCGTCCATGTCGCGCTTGCTTTCGTCCTTCAGCACTTCGGCAATCGTGATCTTGGCGGCCTTGATCGCCAGCGGCGCGTTACCCGAAATCGTGCGCGCGATTTCCAGCGTGGCGTCCCATAATTCCGCATCCGGCAACACGCGATCGACCAGTCCGATCCGCAACGCTTCCGCGGCCTCGATCCGCATGCCCGTGTACATGATGAGCCGCGCCCAGGATGGTCCGACCAGCGAGACCAGATGCTTGAGGCCGTCATAGCCATAGGCAATGCCGAGTTTCGCAGCGGGAATGCCGAACCGGCTGTTGTCGGAGGCAATGCGAATATCCGTCAGCATTGCGACCTGCATGCCGCCACCGAGGCAGAAGCCGCGGATGCAGGCAATGGTCGGCTTCGGGTAACTCGCCATCAACGCACGCTGTGCTTCGCTCCGTTTCGAATATTCTTCCGAGGCCGCCGCATTGTGGCGGGTCTTTTCAAACTGGCTGATATCGGCGCCTGAAACAAAAGCCTTGTCGCCGGCGCCGACCAGGATCACGACGCGAACGTCGGGATCGTCGCGCAGTTTGACCAGCGCGTGGCCCAGGCCCTCCCACATTTCGAGCGACATCGCGTTGCGCTTGTCGGGATTGTTGAAGGTGATGACGCCGACGCCATCGCGGACGCTTTGCAGGATCTTGCCGTCGGCATGGGAGGTCTCGGCGTTGTTCGGGGTATCTAGCATCGGGGCATCCAGTCCATTTCAGGAATCAACGAAGGGGCCGAAATTCGCCTCGGCGTAGGCCGGCCGCGCCTGCAGTCTAGTCCACCACGCCGCGACGTGTGGATGTTTCTTTTCGGTCATCTCATCCGGCGCAATTTCCTCGTCGATGCGCTTCACGAAGGGGGCTGCGGCGATGTCCGCGATCGAGTAAGCCTTGCCGACAAGCCATCCGGACGGCTCCAGCGCTTCCTCCATCTTGTCCAGCAGGCCGACCAGTTTGGCCCGCGCCGCGTCGCGCTCTTCGTCGGTGTAGGGTTTGCGCGCAGCCCGCAGCCAGGCCTCCTGCCGCTCCTTGCTCGGGATGTTTTTGAGTTTTTCAACGAGTTCCTGATCCGACCATTGCGACGCGGTCTTCGCCAGATGGTGCTGCCAGTTGAAGATGATGAGATTGCCGATCAGCCCGTCGATGTGCCGGATCCAGTTGCGCATCTCGGCGCGTTCGTAAGGTGTAACCGGCCGGAGCGGGGAAGCGGGAAACGTCTCGTCGAGATACTCGCAGATCGTGCCGCTTTCATGCAGCGGCCGGCCGTCATGGATCAGTGTCGGGATCACGCCGAGCGGATTGATCCTGAGATATTCCGGCGAATGATGCTCCATCGCAGCCATGTCGACCACGTGGCCTTCATAGGCGAGGCCCTTCTCGGCGAGGCATAGCCGGACACGGCGCGAAGCGCTCGAACGCCAGCCGTGGTGAAGGATGATCATTGTCGCCTCCCGAAGCCGATGGACCGGTCTTTTTGTCGGGAGTGTGGTGCCACGTTTCGTCGGCCCCGGGCAAGGTCACGGCCGGGTTGGGGAGAGGCTGACGGGGCTTCACCGGAGTCGTCGATAGCGGATGGCTTTGCGGCTTACATCAACATCGGGATCGAGCGCCAGGCAATGATCAAAAATCAGGCGTCACGTTAGAATAATAAAAAATCTCTTCAACGGCTCGCGCTCGCGAGACCTGATATTCAGGGTTTTTGTATGTCGAATGACCGGACTCCGCCATCGACGATGGCGACGCGCTGATCTTTCCCGGCCAGATCAATATGTAACCTAGCGCAGCAACAGGCTACCCGGCGATTTCTCGCGTCGATTGATCGGGTCCGCGGTGCTGCAATCCAGGCGCGATAATGCCTAGGCCTCGTTGGCGGCGATCGATTCCATCAAGGAGACCAACTGACGCTGTACGGTCTGGTCCTTGATCTTGCTGTAGGCACGCAACAGCCTCAGGCTGAACGCGCTGTCCAGGAAGAGCAGGCTCTCGACTTCGCGGGCCTTGCCGTCGCCATCGTAGAAGAACGTCACCGGCACGTCGAGCGCGGTCGCGATTTGCTGAAGACGAGCAGCGCCGACACGATTGACGCCCTTCTCGTACTTCTGAACCTGCTGGAAGCTGACGCCGAGCTTGTCGCCGAGCTCCGCTTGCGAGATCTTCTGTTCAACGCGCCGCAGCCGAATCCGCTTGCCCAATTCGATATCGGGTTTGCCGGCGCTGCGCTGTTTCATCTTCTTCGCTGCTGATCTGTTCATTCTGGTTTTACCGTCCTTCAATCGGGAAACCCTGGCAAAAGTAGGTCAGAGGTTTATCCCTATGTGCCGTATTTAAAGTCAGCCGAACCGTGAGGTATAAAGAGAACCACGGGAATCCTGGGATATTCCGGGATGGTAGCCAAACGCATACACGCATGGGAAGCATCCTGATACCGGCGCCACCAACCACTTAAAGCTGTCGGCACCCGGGGCGCAATTGAAAAAAACCCCGCACTCTACATGTGACAAAATATTCGACAAACCACAACTACCGCGAGTTCAATGGACACAGATTTTGGTGGTCATGCTTACTACGTCGCGCTCGATCACCGGATTTTTACGGGGGTTGCCCGCCGATAATGGGCTCCCACGCGTGCCGGCTGGACATCGGCGTGCATTGCGTGAATGGCGGTGAGGCCTGACAAAATGCGGCAAAGTTCAGTCCGATTTTCAGCGGCCGCGTGACGGGAAATTACGGCAACCCGCGTGCTCGCACGTCATGCGCGCCTTTGATGGAGCGGGCCGGATCCGACATCGCGCAACATTGCGGCATGTTGGTTGCCTGCGAATTGGACACCGCCGGCATCAATCGGAATCGATAGATGGAGCCCCGGTGACTGGACGGCCGGAAAAGCGATGACGAGCGCTTGCGGCGAATGGCGGTGCGGGACGGCGGTTCGGTCGAACACCCGCGGCGCCGGGTTTGCCGAAATGATCGCGACCATCGGCCCGGCGGATTGCGGCCTAATGGCTGAGGGTATCACTGAAATTGGCTTCCCCAGCCGCGCCGTTTTGCATACGCTTTGCGATAGTGGCCGCGTCGCCGGCCAGGCCCAAAGTCCCGCTTACAAGGGACGGGCATCACAGGGGAGGAATGCCATGAAGCGAAGAGCCGTACTTGCGGGCCTTGGTGCGACGGCGGCTGCCGGCGTATTGGGCATGCCATCGATCCTGCGGGCGCAGGCGCCCGTCACGCTCAACGGAGCTGTGCAGTTCAACGACGATCACGCTTTCAACAGGGCGTTGCTTCGGTTCGAAGAATTGGTGAAAAAATACTACGGCAAGCCGATCAACTTCACGCTGCACCGGAACTCTTCGCTTGGCCTCGAGAAGCAATATTTCGAGTACATGTCCCAGGGCAAGGCGGTCGATTACGGCATTGTCTCGCCGGCCCACATGTCGACCTTCGCCAAGGCAGCACCGTTCATCGATGCGCCCTTTGTGTTCAAGGGCATCGACCACATGAACAAGGTGGTCGATGCGAACATCCTGGCGCCGATCGCCGACGAAGTCGCGGCCAAGGCCGAGGTCGTCCTGATCGGCTATGCGGGCGGCGGCATCCGCAACATCTTCGCCAACAAGCCGCTCAAGAACATCGCCGATCTCAAGGGTCTCAAGGTCCGCGTACAGGGCGCACCGATCTGGTCGAAGACGTTTGCAGCCGTCGGCATGAGCCCGACCGTGATCGCCTACAACGAAGTCTACAATGCGATCCAGAACGGCGTGATCTCCGCCGGTGAGAACGAGGCGGCCGGCGTCGAGGCGATGAAGTTCTACGAAGTAGCTCCCCACCTCAACCTGACGCAGCACGCGGTATCGATCCGGCCGATCTGCTTCTCGGTGAAAACGCTGAAGACCCTGCCAAAGGACTTGCAGGACGCGATCATGAAGGCCGGCAAGGAGGCCGGCGATTACGGCCGCCAACTGGAGTCGAGCGAGGAAGTCGTCAAGCTCGACACGCTGGAAAAGGCCGGCAAGCTCAAGCGCGTTCCGTTCGAGGAGCGCGACGCCATGAAGAAGCTCGCCGATCCCGTGATGGCCACCTACGCCAAGGAAATCGGCGCCGAGGGTATCTTCGAGAAGATCAACGTCGCCTGAGAATTGTCGCTACCCATGCGGCAGGAAGTCGGGGCAAGCCGGACGGCTTGCCCCATTCCATGATCGTGATCTTCCGGAGCCATGATGACTGACATATCGATGCCGCCGAACCCGTCGCTGTGGCGCCGAGCGACGGCGGCCTATGCAAAATTGCTGGAATTTCTGCTCGCCGCCTGCGTCGGCATTCTGGTCATTCCGGTCACGCTGCAAATCATCTCGCGCTACACGCCGTTCATTCCGTCCTACATCTGGACCGAGGAAATGGCGCGCTTCCTGTTCGTGTGGACCATCATGATCGGCGCCATGGTCGGCGTGCGCGAGGCGCAGCATTTCGAGGTCGACGTCTGGCCCGACCTGTCGCGCCGAGGCGAGGCTGCCGTGCGGATCCTGGCGCGGCTCGGCATATTGGCGCTGGCGCTGGTGTTCGTGTGGGCAGGGCTCGAATTCACGCGGTTCGCCTGGAACCGGACGTCCGAACTGGCGGATCTGCCGCTCTGGCTGATCCATGTTGCTTGGCCGGTGGCCGGGGTGACGTGGATGGTGTTTGCCGGTGAGCAGATCCTTGATGAGACGCGGATTTTGCTTGGGGCAAAACAATGAGCGGCAATGTTCTTTCTGCCGGACAGGCCGCCATGGTGCTGTTCGGGGTTTTCGTCGGCCTGCTCATCATCCGCGTGCCGGTCGCCTTTGCACTCGGTCTGGCCTGCGTGCCGGTCCTTTTGATCGAGCCGCGGCTGTCGATGATGACGCTCGCGCAGGAGACCTTCAATGCCTACAATTCGTTCATCCTGCTCGCCGTGCCGTTCTTCCTGCTCACCGCCAACCTGATGAGCATCGGCGGCATTACCGACCGCCTGGTCGCCTTGTCGCGCTCGATGGTCGGCCATTGGCCGGGATCGCTGGCGCAGATCAATGTCGTGCTGTCGGTGTTCTTTGCCGGCATCTCCGGCTCCTCCACCGCGGACGCGGCTAGCCAGTCGAAAATCTTCATCGATGCCCAGACCAAGGAGGGCTACGACCTCTCGTTCTCCATCGCCATCACGGCGGTTTCCGCCGTGCTCGCCGTCATCATTCCACCCTCGATCCTGATGATCGTATGGGGCGGGCTGATCTCGACCTCGATCGCGGCGATGTATCTCGCCGGCATAGTACCCGGTCTTTTGATCGCGGGCGCGCAGATGGCCACCGTTCATGTCTATGCGGTGCGCCGTGGCTATCCAACCTATCCGAAAGACACCTGGCGCGAGATGTGCTGCGCGATTTGGCGCTCGATACCGGCGCTGATCACGCCTTTCATCATTGTCGGCGGCATCCTGCTCGGATGGTTCACCGCCACCGAGTCCGCTTGCGTCGCGGTTCTCTACTCCGTCGCGCTGTCGGCGTTCTTCTACCGCGAAACCGGGTGGCGCGACCTCTACAAGGCCTTGCTCGACACCGGGCGGCTGGCCGGCGTCGCGCTGTTCTGCGTCGGCACCGCGAGCGCCTTCGGCTGGCTGCTGGCGTATTACAAGATTCCGGAAGCGCTTCTTGCCAACGTCTCGACCTGGGGCATGGGTCCGATCGCGGCCGGCTTCTTTATCGCCTTCTGCTTCCTGGTGGTGGGCTGTTTCCTCGATGCCATTCCGGCCATCGTGATCGTCGGAACCGTGCTGGAGCCGCTGGCGAAATCCGTCGACCTGCACCCGGTGCAGTTTGCGATCATCTCGATCGTCTCGCTGGCCTTTGGGCTGGTGACGCCGCCCTATGGCCTGTGCCTGATGATCGCTTGCTCGATCGCGGGCGTGCGGCTGCGTTATGCGCTGAAGGACACGGCGATCATGCTGGTTCCGATGCTGCTGGTGCTGG
>Ga0307500_10000078_pt1 | contig 30548 bp, 23 predicted proteins | sample 14_S_MG_FD_201362 | JGI IMG/M metagenome (GOLD analysis project Ga0307500, IMG submission 201362) | Soil microbial communities from Populus trichocarpa stands in riparian zone in the Pacific Northwest, United States - 14_S | ecosystem: Environmental > Terrestrial > Soil > Riparian zone > Trees... | reverse complement strand
GACGCCATCAGGTTGACGGATTCGTTGAAATCCTTCCAGAAGGCGCGGAACTGACCGGCCTTCTTGGCTTCCGTCATGATCTTCATGGTAAGATCAATCTCGGCCTTGGTCATGTTGCCCTTGTCGACATACTTGTGCTGGCCGGTGGCCTCCACCACCATCGCGGCATCCATGATGCCGATCGACGGGATGTTGAGGATCGACGCCTTGCCCTTGAATTCGGGATTGAGCAGTTCACTCCAGGATGAAATTGGCCGCTTGATCAGATCCGGCCGGATGCCGAGCGTATCGGCATTGTAGACCGTCGGGATCAGCGTCACGAATTCGGTTGGAGTGGTTGAAAATTTCTTGGAATTGGCTCCCTCGAGGTAAAGCACCTTCCACGGCGCGGTGCCCTGGCTGCCGATCTTCTTGCCGTTGGGCAACTGACCTTTGGTGAAGACCGGGGTGATATTGTCGAATTGCTTGATCTTCTTGCTATCGAGCGCAAAAATATTGCCCGACGGCACCAGCTTCTTGAGCGAGAAATATTCGGTATCGAGCACGTCGAACGAATTCGGCTGCGTGATGACACGCTTGGTCACATCGTCGGTCGTTACGGTGATGTACTCGATTTTGATGCCGGTATCTGCCAGGCATTTCTTTGATATCTCGTCTCCCGCGTTCACCGCGGTCCCGAGGTAACGCAAGACTTTCGGTTCGGCCGAGTGGACATAAGGAAAGCCGGTGATGGCGCCCGAACCTGCCGCGACGCCCACAGCGCCAGCCGCGCCCTTCAGCACAGCGCGACGATTGATGCCACTATTGAATTTCGAAGATCTGCTCATGATAAATTCTCCCTAAGGTGTCAAGCCGCCTTTTCAGGTGACGGGACAGTTACAGAACTGCTTGTCTTCAGTGGGCTTGCCTGCGCCGGGTCCCAGGTGGCGAGAACGCGTTCGCCGACGGCGTAGCTGGTTGCGTCAAACTGGATGTCGGTGAGCTGGGCCGAGATGTCGGCTCCGCCATCGGCGACGATCGCGACGCGGACATAGGTTCCCTGGTATTCGACCTCGCTGACCGTTCCTGCCATCGACGGACCGTTGACGGCTTCGTCCGGTCTTCTCAGCTTGAGGCGATCTTCGCGAACGGCAAATGTCTCGTCGCCGATGGCGATGACGTTGTGGCCGCCGATGAATTTCGCCGTGAACTCGGTCCGGGGGTGATTGAAGATTTCGCGCGGTGAACCCTGTTGTTCTATCCGGCCGCCATTCATCAGAACCACGATGTCAGCCAGGGCCATCGCCTCGTCCTGGCCGTGCGTCACATGGATGAAGGAAATCCCAAGCTCGCGCTGCAACTTTTTCAACTCGGCTCTCATCCGCAGCCGCAGAAACGGATCGAGCGCCGAAAGGGGCTCGTCCAGCAGCAGGATCTGAGGAGAGGTAATCAGGGCGCGTGCGAGCGCGACGCGTTGCTGCTGACCTCCGGAAAGCTGCGCAGGCAGCCTTGCCGCATAGGCCTGCATATCCACGAGCTCCAGCAGTTTTTTGGCTTCGGCATGGCGCTCGGCTTTGACAATGCCCTTCATCTTCAAGGCAAAGGCAACGTTGTCGATGACGGAAAGATGCGGAAACAGGGCGTAGGACTGAAACATCATCGCGGTGTTTCGTTCGGCCGGTGGCAGGTCCGTCACATTCTTCGGCCCGACAAGGATGTCGCCGGATGTCGCCGATTCATGGCCGGCCACCATGCGCAATGTGGATGTTTTGCCGCAGCCGGACGGCCCAAGCAGGCAACAATAGGAGCCGGCGGGAATCTTGAGGTTGATGGCGTCAACGGCGGTTACAGCGCCGTATTTCTTCGTCAATTGCACCAGTTCAAGCGCCGCCGTGGTCGTCATCCGCACCATTCCGCATTGTCTTGCCCAAGACCCGGCCGACCTTGGCGCCGGGAACGCTATCTGGAATTGAATGCAACAGATGTGCCAAAAATTGCGACAGATGAGACAGAAAGTGGGCAATCGGCAATGTTCGTGAAGGCGATCGTGTTCCCAATCCGGATCGGAGAGGAGGAGGGATCAGTTTGAGGCACCGGAGCCGTTATGGCTTGCCATATTTTTTCGTCGGCCCGAAGATGTCCAAGGGGAAGAACATGCGCACAACATCGGTCAACGTCGTTCGCATTGCCACCAAAGGCCCGGGTGATGTCTCCGGCCTGCTGAGCCTTATCGAGCAAGGCGAAATCGATCCAAGGTCGATCGTCGCGATACTGGGCAAAACCGAAGGCAATGGCGGCGTCAACGATTTCACGCGGGAATACGCCGTTTCCGCGCTCAGCGCGGCCCTGGCGCCTTATGTCGATCTGCCGCCGCACCGTGTGGAGCAGCGGATCGCGTTCGTGATGTCGGGCGGTACGGAAGGTGTGCTTAGTCCGCATATCACCGTCTTCACGCGTGACGACGCTGCCAATCGCGGCTCCGAAGACATTTCCGGGAAACGCCTCAGCATCGGGATGGCGCACACGCGGGACTTTTTGCCCGAGGAGATCGGGCGCGGCGTGCAGATCAGGGAAACGGCAAGGGCGGTCGCCGCCGCCATGGCCGAAGCCGCCATCGTCGATCCGCGCGACGTCCATTTTGTGCAGATCAAGTGCCCGCTTTTGACCAGCGACCGCGTCGAAGCGGCAGCCGCCCGTGGGAATAAGACCGTTACAAACAGCGCATACGGGTCAATGGCGTATTCGCGTGGCGCATCGGCCTTGGGAGTAGCGGTCGCCCTTGGCGAGATCGAGGGCGAGATTGACGACGAGCACGTCCTTCGGCGGTTCGATTTGTTTTCGTCGGTAGCATCCACCTCGGCCGGCATCGAGCTGATGCACAATGTCGTTATTGTGCTGGGCAATTCGGCGTCGTCGGCCGCCCCGTTCGAGATCGGGCATGCCGTGATGCGCGACGCCATCGACTCCACAGCCGTGATCAGTGCGTTGAAAAGCGTGGGACTGCACATCGAAGACGGCTCCGAGCCGCCGATGGCGAGCCGCCAGCTCGTCAACATCTTCGCCAAGGCGGAAGCTTCGCCAAACGGCAGCGTCCGCGGATTTCGTCACATCATGCTCGAGGATACGGACATCAGCTCAACCCGGCACGCCCGCGCGGCTGTCGGCGGATTGATCAGCGGCTTGTCGGGAACCGGCGCCGTCTATGTTTCCGGCGGGGCCGAACATCAGGGTCCGCCTGGCGGCGGACCCGTAGCCGCAATCGCCCGGCTATTTGAGGACTGAACGTCCTTACTTGGTGCCGAACATTCTGTCTCCGGCATCGCCCAGACCGGGTACGATATAGCCGTGATCATTCAGTCTCTCGTCGATAGCAGCGGTCCAGATCGGGACGTCCGGACACTCACTCTGAAATCGGGCAATCCCTTCGGGGGCCGCGAGCAAGCAGACGAACCGAATGTCTCGGGCACCTCGCGATTTGAGCAGGCCGACCGCGGCGCAAGCTGAATTTCCTGTCGCAAGCATTGGATCCAATAGAATCACGATGCGATCCGACAGATCCTGTGGCGCCTTGAAGAAGTATTCCACGGCTTGAAGGGTTTCCGGATCCCGGTAGAGGCCGATATGCGCGACGCGCGCTGACGGAACGAGCGCCAGCATGCCGTCGAGAAACCCGACACCCGCCCGCAGTATCGGGGCGAGTGTGAGTTTCTTGCCCGCGATTTTTGGCGCCTTCATTGCAGCGAGCGGCGTCTCGATGTCGACCATTTCCAAAGGCAAGTCCCGGGTGACCTCATAGCAGAGGAGCATGCCTATCTCGTTCAGAAGCTCGCGAAAGCCCTTGGTCGAGAGATCCTTGTCGCGCATCAGCGAGAGTTTGTGCTGGACCAAGGGATGGCTGACGCGATTCACAGTTTTGGTAGCCATAGGATCACCTTGTAATTGACCATCGGCGCCGACCGTCAATGTCCTGCCATATGCCGCCCGATCACGGTGAGATCGGCCTCGCTCGCTCGTGCTTCATGGACGAACTGGCCATGGAACATCACGACCAGACGATCCGACAATTCCAGCAGTTCGTCGAGATCCTCGCTGACCAGCAGCACCGCGGCGCCGCGGTTGCGGGCGGCCATGATCTCGGCGTGGATTTGCGCGACCGCTGCGAAATCAAGCCCGAAGCAGGGATTGGCGGCGATCAGCACCTCGACTTCGCCGCTGAGTTCCCGCGCTAGCACCGCGCGCTGCACGTTACCGCCCGACAGCGCTGAAATCGGGGTGTCCGGCGTTCGGGTCTTGATCTTGTACAGCCCGATCTTGCGCTCGGCATCCTTGCGGAAGGCTGACCGGTTCAGCCACCAGCCGCTTTTTGCGAATGGCGCCCGGTCGAATTCCCGGAACGCGATATTGTCGCTGACGCTCATCCCGCCGACGCAGGCATTCTTCAGCGGCTCCTCCGGGAGTAGCGACATCTTGTGCCGGCGCATTTCTTCGCGGCTCGCCGAATAGAGATCGCCGCGGACGCGGATCTCGCCGCTCTCGGCCTCGCGCTGGCCGGCCAGCACTTCGACAAGCTGCCGCTGGCCGTTGCCGGAGACGCCCGCAATGCCGACGATCTCGCCGCCGCGGACGACGAGTGAGACGTCGTGGACCGCGACTGCGCCGGCATCGTCGCGTGCGGTGAGCTTGCTGAGTTCAAGCCGGGCTTCCCCGACTTCACCAACCCGTGGCGGCTGCACCGTCAACTGCTCGGCGCCGATCATGGTGCGGGCCATATCATCCGGCGTGAGATCTGCGACGCGGCCGTGGCCGGCCAGTTTGCCCCGGCGCAGAATCGTCACGTCGTCGGCAAAGGCCATCACCTCACGAAATTTGTGCGTGATCATCAGGATGGTGAGGTCGCCCGCCACGACCATGGCACGCAGCATGCCCAGCACCTCGTCGGCCTCGCCCGGCGTCAGAACGGAGGTTGGTTCGTCGAGAATGAGAAAGCGCCGCTTCAGATAGAGCTGCTTCAGGATCTCGCATTTCTGGCGCTCGCCGGCGGAAATGTCGGAGACTTTGGCATCCAGCGGCACCTTGAACGGCATCCGCGACAGGAACGCCGCGAGTTGCTTCTTCTCCTTCGCCCAATCCACCACGGCCGGCACGTCGTCGCGTGCCAGCACCAGGTTTTCGGCGACCGTCATCGCCGGCACCAGCGTAAAGTGCTGGTAGACCATGCCGAGCCCGAGCGCATGCGCTTCCTTGGGATTGGCGATCGCCTGTTCGCGGCCGCCGACCAGCACGTCGCCTTCGGTCGCGCGGTAATAGCCCATGATGCATTTCACCAGCGTGCTCTTGCCGGCGCCATTCTCACCGAGCAATGCATGGAACGAGCCCGGCCGCACCTTGAGTTCGACGTTATCGAGGGCAACAAAGTCTCCGAACCGCATGGTCATGGCGATGGCGTCGACGCCGAGCGCGCCACTCGGTAGCGGCGTCTCGCCGATGATCATGACAGGGCTCCGATCAGAGCCGATGACGTCGCCACCGCGCCGAACACGCCGCCCTGCATCTTGATCATCTTCAGCGCGTGGTCGTGGTTGCTCTTGTCGGTCGCGGCGCAGCAATCCTCGATCAGCACGCATTCGAAGCCGCGGTCGTTGGCTTCGCGCATGGTGGTATGGACGCAGACGTCGGTGGTGATCCCGGTCAGCACGATGTTCTCGATGCCGCGCAGCCGCAGCATCAGCTCGAGGTCGGTGGCGCAGAACGATCCCTTGCCGGGCTTGTCGATGATGGGCTCACCCGGCAGCGGCGCCAGGTCCGGAATGATCTCCCAGCCGGGCTCGCCGCGCACCAGCACACGGCCGCAGGGACCGGGGTCACCGATCCCGGCGCCGATCTGTCGCGAACGCCACTGCTTGTTGGCGGGCAGGTCGGTGAGGTCGGGGCGGTGGCCTTCGCGGGTGTGGATGATGTGAAAGCCTTGCGCGCGCATCGTCGCGAGCAGCTTCTTGATCGGCTCAATCGGCGCACGTGTCAGTGAAAGGTCATATCCCATCTTGTCGACATAACCGCCGACGCCGCAGAAGTCGGTCTGCATGTCGATGATGATCAGCGCGGTATTCTCGGGGCGTAGATCGCCATTGTAGGGCCACGCATAGGGTTCGGATTTGATGTAGCGCTCGGCCATGGCTCGCTCTCGCTGGGACACAGGTGTCATCGGGTGATGGATAGTTCGGCCGGCGCGCCGGTCAGCGTGCGCTTCGGCGAACAGGTGATGATCATGATCGCCAGCGTCAGGATGTAGGGCGCGGCGTTGAACAGATGATAGCCGGAGGTGACGCCGACCGACTGCAGCGCCGGCCCCAGCGCCGCCGCTCCGCCAAAGGCCAGCGACGCCCACAGGCACAGCATCGGATCCCATCGCGCGAAGATGACCAGCGCCACGGCGGTGATGCCCTGTCCGCTGGAAAGACCCTCGTTCCAGCTGCCGGGATAGAACAACGACAGAAACGAACCGCCGATGCCGGCGAGGAAGCCGCCGACCATGGTGGCGCGCAACCGAATCCACAGCACGGAATAACCCATCGCGCGCGCGGCATCCGAGCTTTCGCCGGCGGTACGGATCAAGAGGCCCCAGCGCGTGGTGCGAAATGCCCAAAACAGGATCGGCGCGATGGCAACCCCGATCAGGAACAGCACATTGATCCGGAGCGCCGCACGCACCTGCGGAATGTCGCTCCACCAGCCGAAATCGATCGCCGGCAGGCGCGCGGCGGTCGGCTCGATCAGCGGCTTGCCGAGATAGAACGCCAGACCTGTCCCGAACAGCATCAGCGCGATGCCGACGGCGATATCGTTCACCCGCGGCAGCGAGCAGATACCGGCATGGAGCGCGCCGAGCAGCGCGCCCGTGATGCCGGCCGCGAGCACCCCCAGCCAGGGCGAGCCCGAGAGATAGGAGATGCCATAGGCGCTCATCGCACCCATGACCAGCGTGCCTTCGAGGCCGAGATTGATGCGCCCGGAGCGCTCGGTAATGCATTCGCCGAGGCTCACAAATAAAAATGGCGTCGACACGCGGATGGCGCCGCCGAATACGGCCAAGGGGACGGTCCAGAGTCCGATCGATCCGTCCGCCATGTCAGGATTTTCCCTTCAGGAAGCCGATGCGCCCGTACAGCGCATCGCTCGCCAGCACGAAGACGAAGATGATCCCCTGCAGTACCAGCACGGAGGCGTCCGGCAGGCCCAACCGCCGTTGCAGCAGCCCGCCGCTGGCGCTGATGCCGCCGAGCAGGATCGCTACGGGAATGATGGCCAGCGGATTTTGCCGTGCCAGGAAGGCGACAAGGATGCCGGTAAAACCATAGCCGGCCGCGAGATTGGCGTTGGTGCGGCCTTGCACCGCGGCGACCTCGATCATGCCCGCAAGGCCAGCCGCGCCGCCTGCGAGAAAGCAGATCGTCAGGATGAGTTTGTTGACGCCAAGTCCGACGATCTTCGCCGCGCGGATGTTGCCGCCGGCAACCCGCGACGCGAAGCCGAACACGGTGTGGTAGATCAGGATATAGGACGCGAACGCTGCGACCAGGCCGAATACCAACCCCCAATGCACGTCAGTGCCGGGAATGCTGCCGATCATATTGGCCGCGCCGATTTCGCGGGTCGATGGCTTGTTGAGGCTGGAAGGGTCGCGCATCATGCCCTCGACCAGATGATTGAGGACCGCAAGGCCGATATAGACCAGCAGCAGGCTCGAGATCGTCTCGTTGACCCCGCGATACTGCCGGAGCGCACCCGATAGCATGATCCAGAGACCGCCACCGATGACGCCGGCACACACCATCGCGGTTTGAACCACCAGCGGCGGCGCCCACGGCATCGCCAGCGCCACCGAGGTCGCCGACAGCGCGCCGATCAGCAGCGCGCCTTCGCCGCCGATGATGACCATGCCGAGTTGCGCGGGCAGGGCGGTACACAGCGCCGTCAGGATCAAGGGCGCGGCGCGTGTCAGGGTATTCTGCCAGGAGAACCAGGTCCCGAACGCGCCCTGGTACATGTAAAAATACAGGTCGAGCGGGTTCTTGCCGAACAGGGCCACGAATAATCCGAAAGCGGCGAGCGCGCCGACCAGCGCCGCGCCCGGGATCAGGATGTATTCGATGGTCGCGCCGTAGCGCTGGAGAAAGCCCGGATCGGCGGCCGGAGAGACTGCGACCGCATCGACCGGATCCGCAGCCTCAGTTGTCATGAAGTGGCTCCGATGACGCCCTCGACCAGATAATCCATCTTCTCCAGTTCAGGATCCTTCTGGCCGCGATCGGTGCCGGCGGTGATCACCGCCTTGCCCTTGTTGTCCATGATCGGGCCCTTGAAGATGCTGTAGCCTTCGGCGGACAAGAACTTGGCCTTGATATCGTCGGCATGCTTGCGCGCTTCCGCCGAGACCGCCTCGCCATAGGGCGAGCATTTCACGATCTCTTCCTTCAGGCCGCCGCGATAGAAGTTCGGGATAGCTTCGCCGGCGGCGATCATCTTGACGAACTTCGGATACAGCGCTTCCCAGTTCCACTCCGCGCCGGTGAGATAAGCCTTCGGCGCCAGCGGCGACTGGTTGACGTGATAGCCGCAGACCATCGCGCCACGGCGCGCCGCGTTCTCGACCATCGTCTTCGGGCCGTCGACGTGACAGGTGAGGACGTCGACGCCCTGGTCGATCAGGCTATTGGTGGCTTCGGCTTCCTTGACCGGCATCGACCAGTCGCCGGTGAAGATCACCTGCGTGGTCGCCTTCGGATTGGCGAGCTTGGCGCCGAGGGTGAAGGCGTTGATATTGCGCAGCACCTGCGGGATCGGCTTGGCGGCGACGAAGCCGAGTTTGCCGCTCTTGGTCGAATAGCCGGCGACAATGCCCGAAATGTACTGGGCTTCGTCGATATAGCCGAAATAGCTGCCGGCGTTCGCGGGATCCTTGTCGCTCCACAATCCGCCGCAATGTTCGAAGCGAAGTTTTGGAAACTTCTTCGCCATCTTGATCATGTGCGGGCTGTAGTAACCGAACGAGGTCGGGAACAGCAGCGACGCACCGTCGAGATTGATCATCGACTCGATCGTCTTTTCGACCGCGTCGGTCTCGGGCACTTTCTCTTCCTCGACCACCTTGAGGCCGGGCAGCTTCTTCAGGGCTGCCGCGCCTTGCGCGTGCGCCTGGTTGTAACCGTAGTCGTCGCGTGAACCGACATAGATGAAGCCGATCGTGGTGTCGGCCGCCTGCGCGGAACGCGCGCCCAACGCCGAACCAAGCGTCAGGGCTGCGCCGCCTTGCAATAAATGCCGTCGTGAAATCCTGCCAAAATCCATTGCCTGCTCCCCTGTGGGCGACCGGGTCGCCTGTTCTTTCGCAGCCGCGCCGATACGGCGGAGCTGACGGAGATGTCGCAATGTTCGTGCCAGAGACTACGGGATGAGAATTTTTTCGTAAGCAATTGAATTTATTTTCGAATGGTCGCTCGATGGAATCTTGTGCAGTAGGTTGTTTGCCTAAGTTATCGGCATCATTCGTGGATTGTATGCAAGGTAGTTAAGCAGTTGCACCCGTCGCCGGCTGGCCAACCCGTTAGGATTCGGATCGCTGTCCGGCCAGCGCTTTGTTTCTACTGGAGCCAATCTTGCCAAGGATCGGGAGCGCCTTAGCGAGGCACAAGCACGAGTGCGAGACCCGGGAACAACAGCAGAATCAGAACGGCCAGCATGTAGACGCCGACGAAGGGCAGCACCCCGCTGAAAACGTCCGTGATGGGCCCGGGCGTGCGCCGCATGCCCTGCAAGACATACATGACAGTCCCGTCTGGCGGGCTGATCATGGCAATCTCGATCAGCATGGTTACGATGACGCCGAACCAGATCGGGTCGTAGCCGAGGCCCTTCACGACCGGAAAAACCACTGGAATCGTCGTGATGATCATGGAGAAGCCCTCCATGAAGGTGCCGAGCGCCAGATAAAACCCGATGATCACCAACATGATCGCCCAGGCCGGCAGCGGCAGGGCGCTGACGATTTCAGCCAGCGACTGCGGCACGCGCAGTTGTGTCATGATGAAGTTCAGCATGTATGCGCCGAACAGGATCAGGCCGAGCATCGAGGTATTGCGCGCGGTTGCCTCCGCCGACTCGTTCAAGAGCTTGAAGCTGAGTTTGCGGGCGACGAGGGCGAACACAAGGGAGGCGACCACGCCAAGGGCAGCGGCTTCGGTCGGCGTCGCGATGCCGCCATAGATCGTCCCAAGGACGATCAGGATCAGAAGCGTCGTCGGCATCAGGTCGACGAGGCTTCGCCATTTTTCCTGCGCGGTGACCGGCGGAGGCTTTTCCTTGTTCGGCAGGCGCAGGCCATGGATGAAGATGACGGCGAAAAACAACAGGCAGACGAGCACGCTCGGAACGATAGCGGCAATATACATCTTGCCGACCGACGTCTCGGTCATGAGCCCATAGACAATGAATGTGATGCCGGGCGGTATCAAGTTGCCGAGGGCGCCGCCGGCGGCCAGCGAGCCCAACACCATGCGCTGATCGTAGGCTTTCTTCTCGAAGTAGGGCAATGCGACCGACCCCATGGTGGCCGCGGTGGCCACACTCGACCCCGAGATCGCGGAGAATACCGCGCAGGCCGCGATATTCGTATGCAACAGGCCGCCCGGCCAGCGGCGCATCCAGATATTGAGGGCGCGATAGAGTTGCTCGGACAGGCCCGATCGCAACAGGATCTCCCCCATCAGCAGGAACAGCGGCACCGCCACCAGCACGAAGCTCGATGAAGGTGCCCAGATGACCTGGCCCAGAAACAGCCAGAACGGCCGGTCGGAGAAAATGAACCCCGACAACAATGCCAGCGCGCCAAGCACCACGGCGATATAGACACCCGATCCAAAGAACACGAGGAACAGGCCGACCAGCATCATGATCTCGCCGATCGGCAGCGCTGCCGCACCCTGGCTCGCCGCAAAAATGGCGATAGCGAGCATGACGAGCAGGAAAACAATGGCAATCACCGTTACGCGTCCCTTCCATCGCCGCTTCGGGCGGGGGCCAGGCCGACCGCCTCCAGCGCTTCCTGCGTCTCTTCCTGATATCCGCGGGGACCAAGCAGCTTGTCGATCTCGGTGGCGTCGCCTGCCACGAGCAAGCAAGCGACCTCCAACAGCAGGACAACGGCAAAAACCGCGAGCATCGTGATGCCGACGGCCCACAGGCCCTGCGGTATGACGAGCGGGATCGCCAACGCGCTGGTGTCCTTGGCGTCGAAGAGCATGCTCTCGCCGACAAGGCCCCATGCGCACCAGGCGAGAAACAAAGCCAATCCGGTCAGCAGAACCAGGGCAAAGGCGTGAAGATACTGGCGGACGCCGATGGGCAGGCGATTGACCAGGACGTCGATACGAATATGGGAGCGTGTTGCCAGCGCGTGGGCCAGCCCCCACGCAAGGCCGAAAGCAAGCATGTAGCTTGTAATCTCGGTGGTGGCGCTTGAGGAGAAGCCGCCGAAGTTGCGGCAAACGACATCGATCGTGATGAACGCGGCGCAGAAGATGAAATTCCAGCCCGCCACATAGTTCATGAACGCCGCCACGGCACTCGCGGCTTTCCGTATCGTCCGAGGAAATTCCGCTCCGCGCGTGGTGACGCGAGATCCACGTTCATTCGCGGCGTCTGACATCGGACCCGAGTTCTCCCGCCTTGTTTCGCTGCCTTGACCCGATGACCTGCGTCGCGAGGCCTGATGAGCCTCTTGCGACGCTCATCAGTTCGCCGTGAATTTCAATCCGGTGATAGGAGCGACGACTTCATTGTAAATCTCGCCACAGCGCGCGCCACAGCGCTTCACCCACCCGGGAATGATGGTGGTCTCCACGATCTTCTTGAGGGTGGCCTTGTCCTCAGCCGTCGCTTCCACGACCTTCATCGCCTTTTCAGTGACGAGTGTGTGGATCTTGCAGCCTGCCGCCTTTCCGGCATTGCAATCGAGACCGTCCTGGGTGGCCTCGGCGCCGAGCTTCCATTGTGCGAGTTCGACCTCGTTCATCGTTGCGGAGATCAGGTCTCGCGTCGGCTGGTCCAGCTTGTTCCACCACGCCGTATTGACGTAGTAGGCGGCCACCGCCCAGCCGACCGACAGGTTATAGATGCTGGTCGTTACCTCGTACCACTTTGCCGCATTGCCCGAGCCGGTGCCCGTCACGGCGCAGTCGGCGACGCCGCGTTCGAGCGCACTGTAGACCTCAGGAAACCCAATCGACACCGGCTGCGCGCCGATGGCGGTCACGAAGTCATTGAGCGAGGCGCCGAAGGTGCGGATTTTTCGGCCCTTGAGATCGGCAAGGCTGGAGACTGGTTGGCGACACCAGATCACTTGCGCCGGAAAGGGATAAATCGCGACGATCTGGCTGCCGAACTTCGCCAGCTCCTTGTTGGCAAGGGGGACCAGGGCAAGCGCCGTTTTTCGGGCCTGTTCGATGTCGGGATGCAGGCCCGCCAGATCAATCCCGTCGAGGAACGGCACGTCGCCGGAAACGGTCGAGAGCGGGGCTGCGCCGATGTCGACTTGCCCGGCGCGTATGAGACGCAGGACTTCGGGACCGTTCAGGTTCATCTCCGGCCAGGCCGAAAGCTTGACGTCGATTTGTCCGTTTGATTTGGCCTTCAGTCCGTCGCGCAGGATCGGCTGATCGACTTTGGTGAACTGCGGCTGTGTACCAAAGGGTTGGGTCACGATCGTGATGGTCAGCTTCTGCTGCGCGTCGGCAGTTGCGACCATTGCGAGCCAAAATGCAGCAATGGCTATTAGCACTCGATGGCGGGGGGGCATCACAAACATCTCCTCTGATCCCGCAGTGAGCTGTTGCAATTTCCGCACCAACCGATCGTCGGCTGCTCCTCGTGTGCCGATGTTGGTCATGCATCGGCGAATGCTCGCAAACTGGGCAAAAAGCCTGCGAGAACGCCTTGATCACGTGCTGGCGTCACGATCCGATCTGTGTAGGATCGCAGGCGCAGTCTGCGGCTTATCAAGTTTTGGGGAAGTTCTAGTGGCGTTGATCGAGGTAGCGCCGGTCAGGATCGGTGTTGACATCGGCGGCACTTTTACTGACCTGCAGATTTATGACGCCCGCTCGGGTGCGATCGTTGGATACAAGACGCCGACGACGCCGGAGGACCCTTCCATCGGTCTGATGACCGGAATCAAGGAAGCGGCGGACCGTCACGGCTTCACGCTTCCCGATGTCGGCTTTTTGCTCCACGGCACGACGATCGCCACCAATGCGATCCTTGAACGCAAGCTCCCCAAAGCAGCGCTCGTGACCACGGCAGGCTTTGAGGATGTGCTGGAGATCGGCCGCCACGTCCGGCGCGAAGTCTATGCGCTCAATCCGCAGCAGCCGCCGACACTCATCCCGCGCGATTGCCGCATCGGCATCATGGAAAGAATACGGCCGGACGGTCGGGTTGAGGTGCCGCTGACATCAGCGGCGCTGGAAAGCCTCGCCGCGGCACTCGAAAGGATCGATCCGGTCAGCGTGGCCGTCTGCCTGATGAATTCCTACCTCAATCCGCAGCATGAACAGCGCATCGCCGAATACCTTGCGAAGACCCGGCCTGCGCTCAAGGTCTCCTGCTCGAGTGCATTGAGCGCGGAGATCCGCGAATACGAGCGCACGTCAACCACCGTGCTCAACGCGGTGCTGATTCCGGTCATTGCGGGATATCTCGACAAGCTTACTCACCGCATGGAGGCGGAAGGATTCGCGCCGCGGCTGCTGCTGGTGCAATCGAACGGCGGTGTGTGTGCCGCCAGAACCGCGGCGCTGGAGCCGGTACGGCTTCTGCTTTCGGGGCCGTCAGGCGGGAGTGCGGCCTGCGCGCTGCTGAGCAAAACCCTCGGCGAAGATAATTTGATTGGCGTCGACATGGGCGGGACCAGCTTTGACGTCTCGGTCGTGCGCAACGGTCGCGTCAACGTCGTCATGCAGGGTGAGGTGGACCGCATGCCGGTCCGCATTCCGATGGTAGAAATTCGCGCCATCGGCGCGGGCGGCGGGTCGCTTGCCAAAGTGCAGCGGGGCAAGCGACTGACGGTCGGGCCAGAAAGCGCCGGCTCATACCCGGGCCCCGCCTGCTACGGTCGAGGTGGAGCAGGAGCGACGGTGACCGATGCGAATGTCACGCTTGGGCGAATAGACGGCGAAAAATTTCTGGGCGGTGGCATGCGTCTCGACTTTGAGGCGGCACGCGCGGTGATTGATACCGAGGTGGCAACACCGCTCGACCTTCCGACCGAAGCCGCGGCAGAAGGATTGCTGGCTGTGGTCAACGCGAATCTGGGCGCTGCGATCCGCTTGTCGTTATTCGAGAAGGGCGTCGATCCGCGCGAATTCACCATGATCGCCTTTGGCGGCGCCGCCGGGCTGCACGCGGTCGCAGTCGCCGACGAGACCGGGATCCGGCGCGTCGTATTCCCGGAAAATGCCAGCACTTTGTCCGCCTATGGCATTCTTCATTCGGATCTGATTCACGACCTCGTCCGCTCGCGCGTTCTCGACGCAACGCCCGAAAACCTTGGCGCGATCGGGCCTCTCCTCGAAAACCTCGTTGCTGACGCGCGGGCAAGGCTCGATGCCGATGCCATCCCCCAGAGCGACCGTCACATCGAGCTCGCTGCCGACATGCACTACAAGGGGCAGGCATTCGAGCTTACGGTGCCGTTGCGCTCCCTCCAGCTCGATGAGGCGGCGCTGTCGGCGCTGATCGGCGATTTTCACGATCTCCACCGCCAGTTTTTCTCTTATTCAAATCCAGGTTCGGCCGTCGAGATCGTCTCGTTGCGCGCATCGGCAGTAGGCCGCTTGCCCAAGCCCGCAGCCAAGGCGGCGGATGTGCGCGACAGCGGCCAACCCATCGGCAAGCGAAAGATCTGGCTTTCCGGCGGTTGGCGGGATGTCGCGGTGTGGAGCCGCGACGATGTGGCTCCGGGAGCCACGATCGAGGGGCCGGCCGTCATCGAGGAAGCCTACACCAGCGTCCTTCTCGTCGAGGGATGGAGTTGCCGGCGCGACAAGAGCGGCCACCTCGTGGCGAGGAGGCAGGGATGAACGTGAATGTGGCGGATGTCGAGATTACGCCGATCGAACTCGAGATCATCTACAACGCGCTGACCGCCGCCGCCGCCGAAATGGACGTTACCATTTGGCGCACAAGCCGCTCGACCATCGTGCGGGAATTGCTCGACTACTCGACTGCGATTTTCGACCGCGATGGCTGGAACGTTGCGCAGGCGGCGCGCATCCCGAGCCATCTTAACTCGATGAGTTACTTCCTCACTGAGATACTGGCGCGTCACATTCCGCCCGACAGATGGGGGCCCGACGACATCGTCATATCGAATGATCCGTACTGCGGAGGCCAGCATCTCCCCGATATCGTCGCCTACAAGGCGGTCTTTCGCAACGGCCGGCGCATCGGGTTCGTCGGAGCGTTGTGTCACCATCTCGACGTTGGGGGTTCCTCACCGGGCAGTTATGGCTCGAGCGCGACGGAGATCTTCCAGGAAGGCCTGCGAATACCGCCGGTGAAGATTGTCGAAGGTGGCAAGCTCAATGAGCCGATCCGCGACATCATCCTGCAGAATGTCCGCCAGCCGGACATTCTGTGGGGAGATCTGCAGTCGCAACTCGCCTCGCTTCACATTGGCGCGGCGAGTGTTGAGCGCCTCGCCGTAAAGCTCGGAGAAGTGCGTTTCGAAGCGGCGACCTGTCAACTGCTCGATCGATCCGAGGCCGCCATGCGGGCCGTGATCGGCCGTATTCCCGATGGCACTTACGAGTTCGAAGACCATGTCGACGACGACGGGATTATGGATACGCCAATTCGCATTCACGCCAGGTTGACGGTCGAAGGCGATGAACTCACGGTTGATCTCTCCGGCTGCAGTCCGCAGGTGATGGGGCCGAGCAATGCAACGCTGTCGTCGACATGCTCGACGGTCTTCTATGCGTTGATCGCTTCTGCCGACGTACCCATTGCGGCAAATGCGGGTTGCTATCGTCCGGTCAAGATCGTTGCGCCACCCGGTCTGTGCGTGAGTGCTGCCGTGCCGGCTCCCGTCGTGCATCGGATCGCCATTGGCCACCGGTTGGCCACGGTGTTGTTCGGCGCGCTGCATCAGGCCGTGCCGGAGCGCATGCCGGCAGCCTATTACGCAGTGTCCTATGTCGTAACGTTGCAGACCATCGATCCCGAGCTCGGCCGTCGCGTTCTTGTCGAGATCGAGGTCGGCGGTATCGGCGCGCTGCCCGTTTCGGACGGCGCATCGGCACTGTCGTTCGGCATGCATAACAACGCGAACATCCCGATGGAGATGATCGAAAGCGACATGCCGGTGACGTTCCTGGGTTACGGATTGCTCACCGATACGGGTGGTCCCGGCCGGTGGCGCGGCGGCCTGGGTCTCTGGCGCGAATGGCGGATCGACTGCGCGATGGCGCAGCTTTCGACCAATCTCGATCGCTTCAAGTTCCGTCCATTCGGTCTCGCCGGCGGAGAGCCCGCAGCGCCAAGTGCGCTGTACTTGATCCGCGACGGTCAAAAGCAGGCGTTGCGCTCCAAAGTCACAAACATGATGTTGAAAACCGGAGACATCGTTCGGCTCGAAACTTCCGGCGGCGGCGGCTTCGGCGAAGCCCGATTGAGGGCGCGGGAGCTTGTCGAGCGTGATGTCCGGCTCGGCTATGTGAGTGCCGCAGCGGCAAAAAGCAGCTACGGCCAGGGCGGCTGAGCCATCGACACCCAGCCCATCCGGGTTAAGGGGCCATTGTCGATGCAATGCCGTCGTTCGGCGAGCGCGACATTTCCAGATTGATTGTCGAGCACGATCAAGGACGAGCGCGGCGTCTGAAATTGGCCATCCGTTCAAGTGGCCAAGATACGAACAGGCATGGCTCAGCGTCTGTGCAATTTCGCATTAGAGCGCCTTATTCTTTCAATGAGAACTTCTCATTTCTTGCCGGCTCCCCTCGCTGTTAGCGTTCCTGCCAATTGAGATGACGCAACCGCATCGAATTGTTTGCAGGGGAGTTGGATATGGGCAGGGATACCGACAAATCAGGCAAGAGAAGCGCTGCGAAGGGGCATCTGCCCTCTCGTCGACAGTTGCTGAAGGGGGCGGCGGCGGTCGCCGGCGCGGCTGCCGGATCGAGTGTGATCGGTGCGCCCGTGATCTGGGCGCAGGAGATCAAGGACATCGAGCTTCGACATGTCGGCGTTTCCTATTCCGTGGTGAAGGCGATCGGCGATCAGGCCGCCAAGGATCTCGGCTTCAAGGTCACGATGCAGAACCTCGACACTTCTGCCGCGATCAACCGCTTCATCACCCAGCCGAACAGCGTGGATATCCCCGATCTCGAGGGCTGGCAGGCCAAACTCGCTGCCAAGCGCGGCGTGATCCAGGGCATCAACATCAAGAAGATCAAGGAGTTCGACAATTTCCTGCCGATCTTCACCAAGGGCGAACTCGACGGGCACAAGATTCCGCGTCAGGGCGTCTCGCCCTACGAGGCGATGTACATCAAGGACGCGGCTGCGACCGATCTGCATGATGGCGTCACCGACTGGGCGACATTCCTGCCGCAGGTCTATAACGCCGATTCCATCGGCTATCGGCCGGATCTGGTCGATCATCCCGTCACCGAATGGAAGGACCTGCTCAATCCCAAATACAAGGGCAAGGCCGCGATCCTCGACGTTCCGGCGATCGGCATCATGGACGCCGCACTCTGCTTCGAGAGCGCCGACCTGATCAAGTACGGCAACAAGGGCAACATGACCACGAAGGAGATCGACTTCACGATCGAGAAGCTGATCGAGCTGAAGAAATCCGGTCACTTCCGTGCGACCTGGACCACCTTCGACCAGTCGGTGCAGTTGATGGCGGCAGGCGAAGTCGTGATCCAGTCGATGTGGTCGCCGGCTGTGGCGGCTGTCCGCGTCAAGCAGATCCCGTGCGTCTATGCGCCGGTCAACAAGAAGGGCGACAAGGAAGGCTATCGAGGCTGGTGCAACGGCCTCGGCCTGATGAAGCATCTCAGCGGCAAGAAGCTGGATGCGGCCTACGAGTACATCAACTGGTACTATTCCGGATGGCAGGGGGCGTTCGTCAGCCGCTACGGCTATTACAGCCCGGTTCCATCGACGGCGAAGAAGCAGATGACTCCGACCGAATGGGCCTTCTGGTATGAAGGCAAGCCGGCGCCGGAAGAGATCAAGGACCCGTACGGCGTTCCGATGGAAAAGGCCGGCACTGTCCGCGACGGCGGATCTTTCCTGGAGCGCGTCAAGAATATCTCGTGCTGGAACACGCTGATGGACGAGGCCGCTTACATGAACAAGCGCTGGAACGACTTCAAAGTCGCCTGATGCTTGCGTAACAAAAGCCTGAGACGTTCGTCGTCTCAGGCTTTCATTCGGTGATCTGGCATTCGTGGATACGAAAAGCGGATGGAAAGCAAAGCCAAGGGAGGAGGGAGCAGCGCAGGTTGGCTGCTGATCCTTCCCCTCGTTCTCATTCTGGTACCGTTCTTCATCGTGCCGATCATCGGCGTGGTCGCCGCCAGTTTCGTGCAGAGCGACGGGTTCGGCGGTATTATTCCGAGCTTCACGCTCGACAATTACAAGGGCGTCTTCACTTCGGGGCTTACCTACCAGCTGTACTGGGCGACCTTGAAATTCTCGGTGTTTGCCTGGTTTTTCTCGCTGCTGATCGGCTTCTGGATTGCTTATTTTCTGGTGTTCCACGTTCGCAACCCACTACTGGCGCTCGGGCTTTTCCTGATCTGCACAGTGCCGTTCTGGACCTCGAACATCATCCGCATGATTTCGTGGATTCCGCTGCTCGGCAAGGAAGGCCTGATCAACAGCGCGCTGATCAAGACCCATGTCATCGACCAGCCGCTCGACGTGCTGTTGTTCTCGAGTCTTGCGGTGGTGATCGCCTATGTTCACCAGCTGACAATCTTCATGATCGTGCCGATCTTCAATTCGATGGCCCGGATCGACAAGCGCACCATCGAGGCAGCGCGTGACGCGGGTGCGTCGCGGTTCGAGATCGTTCGCTTCATCGTACTGCCGCTTTGCAAGACCGGCATTGCCCTCGGGTCGATCTTCGTGGTCTCGATCGTGATGGGAGACTTTTTCGTTGTGAAGGTAATGTCCGGCGGCGGTTCGGCGTCGGTGGTCGGTGCCTTCTATGAAGACATCGGCGTGCTGCAATATCCGACCGCTGCAGCCAGCGCCACCATCCTGACGGTCATCGTATTGCTGCTCGTTGTGGGGATCCTGCGTACCGTCGACATCCGCAAGGAGCTGACGCGGTGATCGACCAACCGTCCGCCGACGCCAATCCGGTTCCGGTCCGGCGCCGCCGCGCGTTGGCACCGAGCCGAGACGGCCGTCCCTGGACGTTCTACGTGCTGGCGACGTTGTTCACCTTATATGTCGTCGCGCTCTATGGACCGATGGTCTGCATCTATATCCTGTCGTTCCAGGATGTTCGCGGCGGCCTGGTATTTCCGATGCGCGGAACATCGCTGCACTGGTTCGTCGATCTTTTCACCCAGGTGCGCACCGGTGACGTCAAGGGCGCGTTCAGCCGTTCTATCCGGCTGGCCGTGGTCGTGACCATCATCACCGTCGTGATCTCCTTCATGTCAGGCCTCGCCTTTCGCAAGCGCTTTGCCGGCGACAGCGTGGTGTTTTATCTGATGATCGGCAGTCTGGTTGCACCCGGCCTGGTGCTCGGCATCGGCGTCGGCCTGATCTGCAACGTGCTTGGCATCGAGACCAGCTGGTACACCACCGCGCTCGGTGCGCAATTGTCGTGGACGCTGCCATTCGGCGTGCTTGTCATGTTCGCGGTGATGTCGCGGCTCAACAACGCCTGGGAAGAGGCGGCGCGGGACCTCGGCGCCAGCGCCTGGCAGACGACCTTCCTGGTGATTGTCCCGATTCTGGCGCCGGGCCTGGTGGCGGTAGCGCTGTTCGGCTTCACGCTGTCCTATGACGAATTCACCCGGAGCCTGCTGACGGCAGGTTCGCTCAACACCCTTCCGCTCGAAATCTGGAGCATGACGCTGAACGTTACCTCGCCCTCGCTATACGCGCTCGGCACGGTGACGACGTTGATCTCGTTCCTCATCATCGGCGTCTGCCTCGGTACTATCGCGCGAATCCAGAAGCGTCGCGCGGTTGGGCCGGCGGCGCACTAGGGAACCAACAGAGCTATGGCTGTCGAAAACGGAAGCATCGAACTGGCGGGCATCGTCAAGAGCTATGACGGCACCACCCGGGTCGTCGATGGCGTTAACTTAAGGATTCCCGACCGCGCCTATTGCTGCTTCCTGGGCCCGTCCGGCTGCGGCAAGACGACGATCCTGCGCATGATCGCGGGCCATGAGGATCCGACCCACGGTGAGATATTGATTGGCGGTCACGACGTCGTCGGCCTTGCGCCGGTCGAGCGACGCACCGCGATGATGTTCCAGTCCTATGCGTTGTTTCCGCATCTGAACGTTCGTGATAATATCGCATTCGCCTTGCGCGTGCGCGGCGTGGGAGCGCAGGAACGGCGCAAGGCGGCCGACGCCATGATCGAGAAGGTCAGGCTGACGGAACTTGCCGATCGGTTGCCGGCGCAGCTTTCGGGCGGTCAGCAACAGCGTGTCGCTTTGGCGCGCGCCGCCATCACCGGCCCGAAGGTGTTGCTGCTGGACGAGCCGCTGTCGGCGCTCGATGAACAACTGAGGGTGCAGATGCGACAGGAACTCAGCCGCATGCAGCGTGATCTCGGGATCACCTTCATCCACGTCACTCACACACAACTCGAAGCGATCGCGATCGCTGACATCGTCGTGGTGATGGAAAAGGGCAAGATCAAGCAGGCCGGCCCGGCCCGCGACGTCTATGACCAGCCGCAGGACCGCTACGTCGCTGAGTTTCTCGGCGGTCAGAACGTCCTCACGGGGCGGATCGAGCGGATCGAAGGCGACAGTGCGATCATCGTGTCGCCAGAGATGCGCGACGTCGTGGTGCCGCTTGGCGTTCGCCGGACCGCATCGGCAGGAGATCGTGTGGATTTTGCCATACGCCGCGACGATGTCGATCTGGTGCGGCCCGAGCGTGGCGGCGGCGAACGCGCCAAGGTGCCGAGCCGGGTTCGCGCCATCGAATACCAGGGCAATTTCGTCAAGGTCATCCTGGACAAGATCGGCGACGACGAACTGATCGCCTATGTGCCGGATCGTGTGTTCTATCGCGACCCGTTCTCCGTCGGAGACGTGGTGATCGCCGGATGGGAAAAAGACAAGACCCGAATGCTCGCTTGAAACAGACTGCCGGTCCAAAGATAAAACAGGAGAACGCGCATGAATGTCGAGATGACGGTCAACGGGAAGAAAGTGAAGGCAGATACTCCGCCGTCACTGCTGCTGTCCGATTTCCTCCGCGAGAACCTTAACCTCACTGGCACCCATGTCGGCTGCGACACCTCGCAATGCGGCGCCTGCGTGGTCCATATCGACGGCGTCTCGATGAAGAGCTGCACGCTGCTGGCGGTCGCTGTTGACGGCAAGTCAGTCACGACGATCGAAGGCCTCGCCAGAACCGCCAATGCCGATCTTCATCCGATGCAACTGGCCTTCCATCACAATCATGGCCTGCAATGCGGCTTCTGCACGCCCGGCATGATCATGAGCGCGGTTGATTTTGCCAGGCAGACGCCGAATCCCACCGAGACGGATGTCCGGCATTGGCTCGAGGGCAACATCTGCCGCTGCACCGGCTATCAGAACATCGTCGCGGCCGTGCTCGCCGGCGCCGCCGCCATGCAGACCCAGGCAGGAGGCTGACCATGAATGTTCATACAGGCATCGGCGCCTCGATCCTGCGCAAGGAAGACCGCCGGTTCATCACCGGCAAAGGCAATTACGTCGCCGACATCAAGCGCCCCGATATGGCGATGGGCGTATTCCTGCGCTCGCCGCACGCGCACGCGGTGATCAAGAGCATCGACATCACGGCGGCCGCCGCGCTGCCCGGTGTCGCAGCAATCTACACCGGCGCGGACCTTGCCGCGGACAAGGTCGGCGGTCTGCCCTGCGCGTGGGGCGTCAGCAACGCCGATGGCACGCCGATGAAGGAGCCGCCGCGTTCGGCGATGGCGGTCGACAAGGTGCGATGCGTCGGCGACGCGGTGGCGTTCGTGATCGCCGACACGATCGAACAGGCGCGCGAAGCCGCTGACGCGATCGAGGTCGGCTATGAGGTTCTGCCGGCCGTGGTCGGCGTGCTTGACGCTATACGTCCCGGCGCGGCCGCCGTGTTCGACGACATCCCCGACAACACCTGCTTCGACTGGGAGTGCGGCGACGCCAGGGCGACGGCGGCGGCATTCAAGAATGCTGCTCATGTCGCCAAGATCAGCCTGGTGAACAATCGCCTGGTCGGCAATCCGATGGAGCCGCGCGCGGCAGTGGCTGAATACGATGCCGGCCGCGACCATTACACGATGTGGACCACCAGTCAGTTTCCGCATGTGGTGAAGGTGCTGATGGGCAACTTCGTGCTGAACATCCCGCAGCACAAATTACGCATCGTGGCGCCCGACGTCGGCGGCGGCTTTGGCGTGAAGCAATTCCTGTACGCCGAGGAAATCATCACCACCTGGGCCTCACGCAAGGTGGGTCGTCCGGTGAAATGGGTCAACGAACGCAGCGAAGGCTTCCTGTCGGACGCCCATGGGCGTGATCATGTCAGCGAAGCGGAACTGGCGCTCGACGAAACCGGCAAGTTTCTCGGCCTGAAGGTACGCACCGTTGCCAACATGGGCGGCTATTTGTCGACATTCGGTCCAAACATCCCGACAAACCTCTACGGATTGCTGCTGGCCGGTGTCTACACAACGCCTGCGATCCATTGTGAAGTCAAAGGCGTGTTCACCAACACCGTGCCGGTCGACGCCTATCGTGGTGCCGGCCGTCCCGAGGCGACCTTCCTGCTGGAACGTCTCGTCGACGTCGCGGCCAGCGAGATGAAGATCGACAAGGCCGAAATCCGGCGCAAGAACATGATCGACGCGTCGCAATACCCCTATCAGACGCCGGTGATCGTGAAATACGACAGCGGCGACCCGAAGGCCTGTCTTGAAAAGGCGCTCGAGGTCTCCGACTGGGGCGGTTTTGCAAGGCGCAAGGAAGAGTCGAAGGCGCGCGGCAAGCTGCGCGGCATCGGTCTGTGTACTTATGTGGAGGCGTGCGGCCTGGCGCCGTCACGTATCGTCCAGTCGCTCGGTGCCCGCGCCGGCATCTTCGAAAGCGCCACCGTGCGGGTCCATGTCACCGGCGACGTCACTGTGCTGATCGGAACACACAATCACGGTCAGGGTCATGAGACCACCTTTGCGCAGATCGTTTCGGAAAAATTGTCCATTCCCGCCGACAAGATCGAGATCGTGTTCGGCGACACCGACCGGGTGCAGTTCGGATTAGGTACCTATGGCTCAAGATCGCTGGCCGTGGGGGGTACCGCGCTGGCCAAGGCCACCGACAAGATCATCGCAAAGGGGACCAAGATTGCCGCGCATATGCTCGAGGCGGGTGAGGGGGACATCGTCTTCGAGAACGGATCGTTCGCCGTTCAGGGTACCGACCGGTCGAAATCGTTCGGCGACGTGGTCGGCGCGGCTTACGGCCTGGTGAATTTCCCGGTCGATGTGCTGGAGCCGGGGATGGAAGCCCAGGCATTCTACGATCCGGTGAACTTCACCTATCCCGGTGGCGCGCACATTGCCGAGGTCGAGATCGATCCGGAGTGCGGCTCGGTCGATCTGGTGTCTTACATCGCGGTGGATGACATCGGTACCGTGATCAACCCCATGATCGTGGCGGGGCAGTTGCACGGCGGCATTGCGCAAGGGGTCGGCCAGGCGCTGTTCGAGAATTGCGTCTATGACGAGACATCCGGTCAGATGCTCTCGGCATCATTCATGGACTATTGCATGCCACGCGCCGACAACATGCCCAACATGGAAATTGTCACGCTGTCGACGCTGTGCACGCATACCAGCTTCGGCGTCAAAGGCTGCGGCGAAGTCGGCACCATCGGGTCGCCCGCGACCGTGATCAATGCCGTCGTCGATGCGCTGTCGCATCTCGGCGTCAGTCACGTCGATATGCCGGCAACGCCAAGCCGGATCTGGCGCATCATTCATAATAGCGCCAATCAGCTGCGCGCAGCGGAATAGGAGCCGGCGATGAAGGATTTTTCGTACTACAAGCCATCCACGGTGTCCGAGGCGGTCGCCCTGCTGGCGGCGAGCGGTGAGAACCGTCCGCTTTCCGGCGGCATGACCCTGCTGCCGACCATGAAAATGCGGCTCGCGTCGCCGACCGCCATCGTCGATCTGGCTGCGCTGCCAGGACTGACCGGGATCACGGTCGGTAGTGGCAGCGTGACCATCGGCGCGATGACGACGCATGCCGAGGTCGCGGCTTCGGCTGAGATCAAGGCCGCAATCCCCGCCCTTGCCACGCTCGCCGGTCTGATAGGGGATCCGCAGGTGCGGCATCGCGGCACCATCGGCGGATCGATGGCCAACGCCGACCCTTCCGCGGACTATCCGGCCGCAGCGGTGGGTCTTGGCGCGACGATCGCTACGGATCGTCGCGAGATTGCCGCCGACAGCTTTTTTACGGCGATGTTTCAGACGGCGCTCGAACCCGACGAGATCATCCTGGCCGTCCGCTTTCCGATCCCGGACGCAGCCGGCTATGCCAAGTTCAAGAGCCAGGCATCGCGCTTCGCGCTGGTTGGCGCCTTCGTCGCGCGTTTCGGGCGCACCGTGCGCGTCGCGATTACCGGAGCCGGACCGGTGGTTTTTCGATCCGGGGACATCGAGGATGCGCTGGTGGGTCATTTTTCACCCGATGCGCTGGCGCGGATTTCAATTGCGCCGTCAGGGTTGAATTCCGACATCCATGCCGACAGCGAGTATCGTGCCCATCTGGTGGTGGTGATGGCTCGCCGGGCAGTCGGACAGGCCCTCGGCCACAAGCCGGGTTGACGCTGTAACGGGCGAGGCGGTGCACAACGAGGCGGCAGTCGGTCGCGGAGATGGAGCTTTATTCGGCGGCCTCGGGGAGCGCGGGCCGCGTCGCGGTTTTCGCCGTTTCGGCGGCGAACTCGAGGCGGCTGGAATCCGAGCCCAGATAGCTCTCGAGATAATTATACAGAGCATCAATGGCCGCGAGGTTGCGGCCGGCGGCCCGATACAGCAACAGATCGACCGGCGGCAGGACCGGGAAGCCCTCATTTGCGCCGATTTCGCGCAGGCCCGGCGTCAATGCGCTGCGGCCGAGCACAGTCACCGCCATGCCGGCAAGCGCTGCCGCCTGCAATCCAACGGCGCTGGCACTGACACAGGTGATCTTCCAGTTGCGCCCGATCCGCTCCAGCTTTTCGATCGCATGTTCCCGATAAATGTTGCCGGCCGGCAGCACCGCCAGCGGCACCGGATCGACCCAATGCGCGTCGGAATCGGCGCCAACCATCCAGATCAACTGTTCCTGGCCGACCACCTTGCCGCCGGAGAAGCCCTCCATTTTGGTCACCAGCGCAAGATCGATCTCTCCGCGACGAACCAGTCCAACCAGCGGCGTCGACAATTCGCAACGCAGTTCGACCTGTACCTTTGGAAACGCCTTGCGAAAGCGGCTCAGAATCGCGGGCAAAACGAAGGCCGCGTAGAGATCCGGCGTGCCCAGGACCACGGTTCCCTCGACGTCCGCCGCGGCAAGCCGTTGCAGCATCTCGTCGTGAAGCCGGAGGATGGATTTTGCGTAGGAAAGCACCAGGTCACCGTCATCGGTGAGAAGTTGGCGGCGGCCCTCGTGGCGCAACAGCGTCGTGTTGATCAGTTCTTCCAGCCGCTGCAACTGCAGCGTGATGGCGGGCTGGGTTCGCCCGAGCTGCCGCGCGGTAACGGTGATGCTGCCGGTCTGAACCACCGACACGAATGACCTCAGCATACGAATATCGAGGCTTATCAATGGCATATCCAAGCGCCTCCCTTGTTGAGGACAATGCAGTTCTTGTGCCATTGGAATCCGGTCGCGGCGTTCGGGTGCCGGCCCGTAAGCCCGGCTGTTCGAATGGGCGCACGTGGTCGCCGTTAGCTCCGCGAACGGGCAACATAAGATGTGTTGGCGTCAGCCCCGGTCCTGCCGCAGGCGATCGAGCAGCACGCCGACAATGACAATGGCGCCGAGCACGATCATCTGCACTTAACCGTCAATGCGGGTAAGACTCATGCCGTTTGACAGGATGGTGACGAATAGCGCGCCCAGCACGGCGCCGGCGATCGCCTGCAGCGCATTTCGATTGAAGGTCCCGTCGCTCGCGCGCTGCGCCGCGATTGGCACCGGGCATGCAAACCTTCAGTCCGCGCGATAGACGGAGATCGGCAGCCCTTCCATCCGCGCCTTGATCTGCAGGGCCGTGTATAGCGAGAAGTGCCGTGCCTGCTGCAGATTACCGCCCTGAAACCAGAGCGCTTCCTGCTTCGTCGGCTTCCACATGTTGCGCAGTTCACCTTCCCAGGGCCCGGGATCCTTTGCGGTATCGGAACCAAGGCCCCAGCACAGGCCGATTTTTTCGGCGACCGCCGGAGAAATAAGTTGCGCCGCCCAATCGTTCATCGGCCCGTAGCCCGTCGCATAAACGATGAGGTCGGCGGGCAGGGTGGTGCCGTCGGCCATGACCACGGCATCCTCCGTGAGATGGCTGATCTGCACGCCGGACTTTAATGCGATGTGGCCCTCGATGATCAGGTCCGAGGCGCCGACATCGATGTAGTAGCCGGCCCCGCGCCGCGCATACATCAAGCCGATGCCGCTTTCGTCTTCACCGAATGTCAGCATGAAGCCTGCCGCCCTGAGCCGCTCGTAGAACGAGGCGTCTTCCTGCTTGATGCGCGTGAACACGGGCTTCGCGAATTGCGGAAGAATGCGGTAGGGAATCGAGGCTGCGATCAGGTCCGCGCGGTCGGTATCGATGCCGGCGGCCATCGCCGCTTCCGAATAGAGCGGCCGCCCGTGACGCTCCAGGGCTTCGGATTTGACCACCAGGGTTGGTGAGCGCTGGATCATCGTCACGCTCGCACCATGCTCCCACAGGTCCGCCGCGATATCGTGCGCGGAATTGTTGGCGCCGATGACGACGCACCTCTTGCCCGCATAGGGCGCGCCGTCCTGATGCTCGCTCGAATGATGCGCAATGCCCCGGAAGCGATCCTGGCCTTCGAATACCGGCCGGTTTGGGACGCCCGACATGCCGGTCGCCAGAACCAACTGTGCAGGATTCAGCGTTATGGTTTGGCCTTCGCGTTCGACTTCGACGATCCAGCGCTTTGAGGCGTCGTCCCATTCAGCCCGCTTGCACGTCGTCGCGTTCCATATGTCCAATTCCATGATGGAGGCGTAGGCTTCCAGCCAATCGCCCATCTTGTCCTTTGGCGTGTAGATCGGCCAATGATCCGGAAAGGGCAGATACGGCATGTGATCGTACCAGACGGGATCGTGCAGGCAGAGCGATCTGTAACGTCTGCGCCAGCCGTCGCCCGGTCGCTGCAATGCGTCGACGATCAACGTCGGAACGCCGAGCTGCTTCAATCTTGCCGCAAGCGCCAGGCCGCCCTGACCGCCACCGACGATCAGGCAATAGGGCTGCTGCGATATGCCGAGTTCGGTTTTCTCGTCATTTCGCCGGTCAAGCCAGCTGCGTCGGCCCTTCACGACGCCGCGCGTCGTGCCGGCGATACGTGTCGGCCCGCGCTTCTCCTCGTGCCCCTTCAATTCGCGCAGCGTGGTGAAAAACGTCCAGCAGCGCCCATCCTTCAGCCGCAGGTGGCCCTTGCCGCGTCCGACCGCGATCTCGAAACTGAACCAGGCGCCGATGGTGTCGCCTGGTTCGTCCACTTGCTCGATCTGCCATTTGCCCGGCTTCACCTCGCCCAGACGCTCAGACAGCATATTCCAGATGCGCTCGCGGCCTTCGAGCGTGACGATATTCCAGGTGAAGGCCAGGAAATCCCGCCAGTAACATTCATCCGCGAACAGCGCCTGAAGCCGGGCCTTGTCGCGGGTGACGAGCGCCTCATGGAAGTCCGCGAGCCAGTGCGCGGGTTGTTGATCGGACGGCATCGAACAGCTTCACTTTCTCAAGTAGAATATATGATATATGATGAAATGAACGACGGCGACAAGCTTCGTGGCGCCGCGATCGCATTTTTAGTATGACGCCACGATTGTTAGCTCGCGCTCTTTGGCTTCGCTCAACCAACGGCTCGCGCGCGGGTCGATCGCAACATTCGGGATCAGGACATGGCTTTGACGGGTTTCGTTTCGAGCAGTCGCGAGAATTTGGCGTCGCGAACCTATGCTCAGTTGCGTGAGGCGTTGATGGCCGGACGGTTCTGGCCCGGTCAGCGATTGCGCATTCGCGAGCTTTCCGAGGCGATGGGGGTGAGCGACACGCCCGTGCGCGAAGCCATCATGCAACTGGTTCGCGAGGGTGGCCTTGAGATGCGTTCGGGGCAGTCCATCACCGTGACCCGGTTGTCGCTGACGCGCTACCGCGAACTTCGCGAGATACGCCTGTTGCTCGAGGGACTGGCGACGGAAAAAGCGGTGCCGCTGCTGACGGGAGCCGACCTCAAGCAGCTCAAGAAATTGCATGACGGTTTGGTGCGGGCCGAGAAGGACGGCGACTCCGAAGCCGCCACGCTGACCAACTTCAATTTCCACTTTCTCATCTATCGCGCGTCGCAAGCCGAGGATCTGGTCTCCATCCTGGAGACCATCTGGCTTCGCAACGGACCTCTCCTAAAATTCCTCTATCCGCACGCGCGTCCAACCTATCCCGGGCGTCACCAGCATTTGATCCTGCTGGAAGCGTTGCAAGAGCGCAATGCCGTGGCGGCCCGCCAGGCGATCCAGGATGACATCCTCGAGGGTGGCGCTTTGCTGGTGAAATTGCTGTCAAAAATCGAGAAAGGCGAGGCGGTCGTCAAGGAAGATGCCGATGGCAACATGCATCTGGAATTCCTGACGCCGGCAGTGGGATGAGGTCGGGCTAGATCCGTTCGTCGGTGATTTCGCGGTCCAGCCCGTGACAACAATTTGGATATATGATATATCCTGCCGGGTTGGGCATTCCTACCGACGTCACGGAGCCAGATGCTTCGCCGAACAAGCTTGAATGCGCCGACAGGATTTGGCTGAAACCTCCACTCTGGACGGCGTCATGACAACAGGCACTCTCGACCCGGCTTCAAAGAGCCATTTGCCGGACTTCAACAGCGCGGCGACGGTGCCCGGACTGTCCGGAAAGGTCGATCTTCGACGCGACACCTGGGGCATTCCGCATGTCCGCGCGGCCTCGCATCTCGATGCCTTTGCCGGGCTCGGCTTCGCCCATGCGCAGGACCGGCTCTGGCAGATGGAAGCCCTGTTGCGCCGGGGCACCGGACGCTACGCGCAATGGGTCGGAAAATCCGCGCTGGCCGGCGATGTGCTGGCCCGGCAGCTCGACACCGCGGGCGCCTCGCGGCGCGATTTCGCGCTGCTCAACAACGACACCAAGGCAATGCTCGAAGCTTATGCGCGCGGCGTCAACGCGTTCATCGGGCAGGGCACGTGGCCGGCGGAATACGCCATTCTCGGCGCCAGGCCCGGGGCATGGGAGCCGTGGCATTCGATCGCGGTGATGCGTCAGATCGGATTCCTGATGGGCTCGGTATGGTGGAAACTGTGGCGCGCGGCGGCGCTGCCGATCGTAGGCTCAGCCGAGATCTCGAAACTGCGTTTCGACGATGGCGGCGACGACATGCTGTGCATTCCGCCCGGCGCCGAGGGCGCGCGCTATCTCGCAGCGCTCGCCGACCTGAAGCCGGGTCTAGAAGCGCTGCTGGGTAGCCAGGACCAGCAGGAAGCCGAAGTCGCCGGCGGCAGCAACAATTGGGCGCTCGGACCGCAGAAGACCGCGACCGGAAGGCCGCTGCTGGCAGGTGATCCGCACCGCGTGCTGGAAATGCCGAGCATGTACGCGCAGGCTCATCTCGCCTGCGACGACTTCGACGTCATCGGTCTCACCGTCCCCGGCGCGCCTGGATTTCCGAATTTCGGTCATAACGGCAAGGTGGCGTGGTGCGTGACCCACGCCTTCGTCGACATTCACGACCTCTATATCGAGCGCTTCGACGCGGCCGTCGAGAACACGCGCTTCAAGGACGGCTGGAAGCCGGTCAAGCACCGCGCGGAAACCATCTTGGTCCGCGGCGAAATGGACGTCAGCATCGAGGTCGTGGAAACCATGCATGGTCCGGTCATCGCGGGCGATCCCGCCGCGGGCTCCGGCCTGGTGCTGCGCTCGATGCAGTTCGCCGTGCCGGATACGTCGTTCGACTGCACGCTGCCGGTGTTGCGATC
>Ga0307500_10000076_pt1 | contig 30926 bp, 25 predicted proteins | sample 14_S_MG_FD_201362 | JGI IMG/M metagenome (GOLD analysis project Ga0307500, IMG submission 201362) | Soil microbial communities from Populus trichocarpa stands in riparian zone in the Pacific Northwest, United States - 14_S | ecosystem: Environmental > Terrestrial > Soil > Riparian zone > Trees... | reverse complement strand
GACCAAGCTTGAACTGCCCGGATGAACCGGAGCATTCTGCGGCGTCAGGCGTCGACCGCCCGCCATCGGACCGCTTGGCTTGAAGCGGGCCCGGCCGATGGACCCCTGATGGTTTTCATCCATGGCTGGCCCGAACTCGGATTGGTTTGGTGGAAGCAACTCGAGCACTTCTCGTCGGCGGGGTGGCGGTGCATCGCCCCCGACATGCGTGGATATGGCGGGTCCTCCGTGCCGACAACGGTGGCTGCCTATGCTCTACGGGAGATAGTCGCGGACATGCTGGAGCTACATGACTTTCTCGGTCGTAAACCAGCCGTGTGGATAGGGCATGATTGGGGAGCTCCGGTCGCCTGGAGTCTCGCTGCGCACCATCCCGACCGTTGCCGTGCCGTCTCGGGTCTCTGCATTCCCTATTTCGCGCGCGGATGACGCTGGACGTGTTGGCGTCGCTCGTCGATCGCGATTTGTATCCCGTCGCCGATTATCCGGTCGGCCAATGGGACTACTGGCTGTACCATCGCGAGCAATTCGAGCAGAGTGCGCGCGACCTGGAAGCCGACGTCCCGAGCACGTTCGCTACTCTCTATCGGACGGCCTTGCGGGACGGGATCGGGAAGCCCGCGCGGGTAGCGAGCATGCGGGCGAATGGCGGCTGGTTCGGCGAAGCGCATGTGGCACCAGCGACCTGTTGCGATGAGCGTATGGTGTCGCAAGCAGCGTTCGACGAGTTGGTCCAGGTCTTCACGGCGAACGGCTTCCGAGGCGCCAACGCCTGGTACCTCAACGACGAGGCGAACCGGGCCTACGCGGCGGAGGCGGCAAACTTCGGGCGCCTGTTCATGCCCGCGCTCTTTGTCCACGCCGCATGGGATGTCGTCTGCGACACGTTGCGCAGTCGTCTCGCAGATCCGATGCGGGTGGACTGCGCCAATCTTACCGAAACAACCATTGAGGCCGGGTATGAATTGTCTTTGGAGGAGCCCGGAAAGCTTAACGACGTGATCCAATCGTGGTTGACGGAGCAGGGTCTTCGGACGCGTGCCTAGCGGTTCGATCCACGATCGATACACGTGCTCTGGTCGTAGTCTGCTCTGCGCAGGTCATGCCCCGGGATGGACGTCGAGCACACCGGTTACTCCGAACCCGCAATCATTCGGGCTTGTGCAATTCGGAGTTGAAGGTGGGCGTGTTGGCCTTCAAAAAATCGATCACGGCCTCGACGCGTCGAGGGGTGTGTTGGCGATCACGCCTAAGAATCGAAACCTGGGTGTCTTCGCCGCGCCAGGCACGCAGCACCTCGACCATCCGGCCACTGCCCAAGGCGTCTGCAGCAAGCCACAGAGGCGCCATCGCGATGCCGGTGCCAATCAGTGCGGCGCCCCATACCGCGTCTCCGTCATCGATTGCTACGCGAGGCTGGAACGGCGGCCGCGCCTGTCCACGCGCGTCGGCTTCATCGGACGCCGAGTTTCGCAGTCTCCAGGGTCGCACCGCGCCGGTTTTTCTGTTCCTGAAACCGATTAAATCGTGTCGAGCGAGATCCTCGGGATTGTCGGGATATCCGCGCCGCGCCAGGTAGTGAGGCGAGGCGCAGATGACCCAGGGATAGCGGAACCACGGCTGCGCAATATGTCCGGGAATACCGGTTAGTGGCCCACTGCGTATGGCGAGGTCGATGCCAGCCTCGGCCAGATCAACGGTCTCATTGCTGGCGCGCACATCGAGGCCTACGCCCGGCAGCGCCGTGATAAAGGACGGCAGCAGCGGAACGAGGCGGCATCGCACGAAGGCGACCGGCGCGCTGATGCGGACTCGTCCCGCCGCCCCGGTCGAGACGATGTCATCGAGAGAAGCCTCCAGCGCCAAGATCCCGCGGATTGCTTCCCGAGCCGCATCGATGAGTTGCTCGCCGGCTTCGGTAAGTGAGAGTGCATGGGTTGACCGGTGCAGCAGCTTCAGACCGTAGGCCGCTTCGAAGCGGGCGATGGTCTTCGACATCGCGGACGTGGACATTCCCAAGCGGCGGCCCGCCTCGGCGAAACTCCCGGCATCGACCACGGCGACGAAACAACGCAACTGCGGCAGCGACAATTCGGAAACAGGTGTGGACATGAACTCAAGCGTGCCACTCACTGCTGAACCGGGCAAGTGGCGTCGCGATTCAACTCAGTGCCCGGGATGTGAATGCCGCCGAATTACCTCGGTTGCTTCCGCCTGGACGCCAGCCTTGCAGATGCCGCGAAACGTAGAGCGCTTCAAGTAGTGTGCGCCAAGATTCAAACGGCCTTGCGGCGGGGAAGGAAGTGTTCGGCGGCATAACGAGGATCTCTTTCCGACACAATTTTCAATACGGCGTTAGCGCGCAATATCGGATCGCCCTGAACCGAGAGCAGGCCTTGCGAAAACACCAGCGAATTCGTGACCCGAAGAACCTCCAGTCGCCCTTCAATCCAGGATCCAAGTAGCGCCGGACCCAGAAAATCGCAGGTCAGGTTTACCGTAGGTAAGAATCTGGAGAGGTCGGCTTGCAGATTGCTCCCCATCGCAAGTAGCATGTCCGCCAACAACGCCAACATGCCCCCATGACAGGTGCCGCTGGTATTGCAGTGACGTCGCTCGATCCGGATGCCGAGAACGATCCGGTCCAGTTCCCATTTTCCGTAAAGCGGACCGTTCGCGTCGATGAAACCGGACTGCGGCAGCGACAAGCGCACAAAGCCGTCCGATATAGCGCTTTCGACTTCTGAGTTCATTGAACCAACTGCCAGCCATCCACGCGGAGTGTCTAGCACGGCGATGGTGGCGCGCGATCGCGATTGCGCGGCGTGAGCGCGGTGATGCCAGCTCTCGTCGACGGACATGGATGCGACTTCTGTCGCTGCCAATGGGAGAAATCGCGTTTCCATCAATATATTGATCTTTTTGCCGGGCGGTTGACCTGACGACGGCGACGATCAAGAACTACACGTCAACAGCAGGCAACTTGACCTGAACGTTTTCAGCTCTTTAGCGACAGCTAAAGCATAGCGAGCGATTTCGCATGTCTTCCGCAAGAGTAATGCCCGTTCTCCCGGCCGGTCTGACTGCCGCCGACCCTTCGGGTAATACGCCGGTGCGTCGGTCAGAGTGCGCCGGGCGTGGCGCGGCCGGGAGCTCGCACCTCCGCGCAAAAGAAATCCGTATCCGACGTCGCATGGTGTTCGGACTGCTGGACGGTTCAACCCGACAGGGTCGCCACGACCTCGTCCATAGTCGCAGACAGTTCTTCGTCGTGAAATCCGAGTTCGGGCAAGCCGTTGGCAAGCGTCAGGGCCAACGGCACTCCGCAACCGGATACGTCGACGGGAATGCACTTGCTGATCGAGCGTACATTCAGCGTAACCAGTCCGGTTTCCGCAAAATAGTTCTGCAATCGCGCGGCCTCTATCATCTTGCGGACGCGGTCCGGTTCGATCGATCGAGCGCGGATATCCTTCTCGGCGAGCGTCCGTCGGACGAGAAGCGCGATCTCGCGGTCGGTCAGTGTGGCAAGCAACACCATGCCGGCCGTGCTCCAAACGGCATAGCGGCGCGATCCCAGCGTCATGTGAGCGCGTCCGGGACGTTCGAATTGCATGATCTGCATGTAGCGAAGGTAGATCCCATTGCGGGACGTCAGGCTGGCCGCAAGACCGGTCCGCTCGGAAAGCGTCTCGAGCATGGTCGTGAGCGCTCCTGTTCGCAGACGGCCGCTGTCACGCCAGGATCCAAGCAGGGTTACCCGCAAGCTTGGCTGATAACTGCGATTCAGGGGATCGTAGTCGAGGTAGCCCAGGGTAACCATTCCCTTCAGCAGGAGAGAAGTGGTCGACTGCGGCAGATCGAGCCGCTCCCAGATCTCTCTCGCGCGCGCCGGGCGACGCACCTCGTCGAAGAATTCCAGCACGCGAAGCGGACGGGCCGCCGAGCGCATACCCGCGGTCAGCTTCTGTTCTACGTTCGCGACCGGTGGAATGTATTTCCAGAGATGTTCCTTCACTCCCGCGCTCGCTTCCTTCCAGACATAGGCTGGCTGAAGCGCCAGCTCGTATTCAGACTCAAATCGCTCAGATTGGACCCGAGACCGTCATGTTGGCCTTGGCTGCCAATCGTCACAGCGGACTGGTTGGTTGAATTCACACAGGTACGGCTGTTCTCCCAAAAAGGATAGAAAATGGATCTAGGATTAGCAAGCCGCGTTGCGGTGGTCACCGGCGGCGGGCGCGGCATAGGCGCGGCGACGGCGTTGTTTCTGTCGGGCGAGGGCGTCAAGGTCGCCGTACTCGACCAGGACGGTGAGCCGGCGCTGGAGTCGGCTGCCGCCGTTACCGCGGCAGGTGGAACCGCGCTTGGATTGCAGTGCGACGTGACGAACGCAGCGCAGGTCGTAGACGCCATCGGAAAGATAATCGCCGAGTTCGGTCACGTGGACATTCTCGTCAACAATGCCGGGATCGTGCGCGACCGCAGTATCCTGAAGATGGAGGAGGCCGATTGGGACAGCGTCATCGACGTGACGTTGAAGGGCAGCTTCCACTGTTCCCGCGCCGTAATTCCCAAGATGCGGGAGCAACGCTGGGGCAGGATCATCAACCTGGCATCGCGGTCGATGTTCGGTAACCCAGGTCAGACGAACTATGCAGCGGCCAAGGCCGGTGTGGTTGGCTTTACGCGTTCGCTGTCACTTGAGCAGGCGAGCTACGGCATCACGGTAAACGCGATTGCGCCTGGCTTCATCGAAACCAAGGGCATTCAGAGCATTCCGAATTATGCATCGTTGCGGGCGACCGCCGTCTCCAAGAGCCCGGTTGGCTTTCTCGGTGAGCCGGACGACATCGCCGGCACCGTTGCGTTCGTGGCCTCCGATCGTGCCCGGTATATTACCGGCACGACCATCTTCGTGACAGGTGGAAGGTATTCGTCGTGAGCGATCCCGCTGCGATCGCCGATTCGAAGCGCGAGATACCAGCCCCGATCCCGTTGTACTGGGACGATCTCACGCTCGGTTGCAGCTATTCGACGCCGAGCCGCACGATCACCGAGGCGGACGTCGTCGCGTTCGCCGCGCTGACGGGCGACTTCAATCGGGTGCACGTCGACGCCGAGTATGCCAAGTCCACCCCTTTCGGGCAGCGCATAGCGCATGGCCTGCTGGTCGCTGCGATCAGCGTCGGACTGAATACCAGGAGCTTCGGAAATCAACAGATGGAAAGCGCGCTAATGGCGCTTCTCGAAACCAAGATCAAATTTCCGATGCCGACCTTCCTGGGCGATACGATCGCTGTCAGCGTGGAAGTGATCGGACGCAAAGAGACCAGCCGAGCCGACCGAGGAATAACCGTCTTTCGGCGCACCACCTCGAACCAGCGCGGGGAGATCGTGGTCGAATCGGATGTAACCATGATGATCCGTCGCCGCCCGGAAGCCGTCGGCGCGAGCAGTCTCACGGCAAAACAACAAGGAAGACAGACGTGATCAGTACAGACATCGGATTTACGACGGTCGACGCAATCACCGTTCGCGGGAAAAATCTCGCCGACGACGTGATAGGAAAGCTCGATTTCGTCGACATGGTGATGCTCACGACGCTCGGCAAATGTCCAACACCGGCTGAAAAAGTGATGCTGAATGCGCTCCTCGTCACCAGTTGCGACCACGGATTGACTCCGAGCGCACTGAGCGCGCGGCTCACCTATCTGGGGGCTCCCGAAGCGTTGCAGGGCGCGGTGGCGGCAGGGCTGCTCGGCGCGGGAAGCGTCTTTCTCGGCACCACCCAGAACGCCGCCGAAATGCTGATCGCCGGCGCATCTTCCCTTTCCGACGAGTCGGACGACGCTTCGGTGGCCGATGCGGCGGACAAACTGGTGTCGACCATGAAGGCCGAGCGGCGGCCCATCTTCGGCATCGGTCACACCATTCACGTGAACGGCGATCCGCGCGTACCGGCACTCCGAAACCTTTCGCGAGCGAACGGCTTCTACCGCGTGCACTGGCGGCTGATGGACGCCATCATCGAGGTGTTCCGCCTGCGCGGCAAGGATCTGCCGATGAATGCGGTCGGAGCCACAGCCGCGATCATCGCGGACATGCGTATGGATCCGCTTCTCGGTCGCGGCCTCACCATGGTCGGCAGATGCGCAGGCCTGGTCGGTCACATTCTTGAGGAAAGGCGCTCACCCGTCGCTCAACAGGTGTGGGATCTGGTGCTCGACCAGGATCCCAAGAACGAGCGCCCGAAGCGCGCAGCGAAGAAGACCTGAATGACGGCGGACGCCAACAAGGAATCGGCCAGTGCATCTTGACTTCGCCAGTACCAATCCGAAGACGATACGCAAGTTGATGACGAGCCTGATTGTGCCCCGGCCGATTGTGCTCGTCACCACGGTCGATGGGGAAGGTCGCATCAACGCTGCGCCATTCAGCTTCTTTAAAACGGTCAGTGCCGCGCCTCTGACCGCGCTTCCTTCTATCTCGTCCCGGGCACCCCGCATAGCGGAGGCACCGGTGAGTCTCGAATGCGAGCGACTGCATTCACTTGGCGAAAAGTCGACACTCATAGTGGCCAGCATCAACCATCTGCACATTCGCGACGATTTGTTCGATTCGGAGCGCCACTGCATCGCCGCCAACAGGATGAAACTGGTTGGCCGAATGCACGGGAGCGGCTGGTGCCTACGCACGTCGGCTCTTCTTTACGCCGAGAGACTTACCGATGCTCCATGTCGCTCTACAGTCACGCAGAACGCTTTCGGATGAAGATATGACGGTCGTCAATTTTTTGGATCGCGGAAGCGAATTGAGCAAGGACCTGCCCTGTCTGGTCGAGGACGACGTCAGCTTGACCTATCGCGAGGTCGTCGACTGGTCGCACCGGATTGCCTGGGCATTAGACGATCAATCGATAGGCGCGAAGTCGCGCGTCGCGGTGCTCACCTACAACAATATCTGGGGCTACGTCGCGCTTCTCGGCCTCCAGCGCGCGCGCAGCCTCTGGGTCCCTCTCAATGCCCGGTCGACGATTGAGGAAAACATCGGTCATATGGTTCGGACGCAATCCGAATGGCTGTTTTTTCACAGCGATTTCGCGGTGCATGTGGACCGGATCCGCCGCGAAGTGACGACGCTCAAGGGCGTTGTGTGCCTCGACGCCCCTTCGGCTGCCGCGCCTGAAATGGCGAGTTGGGCGCGTCCGGCGGGCTGCCCGGCGTACCCCGAGCCGCCGACCGATCCCGCCGAGGACGATTTCCGCATAACGAGCAGCGGAGGTACCACCGGCGAACCGAAGGCAGTCGTGCAGACGCAGCGCGGGGTGGAGACCGGCGTGGCGACGTATCTCTCATCGCTTCGGCACGAGGGCAGGCCGCGGTACCTGCTTTGCAATCCCATGACCCATGCCGCCGGCGTAGCGAGCTTTCATATTCTGGCACTTGGCGGCACGATTTTCTTCCTGCGCAAGCCGGAACTGCACCGCGTGATCGAGCAAATCGAGCAGAACCGCATCTCGATGGTAATTCTGACGCCGACAACGCTCTATTCGCTTCTCGCAATGCCGGACCTTGCCAAACACGACTTTTCCTCGCTGCGCTACCTCATGACCGGTGCCGCTCCGGTCTCCGCGAGCAAGCTGCGCGAAGCCATCAAGTTATTCGGGCCGGTGGTGATGCAGGCGTTCGGCCAAACCGAAGCCTCTCCCAGCGTGGCGATGATGCTGCCGGACGAATATGAGGCATGCCTGCGCGACCCCGCGCTCGAGCACAGACTGCACAGTTGCGGGCGTGCCACGCTCTTCGCGAAACTCGCCATCATGGGCGAGGACGGCAAGTTGCTGCCGCCCGGCGAACGCGGCGAGCTTGTTGTTCGGAGCGGTGCCGTGATGCGCGGCTATTGGCGCGAGGGCACCCTGGTCCCGCGCAATGACAAGCACGGATGGCACGGGACGGGGGACATCGCCTACCGCGACGAGGCCGGCTACTTCTACATCGTGGATCGGATCCGGGACCTCATCATCACGGGAGGATTCAACGTCTTCCCCTCGGAGGTCGAACAGGTGATCTGGGGTCACCCCAGCGTGGAGGACTGCGTCGTCATCGGCGTGCCCGACGAGAAATGGGGTGAAGCCGTGAAGGCGGTCGTCTCGCTCAAGTCGGGATCGTCGCTGACCGAGACCGAACTCATTGCCCTTTGCAGGGAGCGCGTCGGGCCCGTGAAGGCGCCGAAGTCCATCGAGTTCTGGAACGACCTTCCGAAGAGCGCGCTCGGCAAGGTTCTGAAGAAAGAGGTCCGCGCAATCCTTCAGTCGCGCGCGGCGGTCCAGGAAAGCTTCGGGAGGCTTGATTGTTGACGGATTTTGCAGCAAGCACGCTTGACGTGGATCTCGAAGGAGGGGCCCTGACCGTATGGCTCTCCCGGCCCGACGCGCGTAACGCCATCAGCCTTCAGATGTGCGACGATCTCTGCAGGTTGTTCGAGCTCCTGCGCTTCGCGAGCGGCATCCACATTGTCATTCTGCGCGGACGGGGACCTTCGTTCTGCGCAGGCGTGGACCTAAAGGAATTCGCCGGCAAGGACCTGCCCTGGATGTCGCGGCGGCGGCACCGCGGCCTCGATGCGTATCTGGCGATCGAACAGTGTCCGATTCCCACGCTCAGCGTCGCGCACGGGGCCCTGATCGGCGGCGGATGCGAAATCGCAGCCGCCTGCGACTTCATCTTCAGCCTGGACACCGCCTTCTTCCGTTGGCCGGAAGCCATGCGGGGGGGCGTAGGCGCAACGCAACGACTTCCGCGCGCCGTCGGCCGCGCGATGGCGAAGGAACTGCTCTTTACGGGCAGAACCGTCTCGGCGGCAGAAGCCGAGCGGATTGGACTGGTGAACCGGGTCTGTGTTGGGACCGAGGCCCTGGAGTCCGCCGTCGGGGAAGCCGCGGCCGAAATTTGTCGCGGCTCCAGTGCATGCATTCGCCTGATCAAGCAGGCCATGAACAACGGCGAGAATTGTGACCGCACGACCGCCATCAGCATCGAGCGACAGGCGATCGACCACAGTCTCGAGGTGGCGCAGACGCTCGAAAGCCACCGGCAAATCCTGCCGTGGAAAAACCGCGCCGACGCCTTGCGATGATTATGTCCCCAACCTCCAGATCGAAGGAATTTTGACCATGGCGCTTCCCGCCTTGCTCGAAAAGCGGCTGAAGATGCCTGTCGTCTGCGCTCCTCTGTTCATCATATCCAGCGTGGATCTGGTGGTGGCGCAGTGCAAGGCAGGCGTGGTCGGGTCATTTCCCGCGCTCAACGCCCGGCCGGCGTCGGAACTAGACGAGTGGCTGCACCGCATCACCGAAGAGCTAGCCGCGTGGGACCGCGACAATCCGGATTGTCTTTCGGCTCCCTTCGCGGTCAACCAAATCGTTCACCGAACGAACGAGCGGCTCGAACACGATATGGAGATATGCGCCAGGCATAGGGTCCCTCTGATCATTACGTCCTTGGGCGCCCGCGAGGATATCAACCGTGCGGTGCACGGCTGGGGTGGAATCACCCTTCATGACGTGATCGACGACCGCTTCGCGCGCAAGGCGGTCGCGAAGGGCGCGGACGGCCTCATTGCGGTTGCCGCAGGCGCTGGCGGACACGCCGGCGTCCAATCGCCGTTCGCGCTCGTTCAGGAAATCCGTCAATGGTTCGACGGGCCTCTTGCACTTTCCGGCGCCATTGCCAGCGGCAACGCGGTCCTGGCAGCGCAGGCGATGGGCGCGGATCTCGCCTATATCGGGTCCTTGTTCATTGCCTCGAAGGAGGCGAACGCCGTCCCCGACTACAAGAACATGATCGTCGAAGGCCGGGCCTCAGATATCGTCTATTCGAATTTGCCGACCGGAGTGCATGGCAACTATCTTGCCCCGTCTATGGTGCGCGCCGGCCTGGACGTCAGCAACCTGCCGACCAGCGACAAATCGCAGATGGACTTTGGCAAGGCCAAGGCATGGCGCGACATCTGGGGCTGCGGACAGGGATTGGGCGCAATCGATCAGATACAGTCGGTGCGCGATCATTTGAATCGGATAGCCGCCGAGTATGAATCGGCGAAGATAGCGCTCGATCGCAGATATATTTGCCAGCATCCGTTGTCCGAGCCTCATATCCGGAGCGGCAACCGCGTCCGCACCCATGCTCTCATTCAAGAGCGTGCAGCGCGGGCGGCGCAGGGGCTAAAGGAGTTGGGCATCGGGGAGGGCGATGCAGTCGCCCTGCTGCTGCGCAACGATTTCGAGTCCTTCGAAGCTTCAGCGGCGGCGGCCATGGTGGATAGCTACACCGTGCCGATAAACTGGCACGCCACCGCCGAGGAGGTGTGTTTCATTCTGCGGGATTGCGCCGCCAAGTGCCTCATTGTCCATCGCGACTTGCTCGATCCGCTCCGCCAAGCACTGCCGCCTGAGCTTCCGATCATTGCGGTTGCAACACCGCCGGAAATCCGTGCGGCCTACAACTTGCCAGCGCAGTCCGCTCACCTCGAAGGTATGCTCGAATGGGAAGGTTGGATTAGAGACCACGCTCCGCTGCAATCTTCGAACGCGGCGAGGAGAGCGGCCGTCATTTACACTTCCGGAACTACGGGTCGTCCGAAGGGCGTGCGGCGGGCGCCTTCGACCGTCCAGCCGAACCTGGCTCCCTGGGGGCTCGAAATCGACGGCCCCGTAAGGGTCCTGATTAATGGTCCGCTCTATCATTCCGCCCCGCTCAGTTTTTCTCAGGCTTGCTTTCGGAAAGGAGCCACCATCGTGCTCCAGCCGCGCTTCGATGCGGAGGAGATGCTCGCGTTTGTAGAGCGCTACCAGATCTCGCACATGCACGTGGTGCCAACCATGTTCGTCCGGTTACTACGTCTCTCCGACGAGACGAAGCTCAAGTACGATCTGTCGTCGCTCCGGTACGTCGTCCATGGCGCGGCTCCCTGTCCGCCTGAAATCAAACAAGCGATGATCGCGTGGTGGGGACCGATCATCAGCGAGTACTACGGATCGACCGAAACCAGCCTGGTGACCTGGCATGACTCCGCGGACGCGTTGCGCAAACCCGGAACGGTCGGAAGGGCGCTGCCCGAAGTAGAGATCGCGATCCTGGATGAGCACGGCAATCGGCTTCCGCAAGGCGAAAGCGGCGAGATCTTCGTGAACACCCGCGCGGGACCGCCGTTCACCTATATCGGAAACGACGAGGCCTTGGCGGAAGTGTCGCGCGGAAGCTTTGTAACGGTGGGCGACGTCGGATTCCTCGATCAAGACGGCTTCCTGTTCCTGCGCGACCGGAAGCGCGACATGATCATTTCGGGCGGCGTCAACATCTATTCCGCCGAAATCGAAGCTGCGATTCTGACGCTGGCGGGGGTGAAGGATTGTGCGGTGTTTGGAATTCCGGACCCGGAATTTGGGGAAGCAGTCTGCGCCCATGTCCAGCCGACCGGTGATAGCGGCCTCGACGCGGATACGATCAAGCGAGCCCTAGGCGAACGGCTCTCGCGCTTCAAAATCCCGAAGGTGATCAGAATCGTCGACAGTCTGCCGCGCGAAGATTCCGGCAAGGTCTTTAAGCGGAAGCTCCGTGAACTCCACGCTCCGAGCCCGATGTAGCTTGGTCGGAGTTCCGGCATCCGAAGGGACGAACCTTCGGGGAGCCAACGGCGGCTCACGGTGCTCCCAATCAAACGGCTGAACGCCGGCCACGACAACCAAAAACTGGGCATACAGGAGGAAGAAATGATCGCTGAATTCCGAAGGTTCGCTATCGCCGCCCTCGCGAGCCTATTGGGGCTGGTGGCCCAAACAGCAACCATGTACGGCGAATCGAAGTACGATCCGGGCGCCTCCGATGCCCAGATCAAGATTGGGAACATTGTCCCGTATAGTGGACCCGCATCGACGTTTTCGGTCATAGGAAAGACTGAAGCCGCCTTCTTCCAGATGATCAACGATCAAGGAGGAATTAACGGCCGAAAGATCAATTTCATAAGCTACGATGATGGATATAGTCCCCCTAAAACGGTGGAACAGGCGCGACGGCTGGTGGAGAGCGACGAGGTTCTGCTGCTATTCAGCGTGCTCGGAACGGCTCCGAATTCGGCAATCCAAAAATACGTCAATTCCCGGAAAATCCCCAATCTGTTCGTCGCCAGCGGAGCGGAAAAATGGTCCGATCCAAAGAATTTCCCTTGGACGATGGGGTGGCAACCCAGTTACCAGATCGAGGGCCGGATCTACGCGAAGTATCTCTTGGAGAATTACCCCAACGCGAAGATAGGGGTACTCTTCCAGAACGACGATTCCGGAAAAGACTATCTGATAGGCTTGCGAGAGGGACTTGGCGACAAGGCCAAATCGTCGATCGTGGCGGAGGTCGGATACGAGATATCCTCTCCGACGGTGGAATCGCAGCTGCAGCAGATCAAGGCCTATGGCCCTGACGTGCTGATTGACGTGTCCGCGCCTAAGTTCACCGCCCAAGTCATACGGCGCTTGGTCGAGCTGAACTGGAAGCCCCTGCATATCGTGGTTGGTAATTCACGCTCGCTCGGCGGGGTGATCAAGCCTGCGGGCATCGAGAATTCGCAAGGGATCATCAGCGCGGTGTATACGAAGGACGCTCTCGATCCTCAATGGAAGAGCGATCCGGCCATGGTCGAGTGGAACGCCTTTATGGACAAATATTTTCCCGACGGGGATCGGGGCGATGCATCGATCGTCGCGGCGTATGGCCGCTCGAAGACCCTAGTGCAGGTACTCAAACAATGCGGTGACAATCTAACGCGGGAGAACGTCATGAAGCAGGCCGCAAACCTCGATATCGACGTCGGCGTTCTGCTGCCCGGAATCCGCGTCAAGACAAGCCCGTCGAACTTTAGCCCCATCCAACAGTTTCGGATGGTCAGGTTCATGGGCGAAAAGTGGGAAGCATTCGGCGAACTCCTCAGCGCAGACCTGTCTGCGGCCAAGTGAGTTCGATGGTAAATGGGAGACGTTTAGCGGAATTGCTGAGCGCTGAGAGCGATCTATAGCCGGTCCAGGTGTGGTGTTCCGATCGGCCCATCCTTAGGCATGAACCGTCCGGCCGGACCAAGCGCGTGCGTGGATGTCGCCACTGCCCGCGTGTCACGAGGAGCTATACCATGAGCCAAACCACGCCAAGGGAACACCGCTCCAACACCCGCATCCTGTTCGACAGGCGCCCCGTCGGCTGGGTCGATGAATCCTGCTTTCGGATTGAAAACTGTGCCGAGTCCGTGTGCGGACCGGAAGACGTGTTGGTACAGGCTGTTTGGCTGTCTCTGGACCCCTACCTGCGCGGTCGGATGAACGAGAGCACTTCGTATGCGCCCGGCTTCCAGTTGGGTAAGCCGATGGTCTCACGCGTGGTCGGCCGCGTTCTCGTGTCAAAGAACGCGCGTTTCAGCGAAGGAGACTACGTCTGGGGCTTCTTGGACTGGGCGCTGCGCAGCAATGTGCCACGCGGTGAGGGGCTACATCGGATCGACCCGGCATTGGGACGGCCAAGCCTGGCCATTTCCGCTCTGGGCATGCCCGGTCTCACTGCTTGGGTAGGGGCGATCGAGCTGGGCAGGCCCTTACCCGGCGACACCGTCTACATCTCGTCGGCCGCGGGCGCGGTCGGACAATTGGCTGGGCAGTTCGCCAAGCGCGCCGGGGCGCGCGTAGTCGGCTCGGCCGGCAGCGAAGAAAAGGTGTCATTCGCGCTCACCAAGTGTGGTTTCGACGCCGCGTTCAATTACAAGACGCGCAACACGGACGAGGCACTGCGTGAACTTTGCCCAGGGGGCATCGACGTCTACTTCGACAACGTAGGGGGGAGCACGCTTGAGGCGGCGCTGCGCCATGCAAACGTAGGCGCGCGCTTTCCAATATGCGGGATGATCTCCGAGTACAACGCAGTGAACGAAGCCGGCATCAAGGGGATGCAGGCGATGTTCACAAAGCGAATCGCGATGACCGGCTTGCTGGTCTCCGATCATCTGCACAAGCTTGCTGCGTATCAAGCGCGCGTGGCGCCGTGGTTTCGATCCGGCGAGATTTACTTCCACGAGGACATTGTTCGGGGCCTCGAGCAGGCGCCGTCGGCGCTGATCGGGATGATGAAGGGGGATGCGATCGGGAAAAGGCTGGTTCAGCTTGTTGCAGAGTAGCATCAGACGAACGATGACTTCTTCGTCCGAAAGGGGCGGTTAGACCCTCATTTCGAGAGCCACATGCGCTTTCAGCCGTTGCCAGGGCCTTTGGGGTCTCCACTCACTGGCCACGCGCCGGCTTGTGGTTCGATCCTCCAGCCGTCGCTCGCTTCCTCGGTTTGATTTCGGAATGCATCCTAAAGGAATAGGAAACCGGTCATGCGACGGCGGATGCGTGCCGCAAGCATGGGATTTCGAGCGCCACGTTTCACAGGTGGAAGGCCAAGTACGGCGGGCTTGAAGTGTTGGAGGCAAGCGGCTGAAGGCGCTGGAGGACGAGAATACCAGGCTGAAGAAGCTGCTGGCGGAAGCCATGATCCCGCCGATAGCCGCTCTTTCCGAGCCTGATCCGTTCGGGCGTCGCCCGCGAAATTCCTCGGACCCAACATGGACCCTCCGATCCACCGGGCATACAGATGACAATCAGCGTAGGGGACCGCGATCAGGCCCGTCATACCAGCTGCGTCATACGTAAGGCCGTATTCCCTCACAGCAAACGGAAGGGTTCAGGCGCGCGGCAGTACACCCACCAGCGTCGAGGTGAGGGCGATCCGTAGAGCGTCACGCAGCTCCATGTGTAGCACGCCGAGGGCGGGCTCGTCCGCATAGGCGGCGAGGAGACTAGGCGGCGGCGGGACATAGGACGACAGGGCACCCGCCGAGAGCAGGCTCATCAGGCAGAACCATTGCGCGCCGTCGCCGAGTTCGGGCACATGGCGGCACACGAGCGAGGACATGACCGCGAGCCTGGTGAGGGAGGACCGCTTGTGCCGCTTGACCACCTCGACCGAGACGTTGTGCTCGAGAACACCACCCTGCGCCCCGAAGAGGTCGCACAGCACCACCCGCTGCGCCAGCGACTCGCTGAGGATCTCTGCCAGCTGGCCCGCCCGCACTTCCGGTGCCGCGTGCGTCTCCATACCCGCGGCCAGCTCCTCCGCGAGCTCGGCGAGCCAGCTTCCGAGGAAGTCGTCGAGCAGTTCGAGCAGCACCGCCTCGCGCGATTCGAAATATCGCAGCACGTTTGACTTGGCCAGGCCCACCCGTCGACTGAGCTCGTTGAGGCTGACCTCGGCTACGGGCATCTCTTCGAGCATTGCCGCCGCCGTATCCAAGATCGCCCGACGGCGGATCTCCCGCTGCTCCTCGCTTCGCGCCCTCTGGAATGTCACGCTCTCATCCTTGATTAAAGACCGTTGGTCTCTTGACATTAGACCGCCGGTCCCTTAAGTCCGTCCTAACAGACCGATGGTTTTATAGGAATGCGCCATGAGCAGCAATTGGACCGAGCACGACATCCCCCAGCAGCACGGGCGGGTGGCGATTGTGACAGGCGGCAATACCGGGCTGGGCTTCGAGACCGCACGGATGCTCGCCGCGCTCGGGGCGGCGGTGGTCCTCGCAGTCCGCGACGTCGAGAAGGGCAAGCAGGCAGCCGCCCGCATCACCGGCGACGTCACCGTCCAGGCCCTCGACCTCACCTCGCTGGACTCGATCCGGTCCGCGGCCGCCGAACTGCGCGCCGCCCACCCGCGGATTGATCTGCTGATCAACAATGCCGGCGTGATGTACCCCCCGAAACAGACCACCGCTGACGGCTTCGAATTACAGTTCGGCACCAACCACCTCGGCCACTTCGCCCTCACCGGCCTGCTGCTCGACCGGCTCCTGCCGGTCCCAGGCTCCCGCGTCATCACGGTCAGCAGCACCGGCCACCGCATCCGGGCCGCCATCCACTTCGACGATCTGCAGTGGGAGCGCTCGTACAGCCGCGCCGCCGCCTACGGCCAGTCGAAACTCGCCAACCTGATGTTCACCTACGAACTGCAGCGCCGGCTCGCGCCGCACGGTACCACGGTCGCGGTGGCCGCCCATCCTGGCGTGTCCAACACTGAACTCATCCGCAATATCCCTGCCGCGCTTCGGTTGCTTGTCATCTGGCTTGCGCCGCTGCTCATCCAGAAAGCCGAAATGGGCGCCCTGCCAACTCTGCGCGCCGCTACCGATCCGGCCGTCATCGGGGGCCAGTACTACGGCCCCGGGAACTGGGGCGAGATCCGGGGATATCCGAAGGTGGTCACCTCCAGCCCCGACTCCTACGACCAGGCCGTCCAGCAGCACCTATGGACCGTCTCCGAAGCGCTCACCGGTGTGACATTTCCCCTGATCTCGTTCGGCAAGCCGCGAGTTTGCGCCGACCAATTGCCGAGGGTCTACTTCGCGGAATGAGCGGTTATGGGATCAGGAGACGTTTGTTTGAGCCTCTGGGGTAGTCCGTCTTGCACGGGAAAGAGCAAGGCAATCAAGCAGTCTTAGGCTGGCGGCCTAGGATGTCCGATAGAGCCGAGAATAGCTGGTCGAGTTGCCCTTCCGTGCCCACAGTGATCCGCAAGAAGTCGGAAATCCGAGGCGCCGAAAAATGGCGTATGAGAACTCCCCGTTCGCGCAGCGCAGCAGCTAGCGCCGACCCTGCATATGCCGGATGACGCGCAAAGACGAAGTTGGCGGAGGACGGCAGTACTTCGAAGCCAAGGCGGACCAGTCCGAGGGTTAGCTGCTCGCGGCCTTCGATGACGCCAGCGCGGGCCTGTTGAAACCAGACCTCGTCGCCCAGCGAGGCGATGGCGCCGGCCTGAGCGGGCCGGCCAAGCGGATAGGAATTGAAACTGTCCTTCACCCGGGTGAGCGCCTCAATCAAGTCCGCGTCGCCGATCGCATAGCCGACCCGCAATCCGGCCAACGCCCGGGACTTGGACATGGTTTGAACGACCAGAAGATTGGGATGGGACGCGACGAGCGGAATTGCGGTCTCTGCGCCGAAATCAACATAGGCCTCGTCGATCACGACGGATGCGTCAGGATGTTGTTCCAGCAGTGCGGCGATCTCGGCCCGTGACAGCGCGACCCCTGTTGGCGCGTTCGGATTGGGCAGGATAATCGCGCCGGCTGGCCGACGATAGTCGGCAATGCGGATCTGCATGGCCTGATCGAGCGCCACGGTCTCGTAGGCGATTCCAAATAGGCGGCAATAGACCGGGTAGAAACTATAGGTGATATCGGGGAACAGCAACGGAGTGTCGTGTCTCAAGAGCGCGACAAAGGCGTGCGCCAGCACCTCGTCTGAGCCGTTGCCTACAAACACCTGTTCGAGTCGAACCTGATGATACGCGGCCAAGGCGGTTCGCAGCGCGCTGGCTTGCGGGTCAGGATACAGCCGCAACAGATCAGCAGCTTCGCCGCGGATCGCATCGAGCACGCGAGGGGAAGGACCAAGTGGATTTTCATTGGTGTTGAGCTTGACCATTTCCAGGATGCGAGTCTGTTCGCCCGGAACATAAGGCTTCAAGTCGTACACCAAACTGCTCCAGAAACGGCTCATCTCATTTTCCAATCCAGTTAGTGGAAGGCGGGGCGGGCAATCCCGAGATATCCAACCGGACCTGGTCCATTTCGCCTTCGAGCATTCAAGTTACAATATCAACATATCAATTATTGTACTACTAGAATTAAAAATTGTATTAGTATTTATGTGGATTGTCGAGGGCGATTTCTAATCGTTCAGACGCCAATTCGTGAGGAGTGCTTACACGCCGCAGAACACATCGCGCTGAGAGTCGTCAGTCGATGAACCGCCAGGTTGAAACCGGAAGAAATTCGTTTCGCGTGTCGTCGCTGCGACGCTCCGGAAGTGGCCAAGGCCGTTGCAACGAGAGCTACCGCAACATTCCACTCAGGATGACGAGGAAAGAATGACAATCTACCAGGGTGCAGTCTTCGATATGGCGGCACAGCAGTTTCGCGTCATCGCAGATCATCTTTCGATTCCGCTCGACGAACGCGACCGTCTCTTGATGCCAAAGCGCGCTATCACGGTCTCCTGCCCAATCCATCGCGACGATGGGACGACAGCCGTATTTGAAGGCTACCGCGTCCAGCACCATCTCACGCTCGGCCCGACCAAGGGAGGCACGCGCTTCGCATCAAGCGTCGATCTTGGTGAGGTTGCGGCCCTTGCGATCTGGATGAGTTGGAAATGCGCGCTGACAGGTCTGCCGTATGGCGGCGCCAAAGGTGGCATCGGTGTGGATCCTTCAAGTCTGTCGAAGCGTGAACTCGAAGCGCTGTCCCGCCGTTATATGCAGGAAATGATCCCGTTTGTCGGCCCGCACACCGACGTCATGGCGCCGGACATGGGCACCAACGAGCAGGTGATGGCCTGGTTCATGGACACGTACTCCATGTATCAGGGGCGCACTGTCACGGAGATCGTCACCGGCAAGCCGGTGAGCGCTGGCGGAACGCTAGGGCGCCGTGAGGCGACGGGACGAGGCGTCGCCTACCTTACGAGGCGGGTGTTGGCAGACATGCGGATCGCGCTCAACGGCGCGACGGCGGTCGTGCAAGGCTTCGGCAATGTCGGTTCGATCGCCGCGCTGGAATTGCACAGTATGGGCGTCAAGGTGATCGCGGTAAGCGATCATACCGGAGCGCTCCACCGCGCCGCAGGGCTCGATATTCCGGACTTGATCGAGTACGTGTCAAAGCATGGAAATCTGGCCGGGTATTCCAGTGAGCTTGCCCATGATCCTCTCGAGATACTGACGTTGCGCTGCGATGTTTTGGTTCCTGCGGCCATGGAGCGCGTTATCGATGCGCAGGTCGCCAGGAATCTACGCTGCCGAATCGTGGCGGAGGGCGCGAATGGCCCGACCACACCGGAAGCCGATCTGGTCCTCGAACAGCGCAAAGACGAAATCTTCCTGATCCCCGACATTCTCTGCAATTCGGGCGGCGTGATCGTGAGCTACTTCGAGTGGGTGCAGGATCTGCAGCAATTGTTCTGGGAAGAGGAAGAAGTGATGCGGCGGGAGTACCAGATTCTCGATCGGGCTTTCGACCAGATGGTGGCACGTGCAGAGCGCTACGGAATTTTCAACCGCACGGCGGCAATGGCAATAGGTGTTGAACGTGTGCGGGGAGCAAAGACCACCAGAGGACTTTTCCCTTGATCGGCTAACTCATCTCGAGTCGATGCCGATATCTTTGGGCCGGCTGGCGTCCCAACCATTACCAGAGATCAGAAAAAGCGAAAATGGCATTCAAACTATCGCTCAACGACCCCTCACTACTGCGAAGCGACTGCCTTATAGGCGGCAAATGGATTGCCGCCTATGATGGCGGAGTTATCGACGTCGAGAATCCTGCGAACGGCGACATCGTCGGCAGTGTCCCGAATATGGGCGCGCGTGAGACCTCGTACGCGATCGAGCAGGCCAACTCCGCTATGCCCGCCTGGCGCGTGAAGATTGCAAAAGATCGCGCGACAATCCTGCGAGGATGGTTCGAGCTGATGATGGCCAATCAGGCGGACCTGGCGGCTATCATGACGGCCGAGCAGGGCAAGCCGTTAGCCGAGAGTCGAGGAGAGATCGCCTACGCGGCCAGTTTCATCGAGTGGTTCGCTGAGGAGGGCAGGCGCATTAACGGAGACGTCATTCCATCATTCAGCGTCGACCGGCGGATTGTCGTGCTGAAGCAGCCAATAGGTGTTTGCGCGGCGATCACACCGTGGAATTTTCCGGCGGCGATGATTACCCGCAAGGCGGGACCGGCTCTGGCGGCCGGCTGCACCATGGTTGTGAAGCCGGCCAGTGAAACGCCGCTGTCCGCGCTGGCGCTCGCGGTGCTCGCCGAACGCGCGGGCGTGCCGAGTGGCGTGTTCTCGGTGATTACAGGAGTGGCTGCGGCGATTGGCAGTGAAATGACCGAAAATCCGATCGTCCGAAAGGTTTCCTTCACGGGGTCCACCAGAATCGGAAAGAAGCTTATCGAGCAGAGTGCATCTACCGTAAAGCGTACCTCGATGGAGCTGGGAGGAAACGCGCCCTTTATCGTCTTCGACGATGCCGATATCGACGCCGCCGTTAAAGGTGCGATAGCTTCGAAGTATCGCAATGCAGGTCAAACCTGCGTTTGTGTCAACCGCATCTTCGTGCAGGATACGATCTACGACGCATTCGTTGCGCGGCTGTCGCGGGCTGTCCTTGAGCTCAAGGTAGGCGACGGGTTTGGCGATGGAATTACCATCGGGCCGCTCATCAGCCTTGCCGCGGTCGAAAAGGTCGAAGAGCATATTCGGGACGCCATCAGTAAAGGTGCGAAGGTCGCAGTCGGCGGCAAACGTCATGCCCTCGGCCGCACCTTTTTCGAGCCGACGGTGCTGACAGGAGCGACGCCTGACATGCGGATATTCCGCGAAGAGACGTTCGGCCCGGTCGCGCCTGTGTTTCGCTTCACCACCGAAGAAGAAGCCATTCGCTTGGCCAACGACACCGAGTTCGGCCTCGCTGCCTATTTCTACGGCCGGGACATCGGCCGAGTGTGGCGCGTTGCCGAGGCGCTCGAATACGGCATGGTCGGCATCAATGAGGGCATCATCTCCACCGAGGTCGCGCCGTTCGGAGGCGTGAAGGAAAGCGGCAACGGCCGCGAGGGATCCAGGTACGGTATCGAGGAATATCTCGAGTTGAAATACCTCTGCATGGGAGGGATCTAGCTTGATCGAGCGGACCCTTACAAGAGGCAATTCAACCGTGCGCGAACGATGCGGGATATCAAGCAGCGACTGCACGGCAATCGGTAAGAGTCAGCGGATCCGCCGCCGTCAGCGGGGCTTGCCAATCTGGCCAGCAAATGACGGCACGGCGCCTCAGGGCGTTCCTCCCTTGGACTTGCCGGAGTCTCGAAAGAGACTCCGGTCTTTCCTGAGATCAACTGAACGGCCAGTATTCGCGGAGGAGCGCGTTGCCCGCTGCTAGCTCTTGCGCCCGATCCAGGCCAGGGACTCCCTCTCGCTCAGGGTCTTCATGGTCGTTGAATCGGAAAGCCCGGTTTCCTGCAGTAACCATTTGATGACGGCTCGAGCTACACGCTTCTGGCTGGCCCGGGGTGAGACGCAATAGAAATATGCCTGGTCCGGATGCAGGCTATGCTGAAAGAGTCGAAGCAATCGGCCCGTCGAAACAAGTGGATTGATGAGCGGAAAGGGCGCGAGGCCGACCCCGTAACCATGTAGTACCGACTCAATCATCATTCCGGGATCATCGAAGATCCAGCTTTTCTGAGACGGCTGCATCTGCGCACCAGCGCTCTTCATCCAGGCCTCCCATCCAATGTAGTCGACCTCGTGCAGCAGCGTGGTGGTATTGAGTTGGCTTGGACGCTCCAGGGGTGGAAGGCGGGCGATCAGCATTGGACTGGCCACCGGCGCGTACTCCACGGTCATGATGCGGATTCCGGTGAGCCCGTCAGGCACCGACTGACCCCAGTGGAAGGAGATATCGGCCTTACTCTGTTCCGACCGCGAAAGCTGGATCCCGTGCATGATCCGGAATCTGACATTTGGGTGTGTTTGCCCAAATTCCGACAGCCGGGGGAGCAGCCACCATACATAGAAGAGCGGCGGAGCGGCTATCGATACCGTTCCTTCGAGCTGACTATCCGGCAGCCGGTGATTGATTTCCGAAAGGGATTCAAATGCCTGACTCGCGACTTCGAAGAGCTTCTTGCCCTCGGCGGTGAGCATTGGGCCGGACGAGGTACGATGGAAAAGCGGGACTTCGAAATAAGCTTCCAGCTTCTTGACCTGATGGCTGACTGCGCTCTGGCTGATCTTTAGCTCTTCCGCAGCCGCCGTAAAACTTCCGCAACGGCCAACCGCCTCGAAGGAACGTAGTGGGTATAGCGGAGGCAGCTTTCGTCCCATCATCGCGGCAAAATTCCCTTGAGCATGAATGACATTCATGCGGCAGGTGAACATATTGCGTTTGTGTCACCCGGTCAAAAGAGCCGAGAAATAAACCGGAATGTGTCACGGCGTCGTCCCGGGGACGTGCCTCTGAGGGATATCTTATAGCCATGCAAAACACTGCCCGGGTCGTCGTGGTCGGCGGCGGCGTTGTCGGTTGCAGCGTTCTCTATCATCTGGCCCGCAAAGGTTGGACGGAGGCTGTGCTTTGTGAGCGAACCGAACTGACAGCCGGATCGACCTGGCATGCTGCAGGGCACGTCATCGAATACACGACCGACACCACCGTCAGTGCTCTCAACAGCTATGGCGCCAGATTATATTCCGAACTTGAAGAGCTGACCGGGCAGACGCCCGGCTATCATCGATGCGGCAATCTCCGGCTCGCGACCACAACGGATCGGCTCGACGAATTTCGCCGGTATCTGGGACTTGCCGAGGTCACGGGAGTGAAAGCGCGTCTACTCTCGCCAACCGAGATTTCCGACGCTTGGCCCTTGATGAATATGGAGGGGGTTCTCGGTGGCGTGCTGAACCCTGAGGACGGACATATCGCCCCGGCGGATCTCACCCAATCGTATGCCACGGGAGCCCGCCGGTTGGGTGCGAAGATATATCGAGAGACAGAAGTCATTGGTTTTACCCGATTGACGAATGAATGGATCGTGCACACCCCAAAAGGGGACATCCGTTGTGAACATGTGATCAGCTGCTCCGGCAACTATGCTCGACAGACGATGGATATGGTGGGGCTACCGGCCCACGCGGTGTCGCTGAAGCACCAGTACATTGTCACATCTCCGGTGCCCGAACTCATCAAGCGCCGTGAGGCTGGTCTTCCGGAGATGCCGGTCATGCGCGATCCGGAGCAGATGTTCTATGTTCGGCAGGAAGGCAACGCTCTTCTGATGGGCTGCTACGAGGGGCGGGGAGAGTGCGTCTTCACCGGAGGCGTTCCAAAGGGCTTCGGCATGGAGCTGTTTGCCGATGACCTCGACAAGCTCTTGCCCTACCTCGAAAAGGCCATTGAACGAATTCCCGTGCTCGGCAATGTCGGAATTCGCAGTGTAGTCAATGGTCCGCAACCCTACACACCTGACGATTTGCCGATCACCGGCCCAGTCTTTGGACTATCCAATTTTTGGGTCGGTGAAGGCAATCCAAACGGCGTCACTCTATCCGGCGGCATTGGCTGGCAATTGGCGGAATGGATCGTCGACGGAGCTCCATCCATCGATATGAGCGCTTGCGATCCGCGGCGGTTTGGTGAATTCGCCACCAGGAACTACTGCTTTCGCAAGACCGAAGAAGCTTATGAGCGCACCTACCTGATTCCAAAGCCGGGTGAGGAGCTACCGGCTTGCCGGCCTCTGAAGACCACCGCAATCCACGATCTTCTGGAATCCCGCGGGGCGGTCTTTGGATCTGTCTATGGCTGGGAGCGGCCAAACTGGTTTGCGCCGGCAGGTGTTCCCGCGCAGGAAGACTACACGTTCTACCGTCCGAAATATCTCGACTATGTGCTGGACGAATGCCGGTCGGCGCAAACAGGTACGGTCGTCGCCGATATCAGCCACGGTGCCAAATTCCGCATAGCTGGAGATGGGGCCGCCGAATGGCTGTCGAGACTCGTCGCGTCTCCGCTACCCGATCCCGGGCATCGTATCGACGCCTATGCACTGACCCCTGCCGGAACCTTCAGAGCGCACTTCGCCATCCTTCGCGAGGCTCCGACCGGCTTTCTTGTCGAGTCCGCGCCGGCGGAAGAACGGTCCTGCCTGGACTTTCTGGCGCGTGCTTTGCCGAAAGACGGCTCGCTAAGGCTCGAGAATCTGACGGGACGCGAGGGCGCGCTGTTCCTGTCCGGAGCTTCCGCACCGGGGCTGCTCTCGAAGTTCTCGCGGTCCGACATCGTAGATGTAGTATCGGAGCCCATGGACGACTCGGCATTTCCGCTGGCAACCTGGCGCAAGATGACGATCGGGTACGCACCTGTTCGGGCCGTTCGCACCGATCGACTTGGACTGCCCGGATGGGAGTTGCACTGCAGTTCGGAGATGCTGCGTCATGTCTTTCTGCAGATCGTTGGTGGCGCTGAGGCGGTCCGCCTCATTGGCGCCCGCGCGCTGAACCTCCTTCGTATCGAATCCGGCGTGCCGGCATGGGGGGCGGAACTTGGGGAGAGCCATACGCCGGCCGAGGTTGGTTTGATCGATTCCGAGGCGCCGCGCCGTCTGGTTCTTCTCGACCTCGGGAAGGTAGAAAGCCTGCCATATGGCGACGAGCCGGTGCACGACACTTCCGGTCGTTTGATTGGTCATACGACGTCGGGCGGTGTCAGCCCGGCCAGCGACCATGCGATCGCTCTTGCATTTATTGATGCGGAATCATGTCGTGTTGGAAATAGGCTCAGCGTTCGCCTGCTCAACGCTCCGTGCGAGGCCACTGTAGTGAAGAGGGCAGGTAGGGGGATCGGACTAACGGGGAACAGCGAGAGAGAGACTTGAGGCCAACCGACCGCGTCGTTACCGCGCAGGAGGGGCTGGTTGGCGATGGGCGTGGGCAGCTGTTATCCCATTGCGTGCGTTTAACGGCCTTGCCGATGGCGGGCTTGCATCTGCCCTACGAGCCTGGCGCCGATTGCCGGCCATTCGGAATGCAATATTGAAAAGATGACCGTATTCCGGACGCGTCCCGTCCAAACGATACGATCTTCTCTCAGAATTCCTTCGCGAACGGCGCCTAACTTTTCCAGCGCCGCGCATGAGCGGCCGTTCACTGCGTCGACCCGAAACTGAACACGATTGGCTCCGCTCCCAAATGCGTGCTGCAGCATTTCGTACTTGGCGGCGGTGTTCATGCCGGTGCCCCGCTGGTCCGGTCGGTAATATGTACCGCCGATCTCAAGCGACCGATTTTCAGGGTCGATGGAACTGTAGACGGTAATTCCAACGCATACGCGGTCGACGAGGACAGCAAACGGCATTCGGGCGCCCGTCCGGGAATCCGATTCCAGTCTTCCCCAGTATTTCGCGAAATGCGCGCCGGCCGCTGAATACGGATAGGCAGTCTGCCAGATCTCCTGGTCGGCGTTTGCCGCTACTTCAAGCTCGTTACGGTGGCGGCCCGCCAGCGGCTCAAGGCGAACAACCGCGTTCTCCATGACGATCGGCTGTACATCCATCGCGATCAGCCTGATTGCTGATCGCGGGCACCGGCGAGCGCGGCCAATACGCGATGCGGGAGCGCCGGTACTTTTTGGAGCCGAACTCCCGTCGCATGGCGTATCGCGTTCATCACCGCTGCCGGAGTGGGAATGATTCCACCTTCGCCGACGCCCTTTGCGCCGAACGGCCCAAGCGGTTCGGCATCCTCGACGAAAATAGTGTCAATGGGTGGAACGTCACCGGCTGTTGGAATGAGGTAGTCGTGCAGATTTTCGGTGCGGCCCGGGAGGAACTCCTCCATCAGGGCGAGCCCAATCCCCTGGGCAACGGCGCCTTGTACCTGACCCTCGGCCAGCGTCGGATTGATGACGCGCCCAACGTCGTGCGCAGCAATCACCCTGTTTACGGTTATGGTTCCGAGGCTGCAGTCGACCGTCAGATCCACGAGGTGCGCGCCAAAAATGTACGTCGCGAATGGCGTGCCCTGACCATCGGCGTCAATAGGTGTCGTCGGTGGGTCGAAAGTGCCGGTCCCTTCCAGCACGATCGAAGCGCTCCCGCCGATGGTCGAAAGGCGGTTCAGGTCGAGCGACAGCACCAATCCGTCCTGTCGCGCCTGGAGCTCCGATCCGTCGAGGAAGAGCTTCGCATTTTCACCGGCGTTCATCGCCAGCAGGATCTTGTTTCGCAGATCCTGGCCCGCGTTTTGGGCCGCGCGCCCGGAAATGTAGGTCTGTCGCGATGCCGAGCTCTTGCCTGCATCCAAGGTCAGATCGGTGTCGCCGACGACAGTGCGGAAATCACTCATTGGAAGTCCAACGGCGTCGGCCGCGATCTGCAGGATGACGGTACTCGAGCCTTGTCCGATGTCGACCGCGCCGTTGTAGAGAGTTAGCCCGCCATCGCGTTCCAGAGTAATGCGCATCGTCGACGGGTTCGACGATGCGGTGTTTCCGCAACCGTATATGCAAGCGGCCACGCCGACCCCTCGCTTCATCGGCCCTTTTGTGGAGTGATTGAAGGATTCGGCGGCGGCCCGCCTAGTTTGCCATTCATGCCGTAAAGCATCGAAACAAGCCAACTGCCCGACGCTATGCGACAACAATTGGCTTGTTACCGTTCGGTCGCCGGCACGCAGAGAGTTCATCCTCCTGATCTCGAGCGGATCCATCCCAAGTTGGATCGCTGCTTCGTCGATCAGGCCTTCCAGCATCAATGCGGCCTGTGGTACGCCGAAGCCGCGGAAAGCTCCGGCGGGAGTATCGTTGGTATAGTACATCTCGGCGACAAGATCCGCCGACTGCCAGCGGTACGGACCCGCGCCATGGTTGGGAACGCGACCTGCGATGGTCGGTCCCCACGAGGAATAGGCCCCGGTGTTGAACGCGCTGTCGAGCTTGTAGGCCAGGAAGCGACCGTCCTCGGCCACAGAAAGGCGAGCTTTAAGGCTTCCAGGGTGTCGCTTTGTCGAAGACGCCATCGACTCAATGCGGCCGTAGGTGCATCGGACCGGTTTGCCGAGATGCCAAGCCGCGATCGCCAGCGCGGGCTGCACGGAAAGATCGAGCTTTCCGCCGAAGCCGCCTCCGCAAGCCGTTGGAACAATCCGCACGTTCTGTGGCGGGATACCCATGATGCCGGCGACGAGATCGCGATCGAGATAGGGCGATTGGGTGCATGCGACGATTTCGATGCGGTCTCCCGGCAGGCGCCTTGCGTAGCCGGCTTCCGGCTCGATATAGGCATGCTCGATGAAGGATGTCTCGATGCTCCCGGTGACGGTCAGCGCCGCTTCCGCCTCGCTCGCGGGTACATCGCCGTGCTTCAGCTTGCCGACGCACATGATGTTATCGGGATGTGCTTCGTGCACGGCGGCCGCGCCCTTGCTTCGAGCGGCCTCAATGCCCGAAACAGGCGTCTCGGGAAACCACTCGATCGGCAGTTGATCCAGCGCGATGCCCTCGACGGCTTCGCGCGTGCCAACGAGAGCCATGATCGCCTCGCCACGATAACGTACTTGGCCGTCCGCAAACACCGTATGGTCCTGATGCTTTGAAAAGAAGCCGTAGGTCTTTCCGCCCGGGACGTCGGAGGCGGTGAAAATCCGGACCAGACCCGGATGTGCGGTAACGACGTTGGCCAAATTGCCGAGCCCGAACTTCGCACGATGGTGAGGAGACCGCACAAATCTCAACCAAAGCGCGTCAGGCGGTGCAGAGTCGGCTCCAAACAGGTCCGTGCCGCAAATCTTCGCAACTCCGTCGACCCGATCTACCCTGCTTCCAACTGCAATTCCTTGCGAAATTTCCTGCAGGGCCGGCGCGTTGCGGTCGACGACATTCAGAACAGCGTCGATGATCTTGCGATATCCGGTGCAACGACACAGCACGCCGCCGATTGCCTCCTCTACCTGCTCGCGAGAAGGCTTGGGCGTTTTGCGCAGCAGCGCGGTAGCCGCCATCAGCATGCCGGGCGTGCAGATGCCGCATTGTGCGGCGCCGGTGTGCAGGAAGGACTCCTGCAGATCGTTCAACTGGTGACCGCCCCCCGAGAGGCCCTCGACGGTCTCGACGGTCTCGCCTTCGATCTGGCCGGCGGCCACCAAGCACGAACAAACCGCGAGTTCGTTGACAAGAACCGTGCATGCCCCGCAATCGCCGGCATCGCAGCCGACTTTGGTTCCTGTCAGCTTGAGATCGTCCCGAAGCAGCTGAGAAAGGCGCTTGCCGCGTCCGGCGGCAACGCGAACCGGCGTGCCATTGAGAGTAAATTCGATGTCGCTGCTCAAGTCAGTGCGCATGGGAGAATCCGTTCTTGAGACCGGCCAATTCGGCGATGACTCGCCGCAACAGTTCGAGCGTGGCTTGCCCGCGATACACAGCCGTCGCTCTGACATCATCGATCGGCGAGAGATCCGCCAGGTGCGTCGGAGCGGGAACATCGAGGATGTCGGGGGTGACCGTCAATCCTCGAAGAGCGCCTTCGAGCGAAGACAGACGGCAGGCGACAGCCGAGCAGGCTCCAACTGAAAATCTAGCGTCGATGATCTTGCCCTGTGAAATTTCGAATCCCGCAGCGAGCATAGTCAAGGATATGACCAGATATCGTCGTGCTCCGAGCTTTCGAAATGTGGTGCGAAGATCTTTGCTGGGCCGTTTCAGAAATATGGCGGTCATGATCTCGCCAGGTGAAAGGGCCGTCTTGCGATTGCCGAAGAGAAAGGATTGAAGCGCTATCCGTCGAACCCCGCCAGCCGAGCTCAATTCGACATCAGCCTCGAACAAGAGGAGTGGAGGAACGCCATCGGCGGCCGGCGATGCGTTGCACAGATTGCCCGCGATCGTCGCTCTGTTTTGAATTTGGACGCCCCCGACCTTAAGCGCCGCCTGTTGCAGTGCTGCGAATGCAGGCGGAAGTTTCAAGGATGCGACCTCGCTCCAGGTCGTCATAGCCCCGATCCTGATCTCGTTCTGATCGAGTGCTATTCCACGGAGCTGTTCGATTTTAGACAGATCGACGATCGCGGTCGGCTTTACACGCGACCATGCGGCCAAGCCGGTTTGATAGCAGAAGAAGTCGGTCCCTCCCGCCAGGATGGCGACATTGCCAGGAGCCACTGCATCCAGTGCCTCCGACAGACTCTTAGGCCTGAAGAAATTGTGGTGCATGCCTCTCCGCCTTCTTGGATATCTGCCAAAATCTGGAATTGTATCCGTACGATCTGGATGTATGAAAACACATGAGCGAAGACTCAAATAATCCAAATAATTTCAATCAATTAATTGGATCGGGAGGCGTTTTTCCTGGGCGAATGTGAGCAGAAATTGGTGAATTCTCTCGTACAATATCGCCGATCAATCGTTCGGAATAGTAGTACAATTAGAAGCGTATTGCGGCAATGGATAATTGTGATACGATTGGTTGCCGGAACCATTGCCGAGGAGGGGCTGAATTCATGCGTAAACGTTTAGTCGGAATTGCCGCGTTCTGTGTTCTCGCGATGACCGGTTGGTCCGCGAGCGCGCAGGACGTCAAAATCGGAGACCTGTCGTCGTATAATCGATGGGCCGCATTTGCCGTGCCTTATCGAAACGGCTGGCAATTGGCGCTCGAGGAGATCAACGCCAAAGGAGGCGTACTCGGAAAGAAGCTCGTTGTCGTTTCGCGCGATGACGGTGGTACCCCCACCGACGCCATTCGCGCCGCCGAGGAACTGGTGACGCGCGAAGGCGTGACCGTGCTGATGGGCACCTTCCTTTCGAACATTTCTCTCGCCGTCGCGGACTACGCGAAGCAGAAGAAGGTGGTCTTCGTCCCGGTGCTTTCCGCGACCGACGCCCTGTCACTGGATCAGGGGAACCGCTACACGTTTCATTTCCGCGGTAACGTCTTCATGTATACCAACATGCTGGCCGAGCAGGCGAGCAAGCTCGGGATCAAGCGATGGGCCATCGTCGCGCCGAACTATGAATACGGTCAGTCGGCCGCAAAGGCATTCAAGCGTCTCCTGAAGGAGAAGCAGCCGGACGCCGAGATCGTTGTCGAGCAGTATCCCACGCTCGGCAAGGTCGACGGCGGCGCGCTTGCGAATGCGCTTGAAGAAGCAAAGCCGGATGGCATTTTCAACGCGCTGTTCGGTGTGGACATGGCCCAATTTGCGCGGGACGGCTTGTCGCGAGGCCTGTTCGAGAAGCGAACCGTGCTCAGTCTTGCATCAGGTTATCCCGAATACCTGTTGCCGATGAAAGACCAGGTTCCTCCGGGATGGATTACGCACGGATATCCCGCTGCGGAGATCAGCGAACCGTCGCACAGGGCTTTCATTGCCGCCTACCAGAAGAAGTACAACGAGCTGCCAGGCGCGTTTGCGATGATGGGCTATGTCGAGTTGATGATGATCAAGGACGCCATCGAGAAGGCAAAGTCAGTCGCTGCCGAGGACTTGGTTGCGGTCATGAAGGGGATGAAATTCAATTCGATCGTCGGTCCACTGCAGATCCGGGCATTGGATAACAAGGTCTCGATGGGTACCTGGGTTGGCAAGCTCGCGGTGAAGAACGGTGCCGGCGCCTTCGTCGATTGGTCCTACAAGGACGGCAGCAACTACATGTATCCGGAGGCAGAAGTGAAGGCGGTCCGCAAGGAGGACTGACCCCGCGAGGTCTGAAACCCGCTTTCCTGCTGGATCGTGTTCTCCCAGACTTGGACCGCTCGTTCGCGAGTGGTCCTTTTTTGTGCCGTTCAGTGCTGCGGCTCCCTGCGTGAAGGCGCTCGCCAACGACCATCTTGAGGGGGTGTGAGAGACCGGCCGGGCGGGCGGGGGAAATCGCATGCATTGCAATAGTCGTGAAATCCAATATTGTACTAGTCAAAAAATAGATTGCATCGTTAAATGGGCTGCGGTACATAGAATCGTACTACGGTAGTCAATCGATAAGCCAAGGAGCACCCACGATGGTGTCGGTTAAGAACGTCGCACTTGTTCAGAACGAGCCTTACACTCCTGGCTTGTCGACCGAATACGTTGCGCAGAAATTTGGTATTGCTCTCGACGAGGTCGCGAAACTGGGCTCCGCGGAAAATCCTTTCGGACCGTCGCCGAAGGCTGCGGCCGCGATCGAGAAGGGGCGAGCCAAGATAGATTTGTACCCGGAGTGGACGTCGAAGGCGCTGCGGACCGCGATTGCCAAAAAGTACGG
>Ga0307500_10000075_pt1 | contig 31125 bp, 31 predicted proteins | sample 14_S_MG_FD_201362 | JGI IMG/M metagenome (GOLD analysis project Ga0307500, IMG submission 201362) | Soil microbial communities from Populus trichocarpa stands in riparian zone in the Pacific Northwest, United States - 14_S | ecosystem: Environmental > Terrestrial > Soil > Riparian zone > Trees... | reverse complement strand
CAGGCGACCGACTTCGTCGATTTCGCCTGGCTCGACTTGGCAACCTTGTTGCGCAGCTCGATCAGGCCGAGCAGGACTTCGTCGCGCTCCGCCTCCAACTCCGCGATGGTGCGCGATCCGGCCTCGGCATGGACACTGTCGATGAGCTTCTTTTGTACTTCCGGAGTCAGCACCGGCGACCCGAGGGTCTTCCACCAGGCCGTCATCGGGCCGGTGAACTGCTGGAAGAAGTGCTCGATACCGCCAGGACCGCCGCCGAGGTGGTTGAGCATCATGCCGCCCATAACACCCCAGCGCAGGCCCGGCCCCCAGGAGAGAGCGGTGTCGACATCGGCGGCGCTCACGACGCCCTCGGCGACAAGGTAATAAATTTCGCGACTGAGAGCCGCCTGCAGCCGGTTGGCGACATGCCCCGGCATTTCCTTGTTGACGCGCACCGTTCGTTGTCCGATCGAGGTATAGAATTCATCCGCGCGTCGGATTGTCGCTTCCGAGGTCTTGGCCCCGCCGACGATCTCGACCAGCGGGATCAAATGGGGTGGATTGAACGGGTGACCAATGACGCAGCGCTCGGGATGAGACGCGGCGCCCTTCTGGATTTCGCTCATGGTGAGCCCCGACGAACTCGACGCGATGATCACGTCGGGCGGCAGCAGCTCGTCGAGCTGCCCATAGAGCTTCTGCTTGAACTCGATCCGCTCCGGTCCGTTCTCCTGGACGAGGTCGACACCGGAGAGCGCCTTCGCGAGGTCGGGCGTGAACGTCAGATTCGACTGCGACGCCCCGGGCGAGAGGCCCAACCGCTTGAGCGCAGGCCAGGCGGTCTCGACGAACTTCCTCAGCGCGGCTTCCGCATTCGGAGCGGGGTCCGTGGCGACGACCTGCAATCCCTTGGCGAGAAACAGCGAGCTCCAGCTTGCGCCGATCACGCCGGTGCCGATGATGGCAATGCGGCGAATGGGTTTGGTATCGGTCATATCATTTCTCCGAAGCGTTTGTCAGATTTCGGCGTAGGCAATGCCGGTGAGATTACCCTGTGCGTAGAGGAAGTTTCGTTCACCGGATCCATCGAGCCGTGCGGAGTAAATCGAGCCCGCAAAATCGGTTACGAACATGCGATCGTTTGGAATATCGAGTGCGATACCGATCCCTTCCATGAGATGGGTCACCACGATCTCCGGCTCGATTGGCTTGTTGTCGATCGAGGCCCGGTTCACTGTGTTGCCGCGCGGAGGGTCGCCGCGGTCGGTCCAGTAGAGAACACGGCTTGTGAGGTCGAGCTCGAGATCGATCGGCTCCGGCAAACCGTCGTAGAAGATCTCGATGTCGGACCTGGTGGCAGCCGTCTGGCCGGCGGGAATTTCGACATTGGCACGGAAGAGGCGACCGAGCCCGGCATTGTCCGGGCCTTTTTGCGTCCAGTAGATATGTCCGAATTTCGGGTCGATCGTCAGCCCAACGCACCATCGTGTCTGATCGCGGCTATCGGCTTCGCCGCGGCCGGCTTCGATGAGCGTCTCCAGCTGCGAGCCATCAAGATTGCAACGCATAACGCGCATGCCCTCGCGATCGCACCAATAGAGCTTGCCGCCTTTCTTATCGAGGATGATCTGCTTCGGAGTGTGGGTATCTCCCTGCGCGACGATTGTCTTGCGGTTCTTACCGTCGATATTGGCGCGCTCGATGGACCCGTCATTCAGGCTTGGGATGCCCATGTTGGTCCAGTAGATATGGCCGGCTTCGGCATCGACGACGATGCCATCGGGCAAATGGCAATCCGACACGATGGTCTTGCGGTCGGAACCGTCCGTATTCATGGAGTGAATGCGGCCGGCGTTAATCTCGAGGACAAAGAGACGAGGAGCGGCGGCGCTGGCGACAGCGCTTCGATTGTTCTTCTTGACGGCTTCAGACATGTGGCACCCGTGCGGTGGTCTGACGCGAAATTGGTCAGCGCTTGATCGCGACTGTGCCGCGAATACTTGCCACGATATTGAATGGGACGATCATCGCTGGAATGGTTGTGCTTCTTCATTGCTGTCGTACAGCACGGATCGTCCCCGCTGAGCATTTGCACGCTTCGTACGCGTAGGATATTTTGGCACCAGTCTATGACCGGTTCACAAAAGGGGTTTGGCCACTGCGGACCTGTCCGTCGCTGCTCGCTCGATGTCATAGCGCTGGTCGGTGGAATTGAGCGCACGAAGCTGCAAATCGGAGCGCGTCCAGACAAGCGGCGGAATTCGCGCGCTGGCTAAGTCACGGCGCCGCCAGGTCAGACACGGTGTATGGAAGTCCGGCGAGGCCTGACAACCAAGACGGTCATGAACCAAGTGGAGACAGGCATGGACACGTCTACCTCTGGCGAGGATGTTCAAATTGCGTCCGACGCACCGCGTGACGGCCAAGACAAGAATACGCGCTCAGCGACGCGTGCCCCTTCCATTATCGTCGGTATCGTTGCAGCTGCCGTTGTGGCGTTATCCGTCTTCTATCTCTTGCGACCGGAACCACTGCTCGTACAGGGCGAGGTCGATGCAACACGCCTCGATATAGCCGCGCGTGTCGACGGACGGGTCAAGGAAATCCCTGTCAACCGTGGCCAGAACGTTCCGGCGGGAGCGGTGCTCATACAGATCGATAATCCCGAAACTCTGGCCAAACACGAGCAAATGCGAGCGGCGATGGCTGTGGCCGAGGCACAGCTTGCCAACGTACTGGTCGGAACGCGAGCAGAAGTCATCGCCGCGCGGAAGGCGGAGCTGGAGCGTGCGCAAGCAGCGCTGGTGCTGGCGCAGAAGACCTTTGATCGTACTCATACATTGACCGAGCAAGGCAACGCGCCGCAAGCCCGTCTGGACCAGGTGACGGATGCGCTGCACGAAAGTGAACGCGCGGTCGATCAGGCCAGATCGGCCTACGACCAGGCCGTCAACGGCTACACAAAGGAAGAGCGGGCGATTGCCAGGACCAACGTCGAAAAAGCCAATGCCGATATCCAGAGCGTTCAATCGATCATCGATCAGCTCCAAGTCTACGCTCCCGTAGCCTCGCAGGTCTATCAACGCAATGTCGAGCCGGGTGAGTACGTATCGCCGGGCGTACCGCTCGTTACCTTGATCGATTTAGCCGACGTCTGGATCCACTTCGATCTTCGCGAGGATCTCGTCAGGGGATTGAAGGTCGGCGACCGATTCGATGTCCATATTCCGGCCCTCGCCGACCGCCGTGTCACGGTCGAGGTTAAGCTTGTTGCAACCAAGGGAGAATATGCGAGCTGGCGGGCCACGCGCGCTTCCGGCGATTTCGACTTGCGGACGTTTTCGATCCGCGCCTACCCGGTCCGGCCGGTGCCCGAGCTGCGACCGGGAATGAGCGCCTATCTCGACTGGCGGTCACGGAAATGAGGCCGTCGTCGAAGCCCGGATTTCTGCGGGTCGCCCGCCGCGAGTGCCACTGGCTGTTTCACGATCGCGTGGCGCTGCTTTTGATCTTCGGCGTGCCTCTGTTTGCGTTCGTGGTTCTCACGACGGTCTTCAGTCATCCGGTCATTCGGGGGCTCGGGGTGACGGTCGTCGACGAGGACAAGTCGGACGCCTCGCGTGCCCTGGTGGAATACGTCGCGGCCTCGCCGAGCCTGAAAATCGTCGACCGCTCCGGTACGCTGTCGACGGCCGTGCAGGACATACGGTCGGGCAAGGCGATCTCGGCAATCCACATCCCGCCGGATTTCGAGCGCGACCTGAAGGCCCAACGCCGGCCGCAGGTCGTCGGGTTCTACAACCAGCAGTTCCTGACACCGTCCGGCATTGCGTCCTCGGGCCTGAGCGATTCGCTTTCGGCCGCGGCGGCCGTGGCCGCCCCTGCTAGCCGCGCCGCGCCTGCGCCGGCGTCCGTGGGAACGCTGTCCGCCGAGACCATCGCGCTCGTCAATCCGCAAAAGAACTATGCGCAGTTTCTGCTGCGCGCGCTGCTGCCGACCATCATCCATGTGGTGATCACGCTCGCTGCCGGCTATTCCGTCGGCTCCGAGTTCCGCCGTCGCGACGCGCGAGAGTGGTTGGAAAGCGCTGGCGGCGATCCGGTCGCGGCCCTGGCCGGCAAGCTCGCGCCGCTGTTCGGCATCTTCTTCCTGATCATGCTGGTCGAGCCGCTCTTTCTGGAGGGGGCGCTGCAAATCCCCTTCAGGGGAGACTTGCCATTGATGGTCGCAGCCGCCTCCCTGCTGATCATTGCCTATCTGTCGCTGGGCGCCCTGCTGCAACTCCTGGCGCGCGACTTGGCGACTGGGCTTGGACTTGCGGGCCTCATTGCCTCTCCTGCATTCGGCTACGCCGGTGTCGGCTTTCCCACTATCGGCATGAATGCCTTTGCGCAAACCTGGAGCGCCATCCTGCCGCTGCGCTGGTACATGGCCGTCCTGCTCGGACAAGCTGCACGGGGACTGCCGGTCTCGGATTCCGCCGTTCCCTTTGCGGTGCTTGCGGGGCTTGCGGGGCTCTTTGCCGGCCTCGCATTGCTGCATATGGCGAGCCTCACACGCAAGGGCTGGTTTGAGACGGTGCGACCTGCCGAGCAGCCCGAAGCCGAGGAAACGCCACGCGGCATCGGCGGTGCCTTCAAGGCGGAGTGGCGGCGCGTGCTCGGAACGCGGAGCGCCTTCACCCTGCTGTTCCTGGCTCCCCTGATCTACGGCATTTATTATCCGCAACCCTATCTGAACCAGATCCTTCGCAAGCTTCCCATCGCGGTCGTCGATAATGATCTGAGCGATCTCAGCCGACAGATCGTCCAGACGCTGGACGCAAGCGGCGCATTGAGTGTCGTGGTTCGCACTCGGACACTTGCCGAAGCGCGCAGGGAAATCGATCGCGGCAAGGCCTTTGCCGCCGTCGAAATCCCGCCAGGCACCGAGCGTGACGTACTCAAGGGCATCACCGCTCACATCCCGATCTACGCGGATGCCACCTACCTGTTCATGTTCAGATCGACCGCAAGCGGGGTCACCACGGCCATCGGAGCCTTGACGTCCGAGCTCGTCTCGCGAGGCGCACGCTCGGATGGAAGCCTTGTCAAGGCGAAGCTGGCGAGTTCGAGCCCAGCCGATGTTCTGCTGCAGCCGATTTTCAATCCGGTGGGCGGCTATGCGAGCTACATCGTTCCGGCGGCGTTTATGCTGATCCTGCAGCAAACCCTCCTGATCGGCGCGGCGATGTTGACCGGCACAGCACTGGCGGCGGGAGGCGGAGCGTTTGCCGGCGTACTCGGCCGCGGCGTCGCCCACCTGACCATCTACCTTCCGGCGCTCGCGCTTTATCTCATCGTGCTGCCACGCATCTACGGCTTTTCGACGCTCGGCCATCTTCCACAAATCTTTGCGCTTGCGAGTGTCTTTCTGCTGGCGACAAGCTTCATGGGTCAGGCTGTCGGGGCCTGTTTCACGCGACCGGAGAACGCGACCATCCTCCTGCTGGCGACAAGCCTGCCGCAGTTCTTCATGGCCGGCTTCGCCTGGCCACGCGAGGCGATCCCCGACGCGGCCCTTGCGTTCGGTCGGCTTTTCCCCGCCGACTCCGCGATCGACGGCCTGGTGCGCATCAACCAGCTCGGTGCCAGCATCTGGGAGGTCGTTCATGACTGGCGCATCTTGTGGGGTCTGGCACTCGCCTATTTCGTGCTCGCCGTGATCTCGGCGTTTGCGGTCAAGAGAGGACGGGCACATGCGCAAAGCTAGCATTGCGGCCATGGTTGCGATCCCGCTCGTGCTCGTCGTCGGCGCCGTGATCTACTCCACAAACCGTTCCGGACCGCCGGCCACAATCGTTGGCGTCGTGCGGGCGACCGAAGTCAGGGTGGAGCCCGAGGTGAACGGCCAACTCGTGTCGATTGCGGTCGAGAAAGGCGCGCATGTGCGTGCGGGCGATATCCTGGCGCGGCTCTCCGCGGTGGAGCTGACGGCACAGGCGGACCAGGCGCGTGCCGCGCTCGCGTCGGCAACCGCCAACCGCAACAACGTCTATGCCGGCGTCCGTCGTGAACAGGTCGATTCTCTGAAAGCTGCCATCGCTAAGACAAGCGCCCGCCTCGACTACGTGCAAGCCCAGCTCACAAGAACCAGCACGCTGGCGCGTCAGAGCTTTGAGTCTCAACAGTCGCTTGACCAGGCCGAAAAGGACGCTGCAAGCGCACGTTCCGACGTGGCGGAGGCCCAGGCGAATTACGATGCGGCCGTGGCGGGCCCGACCCGTGAGGAACGCGCGATCGCCGACGCGCAGGTGCAGGCCGCAGCCGCCGCGGTCACCGTGCTCGAGCGCCGTCTTGACAAGATGGTCTTGCGTGCTCCGGCCGACGGTGTGATCAGCATCATTGCCGCAGAGGTCGGCGAGAATGTTCGCGCGGGTCAACCGATCCTGATGGTCGAAGCGGCGGGCCGGCAATGGCTCTCGTTCAATGTGCGCGAAGATCATCTCAATCGTCTCTCGATGGGAGAAACGGCGAGCGTGAAGTGGAACGGCACCGATGGCGCGACCAAAGCCGTTATCACCGAACTGCGGCCGCTCGGAACGTTCGCGACTTGGCAGGCCGAGCGGGTCATCGGGGATCATGACCGCAACACGCTTCGCTTGCGCCTCGACCCGGAGGGAGAGCCGGGAAGCCTTGAGCCGGGCATGACTGTTTGGATCGAGAACTAGCGAGGACACGAGGGGTGAAGGAGCGCTTCAACCGCTGAACAATCAGCTCGCAAATTTGATCCCTCATCAGAGGCCAGATGTGAATAAGCGCCCGAGAATGACCCCTCCACCGCAAATTGGCTCAATAGCTTAACGTGCCGATCGGCGTCGGGACCCCGCGCCGATTCACAGGTGCCAAGCCGTGCGATGGCGGGCAGCGCTGCAATATTTGGAGTCTCCGCGCCGCCCGCCATCGGTCATGCCCGATCCTGCGGCGTTTCCTGCGAGATGGTGGGCGCATCTGTTGCCCGTTCCAGAGCGAATGCCTCCTTTCCCTTTGCGGCCCAGAGCGCTCGCGCCTGTTCGCCTTGATTGCTTTTGAGCTTGTCTGCCATCCAGAGCAGCGCGCCGAGGATGATGGCGCGATCATCGCCGGTCAGGTCCACCACACGAGCCTTGACGACGAGGCCGCCTAGTTCGATCAGGTGCCGCGTGCGCTTGCGGCGCTCGACTTGCCAGGCGCGCATATCATGCCGCGCCCTTGCTGCCTGTTGACGGTTGCGTGCCGCCCGGTTGCGCCCGAGCGCCGCCAGTGTGGCGCTCAGCTGCCGGCGCAGTTCGCCGCGCCCGGCTCTGAAAGAACGCAGCCCCGCGCTTGGCCCACGCCTCCCTCTTTCCGGCATCTTTGGTCTCAGTCAGCACGATCAGCGCGCCCGCCAGTTCGTCGGCGCTGAGCGCGTCCGCCCCGGTGGCGATCACCAGTTCACCGAGTTGCTGCACTTTGCGGGTCTTCAGTTCTCGCACCTTGTCCTGAAGTGCTTTCAGTTCCCCGTCGAAATCCCGCGGCTTGCGCATCACGTACTCCAGCAATGTTGATGAGGGGATGATAGTTGAGCCCTGGGCACAATGCTGTAAGGTCGCCGGGACGGTTTGAGACGGTGTAGTCCCGCCCGAGAATTTTTCGAGGATGCGATCTTCGACATCCAGGAGCGGGGCGGCAAGGCCAGCTCGGCGCAGATGAAGGAATTGCAGGAGGCCCGGAAGGTCTTCGAGGACGTGCGGCCCTATGGCTCGCACGACGCCGAAGCCGTCTACAAGGAGAATCCGGAACTTGTCCGCGAGGCGGCTGGCGGCCAGGTCAACCGCGCCATCCGCGCACTTCAGCTCGAAACCGAGCTGCGGACCGATCCGAGCCGCCGCGCCGACCGCTTCGTGGAACGTTGGCAGAAGCTCGACGGAGCCAGCCAGCGTCAGTATCAGGCGGGTGACATGTCCGGCTACAAGGCGACGCGCTCGGCGATGGGCGCCATGGCGACAAGCCTTGAACGCGATCCGCAACTGGAATCCATCCTCGCCAACCGTAAGCGCGAACTCGGCATCGGCGGCAATTTCGGCTCGGGCCGTAGGCTGGGCGACGAACTCGCCTTCACACACGGTATCGACCTTGGCAGAGGCCGCAGCATCGGACTCTGAACCCGCCGATTTGCCGCCACCTCTACGTCACCGCGCTATGCCGTGCCGAACGCTGTTGCATGCCGCTGAATGCCTGTCCTGTCTGGTCCCAGCAGCCGTCAGAAACAGTCAGCAGGAGGCAGGCCAGCCGTGCGAGAACCAGACCGTATCATCCGTTTGAAGACCGTCCTGGCCCGAACCGGGCTGTCCCGCTCCACCATCTACCGCAAGATCGCCGAGGGCACGTTCCCGCCCCAGATCAGGATCAGCGTCAACGGCGCGGGATGGAAGGAATCCAACATCAACCGATGGGTCGCTGATCCGGTTGGATGGCGTCCGAAGCGCGAGTCAGATGCGGAGTGACGAGGTCTGTGCTCGCTTGCTGCTGACAGCAGTGAACCGGACCGGCCTCAGGCCGTAAAGGCTGGCGCTATCGCGCCCCCGCTTCGCGGTTTCGGCCTTGACGGCCTGACGCCGCCCCGGTTTGGGCTCTCCAAGCAAGGTCGGATTGTGAGCGGTCGCGCTTCCATTCCGGAGGGCGAAGCAGCGGCCGCGCAGAAGTACGGAGATCATCCTTGAAAAACGAGTTATAGGGTGGTACAAACACTCTCAACCGGAGTGACGGAATGGTCGTTGGCTTTCGGGATGGCTGGTTACGGGCTTTCTTCGTGGACGATACCCATTCCCGCAACATCCCGCCCGATCTTGAAGCCCGGTTGTTCCGCAAGCTTCAGATGATCGACGATGCGACGACCGATCAGGACTTGCGCGTGCCGCCCAGCAATCATTTCGAGAAGCTGCGCGGCAATCTGGCGGGGTTTCATTCGATCCGTGTCAATCAGCAATGGCGGCTGATTTTCCGCTGGGATGGCGAGCGCGGTGAAGCGGACGGGATTTATTTGGACGATCACAGTTACCGATGAGAGCGAGGCAACCATGCTGACCACCAAGCGCAAGCCGGCGACGGTCGGAGAGATTTTGACCGAAGAGTTCATGGAGCCGATGGGCCTGACGCAGGGCGCGCTCGCCGAGGCGATGGGCGTTCAGCGCAAGCACGTCAACGAGTTGTGCGGCGACCGCAGGAACGTGACCGCCGCGACGGCCTTGATCCTGGCCCGCGTCTTCGGCAACAGCCCTGACTTCTGGCTCAACGTGCAGCGGCGCCACGATCTTTGGGAGGTGATGAACACGCCCAAGGAGCGTAAGCGAGTCGAGCGCGCACGGCCGTTGAAGCGCGCAGCATGAGTGACGTGACGAGCAGGGAGCGACATACGCAAACGCCGCCATTCGCAAGCATTTGCCGCCGATTGTAGAACGAAGAGGAAGCAGGCCTTTTTGCCGCCGCACCACAGCGTAGCACAGCGCAGACTTGGGCCGTTCAGTTGCTCCGGGACGCATGGCATGTTGCGCACCATGGCCCATCATCGCAAATCACATGACCGCGCTTCGACGAACAACGCGGCGCCGAGTATGGACAACGACAGGAACACCGGAGCCGATCCGATCGACCCTTGGGCCTTCGGTCTTACGAAAGTAGCGTACGGGGTCGACGAGACACTCGACTTGCTTAGCATCGGCCGCACGGCGCTGTACACAGCGGTCAAACGAGGTGACCTCAAACGCGTCAAGTTCGGCAAGAAGACGTTGTTTTACGCCGCCGACCTTGCCGCGTTTCTGGCACGACTCAGGTGCCTGAGCGAATCTGATGAGAGCCGGGCCGATCACGGACCTCGTTAGAAATTTTTATCTCAGCAATGAAGGATTAATCTTCCAGGCTGCTACGAAGTATTCCACCGACTCTGAGAACGGTTGGTAGCAACGCCGCCGTGATATGCGAATTCGATCTCGATCAAGCCGTCGTCGAGCAATCGGCTGATCCGTCGCACCGTCCAGTCGACGAATGCAACATCGTCAGAATTTCTCTTGCATCTTTGCGGATGGTCAGCATTGGATGGCTGGCCAACGCGAGCATGAGGAGCGATAACGCAGAAACGATCCCGACCTGTCATCCCCGGTATTCTCAAAGCTGATAGCAATCGAGCTACCTTCGTAGTTCAATCTGACGCGATGGACGACCGCAGTGCGGCAACGGACTGCGTGCGGGGGATGTCGGATCGGTCTTCTTCTCTTAGAAATTTTGTTGGTATTTTTGTTGGTACTCGTCGAATCAACATCTTGGTAAGACTACGAAATATCTCGAGAAAAGTAGTTTCATATGGCCGCTGCCGGGCCCACCAGCCTTCGCTCGCTTCGCGAGCTTCGGCTTGGCAAGCCTGTGCCACAAACTCAAAGCGAAGCGAGTGAAGGCTGTCGCGCCGAAGCCCTGAAGGGCGAAGGCGGACCGGTGGCGCGAGTGCCGGCTGGACGAGCCATCGTTGCCAAAAGACTGACAATCAACCCGCTCAAAACCAAAATATCGAAAACAACCCCATGCAAAGTAGAAATGGCGGCGCCGGCGAGGATGCGGGCGACAGCGGACCAATTGACATGTCGGGCAAATCAGAGGCACTCTTGCACCATCGCGCAAATTGCAAAATCGCCGATGGCGCTGCTTATAGGGCATCCGCCCGATAGCAGTCTATTGGCGGCCTTTTCGCAACAAACGGCCGACTGTGCACGCGCGCTTCCCGTTCCAACGACAGCCGATCCGCCTCATCCATCCCAACCGACGTTCACATGCGGTACCGACCACTGCGAAACGGCCATCGGCTCAAGCACCGGCGTACCCAGGAACGGGGCTGACAAACAGTAGACGCCGGCATGGGTCGACAGCCAGATCAGGTTGCGGTCCCATTCGATGAAGACCGCTTCGGTCGTACCGCGCCGCCAGCTCAGGTAATCGTCCATCTCGCCGTCACGCGGCGGAACGAAATACGCCACTTCCTTCGGCTCGGTCGGATCCGAAATGTCGAACAGGCGCAGCCCTGCATTGAGATAGGACAACGCGACGATATCCGGGCGCGCCTTTCCGGGCGCAATCCAGTGCTGCATGACACGCGAGCTGAAGCGTCCGCGCGCCATCGCAAAGTCCTTGTAGGGCGCATCGGGATGCGGCAGCGGACGCGGGAAGAGACCGATGATGCGCGGCTTGGCCGGATCCTTGACGTCGACGACGTAGCTTGTGTGCCACGGCTCGCGACAGTCGGATTCGAGGCACTCAGGTATTGCGATGACGAGATTCTGAAGCCGCGGATGGCGCGCTGGATCCGCATTGACAGGCACGACGTGATGAAAGGGGATGCCGCCGATGGCTTCGAGCGGATGTGTCACCTTGCCATGGACCTTGGGGTTGCGGATGTCGGTGAGGTCGTGGACGTACATCCCGAAATGTCCCCAACCGCCATAACCGACGGTGCCGCCATCCTCGACCCTGACCGGCACGATGCAGGGCGTCCGGTTGCCGGTCCATGAGCATTGATCGCCGGCGAATGGATAGGTCGTGCGATAAAACTCCTCCTCGTCCAGCCGCTGGCCCGGAACCCACCATCGCGACACTTCCTTCACCTTGGCGGGATCGGACATGTCGACGATCATCAAGCCGTTGCTGTAGACGCGCTCCGTGCTTTCCATACGCAACTGGTCATCCCAGCCGCAGGCGAGATAGCCGTAACGGCCGCCGTCGTAGAACGGGCAATGCACGCCGAAGCCGTTCTTGCCGGTCTCGAATTCGTTGAGCAGTTCGGCTTTTTCGGGGTTCGTGACGTCGTAGGTCTTGATGCCGCGAAAGCCGGGATCGTCGATCGACTTTCTGGCATATTCCTCGTGATATTTGCCGCGCGGATATTGCCGCGTTCCCGGCGTCAGCGGCATCTGGTGTGAAACGACCCGAATCCACTTCTTGAGCTGCTTGTTGTAGACGCAGCTCTGAAACGTGCCGAGACCGCTCTCCTTGACCACCGTCGCTTTCGTGGGCTCGGTGATGTCAAGCCAGCCTCCCTGAAAAGCGATCATGCGGCGCTTCCCCTTGGCCCATAGACAGGAATGCTCGTCCCCGAAGATCATCAGATTGACCCCGGGGAAATAAGCGACCACCTCCATGTTCGAGATGTATTGATTGCGGTCGAGATAGCTCAGGGCGCCGGCCGGCATCCGCAGCGGCACGACGCCGCCACCGGGCATGACGCTGGCTTTCTCGGCGTCGGCAAATGTGGAAGACGCCGTGCGATCATTCTGGGCCATTCGACGATCTCCTGCGGTCGCTTATTGTTGATTTTCGATCCAGTGCGGCGACCCTTCGCCGGTCGCAAAACTCTCGACGTTCACAGCTTGCGCTGGTCGATGCCGAACTTGTCGGCAAGCCAGTCGATCATCAGCTCCTGCCCGAGCGTCGGATTGTCGTGCTGGCAATGCTCGGCGCCCGTCATGTCGGATTCGACCAGCATGAAGGTGACATCGACGCCGACCTTTTTGGCGTACTCGTAACCTTCACGGGCCGCCTGGACACCCAGCACGTCATGTCCGCCGTGCAGGATCAAATACGGGCATTTCATGTTCTCGAACACGCCGCGCATGTCGAACGGCCTGGTCTTCTCGGCAACTTCCTTCATCGAATTGGCGCCGAACACCCACTTCATGTGGCCCGCCAGACCGTGATTTTCCGGCCGGTCCTTGTAGCGGTCATAGAGGCTGAGCACGCCGCCATGCGAGATCGCCGCCGCCAGACGCGGTTCCATGGCGCCGGCGCGCGCGGCATGGTAGCCGCCGAACGACGACCCCGACACCGCGAGCCGGCTCATATCGACATCGCTGCGGGTGGCCAGCCAGTCGATGCATTTGCCGACCGGCACCTCGTAGTCGAACCGCGTGGTCAGGCCGTGACGGCGCAAGGTCGCGCCCTGCCCGGGCCCATCCATCAACAGCACGGACAGACCGCGCTGCAGGGCGCCGCGTCCGGTCATGAACCACAGCTCGTCCTTGAACGAATCGAGCCCGCCAAACGAGATCAGGACCGGCTGCTTGGCGCCGCCGAACGGCGAGCGGATGAAATATCCGGCCATCGGCTTGCCCGGTTCATAGGGGACCTCGACGACTTCTCCCTGAGGACACGTCCAGCGCAGAAAGCTGCGCGTGGCCTTCTCGCATTTGTCGAAGGTCGGCATCCGCCGCGGATCATCCGGCGCGAGCCAGAACTCGGCCGAACGATACATATCGGCTGCGCGCAGATAGCAATTCATCGCCGTCTGGATATGGCCCTTGGCCTCCTCGGCCTCGCCGCGCCGCATGTTGTTGTCGGCGACGACCATCCACTCTTTGTGCCAGCTGTCGTAATCGCCGGGGATCATCCTGCTGGCGGCCAGGAAACTCTCGGACACCGTCCCGCCGCCTTCCTGCGTCTCGCCGAGCGCGCGACGGAACTGGTAGGACGGCCACGGAAAATCCGGCCAATGGTGCCAGCCATACGGCTCGTAATGCGGATGGGTATCGACGACTTCAGCGTCGATGAGCTTCTTCTCGCCCACGGTCATGGCGATTCCTTCCCTTGGATGTCCGCTAATGCGAACGTTCTGACGATGTCCGGATGGTTGAATTGAATCAGGCGGTCCGCATACCCCAACGCACAAGGGTCTTTTCTTCCACCCAATCGAAGAACCAGTTCTCCGACACCCAGCCGATCATGGCGATCGTGATCATGCCGCAGATCATGATGTCGGGCCGCAGCTGCCAACGCGCGTCGTCGATGAGAAAGCCCAGACCGGTAATCGACGAAATCATCTCCGCGCCGACGATGACCCGCCAGCCGACGCCGTAGGTCAACCGCATGCCGGTGATGATGTAGGGCAGCGAACCGGGAATCAGGATGCGGCGGGTGTAGAGGCTAGGGGACGCGAGATAGACCTTCGCCACGTCGGTGTATTGCCCGGACAGGGTCTGCACGCCGGTCATGGTGTTGAACATGATCGACCAGATGCCGGAAAAGAAGATCACGAACACGGTCGAGGTGAAGCCGACGCCGAACCACAGGATCGCGAGCGGAATCCAGGCGATGCCGGGGATCGGATACAGCAGCCGGCAGAGCGGCAGGAATGCCGCGCGTGCGGTCGGCGATGCACCGAGCGCAAGGCCCGCAGGGATGCCGACTACCGCGGCGAGAAGCACACCGGTGATCTGCCGGCCGACGCTCGCTGCCGTGTTGGTGAGGAGCTTGCCGTTTGCAATCAGCTCCTGAAAGGCGAGAACCACTTTCCAGGGCGACGGGAAAGCCCATTTCGGCATCAGGCCGAGCCGATAGACGACTTCCCAGACGGCAATGAAGGCCACGATGGTCGCGATGCCGAGCCAGCGCTCGCGGCTGGGCATCCATCGCCGGGGCACCGTGGCCGATGGCTCCGCATCGGCGGCAACATTCTTCGAATAAGACACATCCGCCATGATCTCAGGCTCCCGCCATCAGGTCGGCTTCTTCGAGAGCCGCCGCGCGCGCGATCTCTTCGTTCAGCACCGCCCGTACCTCGCGCTGACGCTGGTTCATGTCGGCGCTTGCCATGTCGCGCGGACGCGCCTCCGACACCACCACGATCTGCTTGACGCGGCCAGGGCGCGCCGTCATCACGACAATGCGGTCCGACAGATAGATCGCCTCCTCGATCGAGTGCGTCACGAAGACCACGGTCTTGCGGTATTCACGCCAGATGCGCAGCAATTCGTCCTGCAGCAATTGGCGGGTCTGTGCGTCAAGCGCTCCGAACGGCTCGTCCATCAAGAGCAAAGACGGATCGACCGCGAGCGCACGTGCGATCGACACGCGCTGCTTCATGCCGCCCGAAAGCTGATGCGGAAAGCGTTCGGCGAAGTCGGACAGCCCGACCACCTTCAGGAGCCGGCTCGACACCTCGCGCCGCTGAGCTAACGGAAGCCTGCGCGCCTCGAGCCCGAATTCGACGTTGTCGCGCACGGTCATCCAGGGAAACAGCGCATAATCCTGGAACACGACCGCGCGTTCCGGGCCGGGTCCGCTCACCGGCCGGCCGTTGATCGTGATCCGGCCCGAGGTAGCCGGGATCAGCCCGGCAATGATCTTGAGCAGCGTCGACTTTCCGCAGCCGGACGGACCGAGCAGGCACACGAATTCGCCCTCTTCGATCTGCAAATTGATGTCGACCAGCGCCGACGTCACCGAGCCGTGCGAGACGTATTTCTTGTTGAGGTTCTCGACCGTCAGCATCGGCGCCGGCTCACTTCAGCTTCTCATAGCCGGGATAGCCGGGATAGCTGTCCGCCAGACTGAAATCGACCGCCTCATCATAGGTCACCGGCTTCTGAAGCAGACCGTCCTCCTTCATCCAGCCCATCAAGGCATCGATCCACGGACGTGGCGGCTTGTCATATTGCCAGCCGCAATTGTCGTAAGACTTCTCCAGCAGCGACGTATCGATATTCGGAGTGTAGTGCTTCAGCACGTCCAACCCGACCTTCTTGTCGGTCTTCATCAGGTGAACCGCGTCGAGATGCGCCCATACCAGCCGCTTGGCGAGCTCAGGGTGTTCCTTGATGAACTTGCGGGTCATGACCATGCCGTTGCGCAGCATGTCGGAATTGAGCTTGCTCTTGTCGATCAGGTCGTTCGGCGCGAGCAGCAGTTTGGCACCCTTCTCGACGGCGTTGCTGCCGTAAGGCTCGAACGGAAATGCCGCCGCGATGTCGCCGGTCACCAGCGCCGCCGCAACCTCCGGCACCGGAACCTGCGCGAGCTGGACATCCTTCTCGGAGAGACCGAAGCGCGGCAGGATCAGTTTGGTCAAGGTCAGATACTGCACATCGAACTTGGTGACGATGCCGATGCGCTTGCCCTTGATGTCGGCCCACGACTTCACATTCGGCGCGGCGACGATCATCGCACAATTCGCCGACGATGCCGCCACGATCACGTTGTCGATTCCGGCGGAGAGATACCGGACCGCCGACGCGTATTGATTGTAGCCGACGTCGAAATCGCCGATCGACATCATCTGGTTGGACCGCTGGTAATTGCCGCCCATGAAGTCGACGTTGACGCCGTACTTCTGCCAGAGCTTGGTATGTTCGGCGATGAACGGCTGAATGTGATCATAGCCAGGCGCGCCTGCCACCAGGCGCACCTTGTAATTATCGGGCTGCTGCGCCAATGACGCATTTACCACGGCCATGCCTGCGCATAGTCCGGCGATGAGAGACACCATCTTCATATCGATACACCTCGATCTACATCTGCCCGGACTGAACACAAGAAGCCTGAATGCAAGAAGCTTGAATGCAAGAAGCGCGCCGCTACTCCGCGGCGATCGGATTTATCATCGGCGCGCGTTCGGTGATGAGCCTGACCTCGTCCCACGTTTTCGTCATGTCATCGAGCGCGGCCACCTCGTGCGCGGCGATCTGTTCGAGCACGGCGCCGGCCTTGACCAGATCCGCCTCGTAGCGAAGCACCTTGAACAGCTCCGACGACGCCTGCATGTGCTCGGCCGCCGATGCAACCGCCGCCGTCTCGAGCCCGCGTGCGCCAAGCTCCTGGGTGACGCGGCGCAGGTAGCCGGCCGCCCCGGCACGACCGAGCACGCCGTGGTTTGGAATGTTCCCGCGTACGAACAGCGGAATCGGATCGCCCTTCGGGCTGACCGTATCCTTGACCTTGCCGGCCTTGATCAGCGCTGCAAACGCGGCCATCCCGGGCGCTCCGGTTTCGAAGCGCGGAATCTGCCACTGATTGCCGAACAGGGCATATGGCTTCGGATATTCGCCGGACAGAATTTTCAGATTGCGGCGGAACGAATGACGGATCGATCTGGCGATGTCCCATTCGGGATCGCGCTCCGGTTCGACCCACACCATGAGAAAGGGACCGTAGCCGTCGTGAAGGCTCCATTCGCCGCCGAAGGGATGATGATGCTCCCACAGCTCGTAGCCATTTTGACCGCGCTGCGACGATTGCTCCCAGGCGGTGCGGAAGACATCGATCGGCGCCTCATAGCGCGCATGCGGCATCACGTCGTTCGGTTCGAAGATCGTGACGGTACCGCGGTCGAGATCGTAGCCGGCGATCACGACATGATGGCCAAACCCGGTCTTGCCCATCGTTTCATGCTGGAACTTCAACCGCGGCGAGGTCTTGGCGCCGTAGGGCAGCAACAGCGAGTAGTGCAAGCCGACCTGCACGGGAATGCCGCGATCGACGAGGCCGCGAAGCTTCGCGAAAGCTTCCTCGAACCCGCCTTCATGATCCTGTTCCCAGTATCCCTGATAGCCGAGCGCGCGCGGCGTATATTCCCAGATCTCGTGGAAAGCGCCGGCGCCGCCATTGAAGGCAGGTGCACCCCAGACCGGCGACCAGCGGAAGGAGAAGCCGTCGCCCGAGGTGCCATCGGCGAACAGTACATCGCTTTCACCGTGCAGGCGGAACATGCCGAGCAATCCGGTGAAATAGCAGCGACCGGAATTGCCGTTTTCGGGATAGCCTTTCGGTCCCATCCACGTCATCGAGTAGTAGGCTTCGTCATACGGCTTGATCGCAGACATCGGCGTTATCCTGTTTTGGTCGTTGCGTGATCGGGCTCAAATCAGCGGGTTCATCGCCTTCTTGCGCAGCTCGCGCTCGTCGATTCCGAAGACGTCCGCAAGCCAATCGGCCATCAACTCCTGGCCGATCGTCGGATTGTCATGCTGACAATGATCCGCGCCGGTTTCCTCCTCGGTCACGAAGCGAAGCGTGACATCGACGCCCTTTGACTGCGCGTAATCGGCGACCTTCTGGGCCGCAGCAACGCCGAGCACGTCGTGACCGCCGTGAACGATGAGGTAGGGGCATTTCATGTGATCGAGATGGCCCTCGAGCACGAAAGGTTTGGACTTCTCCATCGCCTCTTTCATCGAGCCGGCGCCGAACACGGTCTTGATGTGGTCGGCAAGGCCATGATCTTCCTTTGCGCCCGCCCACAGCTCCGGGATCGACCAGATCGCGCCATGGGAGATCGCCGCCGCGAGACGGGGCTCGTAACAGCCGGCGCGCGCCGCGTAATATCCGCCCAGCGACGAACCGCAGACGGCGATCTTTGCCGGATCGATATCCCGGCGCGTCAGCAGATAGTCGATGCACTTGCCGATCGGCACTTCATAGTCCGGCCGCGTCGGGATCTTGTGCCGGCGCAGCGTGCCGCCCTGGCCCGGCCCGTCGATCATGAGCACCGAGATGCCGCGCTGGAGCGCGCCATGCGCCTGCATGAACCACATCTCGTCCTTGATCGAATCCAGACCTCCCATGCAGATCAGGACCGGCTGCTTGCCGGTGTCGAACGGCGCTCGGACGAAATAGGCGAACAGCGTCTTGCCGTTCTCATAGGGAATTTGCAGCACCTCACCCGCCGGCTTGAGATTCTGGATGAATTTTCGCGAGCATTCCTCCATGTCGGTGAAGGCTTCGAGCCGGCGCGGATCGGAATATTCAAGCCAGAACTCGGTGTGGCGATAGTAGTTGGCCGCGCGCAGCCAGCAATTCATCGCGGTGCGGACATGGCCTTTGCCAAACTCCTCGTCGCCGCGGGCCTGGTTGAAATCCGCGATCCGCTTCCATTCCCGGTGCCAGCTCTCCTTGTCGCCCGGAATCATGCGGCTCGCGGCGAGGAAACATTCAGAGACGGCGCCGCCGCCTTCCTGCGTTTCGCCCAGCGCGCGGCGGAACTGGTAGCTCATCCACGGATATTTCGGCCAATGGTGCCAGCCATAAGGATGATAGACGCCGTGCGTCACGTCCGTGACCTGATCGATCAGAAGCTCTTCCGCCATACCGCTGCAACTCGCTTTTTCTAATTTTTTTGCGCGCATCGATGGGGTCCTCGTCATGCGCCCGGGAGACGCTAGCAGGTTTTTTCATCCATTCAAGTCGCTTGAATTTTGTTCACTATTGCTTTCATTTTGGGCAAGCGCCCTATCGCCTCGAGCTATCGTTCGCTAATACCCTGATGTCGCGACTGGAACAGGCGCGGTTGAGTTCAGTGCCGCGAAAGCGCCGCTGGAAAGATGGATGAAGCATGCTGAAGAAGATGAACCGTGCCGAGAAGAAGGTCGCGAAGGCAGCCGTTCCGCTGAGCGGCCAAAATCAATATCTCGGCGTCAAGCTGCGTCATACGCGCATGACCAAGGGATTGCGCCTGCGCGATCTCGCCGAAAAGGCCGAGTGCTCCGAAAGCATGCTGTCGAAGATCGAGAACGGCCGCGCCGTTCCGTCGTTGAAAACTTTGTACCGTATCGCCGAAGCGATGGGCCTGACGGTCGGGCAATTGTTCGATCAGCCGGCGGAGCCGAATGGCCTGGTATCGCGCGGCGGCGAACGCCCCATCGTGCATGCGGACCCGCTGCGCAACGGTCCCGGGCTGACGCTGGAGCGGCTGATCCCCTACCATCAGTCCCATCTTCTACAGGGCAGCATCCATAATATCGCGCCGGGTGGCAGCGGCGGCGGCCTCGTCGCGCACGAGGGCGAGGAAGTCGCCTACATTCTCGAAGGACAAGTCGAGTTTATCGTCGGCGACGAGCGCTTCCTGCTGAAGGTCGGCGACTCGATCTGCTATCGATCCGAACAGCCGCACGGATATCGGAACGGCGGCGACGGCCACGCAAAGCTGATCATCGTCAACACACCGCCCAGTTTCTGAACCCGATACGGTTTCCCTTTGTTCAAGTCACTTGAATTTCGTGCCTCGCGCGCTGCTGTCCGCCTATGCGGGCACTTGGGTGCGATACCAATCCAAAATCTCGGCACCCGTCCACATCACGACGCCCTCATGCCCGAGAATATAGTCGTACAGCATCTCGAGATATTTGATCCGGTGCGGCACGCCCGTCAGGTAGGGATGGATGGAAATCGCCATCACGCGCGGCGCCTTGGCGCCATCGATGTAAAGCCGGTCGAAATGATCGCGGCCACGGCGCAGGATCTCGTCTGAGGGCTGTTGCTGCACGGCGCTGATCACGACATCGTTGATCTCGACCGTGTAAGGCACGGAAACAATGTTGCCGTGGCTCGTCTTCAACGTGACCGGCTGCTCGTCGAGCACCCAATCGGCGACATATTCGATGCCGGCCTCGGCGAGAAAATCCAGCGTTTCGTCGGTCTCGGTCAATCCCGGGCTCTCCCAGCCGCGCGGCGGTTTGCCGGTGAACTTCCTGATCGCCGCAATCGTATCGGCGATCGCCGCCCTCTGGTCCTCGACCCTGTGCATCGGCTTCTGCACAAAACCATGGCCCATGAAATCCCAGCCGGCGTCGCTGGCGGCCTCGCAAGCTTCGGGGTAAACCTCGCAGACGGAACCGTTGAGAGCAAAAGTCGCCTTCAGATTTCGGCTGCCCAGCGCTTCGACGAAACGCCAAAAACCGACGCGCATGCCGTATTCGTGCCAGGCCCAGTTCGGAACGTCGGGAAGCAGCGGCTGTCCCATCGGCGGCGGCAGCACGGCGCGCGGCATCGCGCCGGTCGGGCTCCAGTTCTCGACGTTGACGATGGTCCACACCGCCACCCGCGCATTGTTGGGGAGTTTGAGCGGAGGCCTGCGGTGGATCGGCGTGTAGGGCAACCGGCCGCGGACACTCCTTCCGATCGATTCGGTCATCGTCTCTTCCTTCCCTTGTTCAGCCCTCGCACAGCAGCTTGAGTGCTGTGCCACAGCAGACACACTGACGCTCCAGCGGCGTAATCCCAGGCACAGCGTCGATCGTGGCTTTGGGATTATCATCGGCCATGTCGAACGGCGCATCGGTCCCGATGCAGACATGATCGGCGCCGACGAGATCGATCAGATAGCGCAGCGCCTGGGGCTCGAAAACCAGACTATCGAAATAGATCCGCTTCAGCAGGTCCTTCGGAGAGGCTTTGCTGATACCATTGGCCTCGCTGCGCACCGAATGCCCGTGGACCAGTCGCCCGATCTGGTAGGGAATGAAGCCACCGCCATGCGCCAGCACGAGCTTCAGGTCCGGCAATTCGTCGAGCCGGCCGGAAAACATCAGGTTGGCGAGCATCACGGTGGTGTCGAGCGGATTGCCGATCAGATTGGTGAGGTAGTAATTTTCGAGGCCCGCCTTGGCGCCGACGTAATAGGGATGCGCGAACACGAACACGTTCAGCTCGGAGGCCCGCCGCAGCAGAGGGCGAAAACGCTCCTCGGCAAGCTGCGCGCCCTCGATGGAGGTACCGATCTCGACCGCCTTGAAGCCGAAATTCCGGACCACCCGCTCCAACTCGGCCACCGCGGCATCGGGATGCTGCATCGGCACTGTCGCCATGCCGCGCAACCGCTCGGGCCGGGCGCCGACCATGTCGGCAACACCATCATTGACGAGACCGGCGACTTCGAGCGCCAGATCGGCGTCGGCCCAGTAATAGAACATCGGCGGCGCCGGCGAGATCACCGATATGTCGATGCCCTTGCGATCCATCGAGTCGAGCTTGGCCTCGACCCGGCGAAACTCGTCGAACAGCGGATAAACATAGCCCTGATCGTGAATGATTTTGCGCGAGGCCCCCTCGCCTTCGACACGCGCCTGAAAGCGCTTGGGATTGGACGCGATTGCCATAACAATGCGATCTGGAATGACGTGGCTGTGAATGTCGATTTGCACGGATGGTTACGCCTCAATTGGTATCATTGCGGGCACGGCTGCATTGCAGCCTCCTAGGCAGCGCTCTTGCCCGTCGCCGCGAAGATGCCGAGTGAAATGATCACGGCCGTATCGAGCACGGAGCCGAATGCGGTCTTGATGCAGAGCAGCCCAGCCTCGTGCAGCGCGGCGCCATCCATCGTCTCAACGCAATCCTTCACGACGATGACGGCGTAGTCGCGCACATTGGCCGCAGTTGTCGTCGCGAGCACGCAGGAATTGGTGTTCACGCCGGTGATCAACAGCGTGTTGATGCCGTGCGCCCGCAACGTGAACTCGAGGTCGGTCCCGAGGAAGCAGTCGTAGCGCTTCTTGGTATCGACGACGAAGTCGCGTTGCCGATCATAGAGCTCCGGGATGATCGCAACGCCCGGCATGCCCGCGAGGTTGTGACGAAGGACGTTCTTGCGCGTGGCCGCGGGATCCTCGGCGCGCGTGCGCCAGAACGGATTGGAGGCGATCTCCGCGACGTCGCGATACTGCGTCAACAGGTGAATGACCGGTATGTTCACGCCGCGCGCCCAGTCGAACAGACGCTTGTTGGCGGCGATCACCTGTCTCGCAATCTCCGGCGAGGTCGGCATGGTCGCGACGTCCATGTCGAGATGGCCACGATGCAAATCGATCGCGACGATGGCCGCCCTGGGATGATCGACACCGAGATTCATGCGGACAGTCCTTTGGACTCATGGAGGCGCGGCTGAACAGTCACACCGGTCCCCCGGCAAGATTGCGGGAGATCTGACGCCGTTCCAGTCGGCGACAGTCTGCAATAGATTTGGCGTACATGTCAAAATAATGTATACATTTGCGATTCTGCTAAGCCAAACGATGCATATTTGCAAGAGAACGGTTGCATTCTCTCGCGTGTCTTGCACTAAATGTATACAATATCTTCGAAATCGAGCTTGAATGATCAATCTTCATCCATCCGAAGCGCCCCTCGCCACCCGGTTCGAATCCGTGGTCGAAACGTTGCGCGCGGCTATTCTTGCGGGTGAATTTCAGGCGGGCGAACGCCTGCACGAGGTGAAATTGACCGCGCGATGGGGGGTCTCGCGTACCCCGGTTCGCGCAGCCCTTCAGAAATTGGCATCCGAAGGCTTGCTCGACTACACGCCGAACCGAGGCTACACGCTGCGGGAATTATCGATCAGCGAAGTGATCAGCGCCTATGAGGTTCGCGCCGTGCTGGAAGGACTGGCAGCGCGGCTCAGCGCCGAGCGCGGGCTGGGCGTCGAAGAGATCGCCACCCTTCAACAGGCGTTGCGCGACGGCGATGATCTGCTTCGCAACGGTCAGATCACGGACGACCACCGCTCGCAATACAGCCGCATCAATTCGTGCTTCCACGAAACGATCCACGCCTCGGCCGGATCGCGGCTTCTTAACGAAACGGTGTATCTATGCCAGCAGGTCCCGGTCTCGTCACCGCGATACATCGTGGCGTTTAGGGAAAGCGATGTTCGTCGCCGTCACGACGATCACCACCGTATCTTCGAGGCTATTATCGGCCGTGAACCCTGGCGCGCAGAAATGCTGATGCGTGATCACGTGGCCAGCGTCAGGTCATCCCTGGTGCGCTCGCTCTCATCTCCTGCTGCGATAGACGAGGCGCCGCAATTCCAACAAGGCCGGCACGGACTGAGTTTGCTCGAATGAGGCTATCGACGCGTCTTGCCGACGTTTGATTTTGGCTTGGTGGGCGCTCGAACCTGTCAGGCGTGTTCGAGCGTGAGATGGCGGGCACGCACGTCCTCAGCGGACAGCAGTGCGGCTCCGTCTCCTTCCCAGACGATCCGGCCGCCGTCAAGGATCGCGAACCTGTCGGCGACGGCGGTACAGACCGCCAAGTTCTGCTCGACGAGCAGCAGAGATAGGCCTGCGGCCTTTAACTCTCGCAGGATTTCGAGCAGCTGATCGACGATGATCGGGGCAAGCCCCTCCGTCGGCTCGTCGAGCAGCAGAAGTTTCGGACCCGTGACGAGCGCGCGCCCGATCGCGAGCATCTGCTGCTCGCCACCGGATAGCTTGCCGCCGGGAGTTCTGCGCCGGTTGGCGAGCGAGGGAAACATCGACCAGATCCGCTCGACCGACCAGGGCGAACCGCGGCGGGCCGCCAGGGACAGGTTTTCCTCGACCGTAAGCGTTCCGAAGATGCCGCGATGTTCGGGCACGAGCGACAAGCCTTGTCGTGCGATCACATGCGCAGGTCGGCCAAGAATCGGCACGCCGGCCAGCCGCACGTCGCCCTCCGAGCGACCAAGCGTTCCGGAAATCGCCCGCATCGTTGTGGTTTTGCCGACCCCGTTACGGCCGAGAAGCGCCAGCAGTTCACCGTTTCCGACTGCAAGATCGATGCCCTGCAGGATGTGGCTTTTGCCGTACCAACCATGGAGGCCGGCGACCGAAAGTATCGGAGCGTCCATCATGCCGTACTCCCGAGATACGCGGTTCGAACGGCAGGGTCGGTTCGGATCTTCGCCGGTATGTCCTCGGCTATCTTGCGGCCGGCGGCCATCACCGTGATGCGATCGGAAATATCAAGCACGACGCTCATATTGTGCTCGATCAGAAGCACAGCCATGCGGCTTCTGAGGGAGTCGATCAGTCCCTTGGTACGGTGGACATCATCGATTCCCATTCCCGCGAGAGGCTCGTCGAGGAAGATGAGTTTGGGGCGGCCGGCCAGTGCCATGCCGATTTCGAGAGAACGCTGCCCACCATGCGACAGGTCGCCGGTCCGGGTGTCGGCACGATCGGTCAGGAATGTCTCGGCCAGCAATGCATCGACCTCATCGCGGATATCGTGCCGGCGATGGGGACTGCGCCAGAATATCCAGCCCTCGGACGCATACCGCGCCTGCACGGCGAGCCGGAGATTTTCGGCAACCGTCAATGCGGCGAACAGCGCCGTGACCTGAAATGACCGGCTCATGCCGTAATGGACCCGGCGATGCACCGAGGTGCGCGTAACGGCGTGGCCGTCGAACACGATGCGGCCGCCGCTCGGCTTGCGGGCACCGGTCAGCGCATTGAACAAGGTGGTCTTGCCAGCGCCATTCGGTCCGATGAGGGCGTGGATCGTTCCGGGCTGAACGGACAGCGAGAAGCCCGACAGGGCCTGGAAATCTCCGAACCGGACATCGATGGAATCCGCGATGAGGATCGGGTCAGTCATGAGCGATTTTCCGCTCGAACAATGCCGAGATACGACGTCCTGCGCTCCACAGACCGCCCGGCAGAAACAAAACGAGGCCGATCAGCAACAGCGCGATCAGCGCCATCCAGCGTGGCCAGATCTCGGACAGGGCTTCAGAGACGATCGTGTAGAATGCCGAACCGATCAGCGCGCCTCCCGGCGATCCGATCCCGCCGATCAGCGCGATCACAAGGAGGCGCTGGCTCATTTCGAGTTCGATGTCGCTGGGCGGCACGAAGCCGAGAAAGATGACGTGGAGACCGCCGGCGAGCCCGGCGATCCCGCCCGCGAGCGCGACCGCTGCCGTCTTGTAACGGGCCACCGGATAGCCGAGTGCCTCACTGCGCGGCTCGTTCTCACGGATGGCCGCGAGCACGCTTCCAAACGGCGAGGCGATGACCCGCTGAACAAGCAGGAAAACGAGGAAGAACGCACCAGCCATGAATCCGTACATCGACAGCGGGTCGGCGATCGACAACCCAAGAATATCGAACTGCCGGGGCAAGCCGGAAAGGCCATTCTCCCCGCCAGTCACACTCTTGAAAGCAAGCACGACGAAATAGCCCATCTGGGCAAAGGCAAGCGTCAGCATGACAAAATAAACACCATGCCGGCGCACGATCACGCTTCCCAGGAGTCCCGCCAACACCGCCCCCGAAAGCGATGCCACCAGGAGTGCCGGAATGAGGCCGATTCCGGCGTCGCGGACAAGGATGCCGCAGACATAGGCGCCGACGCCGAGATAAAGACCCTGCCCGAACGACAGCAGGCCGACAGCGCCGAGCAGGAGCACGACGGAGAGCGCGCCGGTTGCGAATATCGCGATTTGGCTCGCGAGCGTGGCGGGCACGGTGAACGGCAGAACCACAAGTGCCGCGAGCACGATGGCTGTCGCCAGATTTGGGAAGCGTTCTGTTGCGTGCATCAGATCCGCCCCAGCAGGCCGGTTGGACGGATAAGGATGACCAGCGCCATCGAGGCATAGATCATCAATTGCGCGCCTTCAGGCCAGAGTGTGCTCATGATGGATTGCACGAGCCCGATCAAAATCCCGCCGACCAGTGCGCCGGACAGCGTTCCGAGGCCGCCCACAACGACGACCACAAAGGCGATTCCCAGCGCTTCGGCGCTCATGAACGGCTCGACGCCTCGAAGCGGCGCGACAAGGACACCCGCGAGACCGGCCAGCGCGGCGCCGAGTGCGAAGGTCGCCATGAAGACGCGGTCGACATTGATGCCAAGCAAGCCGACCATTTCGGCGCTTTCCGAGCCGGCCCGCAGGATCGAGCCCATCTTGGTTCGCTCGATCGCGATCCAGAGCATGATCGCCACCAGCGCCGCGACGCCAACCACCGCCAATCGATAGGCTGGATAGACATACGGCCCAAGAAACAACACCCCGGAAAGCGCTGGAGGTACCGGTACGTTGTGACCGAGCGGCGTGAAGATCAGGATCACCATCTCTTGCAGAAACAACGCCACCGCAAAGGTGATGAGAATCTGTGCCTCGTGCGGAAGCGAGTAAGTATGCCGAAGCAGAAGCCGTTCGATAACGAGCGCGAGAACCGCAACGATGGCCGGGCCGAGCAATAGCGCCCACCAGAAACTTCCAGTCCAGATCACGACCGCGTAGGCGATATAGGCGGCCACGAGATAAAAAGCCCCGTGCGCGAAGTTCACGAAACGCATCAGCCCGAAGATCAGCGTAAGGCCCACCGACAGCAGAAAATAGATCATACCGATGCCAACGCCGTTCAAAACCTGGAACAGGAGAAGCTGGGCTGACATCGGTTGAACTATGTCCGGCTCAAAGCGAGGCTGCCATCTGGCAGCCGGTCTTCTCCGGCGGCGGAAGCGCTTTGGTAGCCGCGACGACGTCACAGAGATCGTTCTTGTCCTTCATCGCGCCCTTCGCCTTTCCGAGCATCAGATAATAGTCCTTCACGACCTGATGATCTTCGGGGCGGATCATCTCAGTGCCGGTGGGACCCTCGTAGCTCAGACCTTCGAGCGCCTTGACGATAGCGGGAACATCCGTCGAATTCGCCTTGTTGATGCCCTCAATGAGAATTTGCGAGACCGCATATCCGCATGCCTGCAGGTAATTCGGAACATCGCCGGTCTTCTGCTTGACGATTTCGGCCACGCGCCGGCTGCCCGGCGTGTCGACGCCGTGCCAGAAGTTCGCGCCGAAATAGATGTCCTCGCAATTTTCCGGCCCGAGCGCCTGGAATTGATCTAGCCCGGTGGACCACACCGCGAGAATCTTGGTGTTGCGTTTCATGCCGTAGCTGATCGCTTGCCGTACAACGTCTAGGGTCTGGTTTCCGAAATTGCAGATCGCCAGGACGTCGGGACTCTGCGCCATCGCGGTGGCGATATAGCCGGAATATTCCCGGTCAGAGAGCGAGTGATAGCTATTGCCGACGTGCTCGATGCCCTTCTCCTTGAACACGTCCTTGCAGTTCGACAGCAGGCTGTCGCCGAAGACGTATTGGCCTGTTATCGTGTACCAGCGTTTGGCCTTCGGGAATTTGTCGATCAGCGGCCGTACGGTAGCGTTGACCGCGCTGTAGCAGGCCACAGGCCAGCGAAAGCTCGATTTGTTGCAGTCCTTGCCGGTTACTTCATCGGCACCCGCTTCATTGATGTAGATGCCCTTGCGGGCGTAGACTTCTTTCTGGACCGCCAGAGCGATCGCCGAATTGGTACAGCCGATGACGTGCTTGATGCCGCGCTGGGTCATCGCCTCCTGAACCTTGCGAACCGCCTCGCCGGCATCGCCGCGATCGTCGAGCAGAACGTAGTTCAGCTTGTTGCCGGCTGCGCTGCCGTATTGCTCGATGGCCCACTTGCTTCCGTCGTTCAGGCCGGATCCGACATTCGCGAAAGTTCCTGACAGGGAGTAAACACCCGCCACGTCGACAACGCTCTGCGCGTTGGCGCGCCGGATAAAAGCGGGCGCCGCGAGAACCAGGGGAGCCGCCGCCACTCCGGTCAGAACACGTCTGCGATCCATCATACGTTTACCCTCCAGTCGCATCGGTTGAAGTTTCAGCCAGGGCCGCGGCCCGTGCTCGTTTCTCGAGCCACCAACCCCATGATGGAGGCCAGCGTTCGAAACGTTCATCCCGGCCCAGGGCGCGGGCAGCATGTAACGGCCAATGCGGGTTGTGCAGCGCCTCGCGGCCGATCGCCACCAGATCGGCGCGGCCTTCGCGCACCACCGAATCTGCAAAAGCCGGCGTCGTGATGAGTCCGACCGCCATCGTCGGCACGCTTGCCTCGGTGCGGATCCGCGCGGCATAGGGGACCTGATAGCCTTCGGGACGGCGGACCATCTTGGTCGTCGTCCGTTCTCCGAGTCCGCCTGAAGAGCAATCCACGACATCCGCGCCTGCTTCTTTCAGAAGCGACGCCAGGGCCACGGAATCATCGAGCGTCCAGCCTGCCGGCTCGTCATCGACACAGGAGAGGCGCACCATGAGCGGCCGGTCGGATGGCCAAGTCGAGCGAACTGCGCCCACCACCTGCAAGAGCAGACGTGTACGCCCAGCGAAGTCGCCGCCCCAATTGTCGTTACGGTGATTGGCGAGGGGCGAGAGGAAGCTGTGAAGCAAGTAACCATGTGCGGCATGAATGTTGAGGACGCGGAAGCCAGCTTGCGCGGCCCGCGCCGCCGCCGCCATGTAGTCGTCGAGCAGGCGCTTGATCCCGTCGGCATCGAGCGCCTCCGGCACATGCCAGCCGCGATTGGCCGGAATGGCGCTCGCCGAGAACGTTGTCCAGGGAGCGTTGCCCTTCGCGGCCGTTGCCGCATCAAGCGGCGAATAGCCTTCCCAGGGTCGCGAGACGCTGCCCTTGCGGCCCGCATGAATCAGTTGCGTTGCCGGGATCGCACCGAAGCCCTCGATTTCGGCAACCAGCGCGGCAAGCGCCGGCACATGGTTGTTCGACCAGATGCCGAGATCGGAATTCGTGACCCGGCCCGCAGCCGTCACAGCAAGCGCTTCCGTGAATAGAAGGCCCGGCCCGCCGAGCGACAGACGACCATAATGCTGGCGGTGAAACGCGTTCGGCAAGCCGTCCGGTTCTGCACGGTATTGTTGCATCGGCGAGATGACGATCCGGTTCGGAAGCGTCACCCCACGAAGCGTCAGCGGGCTAAACAGGTGGGTGAGTGGTTGGGTCATCCTGCCAATCCTATGCGGCCAGCGGCTACACCGGTTGTCGTCGGCATCTCGGAGGGATTGCATTGACCAGGAATGACTTGCCCGCCATTGCGCCCCGACTCGCTTGCGGCGGAAGAGACCATCGGGACCGTCACTCCGCCGCTATTTTGGAAGCGGCCCAGCTTGCGGCGCGCGCAGCCGAGATAATCCCATCGGCCTGATCCTCGCGCAAACGTTCGAGCGAACGCTTCGAGGGATCGCCGAAGCCGCCACCGCCGCCAACGGCAAGGGTAACAATATCGCCGGGTATCAGATCGATCGCATACTTTGATTTCAGCGGAATGGTCTTTCCGCCGCGCTTGATTTCACAATAGCCCGTGGTGCCTTCGCCGCCTCCAAACAGCCCTTCGGGAGGGCGCTTGAACCGGTCGCTGTAGAGCGAAAAACGAACGCCCTCCTTCAGAATTTCGTAGCGGCGCAGGAAGCCGAGGCCTCCGCGGCTCTGGCCGACGCCGCAACTATCCTGCGTCATGGCGTATTCAATGACGCGGAAGAATGGAAAGTCCTGGTCGAGCGCTTCGATCGGCGTGTTCGAACAGTTTGACAGCGGCGAGTCGACCGCATCGCATCCGTCCGAATCGATTGCCGCACCGTAGCCACCGCCAAAAATCTCGAGATACACCGACCAGCCGTTGTCACCGAGCTGCGAAAGCACGCCGACCGTAGTCGTATCGTAACCGCAGGCGATGACCTTGTCGGGCACAGCCTGAGACAACGCCTTCATGACCGCGTTCCAGGCCCGGAAGCTTGCTTCCATTCGCGCCCGGACCGGCGCCGGATGATTCGGGTTAAGCAAGCTGCCCTTCGGGGCCTTCACCGTGATCGGCCGCGCAGCTCCGGCATTGAACGGTATGTCAGGGCTTGTCAGAACGCCCTTCACGCAGGACAAGGCTGCAGAGATCGTGGCGGCGAATGGCGCATTCAGATTGCGACGCACCTGCGCGGCGGTGCCGGCAAAATCAATCTCGATACTGTCGCCTTTCACGGTGACCTTCGCCTTCACCGGCAGCGGCGCGTCAGTAATGCCGTCGTCGTCGATGGCATCCTCGCCGTAATAGACGCCGTCCGGCACCTCCCCGATCGCGGCCCGCATCCGGGTCTCGGAGTAGTCGAGCAACGCCGCCATGACGGCCTTCAACTTGTTTGCACCATAGCGCTCGGCGAGTTCGACGATGCGCGCCGCACCAATGGCGTTCGCAGCGACCTGGGCGTCGAAATCGCCCATGGTCTGATGCGGAACCCGAACGTTGGCGCGCAGAATGCGCTGGAACGCGCCGCCGTTCCAATCGCGCGCCATGTTGAGCTTCACCGGCGGGATAATGAGCCCTTCGGAATAAACGTCAGTGGCAGCCGTGTTGAGGCCGGGATCGCCGCCAGAGATGTCGAGATGATGCGCGACCGAAGCCGAAAAACCCAGAACCTTGCCTTCGAAGAAGATCGGATGAAAGAAAAAGACGTCCTGAAGGTGCTGGCCACCCGAATACGGATCATTCATCACGAAGAAATCGCCCTCGGAGAGGGTTTCCTTCGGATACAGCGCAAGCGCGGGCTGGAAGACCTGCCCGATCGTGCCAAGCTGCATGGGAATCAATTCAGCCTGGGCGATGGTGTTGCCGCCATCGTCAAGCAGCGCCGCCGAACCGTCGCGGGCTTCTCGCAAGACAGTTGAGTAGGCTGAGCGGATCAGCTTGGCGCCCATCTCGCGGGCCGCCGCGATGAGCGATTGGCTGATGACCGCGTAGTCGACGGGATCAAGGGTTTCGACAGGAATACTCATGCGGAAATCCGGTTTACGATGACATTGCCGGCCTTGTCGCGGACAGCACGCCAGGCCGGGGGAAGCCACAAGGTCGAACTGTAACCTTCGACAAGCGCGCCGCCATCAACGGACTGACCGGGTGCGATTGACGCGGCATCGACCAGCTTCGCCTTGATAGCTCCGGCG